>JABLTK010068130.1_pt1 | contig 26194 bp, 33 predicted proteins | sample 7160131 | NCBI WGS metagenome assembly JABLTK01 (sample SAMN14651221, study PRJNA627086) | human gut metagenome | isolation source: feces | host: Homo sapiens
CTTCTTGGAAACGTCACAATTGCTTCTGGAGGTGTGATGCCTTTCGTACACTCGGAGTTGCTTCCTGAGAAGAAGGAAGGTGAGGAAGAGGATGACGAGAAGGAAGATAAGGAGGATGATAAAGAGGACGCTGAACCTTCGCAAGCTTATTAATCCAGGGATTTGTAAATTCCATGAAGTGTTTGTTGCAAACATTTGAAATGACTAGGCACTCCAGATCTTCACAAGTCGATCCTTCCCTCCAGAAGCAACACGCGGACCATACGGACTCCAATCAAGACCGTAAACTTCATCTAAATGACCTGATAATGTATAAAGAGCTTTCTTTCCCAGAGGTTTCCAAATCTTCACCGTCGAGTCTCGAGAAGCCGAAGCAACAAATCGGGAATCAGGTGACCAGGTGATTTGATAAACGGCACCCACATGTCCATGCAGAGTGTTCAGCAATCTACTTCTTATCTACCCGACACATTCCAACTTGCCAGTAACACCATCCCAGATCTTCACCTTCTTATCGAACGAGGCCGAAGCAATATACCTACCATCTGGTGAAAACTGGATATGATTAACGAGTTGCTGATGTCCTGTTAGTCGAGCAATCGGCTGTTTCGAGGTTGTTGGCTCCCATAAGAATAATGTAAAGTCATCTGAACACGAACAAAGGCGCTCAGGTCCATTCTTTTTCATTTCGGCGTATTTCTTCTTCGCACACTCGACCATTTCTTCGTCTGAAGTAAAAGTCTTCTTTTCCCAATCGAAGCCGCCACATCGTAGAATGTAATCAGTATTGAGAGAAAGGGCATTAATACGATGTGCATGTCCCACAAGAGTTCGAACAAGCTTTCCATTGGGCCCTTCTAACCCCCAGACACGAATTGTACGATCTCGTGAGGCTGTATAGATCAGGTTCTCACCACTCCACTTGCAACACTCGATGGAATCCGAATGACCCGAAATAGTCATTTCTTTACGACGAGACAGAACATTCCATACAACTACAGTACCATCACGTGAAGAAGAGGCAAGTCGATCACATTTTCCATTTAGATGAAGCGGTTCCCAACTGAGACTCGTCACCCACTGACGGTGGCCTGAGAGCTTACAAATCATCTCACCATTCTTCGTATTCCATATGATTACATCACCATTCTTATCGCCACTTGCATACATGCGACCAGTTGGTGACCATGCTGTACACAGAACATGATTTCTATTCATGAAAACCCGACGGAAACAACTACTTGTGACCAGTACACGTCTTGATAGGAGTACAAGTTGAAACATCCCAAAAACGAACAGTCATGTCTCCTCCTCCAGTACCCAAAACTGTTCCGTCTGGACTAAAACTAACATGGAGAATAGCTTCCGTATGTCCAGGGATGCTGTCAGTGCAGCGAGTGACCGGATTGACTCTATAAACAGAAAGTGGTCTGTATTGGATGACAGCCACTCCTTCCGTCGTTTGGCCCTATATATCACGAAATAAAGAAAGACAAGAACCATTTCTCGTAAAGTCTCTCCAACAGACGCAGCAATCTCATTTTCACCAATATAAAATGCAAATGGGATGGGTTCTTCGGATTCAATCAACTGGTTAAGTAATTCCTCAAGTTGACTTGGAGTTGAATCACTGGGAATATCGATTTGAGGTCCCTTTCGTTCACCCTATAAAGTTAGTAACACTCATTCACCTTTACATCAGCCGTCTGAAATTGAACAATCACTGAGGTGACTTCCTTTGCCTTCTTCTCCTCCTCCTGGATCTTTCTCATTTTCTCTTTATAGGAACTCATCTTTAGGTTGTTTATCGTTTTTGGCAACTGTTAATTCCCGTGGGATGTGATTCCTAAGAAAGGAAGAAGACAATATGTACTAAACTAGTCTGCTAGAAGACGTAAACAGATCTATTTTACTGTTGGAAACATGATGGGACATACCATGAGTTCAAAACGATGAAGTTCAGTATCTGTTTTAATATTTCGTCTATTACAACTGCCAGAATCATGGTTTCACTGGTTTGTTATTCTGGTGACAATAGTGTTCGGAAAACCAAATAGATTAGGATATTATTAAAACCATGTAAGTTTGAGATCGTTCCAATTCACAATCATCTTGTACTAAATGCCAAACTGGCTCGTGAAGATTTCATTTTGAAGTCGAAGTATAGAATACTTTATTGAAATTGCTTCGAATGGCTAATCAGCGCATCTATGGCTTTGACTATGGAAAGGGGTTGGCAATTTTAGGGATGTTGCTTGCCCACACATTCGAGGCTGGAATTTGTGATTGGAACCACGACGTTGAAATGCACTACCTCCAGAGGATTCCTAAATGGGTAATCGTTATTGTATCTCCTTTTGCACTTGTATGCATGATGGGCCTATTTTTCACGTTTATTACTTCAATTACGTGCACGATATCAATTATGAGAATTGAAAAGAAGGGAAAGAAAGCAGCCATGGCTTACTTTCTCTACCGCTTCATGTTTGGAATTGTACTGAAAGGTGTTGAACTTGTTCTCATTACCTGGTGGTCTGAATATGGAATATTTGACAAAATGATGATTTCATTTCCTCAGACCATTATCGATGGAAAAGGAGGTACACTAGACTCCATTGGAGCTTGTGGTTTTCTTGTTCCCCTCATTGTATACTATGTACGGAAATTGCCTTTTGCGAAGAAATGGGGTGTACAAGTCACCATTATTTCTGTGCTTGCTGTTCTTCTCCTCCTTTTTTATCTGAATATTGCAGACTGGGCTATGCTAGGTTCAGCTTGGTTTTCCAAATATCGTTTTAACTTCATTGCTATGATATTATCGAAAGTGGGATCTGGGCCTTTTATGCTCGCTCAGTGTGTCCCTTTTGGTCTGGTTGGCGGTTGTATTGGCATCATCATGATGAACACTAAGCAGTGGAAATATCTTTGGATTTATGCCGGAAGCATCGGAGGTGTTGCAGTAGTTACAGCCTTGTTCTTCCTCTTCACACAAGAGGATCCCTTCAGTGCTGTAATGGCCGAGAGAAAACCATGTTTTGTTCGCTTTCTTGAATTGTGTGTGGAGGTGATTGTGATTGTCATCGCTGTGTACTTATCCGACTGTGAACAGCGTAGTCTCCTCTCCCGTTACAATTTCAATAAGCAAGTTACCTTCCTTCGAAGAATCTCTGTTGTATCCTTGTCCTGCTTTATCTTTGAAAAGTGGGTCAGCAATCAGCTCCGAAAGGTGTTTGCAATCTTTGTTGGGGAGCCATATGATAGTAACACGTTAGAATCTCTGTGGTCATTCTGGGCAGTAGGAATCTTCATGATTGTTAACTTTGTTGTGGATCTTTATATCATCAAATTCTGGGAAGGAATTCAATTCCGTTTCAGTTGTGAACATATTATTGCAGCTATTTTGTCTTTCATTTTCAATAAGAAGGAGGAGGTTGATTGGGCTGCAAGTAATAAGAAGATTATTTATGGACCTGTGATTGAATTGGAGAAGGCCATTTTGGAGAGTTCGGAGGATGCAGATAAGTTGAAGAAGCAGGGACTGACATCTGAAATTGAAATGGTGGAAACTCTAACAGCGGATCCTGAAGTTGGAACAAGTGAGAATCGTCGAAAGCATGTTGGTGATAAGCAAGAAGCAGAATTGATGTCAACGTTGATTGAGCTTAGAGGAGAACAGAAGGAAAAATTGTAGTTGCTCTTTTTTGTGTTTTCTGAGTCAAATATTAACAGTCAGAAACTAATATCCCGAAGAGGAAGTCGATATTTAACAGGAGATTCATTCCCGTTATTGGCATATATCTTGAAACGAATGAGAGAATCCTGTGATCATAAGGTATCATTTCTTGAACACTTCCATTCGAATGCAACAAACATATTCTTCAAGACCAATTGTGTAGACATAAGAAAGAGTGAACTGTCAATTCTCAGTCTCTAACTAACAAATGTGATATCTATGCTACAAATGTCACAGAAAGAAAAGCTCTTTGAATCATTCTTTTCCAAAACTTCGTCTTGTTGAGAGATACGTTTTTACTGATAACACGGCAGAATCTGATAGGAATACTGCATACTGCAAACTGGATTCGTTACATTTCTTCAAAGTATTATTATCAAAATGGGTAGCGATCATTCAGGAAGCAAGACATGCTTCAATATTATGAATACTATTCTTCTGATTATTGCTTGTTTTGTTGGTGGAGCATGTTGGTATATTCAAAAGGGAAGTAACGTTCCGCCTATTCTTGAGACTTTGAGTGGTTACTATAATGTCTTTATCGTTGTAGCCTTCTGTCTCGGAATTGTGGCTATTGTTGGATATTTTGTATCTTGTGGAGGTTGTCTTCTTTTCCTCTATGTAGTTGCTATGGATATTGTTACCGTAGTATGTGTTATTGTTACCATTGTTGCATTTATCCTCTTTGGTCTTTCTAAGAAGGTATCTATTTAATTGACCTAATGAAATTGTAGAGTCCCTCGACCAATCAAAAGCTCTTCGAACTTATTGATGAAGGCATGATTAAGTATGTCAACGCGGAGGAAAATCAGGATACCTGGAAAAAGTATCAGGATACACTTGGCTGCTGTGGTTTCAAGGATAATGCCAAAACAGGAGCTAATTGTGTAAATGAGGCTCCTATTGATTGCCGTACCCAGTTATATGCTGTACTAGGAGATTACATTATGTTCACGGCCATCGCTCTTGCAGTTTTGACTGTTGTTGCTTTGATCCTTGCTTGTTCTGCAACTTATACATTTAAGGACAGTTGTCGTAAGTTTTCTGTTTGTTGTACACAAATTGTAAACTAATCTTTGTCCGTTAAGTATCTATATGCAACCATATTTAGCAAGAGTCTATTTCTTATTCACTAGTTAATTGATAGGTAAGATATAATGTTCAACGGACCAGCGAGCGAGGATTGTCAGTAAATGCAGGTGAAGTTGTTACAGTACTGCACTCTAGCAATGACTGGATGTTTTGCCGCTTTCGGAATGAAGTATACGTTAGATTAGTTACTTATTTGCAGGAAGGATATATCCCTGCCCGTTTGCTTACCAGAATTGATGAAGATAATTGTATGTATAGAAATCCAATTTGAAGTATAGTGGAAGCATCAACAGCAGAAAGGGATAATGCATATGTGAATCCATATGTATGTATTGTGAGAATATATTACTCGAAGAATTCGGATGTTCACCAAGATTTGATGGCACGGATTAGGAATCCTCAGCTCAAACATACATCTTCACAGCCTCAACAGCAAAGAAGAGTGGACACTGTATTATTTCTCTGTTAGTAAGATTCTAGGGTGGTGCAGGATCGGAATTGTTTTCTGTGCTAAAGCAGATGCGTCAGCGTACCGATGATTATGTTATTACAGACAATACTGTCCCGCAACGTGAAGTCAAGTCTCCTGAAAAGGAAACTCCTATAAAGCAGTTTCCCAATCCCGTATCCTATACTCCTTCTCCCAAGCCATTTACTTCTACTCCTGTTAGTATGGATTATGGAGAGAAATTTGCGCGACCATCTCGACCTGGGGTGGGAGTTCATCATTTACAGCCACCCAAAACTACTCAGACACCTTCCAAGCCTCTTCCTGGTCCCCCATCGAAAGCATTTCCCTTATCAAATCCTTCTAACAATAGAGGGTCATCTCGGTTGTCCATGATGACACCTATGCCAGAGTATGAACCAACTGTATCGGATCGAAAGTCACTGGAACCTATATTATTGACACGAAGAGGATCTGCAGATTCGTTTGAACAAGATAGTCCTACGAATACTCCAAGACAGTCGGGTATTTCTGAATCTACAGAGCAGCAGCCATCCTATACTAAGCCAACTGTTCAGCAGCAAGTCGCATTGTCGAATGGTTGGGAGCAAGTTCAAAAGTCGAAACAGCAAACAGTTCAGCAACAAGCTCAACCATTTTCACAACCACAGCACATGCAGCAACCAGTTCAACAACCAGTTCAACAACAAGTTCAACAACCAGTTCAACAACCAGTTCAACAACCATTTTCACAACAACAGATGCGGCAACCTATTCAACAAACATCACAGCTACAACCGGAAGTAACCATAGCTGTGGTATTATATGACTTCAAATATCCATCAGAGAAGTGTATAACATCAAAGAAGGGAGAACAATTGCTAATCTATCTGTCAAAGTCACCAGAGGATTGGTATTTTGCTAGGAACTCCATTGGAGAATATGGAATCATTCCACGCACTTACTGTAAACTAATCCCTTGATTGTATTTGCAACAAACACTCATATTCAAATCTCACTTTGTTCTCTATAAATCCTAGCCCCTCAATGGCCACACGAACAATATCTCCCTCCTTCAGATACACATATGGCTTTCGTACAAAACCAACACCTTCAGGCGTACCAGTAAAAATAATTGTTCCTTTCTTCAAAGTTGTTCCTTCTGATAAAAAGGAAACAATATCAGCGACGTTCCAAATCATATCAGAGGTATTGGAATTCTGCATGATCTTATCATTCAACCTTGTTGATAATTGTAACTTGTCAACAACCGAGTCTATTTCTTATTAAAAAAGAAAAAACCTACTGAGTTGTGACTGTAACACGATCTGAGGACCAATTGGACTAAACGTATCAAAGGATTTGGCTCGTGTCCACTGACCACTGCTCTTTTTGTTACCCTATGTAAAATTTATGAACAAAGAAATACTTGCCAACGACGAGCAGATACATCATTCCCAATACAATAGCCATGGACATAGTCCAAAGCATCCTCTTTCGATACATCCTTGCAGTCCTTCCCTATCACAATTACTAGTTCCCCTTCGTAATCAACTTCTGGCTTCTGTGAAGCACATTTCGGAACAACAATATCGTCAAAGGGCCCTGTAATTGACGAAGTAGCCTTCATAAACACAGCAGGGAAGGCTGGAATTGGCAATTTCGCTTCCTATAAATCAATACTCATATCAGATACTACTGCTGCATGCTTTTTGTAGTTCAAACCAATGGCATACACAGCTACTGGATCAATTGGAGGCAAAATCTGTAAAGCAACATCCATTCGATCAGAAAGCTTGCAATCTCCAAAGATGTCACCTTCAATCACGCGTACTTCTGTCTAAATACTCAAGAAAACAGGAAGTCACTACTTTCGGACAAGCACCTTGCTCTGGTTGACCGTATCGAATTTTTCCATCAGGACCCTTAAATCGAACATAAGATGTCACTGGATCACCGGGAACACTCTATCGTAATAGAAATATTGAATACATACAAGGAACCTCAAAAGAGAAGACGAGCGAAGAAGTTTTGATGTGTGACGAGCTAACATCCTAGAATTAGTAGAGATTGTGACTTAGTCTACACTATGGATATATATACAATTCCTGACTGACAACAAAGACAATAAAAGACAAGAAGACCCTCACTTCTCTAGGACGTTTTGTACAGCCTTCACTGCATTTGGACTATTTAGATGATCGTAGAACTCCTTTTCAAAAGATGACTTTTTGACGATGTCCTTAATAACAAATGTCTTCTTTTTACTCAGCCTTCTTCCAGCAGCCTCAATTAATACTTTGTCACCAATTACAGCCGCATTATTCTCATCATGAACGATCATACGAGTTCTCTGAGGAAGATTCTTCTTAATATGGGAGTTCCATTTCCTACAATATCAAATACATACTCTTGGTCTCACATCTTCTCTACAACCACAACACACGATTTCTGCATTTTTGCAGAAACGACAGTAGCTAGATACCTAGTAGCCTTTGGAACGACCGACATTGTCCACAATTCCCTATAGGGCTTTGCTATTGTATATATAATCCCGCGGGGAATGGTGAGAATAGCAGATTGTATGTTTCTGGAGTTCTTACCATTCAAACTTCCTGAGTGGATATTCTTACAAGATCCAGTGATAAATCAATTCGTCATGATTGATCATCAATAGGAGGTCTGCTTTTTTAGTGTGATTTTTTTCTCTAAACTCATTAATAAGAATGATACTACAGTAGTATTTCAGAAATGGAACTGAGACCTGCACAGAAGTTGTTGAAATTGGAATATCATAGGTTGGACCAGCAAAAAGGTAGATGAGTCAGAATTGGATGATGATTTCATTGTTTACATGAAATATAATGAGGCATTCAAGAGAAAGTCCCGTGATTTCATTATAATCGTATTTCAGAGGATCTGTTGTGGTTTTGAACATTCACTATGAGTGATGAACATCCGTAATCCTTTGATAATGTACTTATTCGTAGGTTAGAGATGGATGCTAGGAAGGGTCTCGTTATGATTGGAATTATGAATTCTAGGTAACTGGCTAAATTGGGAAGCCTCACTATGCCAATTAATCGGGTCTTTTGTTCGCTGTTATGTAATGGTTCCTGATTCTTCCAACATAGACTGCCGATGGCTCTATTTACTGCGGTATTGTGAGTTCGGTAGATACTTCTCTAACTGCTGTATATCTTAACTATGCATACATTGAAGTATTCCTATCATGAGTAATCAATCTGTAGTCAAGTAAGCAGTACATTTCCCAGTGGCCAGAAAAGAAGACAGTTGAAATTCTTCTCAAAACGTTGGTGATGTTGGTTACAGATCGAGGAGTACCGGCCCCTGAGCATTATCCATTGATTGAAGACCAGCCTGATCAACAAGTGAATGAGATAGAACCAGAACCAGAGCTTTCGGAGGTAGGAGTGTTGATATGGGCTAATCGTAGCAAGTAGATAAGAATTGTGGTTTTGTCGTGGAGATTTCGAGTAATGGAGCTATTCAAAATACAGATGATAGCACACCAAGTCTTCAGCTGAGACCTGGGAAAAAGAGTGCATCTGATCCACGTGTCGCTTTAGTTCCATGCTCTGCCAACAATCCGACGAAAGAATCCCAGTCGTCACGTCTTTGGAAGCCGAGAAGTTTGCATCCTGTCGTTCAGAAATTGAATGACGAGTCTCAGTCAAAGCGTAGTGAAAGAACTCTATCGAGATCAAGTTCACCAAATCGCTCGGCTGCGTCAACCCAACAAACAGTGCGGGGTGCCGTAAAGAAGTCTGAGAAAGCTCCTGTAAAGAATGCTCCGAAGGAATCAGCGAAGGAGCCTGTCAAGAAGCCTACTAAATGGCCTATAAAACAAGCAGTAACTCAACAAGTTCAAGAAGAGCCGCAGCCAGGGCCTCAAGCTGTGATGCAACCTATGTTGTATTCATCAGTGCCATATCATTCTGTGCCCAAGGCACCACCCTTGTATCAACCTACACAACAACCCTTCTTGACTCAATTTCTTACTCAACCACCTTCTCAGCCTATGTTAGCACAACTACAGCAACCTATTCAACAGACCGTCCAAATCATACCAGTACAACAGCAAGGATCACCAATGACAATTCTACACCCGATGGCTGCTCCTCAACCTGTACAACCACCAGTAGTTTCGCCACCTCCACAACCAGTAGTCATTCCTAGATCACACCCAATGACCGCTCTTCACCCAAAGACCCCTCAATCTACACAACAAGTACCAGCTCCCAGACCGGCTCCTCCACCAGCTCAGATGATACCGCAATCTTTTCAGCCAGCGTTATCCCATCCTTCTAATCAAGTCGTCATTCCACAACCTAGTCCACAACAAACTCAGTTTCTTCAACAGCCGATGGATTGTCCTCAGTACTTCTTGATGCAATCCGGTTCTCTACCAACTGTAACTCAAACTCCTCAAAGAGTCCAGAAGCCTTTACAAACTATCCCGAATGGTGGTGAACAAGCGTTTACTACAAGCGTTGGGTATCCGACAGCTAGTACTGTATATGGTAATCAACCACTGTATATTATCGCTGGTCCATGATCCTCTGATCCTCAGACTACTGTCAGTCTACTCATGTAGTAGTACATTTGTTTGAACAAACAATTCACTTCTTTTCATTCAGACTTGTGAATAACCGGAAGATGTGTCATAAAACGAACTGTCCGAAGTGTAATAAGCCAACTTGGTCAGGCTGTGGTCATCATGTTGATAGCGCTCTTCAAGGAGTAATTCATTAGTTTGTTTTGGAATATAGGTACCAGAAGAAGAGAGGTGCCACTGTAAACCTTGGACTCAAGAACTTGTAAATCAGAACCCTGAAACGATCCAAGGTGGATGTTGTTTTTATTTGATTGTTTCTTCTTCATTTCACGTTCATTCATTATCTGTTTGACATGCAGGACAAACACGACGTGAAGTGCTCCTTTTGTGACACAATCATCAGAACAACATACTCTGCCGTTATTTGTTCCAAATGTGAAAAGGTAATCCCACGAAATCGAAGTCACGAAACAGACAATGCACTCAACATACTGTCCAGGATGTGGACTACTCGTTAAGTCTGGATCTTCAACCAAAGAGCATTCAAGGCTCTGGCACAAGAGCTGCTATTCCCTTTTTGCTGTTGGTGGTGAGCTTCTCGCCTTGATACCTTATGAATTAGAAACAGATGAAGATATTCAAGACCTTGATGCAAGGGTGAAAGAAACTACAAAGAAAACACGCAGAATATTAACTGGAAATGGAACATTCTTGTTTTATGATGATGCTATCAAGGATATTCCTGGATCTGTAGGGAGGAAAGATAGTCTCCCATTATCAAAACTAAAATCATCTGCATCAAGCGACAGTATTCAGACAGATCCTATTCCATCATCAGTGGATATCCATACTCCTATTGAATTATAGTTCGTGGAAGGAGATGACCTGGGTGAACTATCCCCACATTCTCATGACGATGACAGTGGATCTGCCCTCCCAAATTTCTTCTCGACAAACTTACGTGCAAGGATTTGGTGCTGTTGATGATTGTAGCAAATTATATTCCGACTGCAAACTCTCGGATACATAAAGGATAACGAGATTGATGGTCAAGTGTTTCAGAACTCCATCAGTGGAATGGAGATTGTCAATTTCTTAATCTCGCGTAAGCAATGCAAAAGTCGCGAGGAAGCAAAAGTTATTGGACAGAATCTCGTGGATACCCATATCCTAGTTCCTGTTATGAAGAACGAAGAAGATGAGGGTACAGAGGAAATCAAACCATTTGAAGGAAATAGTGAGTTGTATTATGTGAATGAATCCATTCTTGAAGTGAATGAGTCAGGAAAGTCAGTGTCAGATCCATCTCTACCTATAAAGGAACATAATCAGATTGTCCGTATGTCTGGATATCTAACAACCACAAGTAACTCTAGGAGTCGCGTATCATGTAGATAAGGATGGAAAGTCACAGAGACCATGGTGTGAATTAGCTGCAGGTATTCTACGACTATCTGAAACACCTGTAGTTGTTTTAGCTCCTATGAAATATAGGATATGCGTTGTTATGAAGCTCTGGATACCAACGAGTTCCAAGTGAATCCTGTCGATAATGGAATGGAAAAACAAACATGCTTTAAACTTTCGGGTCATGTCCGTGAGATTCAATTCCAGGCCGAAACAGCAGAAGAATGTGAGGAATGGATGAGTGTATTGCGAAATAAGGATTGAAATAGTTGTTATTTGTGTTTGTTTGAAGATTGAGTGACTAGTGATTCGGTTCTGTTGATAATCACCATCTTCAATTATTACTTTGTTTTCCAGTGTCCGCATGAGTGAAGAATATTCGAGTGTAGAAAGAAGTAGATTTAAGTAGGTCTTTATTGCTAACACTATCAGTAGAAAGTGTATACTATGGTCACCAATTCATCCTCTTACTTGGTTTTTACCTTTTTTCGGTCACATCGCTATTGCTGATTCACAGGGAAATGTCTACGACTTCCAGGGAACATTCAATGTTGGTAAGAATCATATGTTATTTGGATATCCTACAAAGTACGTTCAGCTTGTTCCTCCAGGAGAGAACGATGCCCAGTGGGATGAGGCTGTCTTTAAGGCGATTCGTCAATACAAGCAAGAATACTACAGTATATGGTGAGATTTCGGTTTTGGTTATCATGATAGGACGAATAATTGTCATTCGTTTGTCGCCTGCGCTCTGAATAACATGTCGGTTCCTGGTTATTCAAATGTGCATTTTGATGTGAACAAGCTGGTGGGAATCGTGTTAACTAAATCCCATCATTTGTCGTTCAAGGGTTTCCTCCTTTCTTGGGTCCCATTTGCTCTTCTAGTCATAGGAATTTGCTTGTTATTCATGTTCCTCTTCTGTGTTTGATAAAACAAGGATATAAGATATCTATCAAAAGATCGTCTTCACTTAATTCATCCTCACTTTCGCTTAAAGCACCTAACACCTCTTCATCATCCTTGCTATTGTCATCTTCTATCCTCGAATCCTTTTCAGTTAGACTAGGAACTTCTGAAGTATTGGGGACAGGTTGGATTTCCATAGGATCCAATTTGTCTGAATTACTGGGAATAGGAGTAGGAGTAGGAGTATCAGAAGCTACAGGGACATCAGGAACATTCATCTTCTCCTTTAGATGGACAGCAAGAATTAGACTCACCAACTTCGGGTTTCTCCGCTCCTCTGTTTTATATTTGTTTTTCAGCTATCAATGAGCAAGTCCCACAAATAACACATCTCTCCGCGTTCGATTAGTTATAACTTTATTCATCATAAAGAAATCGGTTCCAAAACGACGTAGACACTACAAATCACTAGTAAACTGTTTTCAAACATCATAAAACTGTCTCGTTTCTTCAACAGACCATACAACAACCTTATGCTTTCGCCGTTTTGCTGTTTGCTCCACAAGTCCACTGAGGAGAGTCTCGTCATCGCTATCATCCATGTCAAAACGATCTACTTGACGGTTCTATATAGTACAAATCCACAATGACTACAAGAGTCGATCGATCCAAGACAATCTGACCATTGATAAATGAAACCTCTAAACCTTTCTTTTTTCGTTTTGCCTCCGGCATATCATCAACACTTCCAATGACTTCACCATGAGCTGATTGACTCTGATCAGCTTCAGGCTCAACGTCCCCACCACTTGCTTCAATCAACTTCCTGTCCTAGAGCATCAAATACCATACTTAAATGTACTCTCCTCAATTGCTCGGCTCTCGTTGGTCTTCCTTCATTTGAGAACTTTATATATTCACCTAGTGATTTTGTGCGATCTTGAGACGTTTGCTGAGGTATATCCTTGTATATCTTTCCTATCGCTTATTCTTGTAATGATCTGATACCCATCACCTCACTGATACTAAATCTCCGATGACGATCCATTGGAATGTCGGAATCATTGTACTACCTGTTATTCCATTTCAATGCTATTACAGGATAATTCATAATCGGTTGCGATTAATATTGAATCAAACTACTCCCCAAAAGAAAAAAATAAATTTGCATTCCCAACAAACAATCAAATCAATCCCTATCTAAATGACATTTAATCACGAGCACGTTCCAATGACCAGTCCGAGAGAGTAGAAGCATGAGCATATGATCCATCACTCTTTCTCAAAGCCTTGTTCTTGAACGTATTCTTCTTTGTTCCAATGGAAGAATACCTATAATGGAATCCGGTTCATACTACTACCCTTGCTTATACAAATCACAATATGGAATAGAAAATGCAAACAGAAAAGCCCAAACATCTCCATATGACCAATACAGTATCGGGAGGATTCTCATGAACGCCGGATAATCAGGAGTGCTGGGAGTATGGAGCTGAAGACCTGATCCCTGAGGATCTGTTCGACGAACTCCCAAAAGAATGGCTTTAGTTTGAAAATGATCGATGATTGTCTTCAATCCTTCCTTAAATGATTTGTTACTGCGAACTAGCTGAATCCCAATATCCTTAACGGTTTTGTTCAAGTGAACATCGATTTCTTCAAAATCGTCGGCACCGTGGAAGGCAATACACAAACAATTGTCTACACTTTCCTGATAGTCACCAAGTCTTCCAAGTCGTTCCAAATACAGATAGAGAGCCAAGCGCCAGAGGTGAAGGCAAACATCCGAGTCTTTTCCCCCATTATATGAGATGGATGTAAAATCAATGCCATAATCATCAAAGGCCTTGCAGATCGTATTAATGGCATCAGTTACTTTAGAATACAATTCTGGTTGCTTCTCTTGCAACTCCTTGTAAACATTAACAAGATCGAAAACAGATGGTTGCATCTTAACAAAAGGATGAAGTTCGATTCTCCCATTCCACAGAAAACTGTATCCAAACGTTCAACAAACAAAAATTCACACTAAATTCACGCGCTTTTCACCATCTCCTTTCCCTTTGTAGATGCACGACCCATGATTGCCAGTGGCTGTTCTTTATTCTGGTCTTGGACATCCACGAATACCTCTTCTCCACTATGGAGATCTCCACCAATAATCATTTTCGATAGAGGAGATAACAAGTACTGTTGAATAGCTCTCTTCACAGGACGAGCACCAAACTGAGGATGATATCCAGTAACAGACAACCAGGTCTTCGCCTTATCCGAAACATTCAACTCCATATTCTGATACTCCAACAATTGATCCACATACTTCAGCTGGAGATTCACAATATTCTTCATATCCTCCTGATTCAGCTTACGGAAGACAACTAATTCGTCTACACGATTCACAAACTCAGGTGGGAAGTAATCATGGACGGTTTTGATAATCTGAGAGCGGACACCAGCTTCATTTCCTGTGACCTCGCCTGAATAGAGTTCACTACCCAGATTGGAAGTCATGATAATGATCGTATTACGGAAGTCGATTGTTCGACCCTGAGAATCAGTAAGACGACCCTCATCAAGGACTTGAAGAAGTAAATTACAGACTTCTGGATGAGCCTTCTCAAATTCATCAAACAGAACCACTTGATAAGGATGACGGCGAACTGCTTCAGTTAGCGTGCCACCTTCTTCATATCCCACATAACCAGGAGGAGCACCGATCAAACGGGATACTGAAAACTTCTCCATATACTCAGACATGTCGATACGAGTAAAACAGGATTCGTCCTTGAAGAGGAACTTACAGAGAGTCTTACACAACTCTGTCTTGCCCACACCTGTAGGTCCCAGGAAGAGGAACGAACCGAGAGGACGGTCATGGGTGCGCAAGCCAGCACGAGAAATTCGAATACACTCACTCACCTTCTTGACAGCCTCTGTCTGGCCAATCACACGTTGAGACAAAACGTCTTCCATACGTAACAGACGGTGCTTCTCATCCTCCATCAATGTAGATAAAGGAATACCTGTCCGACGAGACACCACATCAGCAATATTGTTAGCAGTAACACGCTCTGCTAGCATTCGCTCCTTCACCACCTTCGTGTCCTCCTCTAATTCCTTCTCCAACTTCGGAATTGTTCCATACTTCAATTCACTGGCTCGTTGCCAGTTGCCAGCCATCTGTGCTCGTTCTAACTGAAGACGAGACTCCTCCAGTTCACGCTTCAGTTTCTTCGACTTCTCCAGTGACTCCTTCTCCTCCTTCCACTTCTTCATCAGCTCATCATGCTTCTTCTCCATCATCTTTACATCTTCTTCCAATGCCTTCAAACGATCAAGACTATCTCCATCCTCCTCACGCTTCAGAGCTTCAATCTCGATCTTCTTTGTCATCAGTTGGCGATCTAGTTGATCCACAGCTTCAGGTTTGCTCTCCTGCTGCAAACGTAAATGACTTGCTGCTTCATCCACCAGATCCACAGCCTTATCTGGCATCTTACGATCTGTGATATACCGATCTGCCAAGGTAGCAGCAGCTACCAAAGCCGAATCAGCAATTCGAACTCCATGATGAACCTCATATCGCTCCTTTAATCCACGTAGAATGCTCACAGTGTCTTGGAGTGTAGGTTCTTCGATGATGACTGGCTGGAATCGACGAGCCAAAGCACCATCTTTCTCAATGCTGTTACGGTACTCGTCCAATGTTGTAGCACCCACACATGACAAATCTCCACGAGCCAAAGCGGGCTTCAAAATATTCGAACCATCCATCGTTCCGGACATTCCACCTGCACCCACCAATGTGTGCAGCTCATCAATAAACAGAATGATCTGACCATTGCTCTCCTTCACATCCTTCAGAACACCCTTCAGACGCTCCTCGAAGGATCCTCGGAAACTAGCTCCGGCAACCATAGCAGCAAGATCCAAAGATACGACTCGTTTGTTTCTCATACTTTCAGGAACTTCACCTGCCACAATACGCTGAGCAATTCCCTCAACAATAGCTGTCTTACCAACACCAGGCTCTCCGATCAGTGCCGGATTATTCTTTGTACGACGACACAATACTTCTAGAGTTCTTCTAATCTCTTCTTCTCGACCAATTACCGGATCCAGTTTTCCTTGCTTCGCCAGTTCCGTTAGATCAATCCCATACTTGGCCAGATTCTGTCCCTTTGGAACATTATCCGGATTTGTCCATGAGTATTGAGGAATCTGAGGAGGATCTTCTCTGAACAATGGTTTCGATACATGAAAACTTCGAATCGATGTTAACGACCTCGAACAACTACAAAATGAACGAATTCAAACTAAATCCTACGCAACCAAAGTCCTTGTGGTCACAAACGACTTCAAAGAATGAGCTAACATAATAACTAAAATATGACAAGAAAAAAAGAAGAAACTTCGAGAATCATCCAAGAATTCGATGGATTTCCATACCCACAATTGCGACCCTTCCCCTATCAAATGACGAGAATCTTCGATAACAATAGATGAAGATAAAAAATGCTTTCCACTGCACTTATCGTCTGCCAGGACATTCTCTCCGTTGTCTGTTCTGGTAGCATACAAACTACGGAGGAGTACGAATTGGATCAAGTCATCGTACTTGTTTCATTGTTTCATGTAATTTCATAGACATCAGGAATCCAGAATTTGTGTCAGGTTGGATTGAAAAACTTCATTCTTGCCATCATCTCCCCTCGAACCGAAGTTGAGAAAAGTCTCTCGCGTTGTATTCAAAGCTGCATTCCAAATGCTAGCATTTCGTTCATTCGAATTAGTGATTGGAGTGTACCACTTAATGGCTTGTCTTGAATGTAGATGGGTACTGGAGATATTCTAATTGAAAACAAAAGGATGTTGCAAGACAACGAACCTGTTTTAATAGTTTCATGGAGGAGTATTCCAGATGCTGATACTTTGATGACCTTTCTTAATAATCCAGTCCAACTGGCATCCATTTTAGCTAGTGGTACTAATAAAAGTCCATCCGAAACCAGTGTTGCTGTTGATTCTACTACGCATTGTCTTCTTGAAACCGATACATCTTTTATTCCATCATCAATCGAATATAAATCATTGAAAGGACTGTACTGCATCACTCCTACCCTATTGAATGCACTTCCATCAACATATCCTGTTACACGACCCACAAGTCTGATTCAAGTTCTTCATCGTGCAAATCAGATCTGTCCCAATAAGATTCAAGTGTTTTCTGAAAACGAACCGATGGAGTTCCGAAATGTTTGTCTTCATTTGTTGAAACATCCACCTCTCGAGAGTAATCGTATTACTCTCTTTGTTGAAAATGGTATGGACAACAGAGTTGTCACTTACCATGATCCACAATCTGCCTTCGAATACCGCTGTCAGGTGCATTCAGTGCTTCGATACAGCTATGGAGTGTGAGTTATCGATAGAACAGTAAATCGTAGGTGTGACAATCACGGCAACATTCATTATCAAGAACTCCGTTCTATACCTCGGGAAATCCGTATTCCGTCAGGAACAGAGGACTTATGGATTCAGGATCAGATTGATAATACCTTGGAGAGACGAATGGTCCTTCGACAGGGAGTTCGTGTGATCATATCTCTGGAAAAGTGGAGATGGAATCATTCTTATCACATTGAACGTGCAGTAGTTCCTCAAGTTGTATATATGTGTTCTGATAGTATCATCGTGGATATGCCAACAAATCAGTGGAGTGATGTGATACTTGCATTAAAGAATGAAAACACTAGCGAAATAGAAGCGATTACTATTTATGCAAATGAGTTGAGCCGTATTCTCATAGAACCATCAATCGAACACAATGATGGACAGATCATGAAACAATTGAAGAATGGTACAATTATCGAATTCCATGGACTTATAATTACTCCAATTACTTCCAGTATGGATAATCAGATGATTCATGGATATGGTTCAATCTATCATCCTAGAATGAGTCCTATTTCGATAGGTCATCGTGGTTGTGGAATGAACACTGTATTTTAGTTTCGGTATTTATTAGTCGTAGATTCCAAATCAGAGTGAAATTGAAAACTCTCTTCATAGTTTTACTGAAGCAGATCGACGTGGACTGTCCACAGTTGAGTTTGATCTTCAGTTGTCGCGTGATGAGCATGTGATGGTGTTTCATGATTATGTACTCTGTTAGCTTATTATTGTACTTCCATTGTAGGTCTGAAGAATCAACAACTGGTTCCCATTGCTGATACTCCCTCAAATATATTACAGTTGGCTTTGGTTTATAATTTCATTTCTAGACACTTTCCACTACCTTCTCCTATTAACTATCATGGAGAGATACAATATATGCCTTTCTTCAGTGAGATGATTCAGTGTCTTCCTCCTTGCCTTCAGTTTAACATTGAAATCAAGTATCCAATGCCTGTAAGGTTTATCAGTCCTGATAATCCTTAGTCCGAACTTGCTTCAGCCAAACTTCATATAACCAAAGAGAAGTATGTGGATACCATAGTTAGGGATCTTCAATCCATGCATTCGACTCGAGTCATTTATCTAAGTTCATTCGATTTGGATGTCTGTCTTATGCTTCTTCATAAGCAAGCAATGTATCCCGTTTTCCTTCTTCTTGGTGAGTGAGAAAGTACACTCTTAGTTCTAGATGACGTTTCGAATTGCCACGAAGTATCCAAACAAGAATGGTTGGAAGGATCTTGGAAACAGTATGTCAAGTCAGCATTAGAAAGAGGACAATTCCGAGGAGTTGTTGCTGCCGCTGAGTTGATCAACGAAGAGTCTGTGAAATGGGTCTGAAACGCTCTTAATCAATGAGTTATAGTTGAAACAAAAAAATTTGGTCGTTTATACATGGGGCAAGGAAAACAATGAAGAGAAAGAAAGAACCTATCAAGCGGAAATTGGAGTGGATGGGATCATTGCAGACAAATTTGATAAACTGTAAGAACAATAAACTACATTTGTTTGTTAGTCATGGAATGTTCCTCCTATATGTTGAACCGAATGCACCAATTAATCAAAGAACTCCTAGCAGATCCCAATTTGCGTTTGTATAAAGTGGATTCTTGAGAAATAGGAGACTTCTATTCTCCTTTGGACTACAAAGGATTAGGACTGAAACAGTATCTTACAATTGTAAAATATCCCATGGATTTGGGGACCGTTGACGTACATCTTTCATGCTCACTTGATCTCTAGTCACGAATACAAAGAGGGATGTACTCAAATATTTATGAGGTCCTTTTTGATATTGAAGCTATCTGGAATGCTTGTATAACATACAATGGAGTATTTATTGGTCCTGAGTTGTTAAATCGTAGAGTACTCATTTTCTATCTGTGATTGCCAGTACCTACAAACTTAAGTGTAGAAATGAAGTTAACACCTTCATTAATGACTGTGGGTATTTATGTATTTGTTTATGAATAGATTACAAAGAGAATCCGTTCAGTTGTATTGATCCACTAACATATAGAGAAGAACTCAGTATAATGCAAAATCAACTTAGAGGAGCTGTAACATCGCTTTCCTCTGAAGATTTGTCCATCTTCATCTATGCACTTCAACAAGAGTATCCAGAATGCTTTCAAATGGTAATTGGTAGCTTGAAGTATTAATGTCAGGATAATGATGGTGTAAAAATATCTTTTGAAGGGCTCGATGCATATATAGTTCACGAACTTTATCGTTTTTGCTGTCCAGAGTTAGTGTAGTAGTTTATTACCGTTATTCCCCTGTTTGTTCATTCTCAGACAATTCTCTATTTAGTTCAATCTCTTTGGTTTTCAATTGTGTATGAATGATAAAAAAGAATTAGAATATAGAAACAGCATGGGTTGCATTCCGTCGAAACAGAGTACAAACTATTTATTGTTGCATAACTTTCTATAGAAGAAGATACAGATGTCACTACTGGACTTCTACCAACGGAAAACGAGAATGACAGGAATCCTCATCCAGTCCAACGATACGATGTTTCATCAAGGTATTGGAATAACTGCTATCAATTTCTTGTAGCGAAGATAGTACTCATCAACTGACGGCGGATCGGAGGAATGGAAGTCAGTTTTTAAATAATCTCGTTGAAAAGAACATCCAGTAAAGATGATTGGACTATAATTAGGAATAGAGACTTGATTGATGTCCCTTCACTAGCCTACACCTTGTATGGTACAAACAGTCCATACAATTACTGTGAGGATTACAAGTATGTTTTTGAAAAAGAGATGACATTGAGTTCGGTGATTACTTCTGTCCGAATTGTTGATGGAATTTTGAATGTCAGTATCCCTCCAGTGGTTGACGTTGGAAAGGATATAGAATCGCTTCTTCAAGAGCCTTCGGCTGTGAATTATTCAATGATCGATCTGTGTGAAAAGACTCTAACCAATAAGGTGGATTCGATGAAGATTGTAAAGTGTTCTCTTGTTGTTGATTTCTGACATCTTTCGTGTATTCTATTGTATCTTGTTTTCCAATAAACACATCTTAATTTTCAATATGGGGACTGCAGCTCCGAATGAACGTACTGAGATTATCTGCATCTACCTTTAATCTAACCTCAACAATACATACCCTTATCCTGCACATGGTAGACGTTCTTGAAATTATCACCATGTGAAATGATGTCTACCACATTGGCAACATCTACAAGTAAGAATCAGATCAAACATATACTCTCAAGTCTCACCATACCAAAGTTGACAAGATTGTTTCCTTCAAAAATCAACTTAGATAAAGCAGGCAGTGAAGTTAATGCCACTGTGTTCTTAAAGTGTGATGCATTCGGTTCTCCTTCTCGACGATCTTTTCTCAAATCACCATAAAAGGCCAAGTTATGGAATGTGATCTTACGGAGACGAGCCATATCTATTCATAACTCAATTACTCTAGAACTACTCTCAAGTGACAGAATATGACAATTCATGAAAGTTGTTACTCCAAATTCAATGCTCTCAAGAGTATGAAGATCTACAGTAAACATCCCTTATATGACCTACTCATCACACGGAAATCAGAGTTGTAGAAACAGAACGAATTTGAATTAGGGTCACCGATCTGTAATGTCTTCAATACATGCAAATTGATAAGCTGAATCGAGCAATAGTCGGAGAAGGAGAAAGCTCCAATCGTGATCTCAGAGAGTCGATTACAATCAGCAATTACCAAACTACAATTCTTGCGTTCACCTTTGTTGTTTTTGCTCATAGTAAAGCTATTCTTTCCCACAATGAATTTCTCCAACTTAACCATGCCTCGGAGCTCAAATCCAATCAGATTCATAAAACACTCATCACCAATCACAAGGGTCTTAACTTCTTCAAGGACTTGGAGATTCAATGATGTGATGTTGCTCTCATTGCAACAATGATCTGCCACTGTGAAGTCAACCACCGTTGAGGAGATGTATTCCAGATCTGAAGCTTGCTGAATAACGATCGATAGACTGTTATTCAACGGATTGTCTTCTGTCTCCTGTGGATACGATGTCCCTGAATAGAAAGATTCTGTCCTCTTCGGCTGAGTGACTGAATTAGATTCAGTGTGCGCATTAGGAATACTGTAGTCCGTTACCACCTGAACAGCCGAATGCTGAGATTTCGCTTCCACTGAGTTACGGTCATACATAGATTGTACTTTAGGTACAGCAGGGACTACAGGCATTCCTACTGGCTGTCCTTTAGGTACAGCAGGAACTACAGGCATTCCTACTGGCTGTCCTTTAGGTACAGCAGGAACTGTAGGCATTCCTACCGGTTGCGTAGGAATAGAATCCTCGTAGACAAGTGTATGGTTAGTAACAGGCTCCTCTGCAGGAACATTATCCGATATCACCGCCTTAGGCATTAAGGGCTCTGGAATCAGTGGTAAATTCATAGATATATGCTCCACATGAATAGACTCCACTGGAAGATTATCCGAATGAGATTCAGTATCAACAGGCACAGAAGGGGTTACCATTAGTGGGGCTGAGGCTTTGCTCTTCGGAGTAGGCTCCATAGTCACCACAGTCTCTTGTCTCTCTCCTGCACGAAGCGATGGAACGATCATGTCATTGGGACCATACCATCCATTCGTGAAACGAATAGAACCCTCCTTTTCAATACCGTTTTCCCAAATACTCTCGCCTGAAGCAAGGCCACTAGCAGGATCAATCACATTTCCAGGTCCATTGCGCTTGTACGTATCCGTAGTCTCATCAAAAATATAGCCACCAACATAGATAGGAGAACGGTCTAACAAATTGGCATTACTCTCTTCACCTTCACTGTATTCAACCATCTTATCCCCTTCAAACTCCTGTAAATAGCGATAAATCTGATCATTCTTGAACACACCATAGTACAAGACTTTACCCGTAGTACCATCATATACATAACCACGTCCCTCACGCAGTTCTTTGTCATTGTTGTATTCACCACGATAGACAGCAATACCAGTGATGGGATCAGAAATCACAAGTTGAAGTCCACGTTTTGTATTCTCAAGAGCACGGAGATCCATGCCTGTAAAGAATTTCCAATCCATAGTGCACTCAGCTTTACCATCACCATACATCGTGACTCCACCGACCTTTCTTCCATCTTCAATTCTCCAAGATAATTGAAGCACGCCACGTTTGAATAACTGAACAATTCCATAAACTTTGCCATCCTTCAGTTCACTCAATACATACTCATCCTGGTGAGGTTCAGCAAAGTACTCTACCTGAAACTCCTTTCCATTGATAACTTGCACTATCTGGTTTACACGCTTGTAATCTTTGAGGAAACAACGGTTCTCGATCTTTTTGGAGTACTCTTCTATTTGTAAACAAGAGCCAAAGAAGGCCTATACGAAAGTTCTCGATCATTGCTGCCTTAATATGATCATTAATAATATGAAAAAGAATGTCCCCATATTAAGCAGAAAGGAATACAATAATTGGGTTCATCTCATAAATAACAACAAATTGGGTTTTAACTGATTCAACAAACACGTCCTACGAACTCTTTACCTTCTCAGAATGCCTAGAAAACTTCAAAAACTGCATGATTTCCTCACGAACAATATTCCACACATCTACCCAATAATGGATCCAAGTTTGAAGGATTGTAGCGAAAAGGGACACTATTAGAACCCATAAAGATGAAAAAGACTTCCAAGCCGAGGATACAAAGGAAGATAGCAACCGAAGAAACCATAAATGTACGTAATAAGGATGCAGACAGGCAAACAAAACATGAACAAAAAAGCGTGGAACGCGACCACTCTATGAATCAGGATTGGATAATACTTGTACGGGATAAAGGGTATTGATTGTATGTTGCGCTTCGTGACGTACATCAACAGTAGGGAAGAGAGGTCCGCCTGATGTGGACAGATTCTGCAGAACAGATTGGAGACGGACAGAAAGATCGAAATTGAGAGTAATATCGTGGAACTGTCGAATTCTACAATGTACAACCAAGAAAGGACATACTTCTTGAGATACAGAATAAGCGATTCCTCAGAACGAATCGTTGACAAGATCAGAATCATATAGAGAAGAACTACAGAAGAGGGACTTTCCATCTTCTTCAAATCTAGAAAACTGCACTTTTCATCAACTTCATGGAGAGTGGGAATTAGAGCATTTCTATCAAATTAACATCCTACTGCTATTTCTACTCATTTTCAAAGTAGACCATGTACTTTCCAACAATAGTAAGAAGATCACTTAGAAACACACGAATCAGGATTCGATGATTCTGAATCAAGTTTTCATCGTTTGAGTTCATTTGAGTAGACTCTAACGAACCTCCTGCAACAATAACAGTTTCTTCCTCTTTTTCTTTCATAGGGAGATCCTTTTCGGACTGTTCCATGATAGTATATAATTCACAGCAATGCAACAAAGAAGACCGAAGAATGTAGTAGAGATTGTGGAATTTGCTTTGATGATTATTGACATCGAACATAAATAGTCTGTTACTTCCCTTAAATACACTATTCAAGCAGAACAAAAGAAGATTATGCATTTCAATAGAATCATCAATAAGAGCAGGATTCTCAAGGGTTCTTGAAAGATAATTGCAGACAAACAAAACAGATAACTGGCAGAAAATTGGGTCAAAGAGAGAATGACTTGACAATGAATTAGCAATTGACAACAAACGATCTCGCACGCTTTGATTCCCTTTCAGAAGTTGACAGGAAATATAATCAGCCACAATCTACGTATAATACACCCCCAAAGAACCACACTTCTGAATACAGGGAATTAGGTGTAAGAGATGGAACATTTAACTTGTTTAAAATCTTCATATCAATGAAAGAACTGCAATTCATAAGAATCTCTTCCATGATGTGCAGTTGTCCATCTTCTGATTCAATAGTCGGAACTGACTAAAAATAAATGAGTATAACAGTTACAACTTCCAATCTACTCAGAATCTCACTGGACATATTTATTTGAAATGTCGTATACAGAGAATTCGGATCTCTTTCTCTACTAAATGAATTCGAAATACCATCTGTACATAGTCTCTTGCGAAGGAGGTACAGTTGATGGAGTCTCAATAGACGAAGTACTCTTTAACAATGCATTTTCAAGATCAACTTCATCCAAAAACGATAAGCTAGTAATCGAATTCGATCTCACAATCGGAACGAAATCAGTTTCTGACTCGCATAGAGAAGAGTATGTTCCACTTCTCTGTCTTCCTGACATACTATTTCAAAGATAACTGAAAAGTACCAATAGTAGTGACAAAAAACAAGTCAAATTGGGGTTAAGAGATTATCTCATTGAATATGGACTGTGTCATCGATCTGACAAATGTCCATGAAGGTAGAGAGGAATCAGATAGTATTAATGTAAGATTTGGTGTGTTTAGTGACAATGAGGTGGCTTCCTCATCAGATGACTTTGAAAATGAAGCAAAGGATATACAAGAGTTGGAAGACTATGAATTAGCTCGTTCTTTACAGGTAGGCTGTAAGAGGGATGTTAGATTCTAGATCGCTGAATATACAAATTGGAATCGTGAAATTGATAATCGAACGGCTGTCAAGAGGAAACAAGAAGATGTCGTTGTTGAAGCTGTCGATATCAAATTGAAGAAACAGAAGTGTGAAGACGAAGGGTCATATTTGTTAAATGTAATCAATCGGGAGTTTTATTAGGAATAGAAACAATTCATCACCAACGTTCTGGCTAGTGAATTGGAACTAATCGACCCCACACCCAATATTTCTGCTTTGTTTGAAGTGTTCAGTGAGAATGAGGACTGATGTGTAGTTGTATAATAAAGAATTCTTTTATGATAGTCTTAAATATATAACTGTAAGATGGAGTAAGCGAATGACACTATGTGCTGGAATATGTCGGTAAGGATGTTTTCTAGGATTCAGAATAGCATGAAAGGTCTCAATATATCTATCAGTCTTTCGGAGCCACTTCTTTCTCTTCGTCAGAGAGCTGATACTGTGAATACTCTCTTGGTAATGATGACCAACATCGATCATAGTGTAGCATGAAATGATTCATGCGTACCTATTTGTAACACACAACTACTTGGATCGAGATGATCATGGAGCAGAATTCAAGAAGCATATGCATCGGATCAATGCAAAGGGTACATAAAGAGAAGAATATTTACAAATAGCCCACTCCCACATTACGATATATCACTCTTTTCATGATGAGGTTGATTCTTGTAGAAAATGGTGGTGGAAATGTGACGGTCCTTGTCAATTCAAGCCCCCTTTTTTTGGGATTGTGAAGCGGTCAATGAATCGTCCTCCTCAAAAGGCGGATTGGTGGTTTGAGAAACATCAGAAGGAATGTGGTGGGACCTATCATTTAATAAAGTCTCCTGATAAGCCAACCGAATCAAAGGTTGTTACAGTCGAGTCCCTCTTTAAGAAGTGTGGAAAGGCTCATAAGTTGACAGATTCATGATCTTTTTGTTGAACAAACAACTCCTCCCCGACGAGGCGAAAACCTCATCCTTAGATGCAATACAAGTTGCGATCCACTTCCTTGGGGAATGGCTGGACC
>JABLTK010006799.1_pt1 | contig 26164 bp, 26 predicted proteins | sample 7160131 | NCBI WGS metagenome assembly JABLTK01 (sample SAMN14651221, study PRJNA627086) | human gut metagenome | isolation source: feces | host: Homo sapiens
ATCAGAAAAGTCCAATTTCTTAAAATACCCTGTATCCCCAGTAAACACTGGGGATGGAGTTGTATTGCCATAGGGGTTGGATGCTTACATATGTGTTTTAAATTGTTCTAAATTAATAAAAATATGATATCTATAGCTGTTTTTAATAATAAAGGCGGTGTCGGAAAAACAACGCTGTTATGCAACATTGCGGCATATTATGCTCTAGAGAGGCAAAAAAAAGTGTTAGTGATAGATGCCGACCCTCAATGCAATGCTACTACTTACTTGCTTGAGGATAATGTGTTAGAGAATGTATATTCTGATGAGTCTGTCAAAACATTGTATGACTATATAGAACCTTATCAGTCTAGTGATAATCTGATAGGCGTACCATTGCAAAAGTCAGAAGGGTTTGGAGTAGATTTGGTGTTGGGAGATACGAGACTTGCTTTGATGGAGGACTTTTTGAGTGGAGAATGGTCAGATACTTCCAATGCTATTATGCGCTCTATGAGAACCATTTGCTTCCTTAAAAAAATGTATTTGGATTTGCAAGATAAATATGATTATATATTTATTGACGTAGGTCCATCTTTGGGAGTACTTAATCGTCTTGTTCTATTGTTCTCTGATGGTTTTATTATGCCAACATCTAGCGATATATTTTGTTTGCGAGCAGTTGATAATATTTCACGTTCAATAGCGCAATGGCTAGATACATTTGGTGAACTTCAGTGTAAATATCGAAAGCAGAAGCAAACAGCGTATAGCTTGAATGGTTGTGAAGTTAAGGCAAAGCCTTTGTTCTTAGGTTTTGTCAATCAGCAATATACTTCCAGAACGCGTGGGGGAAAGAGACAGGCAGTGAAAGCCTATGATGATATTATTTCTCAAATTCCTGATAAAGTTAAGGAGAAAATGGAAAATTACTATCCTGAAGGCTTGGATGTAAGTCATCTGAAAATTGGAGAAATTCCCAACTTTAATAGTCTTATCCCGATGTCTCAAAGTGCACATAAGCCTGTTTTCTCATTGGGAAGTCATGATGGTGTGTTAGGTGCACATTTTGCAAAAGTTGACGAGTACAAAAGTGTTATTAATGGTATTGTTGAAAATATTGAACGTAATTTAATAGAATATGGATTGGCCTGAGGATTTGATTTTAGAATTAGCTCGTAAGCGTTGCGTAGTCTTTCTTGGGTCTGGAATTTCTGCCAATGCTACGGATGTAGATGGTAACCATCCCCCAACATGGAGTAAATTCTTGGAAGATGGTAATGGAATAGTAGCAGAACCAGAACATTCTATTATAGAAAAGTGCATAAGTAATTATGAGTATTTGATGGCTTGTGAGTTGCTTCGAAAACAATTAGGAAATGATTCTTTTGATGACTTGTTGAAAAAAGAATTTTGTGGTAATGGTTTCTCTCCAGCTGATATCCATAAATATATTTTTTCTTTAGATTCAAGAATAACGATAACTCCGAACTTTGATAAAATATATGACAACTATGCCCAGACTAAATCACAAAGTACTGTAGTACTAAAGCATTATTACGATAATGATATTGCAAAATATTTGAGAGGCAGAAATTCTGTAATCATAAAAAATCATGGAAGTATAGACAAAACGGACAAGATTATTTTCACTCAGGCAGATTATGCAAAAGCAAGAATAGAAAATTCTGATTTTTATAAAATCATGGAGGCATTGATATTAACTCATACTTTTGTATTTTTGGGTGCTGGTTTAAACGATCCTGATATTAAACTTTTGTTTGAAAACTATGCTATGATGTTTCAATTGTCAAAAAGTCATTATTTTGTAATTCCAAATGATTGTTATTCCGATTTAGAATTAAATGTCTATTCGGAAACAAGGCATTTGAAATTTATAAAATATGATCCTGCTGACAATCATAAGGAGTTAACTGAGGGTCTAAAAGATTTAGCGCAAAAAGTGGAGGACAAAAAAGATGAAGTGCGCGATAATACTTGGTGGTAAAAATATGCAATACTTCAACCTGTTTAATTGAGGTTTTAGTAAAGATTAAGTGTCTTAGTATAATGCAAAACAAACATATTTTATGGATAGATGATGCTCGAACATTAACCATGTTATTGGTTATCATCGGGCACTGTACTTATACCAATTTGATGACACCTTATGGTGGTATTAGTTATTTCAGCAATATCTCATTCGAGGAGTATTCCTTTGGAGAGAAGCTGCTCTCTACGTTGGTAGGCTTTATTTATTCGTTCCACATGCCATTGTTTATGATGCTGAGTGGAGCTTGCTTTAGTTTGACCATTCATAAGGTAGCGGGCTTGAAGGCATTTGTGAGTAACAAGGCAAGAAGACTTCTTGTGCCTTTCTTGTTTACCACGTTGCTCTTGTCAGTGCCTCTAAAATATATGAGTGGTTATTATTCTGAGTCCGCTAATGTATTAGAGGATATAGTCCTGGGGCAATTCCTTTTGATGGGTAACTCACATCTTTGGTTTGTGGCTAGCCTGTTTTGGATATTCCTTATGTATTATGGCTTGCACCAGAAGCATCTAACGAATAAACGGTGGTTTCTGCCTGGTATGGTTGGCATATCTATAGTAGCGACGTATTTTACCAATAAGGGAATTGAGTTCCTGGGCATATTTGCTGCATTCAAACATTTGGTATATTTTGCATTTGGCTTTAAGTATTTACGCAAGCTTGATGCAACGATGTGGGGGGGGCAAATCTTACTGCTCAACATTGTAATTTATAGTCTCTTGTTTCTTGCCTTTTGGAAATATGGTAATGATACTGCTTTTATGAAAGTTGTTCATTATATCTATACGGTTGTGATGGGTGTATATGGCTCTATTATCATGATCCAGTTTACCAAATATTTTGGCAAATTTAATTGTATTACCAACCTCAGGCTTTACAAGACATTCTCTCGTTATAGTTATGAACTCTATCTCTTCTCCGATCCTTTCAACTATGTGTTGGTATATCTGACATATCTAGTTTTGGGAGATTTTGTAACGAGTAATGTGGATGCATTCCTTGCTTTCTTCATTAGATTCTTAGGAACCATCATCTTGGCGATGCTTGTGATTTTAATAAAGAATAAGATTCAATCAATCACCAAAAGATAATTTCGTATAAAAGTTGTTGTGTATGTCACAAAAATCAATAAAATTTAATTTCTTATATAATATTTTGTTGCAGGTTTCAAAGGTGATATTCCCTTTGATAACTGCCCCTTATGTCGCTCGTGTTCTAGAACCAGAGGGTGTTGGCTTGTTTAATTTTGCGAATACTTATGCCAATTACTTCGCTTTGTTTGCAGCATTGGGAGTACCATTTTATGGCATTCGTGAGATAGCAAAGGTAAGAGATGATATTGAATCCCAGACAAAATTCGTGTCTGAAATCATCTCCTTGTTGTTGGTTACTACAATATTATGTGTCGCTATATATTTAGGAACATTATTATTGATACCTCAGCTGAATGAGAACTTTCTGATATTTATATTGTCTGCCCTTTGCCTCTATGTTACACCATTTAGAATAGATTGGTATTTTCAAGGCAAAGAGGAGTTTGGCTACATCACTATGCGCTCCTTGGTCATTAAGGTGGTGAGTATAGCTTGCTTGTTCATTTTTGTACATGAAAAATCTGATTTGATAAATTATGTAATCATCAATGCGGCAAGTACTACGATTAATGAATTGTGGAATTATATCAAGTTGTATAAAACTGGTGTTCATCCATACTTGACCCTGGACTTCAAGAAGCATTTAAAACCGTTGCTTGTCTTGTTCTCCTCTTCAGTAGCAATATCCATCTATACTATTTTGGATACGTTAATGCTGGGATTTATGACGGACTATAATCAAGTAGGTTATTACAATAGTGCTACCAATATCTCAAAATCAATACTGCCAATAGCAACCAGCCTTGCCGCTGTCGTTATGCCGAGAATGTCTTACTATACAAAGACGGAAAATTGGGAGGAGATAAATCGCCTGTTAAAGAAATCACTGGACGTTGTATCGTTCCTGTGCTTTCCTTTGATGATGGGCGTGATAGTCATTGCTCCAACGTTCGTTCCATTATTCTTTGGCGATAAGTTCGTGAATGCCATCTTGCCTTTACAGGTTGTTATTGGTGTAGTTACAGCCATAGGATTTAATAATCTTCTGGGTATTCAGGTCTTGATAGGCTTGGGTAAGGATAAGCTGTTCCTTAATGCTGTTTTGGTAGGTACATTTTCTAATTTCTTTTTAAATCTTTTGTTGATTCCATATATTGGTGCAGTTGGAGCTGCCATAGCATCGGTAACGGCAGAAACATTGATACTGTTTTATGAGGTATACTTGGTTAGAAAACATACGCTGATAAGATTCTCAGGATATAGAAACATTGTGATGTGTCTTGTCGTGTCACTATTTTTTATACCAATAGAGATGTTGACAGGACATATTGTTTCAGGTTGGGGCGAAGTTATCTTATTCTTTGTCTTGGGAACATCATTCTATATACTTGCTACATTTATGCTGAAAAATCCAGCTGTTATGTTGTTTGTAGAAGCTATTAAAAAGAAAATAAGTCATTAAGAAAGGAAGAATTATGAAGAGAATATTAAAAAAAATAATAAAGAAATCATTAAAGTTGGTAGTTCCTCAGGATGCCATATTGTATTCCAGAGGGGTGAGGGAATATGCAAAGAGATATGACGTTAGTTTACTGGACTCCCTTCGACGTTATCAGCTTGTGCAAGGCGATCACCACTTGACCCCAGTAGCGCAAATGGTAGATGCACAGACAAAGTGCTATGAAAAGTTGAGATTGGACATAGCTGGTGATTACGTCTATCCCTATGATTGCTGGACTCAAATTTCAACTCCAAAGGGAAAGTCATGGATTACTTCAATTACAGTAGATTATCAAGTCGTTTTGGAGTCATCCTTAAAAGCTATCGAGACAGAGATTGATTCATGCTCTAATCCAACTTTTAAAAGTGATGAGTTGCTTATGGTAAAAGCTCTGAGAGCTTTAAATGCCAGAATCCTTGATATGTTAGCTGATAGAAAAGATGAAAGAGGAACAGTCTTGACTTCTTATCATAGAGAGATGCTTGATTCTAAACCTTGCTCTTTTGACGAAGCTTTGGAAAAACTCCTTTTTTATAATGGCTTGTTCTGGCAGGCAAGACATTATCACAATGGCTTGGGGCGTTTGGATATGATTCTGGATACTTATTATCAGCAAGATTTAGCTAACGGAAAGGAAACACGCCAGAGCATTAAAGAAAAGTTGAAGACTTTTGTCGAAATCCTCGGTAGGGATATTCATGCTAAAAGTCTCTCATTAATTGGTGATACAGGACAATACATCTTGCTTGGAGGCATTGATAAGGAAGGTAATACTATTCAGAATGATTTGACGGAAATCTTCTTGGAGATTTTTACCGAGATGAAAGTGCCAGACCCTAAGTTGATTCTTCGTGTTAACAAGGATACTAATGATGTAGTTTGGGCTAAGGCGGTTGATTGTATTGTTACTGGTTGTGGCTCACCTTTGTTGATGAACGAAAAACTCATTATGGATGGTATGATTGAGTTTGGTTACGACAAGGAAGATGTCTGGAATGTGGGTACTAGTGCATGTTGGGAACCTCTTATCATTGGAAAGTCATTTGATCAAAATAACCCATTGCCAAGTATTATAGTAGTTAATGCTTTGACTGAGATTATTAATTCCTGCAAAGATGCCTTAAATTTTGATTCTTTATTGGAAGCAACTAAGCAGGTAATCTCGCAGCAAATAAAAGACACGGTATGTGATCTTGATTTTTGTCCATCTCCTTTATACTCATTATTCTTCGATGATTGTATCAAACGAGGAAAAGATTATGCAGAGGGTGGAGGCAAGTATGCCTATCATGGTGTGCAGGTTTGCAGTTTGCCTAACTTGGTAAATTCATTGCTTAATGTGAAGTCATATGTGTTTGAGCAAAAGTTGCTTACGTTGGAACAATGCCGTGAAGCTCTCGCTAGCAATTTCGTGGGGCATGATGATATCAGAAAGTTGTTGTTAGCAAATCCATTGAAATTTGGAAGTGCAGATGCGCAAGTTGTTGAGCTGACTAATGGCTTGATGGATTACATCGGCAAGGAAGTTGAGAATTATACCATAAATGGTGAGAGAGTAAAGGTAGGTTTTAGTTCTCCTCAATATATTGTAGCAGGTAAAATGACAAAGGCATCCTTGGATGGACGTTATGACTATGATCCTTTTGCTGTTCATATCTCGCCAATGTCTAGTAAGATTGACATCCAAGAAGTCATCGACTTTGCTGGTTCTCTTCATTACTCAGGAAACCGCTTGAATGGTAATGTGGTAGATTTTATTCTTCCTACGGCTTATGTCAAGCAACAAGATAAGCTGGTTACGATATTGAAATCAGCAATGACTAGTGGAGTATATGAGTTGCAACTGAATGTATTGGATGCAAAGACTCTTCGAGATGCCAAGGTTCATCCTGAGAAATATCCTCATTTGGTAGTTAGAGTATGGGGATTCAGTGCTTATTTTAATGATCTCCCAGAAGAGTACAAGGATAATTTGATTAAACGAGCCGAAGAATATGCAGCCTAATAAATTACGTGTTACTGGAATCCAAAGACTCTGTGTCAGTGATGGACCTGGGGTAAGAACTGTTGTTTTTTTGAAAGGGTGTTACTTGCATTGTCCTTGGTGTTGTAACCCAGAGGCTATTCATTATGAAGAAGATGCTAGTTTCAAGAGAGGTGAGTGTGTGGATTCCCCATTGCTTTGCTCTTCATGTGTTTTACATAAAGGTAATGCCCCTTTGACAAAATGCCCCTATCATGTATATGAGGAAGTAAGCAATGATTATGGTTGTGGAGAATTACTTGAGTTGCTGATGAAGGATAGCCATGTATTAGAGAATGGTGGGGTAACCTTTTCTGGTGGAGAGCCATTACTTCATGCGTTGCCTCTGAAACCTTTGTTGACAACATTGAAAGATAAAGGTGTCAACATCGCTTTTGAGACGACATTATATGCACCGACAAATCACTTTGGTGCAGTAGTAAATGATGTGGATTATTGGTTAGTGGATGTGAAATTCCAATATGGTTTGATTCCTAATCGTGATTACGAGTTGGAAGAGGGATGTTTTGAGAAGAACTTACAAAATCTACAAGGCAGAGTAGGTAAGGAAAATATCACTTATAGGATGGTTCTGATGAGTGAGGTGTTAGATAAAGCGGATGATATTGCTCATCGTCTTCGTTCTCATAACATACAGAAGATAGAACTACTCCCTTGTCATTCTTTGGCAGAGAACAAATATAAACAATTAGGAAAGTCATTCCATAAGTTTGGCACTCCTGCACAGCAAGAATTAAATAATTTCTCTTTGCAGTTGTCAAATTTTGGCATACATGCTACTTATCCAGAATTATAAAGATTAGAAAATGGCTAATAAATACGATTACTTAATAGTAGGCTTCGGTCTTTACGGAGCCACATTTGCACATCTTGCACTTAAGCAAGGTAAGAAATGCTTGGTGATAGATAAGCGATCTCACTTGGGTGGCAACATCTATTGTGAGAATATTGAAGGTATCAATGTGTATAAGTATGGTGCATAAGACACATAAAATATCTATTTTGCTCGAAAATAAGTTTTTTAGCAAAAAAGATTTGGTCTTCTCGCCTAAAAGTTCTATCTTTGCATCGTATTTGAGACATTAAAACATTGTTATATGAATATCCGAATAATAATAGATAAGTTAGGACCGATTACTGATTCTGAGATAGAACTGAAGCCTTTTATGGTTTATACGGGTGAATCGGGATTAGGTAAGAGCTATACCGCATTATTGTGGTATAACTTAGTTACTTCATTGACTCCTACTAGACTTCAAGAGTTTATCACAATGAAGTTGAATGGGAGCGCAAAGGAAGAACTTGCTTTTAAATTCAAGGATTTCAGAATGTGGCTCAATCAAAATACTGCTGCATTTCTTGGTTATTTGTTAGGTAACAATAATTTTGAGTGTCAAGTTAATTATGTTTTTGAGCAGGACGATAACATGAATATTGTAATCAAAAGGTTGCATGATGAGGATGCGTCTGGATTTACTCGCTTTAGTATCAATGATGATATAGATGTTTTCCCCCTTGATTTGGAGGACAATGTCTTGATGATGAGTTTTAGCCTTCATGGTTATTTGGCACAATTATACTTTGACAAAAATTATCTGCGCCCTTTGATATTGCCACCTGCTAGAGCAGCCTTTATGGGAGCTAACACTACATCGCCTATTGGTATGTATCGTGATTTCTTGGCTCAGCTCGACGATCTCAAGACTCCTTCCAGAATTATCAGCCCAGATAATCAATTCTATGCCAACTATATCGCAAAGTTGGCTGATGGTGAGATTGTCTTGGAAAATGGTAGCGTGTTCTTACTGTTTGATTCTGGTGAAAAGATACCTGTATCTGCTGCAGCCTCTTCAGTAAAGGAGCTGATGCCATTCTTACTGATGTTACAAAATGGCAAGAATAGACAATATAATAGTCTGCTTTTTGAGGAGCCAGAAGCTCATGTGCATCCTAAGAAGCAATTTCTCGTGATGGATATGTTGGTTCGCTGCTGTAACAAGGGTATGCTCATCCAGATGACTACCCATAGCGATTATCTCCTGGGGCGCATGAATCAGTTGCTATTATTAGGTAAAATTAGAAATAAGTCGATGGAAGCTTTCGAGAATTTCTGTAGTAATCATCAGTTTAATAAGAACTTGTATCTGGAGACTGAACAGGTAGGTGCTTACTATTTCAAGCGCCAAAATGGTAAGGTGGTCATAGAAAATCAAGATTTGTCAACAGGTCTTCCTTTCAGTTCTTTTGAGAACACGGTAAGAAGCCAAATGGAACTGTCGGCAGATATTACTGATTTGGCGGAAATCTTGGGTATAGAGTCTAACTTATAATAGATAAGGAGTGCTTAATATGGAGGCAACGTTAGAGGAATTTGGAATATTATACCCCAAGTATGCTACTTCTTTGTTTGAAGAGTCATGCGAGGTAATAGAGCCTGTACCTAATAGTGAATCTGATTTTAGACATTTTATTGTGACTGGGGGTAATGGGTATGTCTTTCCACGCGAGTTTGCTGCAGATACGGTCTCTTTTTATGGAAAATCCAAAAGTCCAGCCCCAATGAGGCTTAATTGCGATGGTATTTTCTTTTCAGAGATAGAAGATAGAAAATGTCTTTTTATCTGTGAATTGAAAAGTACTTTTAGTACAAGTCAAATAGCACATGCTAAAGAGCAAATTATGGGAACGGTATTGAGGCTAAAGGCGCAGATGAGTATCTTGCAAACTCAGCCTGATTGGGAGATACATGGAGTAATAGTTTCTTTTAAGCCAACAGAAAATCAACTTATATCTGTTAACAAGTTGACGAGTAAAGATGCCAATTTTTCTAAATATCTATTTGCAAAGGGACATAAGAAGATAACAGCGGAAAAGCTAAAAGCTCATTATGCACCGATGGCTATGCCTGATATTACAATTCATTATGTAGCTGTTCCAGACAGAAAAACAAAATATCAGATGACCTTAAGTGAATTGTTGAAATTATAAGGTAACAAATGTGATATCATATAGAAGAACACAAAAAGAGGAATATATTAATACGCAATATGGAGATAGATGAGCATCATTTTTCTAGATGATGCTCATCCTAAGATATATTGTCTTATCTCAATAAAGATTTTTTGATTATGAGTACAAAATACGATTACTTAATAGTAGGCTCCGGTCTTTACGGAGCCACATTTGCTCATCTTGCCCACAAGCATGGCAAGAAGTGCTTGGTGATAGACAAGCGAGCTCACTTAGGTGGTAATATCTATTGTGAGAACATCGAGGGTATCAACGTGCATAAGTATGGTGCACATATATTCCATACCTCTAACAAGAAGGTGTGGAAGTTCGTCAACTCCATCGTGGAGTTCAACCGCTATACCAACTCGCCAGTGGCTAACTATAAGGGCAAGCTCTATAATCTGCCTTTCAACATGAACACCTTCTATCAGATGTGGGGAGTAACTACACCTGAGGAGGCGCAGGCTAAGATTGACGAACAGAAAGCGGAAGCTGTTGCTCGCATGAAAGCTGATGGTGTTACAGAACCTCGTAACCTAGAGGAGCAGGCACAGGTATTGATAGGAAAAGACATTTATGAGAAACTTATTAAGGGATATACAGAGAAGCAGTGGGGTAGAAAGTGTACTGAACTTCCTGCTTTCATTATCAAGCGCTTGCCAGTTCGTCTCATCTTTGATAATAACTACTTCAATGATAAGTATCAAGGAATCCCTGTTGGTGGTTATAGTAAGTTGATTGATGGCTTGCTTGAAGGCATTGAGACCAAAACGAATGTAGATTTCTTTGAAAACCGTGAATATTGGGAAAGCATTGCCGACAAGATAGTTTTCACTGGTAAGATAGATGAATTCTATAATTACCAGTTTAGTAAACTTAACTATCGTACAGTACGCTTTGAGACAGAGGTTATAGACAAGCCTAACTATCAGGGCAATGCGGTGGTGAACTATACCGAGCGTGAGGTGCCATATACGAGAGTGATAGAGCACAAGCACTTCGAGATGTTTGGAGCCGAGGTATATGATAACCCAAAGACCGTTATCTCGAAGGAGTACAGCACGGAGTGGAAGGACGGCATGGAGCCTTACTATCCTGTAAATGACAAGCTGAATTCTGAGCTTTATGCCCAGTACAAGGCTCTAGCAGACAAGGAGGAAAATGTCATCTTCGGTGGCAGACTAGCAGAGTATAAATACTACGACATGGCTCCGATTATCGAGAAGGTGATGGAGAGGTTCTAAGGGAAAATCAGTAGCAAACCACAACTGTTAAGCAGCGAGAGAACCCTCTTGTCTGGCAGTTATGATGATGGTCAGACTGACAAGGCTATCGAAATAGCCAAGAGGATGAAGGAGATAGGCATGGATGTGAAGACTATCATGGAAATAACTGGGCTGGATAAGGAGGAAGTGAAGAAGATATAGGTCAAGCTCAGTATCACTCTTCTTTACGAGGCTTGTACTAAAGAAAACACATAAGAATGATAGATTTTATTAGAAAATGAGATATAGGTTGGCAAGAGCGAGAAACTCTTGCTAGCCTAAACCTTTATAGCTATGTCGGTTATGAAAAAATACGAAGATTTTGTTGTTGAGCTTGATATTGCTGACAGTGCATTAACTGTTTCTGAGGTTATTCCTATATTGGAGGGCTTTCAAGGGATGGCTTGCTCCTTGAATACAACCTTAAACAAGGTTTATACATGCGGCTTTGATGATGTTTCGTTGGAGGTAGTAGGATTTGAACATGGTTGTTTGAGAATTCCTTTACGTATTAAGAAACAATTTAGTTCAGTTGTTACTTCAATTGGAACAGATGTTATAGCGGGGCTTATATTGTGGTTCTTAAGTTCTAAATTAGAAAGCAGCAAAGTTCAAACCCCTTTGGATACAGTGACGATAGAACGGTCTGAGGTTAATAAGAATAGAAGCCTTCGTGATTCTGTAAACAAGATAGCCAGTACTGTTGTTAATTCAGATAAAATATCTAATCTGTCTTTGATATATACAGATGCCAATAATCAAGAAGTATCTGTTACGATTGATAAGACGCAAATGGCTAGTGCTATCACAAACATAGATGATTCTACCTCTAGTTATGACATACACAGGGCATCCATTCAAATTGTTGCCCCAACGTTGGAGGCAAAATCTGTTCAATGGAAGGTACGTTATGATGGAAAGGTGAGAGCTATGAAGATGAATGATATGGCATTTCTAACATTGATCGACAAAAGAAACATTTCTTTTAGTAAAGGTGATGTTCTTACTTGTGATATACAAGTATTTGAAACACTTGAAATGGATGGGAGTACAAAGGTAAAATATGTCATTTCAAAAGTATATGGTTTACCTCATTACCATAGAGTAGCTGAAGAGCAAAAGATTGATTTTGAATAATAGAATTTGTAATTATTAAGTGATGAATACATATATAGCAATAGTAGAGGCAAAGTATGATAAGCAAGATGTTGTGCATGCTTTGCATAGCTTGGGAGAAATCGTTGAGTTATTTGATAATGCTTTCTTGATAAAGACAAGATATGGTGCAACAGAAATAAGAGATGAACTATATGATTCTTTAGAGGGTGAACCTGGAATTTATGTATGTAAGTTAGCTAGAGGTTCAGCATGGAGAAATCTGGGTGTGCCAAGTAGTGTTATTAAAGGTATTTATTCTAACGAGGAGGAATGATTATGGCAGAAATTAATGATGAGCTATGTTTCTGTTACGAAAATGGTAATTCTCAAATGCGCCAAGAAGCTTATGAGTTTTATAAGCAAAACAATCCTGGAAGTTTTGATGATTGGGGATATGATAATCAGACTATAATTTTCTTGGATACTAATATTCTTTTGGGAGCTTATGCATTGTCAAAGCTAGAGAAAAAAGCATTAGTGAAATTTATTGAGAATAATAAGAATCGCATAGTTATAGCCTCACAAGTAGATAAAGAATATCAAAAGCATAGATTGGAGTTGATTTCAAGCTATGATAAGAAATTGACTCAATTAAATAAAGATACTAAAGGGGTAATTAGTGCTTGCCTAAAAAGTTTAAATGGGGAGGCTATTGGTATGATTAAAAGTCTTTCTGGAAATCATTTGCTGAAATATGATTTTTCAGAAGAATACCAAGCTCTCAAGAAAATTTTAGATGATATGCAAGCCTATCATGATTGTTTAAAAGAAGATAGGGATAAAATATCATCAAGTTTAATGAAGTTTCAAGAGACCTTTTCCTGTAGTTTACAACCTGGAGCTACAGATGTAGCAAATATGTATATGGAAGATGATCTTCTACAAGCTATTGCCCAGTGTACAATCTTACCTTCTTTGGTTGATACGGAACTAGAATGTATAAAGAAAAAGTATGTGGAATGTTTGGAAGTATTTGATAAAAACAAGACAGAAACTATAGGTCGTTATAGATTTGCTTTTCCTGGATGTGGTGATCGTAAGAAGGATGAAAAAGAGGGGCGATTTAAGGAATCCGATATGGTTATATATCATGAAATGTTGAAGTTCTTGCTCGAAAAAGATAAGAATGTAATATTCTTAACTTTTGATATCACAAAAGGAGATTGGGCTCCTGGTAAGGAATATAATGATGTTTTTCTTCATTACATAGAAAACCAATATGTTAAGACTGGTCATGTTATTTATATTAAGTCAGGAGAAGAATTGCCTTTGATGTTTGTTAATGATACAGAAATGGAGGATGAAGATTCAGATAATGGAGATATATCTTATACGCTTATAGGATTAGAGAATGTTGATTTGTTTGGAGATATTTGTAATTCCAATAATGTAAATCCTAAAAATGAATCTTCTGAAAATGTTGCAATTTCGCAAAAGGTAGATGATAATGTTATCTGTGCGCCTCGAAGGGGATACCGTAAAATTGATTCAGAACGCTTTATGTTAGAATTGCAAAAAAGTACAAAGTGGGCGGAAGAATATGGAGCTGGCTTTGTTGGCAGAGACTATTTTATATATGGGTTGCTAGGAAAACAGAAGCATTTTGAATTTAATCAATCTAGATTGATTTATAAATCTCTTATTGATTCTGGAAAGATAAAAGAAGAGGTAGGAGATAATGGAGATGAAATTATTGTATTAAGCAAGTAATATTTGGACTTCGGCAGGCAGATTGCCTTCAGCTTATTATTTTTTGAGCTACTTTTCTGCTGGCGGCATGAAGCCTGCTATGTCCTTTTGATAATAGAAAAAAAGAAAAATAACTGATATGGAAAAGATATTGACAATAGTAGTTCCTACGTACAATATGCAAGACTATCTTCGTAGATGTCTTGATTCCTTTATTGTACCAGTGGAACAAATGGAGCACTTAGAAGTGCTTGTAGTGAATGATGGCAGCAAGGATAATTCTTCTGCCATTGCCCATGAGTATCAGAATAAGTATCCTGATACTTTTAGAGTAATTGATAAAGATAATGGTCATTATGGATCTTGTGTAAATGCAGCTCTTAAGATTGCTACTGGTAAATATTTTAGATTAGTTGATGCAGATGACTGGGTGAATACTTCAGGGCTTATTAAGCTTATCGATTTACTTTCAGTACATGATGAAGATGCGGTTTTTACGAAGTTTTCACTACAGTATTTATATAAAAATAAGGTTAAGTTGTGTGATGTAAATGGAATTGAATGGAAATCTTACGATCTAAATCAAGAAATGATACCGTTAGCTTGTCTTGCTATGCACGGAATAACATTTCGTCTGGAGTTGTTAAAGGATATTCATTATGTTCAGACTGAAGGTATTGCATATACAGACACTGAGTTTGTATATTATCCATTATGCCAGGCAAAAAGCTTAGTTTGTTTGGATATTGAGCTATATCAGTATTTTATTGGACGTGGAGAACAAACGGTCTCAAAAAATGCGATAGTTAAGAATTATGGGCATTTTAAAGTCCTTTACGATAAGATAAAGAGTTATGTGCCTACTTATCCTAATTTTAATTCTCTGTATTTGAGAAAGATCTATTTGGTTCGTATTTTTACATATATGTTGGATGTCCAAATAAAATATTCAAAAGGATCGCTTAAGCACGATAGTCAAATTCGTAGTGATTTTGCAGATTTAAAACGTAATGATTTTAATGTTTTTGATACGCTAATGAATAAAAATATTTTTGGTTTATATTATGTTAAAAATTGGTATGCTGATAATTTTATGTCTTATTTGCAAGCTATAATGTTTAAAGCATATCGTTTTATATTCAAATAATAGTAAAATTATGGAAGAAAATAAGATTACGTTGATAGATACTTTTGGTGAAAATAGTTTTCATGAAATATTTAATGCCGCTTTTTTGTTGTCGGTCTTAAATATTTATCAGTCTGTTACTTATTTTGGTACGAAAAGTAGTATTGAAAATCAAAAAAAGTTTCTCACTGAGGAGCAGAGAGCAAAAGTTCACTATGAATATGTAAAATGTGTGAAAAAGAAAGGCCATGTTGGATTGCTTTGTAAATATGTATGGGCAGCAATTTCTTTAGTAAGCGTCATAAAAAAAAGCAAATCATCTAAGATCGTAGTACTTAATCATAATCCTTTTATGTACTTGTTCGCTCGGCTTATAGCCAAAGATATTAATATTATATGTCATGGAGAAATGGAGTTGATAAATGGTAATGATGATGGCAAATTGGCAAAGATAATGACATGGCTACTGCGTCAACATTTTCGAAAAAATAATATGTATGGTAATTTTCATTACATAGTTTTAGGAGATAGTATTTTAAAAAACTTGTCTTCTAAGTTAGAGCCTGAGTATTCACCTTATTTTTCTTCTATTGATCATCCTTATATTTTTAATGATTTACAAACAATGTCCGCTTTTAAAGCAAGATTGTCTGTTGGTATTGTTGGTATAACGACGCCAACCAAAGGACTTAGCATGCTGAAAGAATTGTTAAAAATCAAGGCGGACTCTATTGATATATACCATATAGGTAAAATATCCGATAATGACTCTCAACTTAAAAATGCTGGATTGAAAATCGTTAAAAGAGATTCTAATAATGAGCTTTCCAGAGATAAATACGAAGCGTGGATAAAAAAGATGAATTTTATATTGTTTTTATATCCTACTGATAATTATAAATTAACTGCAAGTGGAGCTGTGTTCGAAAGTTTTTCAATGGGAATACCTGTTATAGCCTTACATAATGATTATTTTGATTATTTATCAAGTAAAATTGGTGATTTTGGACTCTTTTTTGATAATTTTGAACAAATGAAGTCTTTTTTTGCTGCTCCTTATGAATTTGATACGGAAAGAATGTTTCTATCAATAAAAAAAGCTCGAAATTTATTCACTTCAGAGAATGTTAGTAAGAAACTTAAGATTATCATAAAGTAATGTATTTAACTTTAATTTTTCTTTCATTAATTCTTTTTTCTTTGCTGGAGGTGAAGAAAAATAAGACAAGTAGTAAATTATTTATAGTATATTTGTTATTGTTTTATTTGTTGTCATTTTTGAGGTGGGAAAGAGGTACAGATTGGCTTTCATATTTTAATTTATATGAATTGCCTTTAAGTTATAAAGGAGCCTATGAACTTCCATTCTGGCTTTTAAATGTACTTTTTGGAACTATTTTACATGCAGATTATACTATTTTCCTTTTATTCCAGGCTACAATTATGTACTTTTGCCTTTATTTAGGAGTTAAGAAAAATTGTAAGTTTTGGATTCTTGCTTTGATGTTGATCTATGTTATTCTAGGAAATGGGGGTATTTTTTTTGTTAGACAAACAATAGCTATGGCTATTATCTTTTTCTCTTATTCTTTTGTTAAAAACAAAAACTATATATCTTTTTTTATATGTTTGATTTTTGCATGTTGTTTTCATACGGCAAGTATATTTGCAGCCCCTGCTATTTTCTTATATAATTTTAAAATAACAAAAAAATATTTGTTTTATATATTTGCTTGTTGTATGGTTGTATATTTCTTATTAAATAGAGGATATTTAGATGTTTATATAGAAAAATTTGAAGAATACAGTGAAACTGGTAATGAAACCTCAACTGTAATACAATATGTCTATGGTATTTGTAGTAGATTGATTTTGTTTTTTGCATTTATTTTGTTTGGCAAAAAAAATCGTGAAGAATCAGGCTTAATGAATATTTATGTTTATTCGATGATATTATATATTTTGTTTGGTAGTGTAAGTATTACGCTGGCAAGAATGTCTAATTTCGTCACGATGTTTCAGGTATTTCAGATGTCGTTGATTGTGGAACGGGAACGAAAGTTGAAAAAATATATTTTTTTGATATTCTTAATTTTAATATTTGGGGGGAGAACACTTTTTAGTGTATCTCAATATGAAGATTTATTTGTCCCTTATAAGAGTATTTTCAATAAAGAGTTAAATGTTAAAGTCTATTGATTATGATTATAATTGAAGCATCAAATATTAACGTGGGAGGCAGTATGAACTTGCTTCTTGATTTGGCTAATTTCTGTGAGTCGACTAACAGAAAAGTTAAAATCTATGTAATTTATGATATCGTCTATAAATTGCTGAGTGAAAAAGAATTTAAAAACATTTCGGTTGTTAAAACTAATTTGTGGTGTACATTGTTTAGATACATTTTACCTTTTCGAAGAAATGTACTTTATTTTTGTTCTATTCCACCTCTTGCATATAATAGGAATTCATTCCTTTATTTCCATTCAGAATATTATGCAAAACCAATTTCAAGTGATACAAGTAATTTAAGTACGCTGGAAAAAGCAAAAAGAATATTATACTATCCAGTTATTAAGTTTGGTTTAAAAAATTGCAAGAAGGTTTATTGCCAAAATGAATACATAAAATCGCTTTTGAATACTACTTATGGTATTTCTCCTGAAATTAAGCCATTTTTTCCAGGGATAAAAAAATCAACAGGAAATTATAATTTGAAACGTACTTATGATTTTATTTATCCTGCATTAACAAGTAAACATAAAAATCATCTTAGATTATTGGATGCTGTTTTGGAATTGAGAAGTATTAGAAAATTCAATATAATACTAACTATACCTGACACTTCTTCTGACTTGATAAGAAAAGTGCAAGAAATTAACAATTTGTACCCGAATACGATTTTGAATTGGGGTATATTAGATCATAGTAAAATAATTCAGCTTCTTTTTCAAACAAGATGGTTAGTTTTTCCTTCTTTAATGGAGTCTTTAGGGCTACCTCTTTTAGAAGCCGTAGAATGTGGTACTAAAGTTGTTGCGTCTGATCTTGAATATACTAGAGTATGTATTGATAACCCCGTTACATTTAATCCTAACAGTGTTAATAGTATAGTTAGAACCCTCCAAAAGGTTTTAGATGGAGATTTTGATGATGTTGTTCAATCTAGTATAATAAAAGATTCTAAAGAGTATATAATGAGACAATTTGATTATTAAAAAATATGAAATATAAACTAATACGTTCTTCTACTGTTCCGACTTCTTTGAAGTCATTTTTAGAGACATCAATAGATGTGTTAAAGTCTAGATATGTTTTAGAATTGCTGTCATCTCCAGGTAAAGAGTTGGATTATTTGTTCGAAAAATATGGTGTAAAAATTTTAGGCGTCTCAATGCGGCGTCGAATATCGCCCCGAATGGATTTAATTTCTTTATGGAAAATAATTCAGGTTTTTCGTAAAGAAAAACCATATATGGTTCATTCGATGACTCCAAAGGCTGGACTTTTGTGTATGCTTGCGGCTTGGATTACTAGAGTTCCACGAAGAGTACATACATTTACAGGCTTGGTTTGGCCAACGGCCACTGGTCTCTCCCGGAAGATACTTATGGCTACAGACTGGCTAACATGTGCTTGTGCAACACATATTATACCCGAAGGTAAAGGAGTAATGAATGATCTCCAACAACATATTACTCATAAACCGATGAAAGTTTTAGGATATGGGAATGTAAGGGGTGTAGATATGAATTATTGGCAAAAAGAGAATGCATCATCTTGTAAACTCAAAGAAATTAAGGTAGATGATGTGTTTACTTTTATTTTTGTTGGACGTATAGTAAGGGATAAAGGTATTAATGAATTGATTGCGGCTTTTGATAGACTTTCTAAATTGTACAAGCTTCGACTTTTGCTAGTTGGTAAGTTTGAAGATACCCTTGATCCCATATCTGATTCTGCAAGGAATGTTATAGATAATAATTCTTCTATTCTGTATTTGGGACCTCAATATGGTACCGATTTGCTTGCATGCTATGCTGCAAGTAACTGCTTTGTTTTCCCTAGTTATAGAGAGGGATTTCCTAATACTGTCCTAGAAGCTGGAGCTATGGAATTACCTTCTATCGTAACTGATATCAACGGTTCACGAGAGATTATAGTTTGCAAGAATGAAGAAAATGTATCTCCCATTAAGGATATGAAACTTTGTGATAATGGTATCATTATTCCACCAAGAAATGAAGAGTTGCTCTTTAAGGCAATGGAAGAAGTTTTCAAGAACGATGATCTGAGGTCAGCTATGGCTACACAAGCTCGTGAGATGGTAGCTTCTAGATTTGAGCAAAGTTTTGTTCAGAAGTGCCTGTTTGAGTTCTATGAAGAAATAATTTAAGTATATGAATTCAAAAAAGTGATTTTATGATATTTTTAGATAATGATTTCTCTTAATCTTTATTTAAGTATATAAAGTCGCCTATAAAAAATTGTAAAATCGGCTTAGAAGCCAAAAATAGAAATAGTATGCAACATAAATGTGATGTAATTGTTACTTATTGTTGGAATCGTGTGGGCTACAATATTTTGAGGAGTTTAACGTCTCATGGGTTGAACGTATGGGCAGCTGATACATCAAAAACAAATATCTGTTCGATGTCTAAATATTGTGCAGGTAGTTTTGTTTATCCAGATCCATTTAAGGAAGAGAAGGCCTTCATCCAAGTGTTAAAAGATAAAATAAAAGAACTGCGTCCAAAGGTTTTGATGCCTACTCATGACGAAAGTGTAGTGATTATGCGACATCGTGACGAATTACCAGAAGAGCTGATAATTCCATATGAAAATTCAGATAAACTGTTGTTGCTAGCAAACAAGGCAAAGAGTACAGAATTAGCTAGAAAGGCTGGAGTTGCAGTTCCTAAGATTTATCAATCTGTTGATGATGTGACGAACTATCCTGTAGTATTTAAAACCGTTATAGGCAATTCTGCTAAAGGAGTTTTCTTTCCAAAGGATAAAAAAGAACTTCTTAGACTTATGGAAGAGCATAAGCATGAAGAAACTCTTTTGCAAGAATGGATTGGCGGAACGGACTATAGTGTGGATTGTGTACGTTGGGATGGTTTCTGCAAGATGTCTGTTTATCATGCACTTGTAACTAAAACAGATGGTGGAGGAACAACAACCCAACGCGAGCTCGTTAATATTCCACAATTAGAGGTCGAAGCTAAAAAACTTATGGATTATGTTGATTTCCATGGTGTTTGTGGATTGGACTTCCGTTATGATCCTGAGGCTAACAAAATAGCTTATATTGAAACAAATGCTAGATTTACAGGAGGATTAGCAACGCCTATTGCCGCAGGCTTTGAAATCCCTTGGGTAGTTTACAAATTAGCTACAGAAAACAAATATGAGGCACCTATATGTTTGCGTATTGGAACACGTACGAAATGGATACTTGGGGATATTATAACATTAGTGGGTCGATTGCTAAAACTGAGATGGAATCCAAAAGAAATTAAATGTGTTTTTTCTTTTAGAGGCTTTGATGCGTTTGATGATTTCTGCTGGGATGATAAAAAGGCAATTTTAGGTGAGTTTAGTTATTATTTTGAGAAATTAATCAAGAATGGTAAATTAAATCCGTAACAATGTTAATCAAAAGACTATTTGATATTGTAGCATCCCTATTTGGTTTGCTCTTGATATGGTGGATATTTCCGCTTGTAGCTTTTCTTATTCATAAGAAGATGCCGGGAGGCTCGGCTTTCTTTGTTCAGAAGAGAGTGGGCAAGGGTGGTAAGTTGTTTAAGTGCCATAAGTTCCGCTCGATGGTGGTGAGTCATAATGGTTCATCGGTATCGGTAGCGGGTGATAGTAGAATTACTCCATTTGGTGCGAAGCTTCGCCATTATAAGATTGATGAGTTGCCGGAACTTTGGGACGTGTTGATTGGTAACATGAGTTTTGTGGGACCTCGTCCTGATGTTCCTGGTTATGCAGATAAACTGGAAGGAGATGACAGGGATGTACTGAAGCTTCGTCCGGGTATCACGGGTCCTGCGACTTTAAAGTATCGCCTGGAGGACGAAATGATTTCTGAGTATGTGGCAAAGAAACAGGCTGAGGGTGATGTTCGCCCTATGCAGGAGATAGCTACTGAGTATAATGACAAGGTGATATATCCTGATAAGGTTCGCCTTAACTGCTATTACTATCGCCATTACTCCTTCTGGAAGGATATCGAAATGATATTCGCTACCGTGCTTGGTAGAAAAGTAAAGTTTGCGGGGGAGGAAGTTTAGTGTTTCATGGATGAATTCTACGAATGGCTGAATCCTAGGATTCCTGTGGAGTATGTGCTCAGCTCCTTTCTTGTGCTTTCTGTTGCAATCGTGATAGGATTGTTTGTGATGAAAGGGAGTAGAGCGAAGAGGTTCGTGCTTGAGACTTTGCTTGCGGAATATTACTTCCTGGTGCTTTGCTCTACCGTGATTTGTAGAGCAAGTCATGGGGAATGGCATATTGAGATTATGCCGTTTTGGAACTATCCGGATATTTGGAATCGGGTGGATTATCCTGCTGATTTGATTGAAGTGTTGCTGAATATCGCACTCTTCGTGCCGATAGGATTGCTGCTTGGAGGATTTGGTTTTAAAACCAAGAAAATCCTCTTATCGGGAATCTGCTTATCGGGGATTATTGAGGTTTCACAATTCGCCTTCTGTAAAGGGCTTTGTGAAACGGATGATGTAATGCATAATAGTGTGGGGGCATTCCTAGGATATCTGGGATTCCTAGGAATTCTTAAAGGGAAAAGAATTTTGTTTTTAATGAAATAATTATTTTTTTCGAATCCCTCCGTCTCCCTTTGCCAAAGGAGAGCACTGAAAAAGGTGCCTGTTTTTGGAAAAACAAATAAAAAAGCAGCCAGTTACTGTACTTCTGAGCAGTTTTCAGACGGACAGATTTTAAATCTATTCTGCCTGACACAATGGCTTAGATAGCTTTATAACGACTTACAGAGGGTTATATGAGGGCATATTCATGAGGATATCCTCTCTCTTATGCTTTATGCATTAATTTGAGGATTCTTTTGACATTTGCAGCGAAAATAGTCAATGCGCCCTGCATTTCCATGCACGACAAACCATATGACAGTGCTCTATCATATCCAAGGGTATTCTTAAGTTCCGAGTTCTTGGCCTCTATCTTGTATCGTTTCCTCTGAAGTTCTTTGAATGCATCAGATTCCTGAAATTTGAGCTGTTCAATCTGCTCATCAGTTTTAATGGTTACATGATAAGTTCTTGATTTTGCTCCAGGTTTATAGCATCCATCACGAAGGGGGCAAACCTTGCATTTATCGACATCGAAGAAATATATGAATTTTGCATTCCTATGTCTATTGTCGTTTATGCGATTTTTCCTTTCCTTGTATAATGCCATATGACCTGCAGGACAAACATATAGATTGGCATCTTTGTTATATTCAAAGTTCAGCTTGTGCTGACCATTGCCATTTACAACAGGGTTAAGAGGTGCTGCCAACTTTATATTTTTAGATTTTGCTAATTCGAGATTACTTTTAGCGGAATAGGCTGTATCTGCAACGATATTCTCAATCTGCATACCAGCAGATTCAGTCTTTTCTATAAGTTCTGGCAATTGTGGACCATCGCCCTTTTCTCCAGAAGTAACGGTAGCTGCGGTGATAATTCTTTCATCACTCATTGCTATATGCGTCTTATATCCAAAGAATGAAGAATTTGCAGTCTTATGTCCAGTACGAGCATCCTCGTCTTTTGAAATTATGCCTCGTGCCTCTGCATCAGAAATGGTTTCTTTCAGCATATTGAGACGTTCCTTGACTGCAGGCATATTGGCTGTTGCAGCGTCAGCTTCTACTGTAGCAACAATCGCCTTGGCAGCTTTCATGATAGAAGAATACTTCTTCTCTTCAGGAAGCTCTGGCAATACCATATTGTCATCTACAGAATTTACGACTTTGATTACGGTCTTGCAATAGTACTCCAAACTCTTTGCTGCACTAATAGGGTTGGAACGAGAATATGTATGGGTAGCATCAACAATGACGGTTTTAGACTTGAGGACACCTACTTCTATAGCAATAGAAACTGTCTTTTTGATGAGCAGATCCAACAACTCCATATCCTTCAGGCGAAGTCGGCGGAATTTGGTCAAGGAACTAGGATTTATCAAGTTAGTCTCCTCAGGAGTTAATCCTAAGAAGTACTTAAATGACATATCATAGCGAGCACGTTCAACGACATCAACATCAGATATGTTATAAATCACCTTCAACAGGAGATACTTGAACATACGGATAGGACTCTCTGCCGTACGCCCATTGTCATGACAATACTTATCCTGCAATTCCTGGTATACGAAACTAAAATCCACCAGGTCATTAATCTGGCGGAGCAGGTTGTCTTTTGGTATAATCAAGTCATACAAACTTGAATAATCACTGAATGATATGGTCTGTTGTTGCTCTAGCATAATCCTTGCATTTTCCTACAAAGATACAAAAATATTGCACATATGCAACTTTTAGGGAGGCTATTTTAAAAGCAGAATGTTAAACTACCATAACCCCAAAAGGGACTTTTTCAGTGCCCTCCCAAAGGGAGCTCCACTTTCTCCCCAAGCCCCTCTTCCTCAAGAAGCGGGGATGTAACCGCCCTCCGGTGCTCGGAACCGCTACGCTTTATGGTTGGCGGACCATCAAAGGTCTGCGCCATGGTTTTGCGGGCTGGGACCGCCTGGGGTGGAGGGGCTAAAGGTGGAATATATGGAATCTCCTTGGGTGGTTTTGGGACGTTTGGAGCTGATGACATTATTGGTTATCCAATATTTCCATCATTTCTGCTGCTGTAATCACCTGAGGTTCTTTTGGGAAGTGTTTGAGGTTGCCGGTAACCAAGAAGGAATCTTCCTTGCTTAGGCAGACTTCATAGAAGACTCGGTCGTCCTCATCTGGCATTTCTCCACCATAAGGGAAACGAGAAGAATCAACTCCGTTTTCCTTGAAAAAGTTCAATAACTCATTGATTCTGTTTTCACTTAGATGAAATTTGGACCTATTTAGAACATCAAAGTACTCATCCAAGATTTCGTCATTATACAATGGCTTAATTTTGCCATTGAGCATACTGTTAATGACCCTTCTTGTTGCTGAAGAAGGGTTCTTGGTTATAAACGAGGACACGATAATGTTTGTGTCAATGACTGCATATACCATTGCGCTCTTTTCTTAATCGTCTGACTTCTCTGATTTCTTCATTGATCTCATCAAGTGACATATCAATGTTATTCTCTCTTGCTGTGTCACACATGTATTGGAACGCAGCCTTTGCTTTTGCAGTCACTTCATCTTCTTCATTCTTTGCCTGAATGGAGAATGGGATGCTCTTACTGCGAATTACTGCCTTTACAAAGATGTTGATAGCGGTATTCGCACTCATACCGAATTGCTCGCAGAGTTTATCAAACTGTGCTTTCTGCTGATTGTCCATACGGACTGTCATTGCTGTCTGTGCCATAAGCCGATAATTATAAAGTTATACATTCTGATTGCAAATATACATCATAATGGCGTAAAATGGTGCAGGATGGCTTATAATTTAATAAAGATTAAACTTTAAATACAATATACAAATGGAAGAAAGAAAGACTATTTATCTTTGTCTGGCTCACATGAGCGAGACTGGTGAGGAACAGAAATACGTGAAGGAGGCATTTGATACCAACTGGGTGGTGCCTCTGGGTCCTAACGTGAATGGTTTTGAGGATGACCTCAAGGCTTTCGTTTCTAAGAATAGCGATGGTTCTGAGTTGTCTCGTGAGGTGGTGGCGCTGAGCGCTGGTACTGCTGCTGTTCACTTGGGTTTGCTGGCTTGTGGCGTAGGCCCTGGTGATGAGGTTTGCGTGCAGAGCTTTACTTTCTGTGCTTCTTCTCATCCTATTACTTATCTTGGTGCTACTCCTGTGTTCATCGATTCTGAGCCTGATTCATGGAATATGGATCCGGAGTTGCTGGAGAAGGCGATTATCGACCGTAAGGAGAAGACGGGTAAATATCCTAAGGCGATTGTTCCTGTTGCACTCTATGGTATGCCTTACGATTGCGATAAGATCATGGCGATTTCAGAAAAGTATGGTATCCCTGTAGTGGAGGATGCTGCTGAGGGCTGTGGTTCCAGATGGAAAGGTCAGGTGCTGGGTACATTCGGTAAGTTTGGCGTGTTGTCATTCAATGGTAACAAGATGATTACTACTTCTGGTGGAGGTGCCTTGATTTGCCAGGATGCTGAGAGCAAGAATAACGTGATGTGGTATGCTACCCAGGCTCGTGATGCTTATCCTTACTATCAGCATACTGCCATCGGTTACAACTACCGTATGAGTAATGTCTGTGCAGGTATCGGTCGTGGTCAGATGACTGTATTGGAGGATCACATCGCTCATCATAAGCATGTACAGGAGTTGTATAAGGAACTCTTGAAGGATGTTGAGGGTGTTACCTTGCATGAGGCGCCTAATGCCGACTATGATTCCAACTACTGGCTCTGTACTATTACGCTTGATCCGAAGTTGAATATTCAGGGTCAGGAGAATGCGTATAAAGAGGTAGTGAAGACTGCCGTGGGTGGTGCTGCTGGTGTGATTCACATGGTGGATTCTCCTACCACTGATTGCCAGCCGAATGAGAATGTGGAGGCATTGCGTGTCTTCATGTTGAGCAAGAAGATTGAGGCAAGACCAGTGTGGAAGCCTATGCATAAGCAGCCTGTTTATCAGAATGCTCCTGCATACGTGAATGGCGTAAGTGAAGCTATCTTCAAGGTGGGTGTCTGCTTGCCTGCTGGTCCGATGGTAACGGATGATGATGTTCGTTACATCGTAGAAAGTATTAAAGAGGCGATTGTGTAATCGCCTCATTTCTAAAATCATCCTTCAATAGTCTTTAAGACCCTTTCGGTTCCCCTTACAGGGGACAGAAACCCTCAGGGACGAGAGGATGTAACCGCTCTCTATATTTGGGGGATTGCGGGTAATTTGCTGATAACTTGCAGATTTCTTGTGATTTTCTTGGTGGTTTCGGGAAAAAAGCGTATTTTTGCGGTAATAAACATAAAATGCTGAAATATGGAAGAAAATATATATGATATAAAAATGGTGGCTCGTTATATCGCTTTATCTTTATTGACTAAGCA
>JABLTK010081206.1_pt1 | contig 26150 bp, 17 predicted proteins | sample 7160131 | NCBI WGS metagenome assembly JABLTK01 (sample SAMN14651221, study PRJNA627086) | human gut metagenome | isolation source: feces | host: Homo sapiens
CTCGTGCAACTGCCTCGCCCGAACCGACGGGCGGTGGGGCGAGTACTACGCGAGGTGCCGCGACCGCGGCATGCCGCACGGCAAAGCGCCGAAGGCCGTCGCGAGGAAGAGGCTCAAGGTGATCTACGCGGTCATGAGGGACAAGGTTCCGTACGTCGCGTAGGCCGGTTCGCCGCGCAAGAACAATTCGGCCCTCCAGGGTCCGCGCGAGCATGCCCCGATTTCCTTATCCTGTCGAAGAATCAGGGGTTGACGAAACTATAGGAACACCTCCCACGCAGCATATGTGGTACGACAAAACTGCGGGCGGATCAAGCGCCGCAGCGGGCGTTGCATCCTCCACTAGCCGCAACGAAGTCCTCAAGGCCCATATCGAGAACAAGAGCAACGAAATTCTCTTCGAGCACAAACTCGTAAAACTTGACCGAAACGACAACGGAAAAGTAACGGGCAGCGTATTCGAAACTAACGACGGCTATGTGCGAATCAACGCGTCAAAAGGCGTTATCTTGGCAACAGGCGGATATGCCGCCAACCCCGAGATGATTAAGGCGCGCAATTCCATGGTCCCCAATACGGTTGCCATGGCTCAATTCTCTCCGAATTGCACAGGAGAAAGCCAATCCGCAGCTGTTCGCATTGGCGCCGCAGTGGACGATTCGCCCGCATCCATGATCTTTGACCGAGGATACATCGCGCCGGGCGACGATGCGGGCTACGTAGGCGAGGGCAAAAATGCCACCTTCCGGACCGCCAGCACCAGCGGCATCTTCCTTGGAAGCCAGCCCTTCATGAAGGCCAATCGCCATGGCGTACGCTTCTTCAAAATCCGCGCCTTATGACTGGTCCGCCAACGCCGTCTCAAAACAGCCCGGCGACATCTGGCGCTCGGTATTCGATTCCAAGGCACCAGAAGACTCCGTCAAATTCAAAGTAGTAGGCTGCGCGAAACTCGGAACATTGAAGCTGCAAAAGGCTCCTGTCGAAGAATCTTTCAAAGACTTTTTCGAGCAAGGGTATCTCTTCAAAGCAGACGCCCTTGAGGAATTGGAGGATAAGCTGGGCTTTGAGGGGGACGACAAGGACGTGCTGCTCACCCAAGTAGAGCGCTACAACGAACTGTACGACGCAGGTATCGACGAGGATTTCGGAAAAGAATCTTTCCGCCTGTCTAGGATTGACGCCCCGTCTTATTACGGGTTCTGGTGCGGCGGCTCCCTACTCACCACCATCGACGGACTGAGGATCAATGCAGATATGCAAGTGCTCGACGCAGATGGAAATGCCATTGACGGCATGTACGCCGCAGGAGACTGCAGCGGCAGCCTTTACAACTCCAACTACCCCGAATATATCGTAGGTAACGCGTGCGGACGTTCTCTAACATTCGTTCGCCACGCCGTTCTGAAAATCGCAGACGCTAGCTAATCCCTTCGTGGCTAAAGCCTGGACCATTTCCCTCCCGGGTCCAGGCTTTAGCTTGTATTAGTAGCTCTTCATACATAAACGGGGCTTCCTACCGCTCATGCCAACCTCGACAGACGACCCACCTCCCACTGTGCAATACACGCTCGCAAGGCGTCTTTCCCGTCGAGCAATTACCGAAAGAAGCTAGACGGGCGAAAGAATGTCCTGCTCGGCAATCAACTTAACTCCATGATCAGCCCAAGGCGCTAATGCGGCCTCTCGCAATCGAGAACAAGCTTCATGAGCTTATCTTTCGAATTGATTCCCATCTTTGAATAAATATGATGAATGTGAGTGTCCACGGTCCCTTTAGAAATATAAAGAGCCTCACGAATATAAGTACGGCTACGCCCTTGGCCCAAAAGATACAGAACGTCAAATTCGCGGTCGGAGAGTCCGTATTCACTAGACACCGCTCTACACCGATTCATAAAATCGTTGGTCGGTTCAGGCTCTCTGCCATTTTTCGAATCGAGGATCCGAGGAATGTAATTCGCTTCCGCGTCATTTTCACAACGAACCGCAAAACGTGGACCGCAGAGCACCTGCGAACCCTCCCGCGAGGATATATCGCGCTCGAAAACCGCAGATGCCAAGAATGCAAACCCGCACATCGTCAATAGCAGAACGGGACCGAATGCCCCATCACCGCCAATAGTCGTAGCGATAGCCCATATCCCCATCCCCGAGAGCCCGCCTAAAGCAGCAATAGCAAATCCAAGAGATACCATTTGAACGGAATGCATCGTCATCCGCTTGGCAGCGTAGACGGTGAACAGCTTCGCCATCATCTCGAATGTCATGTTTACCACAGTAAAGCATACACACGCGACAACAGAACATGCCTGTCCCGATATCTGGTCTAAAGCTACCCCCAATGTGAAAATGGGCATCGTCCATCGATAAATAGTGGAAAGACCGAAACGCGGCGTTGTTTTCAACGCAAACCAAATCACCATAAAAGTAGTTGCCGCTCCGAAACCGAACAGCATTGCGGTCATTTCAAAATCAAATGGATTGCGTGCGAGAAATGCTTTCCATCCGACCGACACCACGACGAAAGCGCATCCTAAATGAATGAAATCCCCAACGAAAAACTGCCTCGAGGAAGTACGATTCGATTGATTAGACGCGATAGAGGGGGTCTCAACCGCCTCCACGGCCTCCACGTATTCTAGGTGCTCCGATATTCTTATCGTTGCATAAAAGGCAGCTGTCGAAATAATTGGGAGCAGCATCAGAAAACAAGTCAGCCAAACCGCGCCTAGATAGCCCGATGCCGACAAAGCGGAGCCAGCAAGAATCATGAGCGCCGAGACGGGCATCCAACTGAGAAACGCCGCTTCGATGTCTCCAAGATCGAAGCGCACCAGCGCAATCCCCCAGGCGATCCATAACATACCCTGCGCCACGCCATCCAGAACCTGCCCCAAAAGACGAAAAGTTTGCTCGCTTTGGGCAACAGGCAAAACATTGGTAATAAGCGGCGCGGCGATTACGGAAAATATGCAACCGAGCGTCGCCATCACGACAAGACTCCTACGGTCCGACAAACGCTCTCCCATAATAAGCACAGCGATAGAAACAGCTACGACCGAGCACATTTGAGTAAAATCGAGCAATGACGAAAACGCATTATCAGTGACGGATTTGTTCATGAAAAACAGCAAAGACCCTCGAGCCCAGATAAATCCTGCGCCCGCAAGGCATATAGGAAGTCGAAAAATGTCGCCCACGATCGTGCCCCCCCTGACCATAGATGCTAAGAACGATATTAGCGCAGCAGTCGCCCAATCCTCTTAAAGCAAGGCGGCCAAACGGCTTCCTTTAAACAAATCAATCATTTCGATTGATGCCGACACCTTTCTTCTTCATTGACAAGAGAGCAAAGCAAGGCGAGGCGGGCTTTCGCCCGCCTCCCAGGAATGCAAACCGTTCGAAAAAGCTACGATAACAAAACGAGCAGGGCTACAGCTTCGCAAGCAGCTTGCCCGTGCGATAGCCAAAGCATACGTTGCGACCCAAATTGGCTCCGGCAAAATAGGTGGTGTAAGTATTAGCGTAGAAATTTCCAGCAACAGCGCCAAGTGCCCAAAGGCCCTCTATAACTTTACCCTCGGTATCCTTGACCCGCATATCGGCAGTAACGTCAAGTCCACCCAGTGTCACCAACAGGTTAGGCGTATTCTCACAGGCATAGAAAGGCGCTTCTTTAATCGCAATCATAAAGTCGGCATTCTTGAAATGATCCGCATCAACGCCGGCCGCACAAAGCTCATTGTAGCGGTCAATCGTGCTTTGCAAAGTGTTGCTGTCAATGCTGAAGTGTTTTGCCAATTCAGCAATCGAATCGGCCTTAAAAATGGTACCGGCCTCAACCCCTGCGTCGAAGGCCGCCTTCACCATTTCAGGGGTGTCGGCTTCAGTCGTCAAACGTGAAGCATATGTAGGAATTTTTGCAGCGTACGTACTGTCCCAAAAACTAAACGTGTGCTTGCCCGGCTGCTGAAGTATCTCCATAGCGGCAAAGCCATTTGACACGCGTTCGTTTCCGATACGCTGCCCGAGTTCATTAACCGTCAAACTTTTGTAGATATCCATGGGCCCGAAAACCATAGCAGCATGATTGGAGTTAGGCTGCATTGCTGCACCAACCCACAGCGCCATCGCATGACCGTCTCCGGTATTGTTGGCAGGCGCCTTCATGCAGGGTATTCCAGAAACGTAGGGGCACCACGCTTCGATCATTTCAGGATTGTTGCCATAATCGCCAGTTGCAAGCACTACGGCGTTGGCGCCGATGTACTTGACGTATTTTCCTTCTTGGTTCTCTGCGATTACAGCGTTTACGCGTCCCGATTCATCACGCACAAGCTGCTTTGCGCAGTTGTTGAAAACAACATCCTGTCCATTCTTGGACAACTGCTCCACAAGAACGTTAAGTTCGTCAGGAAGGTCTCCGAAGGGGGTATCATTAGGACCCCCGTAAAAGACATGGGACCCCCAGTATTCCTCGGTAATCCCGCCGCAGTTGCTAGCAGGCACCTCGAGAGTGCACGAAAGACCGCCTTGTGCCATAAGATCACAGTACCAATCCATTGCGGCACCCGACTCATTTGCGAAAATGCTCCATTGTTCGGAATCAACGCGGTACGACGCTAATTGCATTTCGTGCGCAATGGCCTCCTGTACATCGAGCTTCTTTCCATTCTCTTCCATCACCTTGGTGCCAATAGCAAAATGGGACCCTCCTTGTCCGGAAGGAGCATCGTCTTTGGCGATGACAATAACGCTCTTGCCTTCTTCGGCGGCCGACACAGCGCATGTCAGGCCAGCGGTGCCAGCGCCAACAACAACGATGTCGGCAGTTTTAGTCTCAACGATATCCGACTCGCTCACCGCATCAGGAGGAGTCTCGAAACTGTACTTATTTGAAACCGTCTGAACGCCCTGAGATGGCTGCTGTTTATCGGCGTCATTCGGAGTCGGGCTGCAACTCGTGAGCCCCATTGCGGCCGTGGTCGCCGCCCCAATTCCCGCCATAGTCAAAAAACCACGACGGCTCATATTCCTACCACTCGTCTGCATAACTGCACCTCTCCTACATAGAATGCTACCTACCAGGCCTAATACCCTATGAGTAAAAGGTATGCGATTCTTGTCAGAAAGGCATCAGGGCAATGAATCGATATCGCCAGAATGACTCAATGAAAAAGCTTGATTTGCAGAAAGCCCCTTTGAAGCGCAAAATGTTTAAGCAGAACTCCATTTACAAGTCCGGAGCTACAAGACTCGCTAAAAGACTTCACTAAATGGCAGCTCAACATCTCCGACAAAGCGCGGTCCACGATTCAATACAAGAGTCACCACGCCGAAAGAAAATCACCATTGCGATTATTCGTCGACCTCAATAAGGCCAAGAAGTTCTTTCGATGAATGGACATTCAGCTTCGCATAGATGTGCTTAACATGCGTGCGCACAGTCGAAACGCTCAGATTCATATCGGTTGCGATATCGGCAGGGCGCTTCTTTCTCCAGAGCAGCAGTAGTATTTCCTCTTCTCTCGACGTCAGCCCATTGGCCCCCGACACCTCCCTGCACCTGATGCCAAGGCGGCTTTTTTCCAGAGCCAATTCATAGTCTTTCGAAAAAGGCTTCGTCAGCACGACTCCCCAATCGGAATTAAGGCCTTTTGAGGAAAACACGATGAGCATCGCAACTGCAAATACCGCCACTGGAATCGAGCATGCGACGACCACCATCATCGAAGGCCCGCTGCCGATCACCCCTTGAAGCGAATCGCCGACATACGAACCGGCATGAGCGAAAATAAGACGAGTTGCTATCTCGATTGAAAACAGCCAAGCCGCCGACACGGCATATCTAAACGAAAGATTCGCGAAAATCACCGATGTCAACATAAGATAGAGCGTATAAGCGAGCGATCCAAACACACCAGAAACGAATAATACGTCGCTCGATATCCTGCCGAAAGGAATGAGCGCAACGAGCATAGACAAGAGCGACAGCGTCCACAACGACGAAAAATTAAAATCCTCCCCTTTCCGAGAGATGATAAAGGCGACAAGTGCAGCAGCCACAAGCACACCGGGGTTTCCGTTCACGCCAAGATCGTCACCAACGAAAGACATGAGCATCGCGAATGCAAAGGCGCACAGCGCGATAACAACCATAGGCTTCGAGGGGAAAGAAAACCTCCCGATTGGGCTTGACGGCAAATCCTCTGGGCTCAATTTACGATATGCCATACGAAGCGTCACAAGCGTAAGAACAGCCACGACGAGCATACATGGAAGCAGTCGATCGGGAGGCAGGGGCGAAAGAATCCATATTATTAGAACGTATCGAAGCACGGCACCCGCCACGTACGTCGCAACCATTCTGACAGGAGGCAGGCAACCAAACAATTCGCCCCACAGCGCATAGGATGTCGCCGAGCCAACACCGGCGAATAGTGCCGCAGCCCAAACGAAAGGAGCCGTCGTCACAATGCCAACAAACACAGCAAAATTCAACAAGATGCTCGCGCAAAACGCACCCGCCGACGCAATGAACCAAGCGCGCCTTCGCTTAAGCGGAAGTAATCCATCGGGAAAGAAGAATGCAGCAAGCGCAATCAAAACCGCCACTACAATCGTCGAGGCGTCGTAGTATAAGAAAGCCTCTGGCCCACGTCCAGCAGAAAGATCAACCGGCGGCTTGATATACATTATCTCGGAAAAGACCCACCCGAATCCCCACCCCGCAAAACACCAAGGAATTCGTGGCATTTTGCTAAATAGCTTGTCGGAAAGAGTTTCGGCTTGAGTCATTAGCCCCTCCAGGTCCATAAAGCATTTTAGGCACATACCCAGGGCTCCATCTGGCATTTCATCAACTAAAAAGCCATTTTGGGTATGAATCTCGAAAAGATACCCAATGGATGCGACACCTTGGGGATGCGTTCCCATTTCATGAATTCTACGATTTTACAAGCCTTTCGAAAAGCAGCCGAAAGGCGAAAGGGCATTCCGATTTAGGAGGGGAATCATGGAAGTCACACGACGCAATTTCGTCAAAGCAGCATTCGGTGCGAGTGCGGCAATCGCCAGTGGGGCAGCATTGGCTAGCTGCACTTCGGGAACACCGGCGCAAACCAAAGAAACCGAGGCGGCAGCGAGTACTGGGGTATGGGACCCGATTGTCGCAAACACCATTGACGAAAAGGACTGCAAGTCAAGCTACGATTGCGACATTTGCGTAGTCGGCGCTGGCTGCGCTGGGGCAGCAGCGGCCATGTATGCTGCCCTCAGCGGCGCAAGCGTCGTTATTATGCAAGACGATTCCGAGATAATTTGCACAGCAAGCTCGGGGAGCCACGCGGGTGTATGGAACTGCAAGGCAGGAACCGACCTCGGTATCAATTGGAACATTCCTGCAGACCTTCAGGACTTCGCCGACCAGGCGACAGGTAATTTCAATTTCAAGCTCGTGAGCAAGGTCATCAGCAAATCAGGCGATGTTATCGACTGGATCAATGATCAGCTCAGCGTGCCTGACGAAGACCTATTCGTGAATGTAGTCGACGGCAACCATGCTGGATATACATGGATCGGCGAAGACGGCCTCTGGGGTGTCGTTAAAGGCATGGGGCAAATCGCGATTGACAAAGGCGCGACGCTTCTCTCCGACACACGAGCTGTTCAATTAATTGGCGACAAGAACGAAGTGTCTGGAGTCATTGGCGAAAACTCAGATGGATACGTAAAGGTCAATGCCTCAAAGGGCGTCATCCTCTGCACTGGAGATGTGGCCGACAACGAAGACATTCTCAACGAATACCTCCCCATAGCCAACGATTTGAACACCGAACGCCCCAACAGGGTCGGACAGGGTGATGGCACGAAGATGGGCCTGCAGATTGGCGCACAGCTCGAAAGCGGCCCCACAAATGTACAGATTCACCTTGTTGCTGCGGCACAGGACGTGACCGACGGCAACGCTTCCACCGCGAGTTATGCAGGCGTACCGTGGCTCAACGTCAATGTGAACGGCGAGCGTTACATGAACGAGAACATTAGCTATGTCAATCTCGGCATGTCGGTCGCGCTGCAGCCAGAACATAAGACGTATCAAATTTTCGATAGCAGGTGGGAGGAGCATGTGCTCGATTACCCCAAAGCATTCTTCCCCACAGGTGAATATGGGCCCATCGACGACGCCGTTAAGGCGGGTGTAAACACCTGGTCGGCAGACACAATCGAAGAACTTGCAACGAAAGCAGGCCTCCCGAAGGATGCGCTGGCGAAGACAGTCAACCGCTACAACGAATTGGTCGAAAAGGGCATCGACGAAGATTACGGCGTCGACCCAGAACTGTTCAAATGGAACGCCATCAAGGAGCCTCCGTTCTATGCCGTAGCCTACTGGCCGAACGTATACACCATAGGCGTAGGCCTTGTCTGCAACGAGGACAACCAGGTGATTAACACTGATGACGAACCTATCAAGGGCCTTTATGCAGCAGGAAACGCTGGCGGTTCGTTCTTCGGATACTATTATCCAGTCTCCGGCTTCTCTGCCGCAGGCGTAAGCCACGCGCTCGTCGGCGGCCCGCTCGCGGCCGCAGCCGCATTGGGCAAGACGCTTGATGACAAGCTACCCACCGTGTAACAACCGCTAAGGCATACAGAGGGCTCGCTGAAGCGATTCAATGGGCCCTCTGCCTTTGGCATCAAAGCACCTTACGCTTTTTGCCGTTGGCCGCTAAGGAACATGGCGGCCATATTCGCCTATCGCATCTGCAAAAGGCCCTCAGGCTTTTATGAGGAACATTGCCGCATCGCCGACGATGCCACCAAGCCTCAGGTCACTCGCGCATCCGCTGCCGCGCTTCAACCAAATCAAGCAATTCCTGCTTAGAATGCACGTTGCATTTCGCATAAATATGTTTGATATGAGTTTCAATCGTACTTTTCGAAATCACCAGCGCGTCTCTCATATAGGGCACCGATCGGCCTTTCGCCAAAAACCCAAACACCTCAGCCTCGCGCGGAGAAAGCTTATATTCCCTCGCCAAGTCAGCCGTCACGTCATCCATCGATAACTGCCCCATCGCAAGCGCACGCTCTCCCTCCTCGTCTTCCATCGAAGACGCAGTCGCCTTTGCGCGCACGTTTCCCCCAATACCGCCCCCAATCGCAACATCGGAATCGACCTCGCCAAGCCTCTTCTGCAAATTAATGAAGAGTGGAAGCATCACGACGCAGGCGCAAATCAGCAGCAAACACGGACCCGTTACATCTACCACAGCGTCGACAAGGCGCGCGCCGAAGAAGCTACCAACAAGAAATCCCAACTGCACAACAGCACGAAATATGCCAAACGTTTCGCTCGGAAGGCACAGCCCTCGAGCGGTAATACGCGAGAAAATCGCATAGAACAACACTTCAACATAGAATGCTGCCGAGCAAGCAAGCACAAGCGCCGCCGTATTGAAAACCATCCCGCCGAGAACTCGAGCCGCAAGAGCAAACACAATGAGCGGAATCGCCCACTGATAGAGAAACGAGAAATCCATCTTACTAGTGTGCGCAATTGCCACGACAGCAAGCATGCACGCGATTGAGGCTCCTGCAATATAGGCGAGGATAATCTCATCAGGCGCAAAATACGACGCACCTGGATAAATACTTACGCTCACAAATCCCGTTGCGATGCTACAAACCATCGAACAAGCCGCCAGACTTATAAGCAGCAAAAATACCTGAGAAAACGGCTTTATCGGTTGAGCAAACGTAAATTCGCTCGCCTCTGATTTCTTGCAGAGAAGCAACATGAGCGACGCGGCAACGGGAAGACACGATGTAATTACGCCCGAGAAAAAACCCGGCAGAAAATGCACCGCCAATGCGCATCCCACAAACACGACAAGCGACGCCGGTATTGACCTCTCTGCATTCTCGGGGTGCGTTTGACAGAAGAGCTCGCCCCACGCCACCCAAAGAGCCGAAGATGCAATGCGCCCATTATACTCAGCGCCACAAGAGCGCAAGGCGCCTGCACAGCAAGACGCAAAGAGAGTGTGCAGACAGCCATAACGAAGCCTGCCGTCGAAACGGTACGCTCCGAAAGTGGCGTTCGCTTATTCGGACGAAACGCCATGCTAAAAAGCGCGATGGCCGACGCGAGCAGCGATGCCCACAAGCTCAGAATCGCCGACCTCGTTTCGCCGACGTTGAAAATGCCGTTCGCAAACCACGTGCAGTACACCCAAGCAAGCAGCGCGCCCAGCCCAAGATAGCGAAAATGCAGCCGTCCAAAAAACGAGTCAAGTCTGTCGATTAGTTTCCCAATCATAATTCCCTCCCAGCAGAAATGCTACGTGCGACGCCCAATCGTGTCAAATCCCCTGAAACACGGGATGCCTCTGAGCTGGCAAAACAACAATCACGTCTTAGCACGATGGCAACAAAGGCCAGAAGTTGCAACAATCAAGTCAAGCCAAAGGGCTGCAAGAGGCAAGGAGGGGGCAACCGCGATTCACGAACGAAATGATCGCGGCGGCAAATAAACCCCTGTAGAAGGAAAGGGGACACTATGTCTATCGACACATCTATGGATCGCCGCGGATTTATCGCTGGATCGCTGGTTGCGGGCGCCGCAGCGGCATTAGGCCTAGCAGGATGCGCAGCACCGACCTCGTCAGATAAAAAAGATGCCTCCGGCGAGGAGAAGACGCCGCAATCCAACAACGCCGACTGGCTTGGGGAAGCGCCAACCATCAACGAGAGTGATATTGTCGAAACGATTGACACCGAGGTGCTAGTCGTAGGCGCAGGTTGCTCTGGCCTAGTCGCTGCAAACTTTTCCGCCGCCGAGGGTGCAAAAACGCTGCTCATTGAAAAATACGACATGGGCACGGGCCTGCGCGGTTCAGGAATCGGCGCAGTGGGATCGCGCAAGCAGAAAGAGGCTGGCGTCGATATTGACCCGCTTGAAATTTGCAACGACCTGGTCCATTACTCGCTAAACAACTCCAACATGGATCTGCATCGCCTCTGGGCCGACCATTCTGGAGAAGCCGTCGATTGGTACTGCGATTTAGTCGATGGCGTAGACCTGTGCCGCATCGACCTGGAATGGAATATGCCAGCCGAGAAAACGCGTTACAAGTGCTGGCCAACCGGCCATGGCGCCATGCTCGACAACGGTAAAACCGGCAAAGACGACGCCAGCGCCGAAGGCGTAACTTATAAGGTGATCGAGGGGAACTTTACATCCATGCCCAACGCCGAGCTGCGCTACAACACAGCCCTCGAATGCCTTATCAAAGAAGACGGAAAAGTCGTCGGCGCGTACGCTACCAATGCCGATGGCAAATACATTCGCATCAATGCCTCGAAGGGCGTTATTGTCGCAACCGGCGGCTATGCAAACAACCCCGAAATGCTAGCCGCCCTACAACCCGAATTGATGAAAAGCTTGATTGGCGTCGTTCCCTTCCCCAACTTCAATGCCCAGGGCCAAGGCATCAAAGCGTGTCTGTGGGCAGGAGCCGTAAAAGATGCCCAACCTACAGCCATGATTTTTGATCGCGGCATCATGCGCCCCGATCAGCGTCCTGGCGATCCTTTTGCGATGGATTTCGGGTACTTCCATATGGCCACCCAACCGTTCCTGAAAGTTGACATGGACGGCAAACGCATCACGAACGAATCGTCGCCATACGATTTTCTTATCCATGCATTATCGAACCGCACCGAACGCTCATGGATTGACGTTTGGGATTCGAACTGGCCGGAGGATATCGATCGTTTTCACACCGTTGGTTGCTCAACGCTGATTAAGCGTGAAGGAACCAACCAGATGGACCCCGAGGGCATCGAAGGCACCGCAGCAATCATCGACTCGCTCGTCGAATCGGGCCAAATTGTCAAAGCGGATACGCTGGGGGAAATTGCAGAAGCATTCGGTCTGGACAAGGAGACGTTTGAGGCAACCGTTGAACAATATAACGGCTTCTACGACGCTCAGAAAGACGCACAATACGGCAAGGAAGCGTTCCGCCTGTCGTCGCTACGCAAGCCGCCGTTTTACGCATGCAAACTCGCGGGCATGCTGCTGTGCACGCTCGATGGCATCAGGATCAACACTAATTTCCAGGCGCTCGACGCCGACGCCAATCCAATCGAGGGCCTTTATGTCATCGGAAACGATTCGGGCGACTACTACAATGGCACTTACCCAAACCTCGCCGCGGGCCTCAACGCCGGTCGTTGCGTAACGTTCGGCATGCTGTGCGGCAAGCATGTCGCTAATCTGTAGGAAAACCAGGATACGAAACCAAAGGGCATTCGCAGCTATTGCGCGAATGCCCTTTCTGATTGACGAGAATCTCCGTCACTCGCCCCATCACGATTCATCACACAACAAGAATACCGCAATTCACAATGAGCGCATCAGTACCGCCAAATAACCATACTGCGCATCTTTCCCTGGCTATACGAAAACCGCAATACCGAACGATTCACGCAATTACGCTTTCGAAATAGCACCGCCGCCTTCGTGGCTGCGTTTTGCCCTACGAATCCAATGATTCGGGGTCACCAAGACGGTAACCACCATGCCATACCGTTTGCAGATACTTAGGTTTTGATGGATTATCCTCTATCTTGCTTCGTATTTTTCGAACGAAAACAGCAATGCTCGTCGAGCTTGGAGCGTAGTCATCCCCCCAAACATGCTCAATCACGCTTTGCGAGGTGAACACCTCTCCCGGACGACTCGCGAGCAAGGCGAGTATGCGAAATTCCTTCGGGGTAAGATTGGCATTCTTTCCCTTGACCAACGCTTCCCCCTTGTCAAGCAATACCTCAACATCCCCGCCACATGCCCGAAGAACCCCAGAAAGCCTCTCACCCTCCACCTTTGAGGCACTCGCCCTTCTTAGCGCAGCGCCTATGCGCATAAGCAGTTCATCGGCATTGAAGGGTTTCGATACGTAGTCGTCGCATCCAGCCGAGAACCCCATGCTCTTGTCGACAATATCGCTTTTGGCAGACAGCATGATGATACCGACGCGATCATCTCGCATCCGCAGCTCTTTACATATCTCGAAGCCATTGATGCCGGGCATCATTACGTCGAGAATCACAACATCTGGCTTCTCTTCTTCATAGAGGGCTATAGCTTCCGCGCCATCAAGCGCAGAGCAGCACTCATACCCAGCACCGCTTACCAATCTTTCGACAACGGCGCATATATCCCGTTCGTCATCGACAACCATAACTTTCATTCTTCTTCACCCTCCCCAAAACCTGGAGCTGGAACACTCACCGTAAAAACGCTGCCCTTCCCCAATTCGCTTTCGACCTCAACCGACCCCCCAAGAAGATCGAGCGTTTTTTTCACCAAGGACAAGCCTAGTCCACTACCGCCATATTTTCTCGTTATCGAAGCATCGACCTGGGTAAACCTATCAAAAATAGAAACAATATCTTCTGAAGAAATACCGATACCAGTATCGGAAACCTCAAACAGAATTTTCTCACTGCCGAATTCGTAATGCGTCAAAACGCGCACCATGCCGCCCTCGTCCGTGAATTTAACGGCGTTACTTGTTAGATTTAAGAGAATTCTTTCAAGTTGATACCAATCCCCGGCGAAAATTGGAATCTCACCTTGAATCTCAAAATCAAATCGAAGCTTTTTCTTTATTGCAAGAGATTTGGTAAGTGACTCGATCTCATCCATCAGATCAACAATGTCGATGGGCTCGCGAGAAACCTGAACATCGCCAGCTTCGATTCGAGCTAAATCGAGCACGTTGTTAATCATCTCGAGGAGCAATTGACTATGAGATTTTATTTTTCCTATACACTCGTCAGCCTCTTCATCAACTTTGCCGCTCCTCGTTCTTTCATAAACATCCACATACGCGATTATCGCAGTAAGGGGCGTCCGGAGTTCGTGACTCAGTATCGAAACAATGCTAGTGCGATACTCATTTTCATCTTTGAGCTTCGCGTTGGTCTCGACGAGCATCGCATTTGCGCGCGCAAGCTGCTTGCGCTGATGCTCAATCTGTCTATTCGCTTCTTTGTATTGCTCCGTCCGCTGTGCCACCTTTTCCTCAAGGGCGTTGTAAAGAGCGTCGAGCTCCGCTGACATATTACTAACGCCCTGGGCAAATTCAGCGAGTTCCTTTGTTTTGCCAATATAGACAGGCTGAGCCGATAAATTTCCTTTGCCGATTTCATCAAGAGAATCCGCCAAACTCTCGATAGGAAGTATGACGTTACGACGGAAAAATACAGCGCTCGTCACAAGGGCGAGGCAGAGGAATAGAGCCAGAAGCATTCCCGTTCGAATGATGTTCGCGTTCGCCGCCGCGCGATAACCACCTGTGGGCATGGTAATGCTCACGGCGCCAGCCAAATCTCCTTCATTCATGCCCTCCTTCACAAATCCCGTTACATCTACCTCGCCAATCGGTCCCCCATGGCAATCCATGCAGTTTTCCGTTAGATATATCGCACCAACATAGCGAAATACTTCTTCACCCGAATCGTCTTTCGTAATGCAATAGGTCTCATTCGAATCCGACCCTTCAGGACCAAATGAGCGGAGAGAAGCAAGCTCAAATTCATCGGGATTGTCATGTGCGCTACGCGGGTTTTCTCTTACATATCTCAGCTGATATTCGTATCCGGTATCCCTCGAAAAGATTTCACCGACCGATTTCCCAACTAACGAACAATAAATTCCCTTGAAGTTATAGACACCGTCTCTATCGCGATTGATGTTGTTCTGCTCATAGTCTATGAACTGCCAGGTTGCATTTACGGATGTATCAAGAACGCGCGCCTCGGCAAGCATCCGCTCTTCAGCGTACTTTCCTTGCTCGTAAAACGACCAGACGATAAATGCGGCAAACGCAACAAAGCCAACGCAAACGACAACGACCGCATAACGCGACACAAGCGTCGACTTCTGCATAATATTTTCGCGCCATGCACGCCCCATTGCATTCAACCCCCAGAACAAGCCACAAGCCCTTCGCATTAAATTGTATCCATCGAATGACGGGCAGCAAGAAAGACCCTCGACAAAAAAACCACGCCGCGCAGCAAAGCCGCACGGCGTGGCGCTTAGGAGGGCGGTTCTACTATTGCCTAAAGAAGCATCTCATCTCCCTTTTGCTCAAGCGCAATGTCTCGGGCGTCAAAAAGGGTGTTCGACCCGGTTTTATCTTCACCCATCGCCGGAATGGCGCGCACGAGATCAGAACCGTATTTCTTCTCCAGCTCCTCGATATCGCCGAAATCAAGCGCGCGATAGGGGCACGACTCGACGCATGAGGGCATATGCCCCGCCTGCCTCAAGTCGTAACATGCATCGCATTTGCACGCATGTCCTTTTTCTTCATCCATACGAGGAACACCATATGGGCAGGCATTGACGCAAGAACCGCACCCGATGCATTTGTCCATATCGATTTTCACCGTGCCATCATCCATTTTTTCGATTGCGCCCACTGGACATACATCTTTACAAGCCGGGACATCGCAATGGTTGCAAGTTGCGGAATAATGGTACATTTTGACCGAGGGGAAGGATCCAATCTGATAAGTATGGACCTCTCGCAGAATAGGACCAACTTCGAGTCGATTTTTATCCTTACATGCGACCTGGCAAGTCTTGCAGCCCGCGCACATCTTTTGGTTGTAGTAGAAACCTATCTGAGCCATCGCCGTTCCCCTTTCTAAGCCAAATCAACAATACGCTGGGGAAGCTCGCAGTCGGGCTGGAGCGAAGCGCCATCGTAAAGGGCAAAATCACAGTTATAGTTGTTATATCCAGAAGTCCCCATACCGCTAGTTACTCCTCCGCACAACACGTTGTCAGCGCCGGCGCGGTCGATTTTATTGTCTTCGTCATAATCCAGCCATGCACCGTGAGGAAGTCCGACGCAACCAGGCATGAGAATGTCCGAAACAGACGCAGTACGCAAAACTGCACCATGGGCATTAAACACTTTAACGGTATCGCCCGTCTTAATGCCCTTCGCGGCAGCGTCGCTCGTGTTCAAGAACACAGGATTGGGCCACGTCTCGCGAAGCCAAGGCATGTTGTCACCGATTTGATGGGCACGACGCAGATAATGAGGGTTGTACACGATGAACGGGTATTCCCCCTCCATGCCTTCGCGGCCTTCAGGAGCCGCTATATGCGTCGGATACGGCTTGAACGTTCCTTCCGGGCTGTAGCCCATGCTGTTAAGCATATCGGATTTGTATTGACAATAAATCTCGAATTTACCAGAGGCGCTTGGTCGAGGATTCTTCTCCGGATCGCTGATGTAGTCCGAATAGCCAATGTGCCCATATCCGTCTCCGTCGGAACGCTGCACCGTATAGCAACCGTCACTCAGGAATTTTTCAAGGTCGACCTTGCCTTCTTGCGCCTGCCCGTCACATTCCCACTGCTTAAGGTCATCGTCCGTTACAGTCACCAAGATTTGCTCTTCGCCCTTTTCGTCTAGTACTCGCGCGCCAAGAATTTGGTTCATGAATTGCTGCTTCTCAGAAACGGGCCAGATTTCACCAGCGTCAATCCCGAGCTTATCAGCAAGAAGACGGCCTATCTCCTGGTCGGTTTTTGCCTCATATAAGGGCTTCGTGACCTGAGTGTAAACAATTAAAGTCTCACGAGAACGCTGGTGCCCCGGGAAACCTCCCACACGTTCCCATTCGCTCGTCACCGGCAGAACAATATCAGCATACTGGGCGTTCGCATCAAAGAAGTGGGAAGAACGCACGACCAAGTCGAGTTTGCGAAGCGCATCGATTCCCGTAAGCATATTGGGAGTCGTTTGGAATTTAGAATTCGCCTCGAACGTGATCATCTTGATATCTGTCTGTTTGATATCTTTAGCGTTGAACTTATTCGAGTACGCAGCACCTGTGGTGTTGAATTCGCCATCAAGGATGCTCTGCCACAAAAGCGGAGCTGAAATGTATTCCGAGACGGGATTTTTAATTTTAGGCAATCCGTCTTCGCCCGGGAAAGCAAGTGTAGCACCACAATTTCCAGCAAAGGTCTTGTATGCACCACCAACAGCATGACCTGACTTGCCCATATGTCCACCCATTGCGCCCACCGTCATAATTATCTGAGGCACATTATCGGCACTGGCGCAGCGAGCGAGTGCATAGTTATGCAGCAGCATCGCCTTCTTGTCTTTGCCGATCTGCCCAGCGAGCCACTTGATGTCCTCTACGGGCGTTCCGCATATTGCGCTTGCCCAATCTGCGGTCTTTTCGATGCCATCATACTCGCCCAGAAGATACCCTTTGAAATTCTCGGTCGTAGTAGCATCCGAAGGCATATGCTCCGCATCGAAACCGACGCAGTACTTATTCAGGAATTCGTAATCGACAACATCCTGCTGAATCATTTCGTAGGCAACACCGATAAGAAACGCCGTATCAGTTCCAGGATACACAGGAATCCAACGAGCATCAAATAAAGCTGCGGTGGCGTTATAGGACGGACCGACCATAACGAATTGAACGCCCGCTTCAATTGCCTCCTTGAAATTGTACATGGTCGAGCCGCCTGACGACCATACGGAATTGCCGCCCAAAAGAACAATCGTCTCCGCATTCTTCAAATCATATCGATCGTTCGTCTCGCCAAGATCCGTACCCGGCAGGCCAAGCGCCGCCACGTTGAAAGCGTATACGCCGCAGGAGCTCGTATCGGTAATTCCGATATAGCCACCCTTCTTGAGAAGAAGTTTATCGATGGCCGGACCGCCTGCTCCGATAACAGCACGAGGACCATAGCTATCGTAGATTCGATTGATTTCGTCAGCAAGATAGCCAATCGCTTCATCCCACGAAATGCGCTCCCATTCGTCTTTACCACGAAGTTCTCCATGGGAGTTCTCTCCACCACCAGGCTGCCAGTTCTTGCGTTTCATCGGGTATTTAAGACGGTCCGCACCAAAACAAAACTGTTGGCGCGCTCGACCACGAGGACATCCGCGCTGCTGAATCCAGTCATAGCTATCCTCATGGGAAGTTTCCCCTCCCTGACGAACAACGGCGCCATCTTTCATGAGCACCTTATTGACGCAGCGGCCGCCGCAATTGTCCCAACATGCAGCAGAAATCCAGGTCCCCTCATCGGCAGGACCAGAATCGGGGCCAAGCGTTTCTTCTTTTTCTCCAGTCGAGCATGCACTCAGCATCGACGCACCGCCAAGAGCCGCTGCAAACGCAGCGCTTCCCGCCAAGAAATTCCTACGAGTGAATGCATTTCCCGCAACCGAGTCGATTATCCTTCCCATTATTCCCCCTTTTCTCTTTCCTGCTTCTTCGGATTAGCAAGAAAGGCCTTGAATGTCGGAATCGACTTGTTATAATTTACCGACAATCAATCCATAAGACAACTATAAACCCTGTTCAGATTGATTTTTTTTGAGAAATAATTCTTACCATCTAGTCATAATCGGAGGTTAACATGCAAAAAAACAAAGAGCAGATGCTGCTGCTGAATGGGCGCTATTCTCTGCTGAGGATTATTCAGATACTGTTTCAAGAACCCATGTCGCATGAAATCATTGCGCTTCTAAAAGCGCCGGAAACCAGAGCATGCATTGAGTTGTTCAGTACCGAAAACCCCGATATGGACATATTTCTCAACAAGCTAGACGAAGTTGCCGCGTCCAATTCCGATACATTCTGCAATGAGGCTCGTCGCGAGTACAATATGCTGTTTGTCGGCCCAGGAAAGCCCGCTGCCCCATTCTGGGAATCAGTCTACCTCGACGAGCGCGAGCTTCTATTTCTTCCCAGCACTTCCGACGTGCGCATGCGATATGCAGCGGAAGGCTTTATGGTTGCAGGAAACGAGAAACAAGCAGAGGATGCCGTTCACTATCAGTTTGACTTCCTTGCTTCCCTAGCCTGGAAAATGAGTGAAGCTTTGGACACTGAAGCACTTGACGAACTATCGCGCCTTGCAAGAGTTTCGTTCGATTTCGAATCGGACCATATGCTTAATTGGCTTCCAAAAATGGCCCAACGAGCCTCTGGCCATTCGACGTGTTATTTCTATCCTCAGTTATGCGCGTTCGCTGCGGCTGTGATTAACTTTGATTCGCAATTGCTCAATGAAATTGCCTAGTATTGGCCTTTCTAGCTGGCGGACTTGCTTGGACCGTTCGTCCAAATGTAGCAAGTTGCAACAAGTTCGACACGAGCCAATCAATACGTCTTTTATTAGAAAGTGCAACACCCTGCCGATTTCCGAACAAGAGAAGCACCAATTACCCATACGCATTGATAACGCCCTCGGCAGATAGGACCATAGAACAAAAAGTGCGTCCTGTTCAGGGACGTCGGGGGCTCCCTCATCAAACAAACGAGGCCCTGTGCTCTCGCCAAAAGCGAATCGCACAGGGCCGCTTTCATCGGACACTATTTGCAAATCAGCACACTATGCGAGAGCCGCTAGCGCATCGCGCGCCGAAATGGCACCCGTATAACAGCTCGTTCCGACCCCAGAGCCGGATGCGGGATAAGTACCGTCAAAGACATTGGCATACATAACCTCGCCTGCCGCATAAAGGTTACCGATTTCCTCGCCAACCCCATTCACCACACGGCAATGCTCATCGACCTTAATACCAGGAATCGACCCGATGAAGAGGGGCTTGCGCTGGATGCAGTAGAACGGTGCCAACTTGATGTCGGCACTTTCGGCCTGCTTTTTAAGCGCATCGGCGTCAATCCCCTGCCCAGACGCAAGGTCGTCGAGGTTGTCGTACTTAGCCACGACTCCAGCCTCAACGCCAGCCTCGAGGCGATCGACGATTTCGTTAGACGCGTCATAGATTCCATACCCGCAGCTATTCGTTTGCTCAACGAGAAGCGCAAGCGTATCTCCGTAGAACTTCTTGTCCATGAATCGCTCGCCTTCGGCATTCACCGTCATCTGTGCCGCCCAAACAGCGCCACCGATAGGACCGTAGTAACCCAAGCTAGGATTGATGCCCGAAAGGCCCATCATGCCACTTCCGATTATGGGCGCGCCAAGCTTTTCTGCCATGACATGGCCGTCGCCCGTACCACCAGAGCCCGTGAAGGGAAAAGCCGGTGTGTAGTCGGGGGCATATTTCGCCACAAGATCGGCGTTACGAGTAAAGCCGCCAGTCGCGATAATCGTCTTCTTCGCATCGATGCGATAGGTCGATTCGAGGTCTTCAACGTTCGCACCGACGATGCTGCCGTCCTCTACAACGAGGTCTGTCACCTTGCTGTTCAAGCGAACGTCAACGCCATTTGCGGCCGCAATCTTTGCTAGGAAGTCGGCAAGGCCGCTATTCCCCGTCTCCCAATCGCAGTTGATATTCGCCGTGCTATCGATACAAGGGAGCTTGCTATCGGGATGGCCAAGATTCCAGCTGTTAAGACTGACGGGGAGCCCCCAGTTGAATAGATCAGAGAACGCTTCACCGCTGATGTCGTAAATATTGCCCATGAGATCAGTGTTCAGCTCAGCCGACCCACTACGACCTTGCATAAAAGAGATGTACTCTTCCTTAGTGCTATCTTGTCCAATAATCTCGTTGGCCAAACCGCCAACGGTCCAAATGCCGCCACCGCAAACTCGCGTGCTTCCGCCGGGATATGCCTGCTTTTCGAGAACAATCACCTTCTTATCGGAATGCAGAGCGACCTGCATAGCCGCAGACATCCCAGCCATGCCCGACCCGATTACGAGAATGTCGCAAGACTCGGTTTCTCGCTCAGCCTTAGTAGGGGCATCGCTTCCTTTCTTAAAGGCTTTGATATCAGCTCCGGCGCTCTCAAGCGCATCCGTCACCGCCCCAAGAATGCCCATACTTGTCATAGTCGCACCCGAGACAGCGTCGACCTCGATGTTCTGCTGAGCAATTACCCTCTCGACAACGCTTTCAATAGCAGCATCCTTGATGACAGGACTATCGTCCGGAGCGTCAACAAGGATTCCCGTAATCTCTTTTCCATCAAAAGAGACGTATACGGTAACATCACCCCTCATCCCCTTGGCCACACCTGAGTATATGGCAGAAGGCGAGGACGCGCCCTCGCCCTTACCCGAACCGGAAGAGCATCCCGCCATCATAGCGAGGCCCGCCGCTCCCCCCATTGCGGCCATGCCCTTGATCATCGTGCGACGACTGATCCCTGCGTTCATTTTTCCCTCCTCATATCCGGTCCTGGCACACGGCGGGATATGACGATTTAGACCCGGCGCAGCCAGAATCCCAACATGGCAATATTGTACTAAAGCCAGGTCAGACACGCAATGAACAGCCCTCAAGGGCCAAGATCATGCCCGAAAGCGCCCTTAACGCACTTTTGTCCTAAGGCACCTGAACCCCTACCCCATTCCCAGACAATCGCAGACGTAGCCTATAATGATTGCGAACAGCTACACACTGAGATTCTCATAGTTTCGTAGATAGGTTTCGCAATGGTCTTCGATAAAGAGTCCGCCTTCGAAGAGGCAGTTATTACCGTATTGAAGCAACACGGATGGGACGACGCGGAAGGCGTCCTCCGCTACCCCACCGAACAAGACCTCATCGATAACTGGGCGAAAATCCTATTCAACAACAACGCCGGCATAGACCGCTTGAACGGTTGTCCACTCACGCAGGGCGAGATGGCGCAGATCATCGAACAAATCGAAACGCTCAAGACCCCGCTGGCGCTCAACGGGTTCATCAACGGCAAAACCGTCGCCATCACGCGCGACAACCCCAACGACACCCTCCATCTGGGCAAGGAAGTCAGCCTGAAAATCTACGACCGCCAAGAAATCGCTGCCGGTCAGAGCCGTTATCAAATAGCCCAACAGCCAGTCTACCCTGCTAAGAGCAAAATCCTCAACGATCGCCGCGGCGATTTATGCCTGCTCATCAACGGCATGCCGGTCATCCATATCGAACTCAAACGCAGCGGCGTGCCCGTAAGCCAGGCCACCGGCCAGATTGAAAAGTATGCCCACGAGGGCGTATTCACAGGACTTTTCCGCCTCGTGCAAATCTTCGTGGGAATGACGCCCGACGAGGCGCGATACTTCGCCAACCCCGGCGCAGGCGCGTTCAACCCGAATTTCTTCTTCCACTGGGAAGATTTCAACAACGAACCCGTTTGCGCAGGAGACAAGCGCGGCACCGACGAATGGAAACGTTTCACCTCAACGCTGCTTTCCATCCCCATGGCGCACCAGCTCATAGGCTTTTACACCGTAGCCGACAGCTCAGACGGCTGCCTTAAGGTCATGCGAAGCTACCAGTACTACGCAGCCGCAGCCATCTCGGACAAGGTTCGCAGGTGCAAGTGGGACGAGCCGCGACACGACAGCACGCCCGGTCGCCCCGGCGGTTACGTCTGGCACACCACCGGGTCGGGCAAAACTATGACCAGCTTTAAATCGGCCCAGCTCATCGCCGATTCACATGATGCCGACAAGGTCGTATTCCTCATGGATCGCATCGAGCTCGGCACGCAATCGCTTTCCGAGTACCGCGCCTTCGCCGACGACGCCGACAACGTGCAAGGCACCGAGAACACACAGGTCCTCAAATCAAAGCTCGCCAGTGACGACCCCAAGAATTGCCTTATCGTCACTTCCATTCAGAAAATGAGCAACGTGAAGGCCGGCGAGGGCGGAATTACCCAAGCCGAGCTCGACCGCCTCGCCGCCAAGCGCATCGTATTCGTCATTGACGAGTGCCATCGATCAACCTTTGGCGACATGCTCCAAGACATACGTCAAGCATTCCCCAATGCGCTGTTCTTCGGCTTCACGGGAACGCCGATTCTTGACGAGAACCAGAAAAAGGGCTCCACAACAGCCATGGTGTTCGGCGAATGCCTGCACCGATACAGCATCGCCGACGGCATTCGCGACGGCAATGTGCTGGGTTTTGACCCCTACATGGTAACGACGTTCGACGACCACGACGTGCGCGAAGCGGTGGCCCTTGAGGAAGCGAAAGCCGCAACCGTAGGCGAGGCTATCTCCGACGAGAAAAAGAGCAAAACCTTCTACCATTACATGGACACGACGAAGGTCCCCATGGCGTCGACAATCGACGGCGCAGGCAATCGCATCAAAGGAATCGAAGATTTTCTCACCCGCGCCCAATACTGGCCCAACACCCCACACCACGAAAAGGTCGTAGAGGATATCCTGCGTCGCTTCCCGGTGCTCTCCCATGGCAACAAGTTCCACGCAATTTTGGCAACAAGTTCCATCCCCGAGGCAATCGACTATTACCGATCCTTTAAAGAATGCGCGCCCCAGATGAAAGTGACTGCCCTTTTTGACCCGAACGTCGACAACAACGCGGGTTCCACGGTGAAAGAAGATGCTCTGGTCGAGCTCATAGAAGACTACAACAAGGCCTACGACCAGGAATTCACCATTCCCACGTGGCCCTCCATGAAAAAGGATATCTCAGCGCGCCTGTCCCACAAGAAGCCCTACGTCAACGTCGACTCCAACCGTGATTCCCGCATTGATCTGCTCATCGTGGTGGATCAGATGCTCACAGGCTTCGATTCCAAATGGCTCAATACGCTCTACCTCGACAAGACGATCGAATACGAAAACATCATCCAGGCGTTCAGCCGCACAAACCGCCTGTTCGGCCCCGACAAGCCCTTCGGAACCATTCGATACTATCGACGGCCTCACACAATGCAGAGCCATATTGAAGCAGCCGTAAAACTATACTCGGGCGACCGTCCGCTCGATATGTTCGTGCAAAAGTTCCCGGACAACATTGCGTTGATGGATGCACGCCTACAGGAGATACTCATGGTCTTCGACGCCGCGCACGTTGGCGACCTCTCCAAACTCCCTGAATCGCAAGAAGCCAGACGCAAGTTCGCGAAAGAATTTGTCGAGCTCAATGAATTCCTTGAAGCCGCGAAGGTGCAAGGTTTTACCTGGGAGCAGGACACCTACGAATTCAAGAAGGAACCCAAAGAGGGTGCGCAACACAGCGAGTCCATCTTCGTTCAGCCCATCATCGATGAGCGAACCTATCTCACCCTCGTACAACGCTACAAGGAGCTCTTCTCCAGCAGAAGCGACGCCTCGGACAGTGCCCCCGACGCGCCCTACGAGCTCGATGGGCACATCACGGAAATCGACACGGGGCTTATAGACAGCGACTACATGAACTCGAATTTCGAGAAGTGGCTGAAATGCCTGGAGCAAGATGACGAAGGCCTCGCCGCCGCGCGCGAGGAGCTTCATCGGTCGTTCGCTTCCTTGAGCCAAGATGATCAACGCTTCGCCGAGCTATTCCTGCACGACGTAGAGAGAGGCGACGCCACCCTTAAAGAAGGCATGACGCTAAGGGATTACATTACGTCTTATGCCCACAAAGCCAAAAACGCACAGGTCGAACGCGTCGTCGAAGCCCTCGGCATAAACGGCGAGCTTCTTACAACCATGACCGCACTTGACTTGACGGAAGCGAACATTAACGAGTTTGGGCGCTTCGACAACCTGAAAGACTCAGTAGACAAATCGCGCGCCAAGGCATTTTTCGAGCAGAAGGAAGGCAAGAGCCTGCCGCTGTTCAAGGTAAACACCCGCGCTGCGGCACTTCTTAAGAGGTTTATCCTAGAAGGAGGCTTCGATATCGACGAATAAGCGGCATCATCATCCTTCATCAGCGTGAGCCACCACGCATGATGAAGGAGACAAATAATGCTCATCGCCATTACCGAAGATTCTCTCTTTTGCGATTACTACTCGCAATGGGTCAGCGTTTATAAAGAGGGAGCCATCCGCGAGGTCACGATGGGGAAATATCGGCTCACCCAATCTTGGCTCGCCAGGCTTATTCCTAACCTCAAAATCAAGGACCTGGACCGAACCTCGTATCAGCAGCTCATCAACGGCTACGCCGAGCATCACGAACGGCAAACGACCATGGATTTTCACCACCAGCTAAAAGGCGCGATCCTCGACGCCGTTGATGAGGGGCTCATACCGCGCGATCCCACGCGAAAGGCGATCATCAAAGGCAAGTCGCCACGGGCAAAGAAAATCAAGTACCTCAACCAGTTTGAGCTCCATGCCATGCTTGGCGATCTTGACTTGTCGACGAGTGAACCAAGTTGGGACTGGCTCATCCTAATCGTCGCCAAAACAGGCCTGCGCTTCTCTGAGGCGCTAGGCCTCACTCCCGAAGATTTCGACTTCGCCCATCAAACGCTTTCCGTAAACAAAACCTGGGACTACAAGAATGGAGGAGGTTTCATTCCGACGAAGAACGCCTCATCAGTCCGGAAGGTCCAACTCGACTGGCAGCTTATCATGCAACTATCCGGCCTATTGAGGAATCTCCCTCCGACCGAGCCAATATTCGTTAAAGGCAAGGTGTACAACTCGACGGCAAACAGCGTTTTGGCGCGCCACTGTAAAAACGTCGGCGTACCTGTTATATCCGTCCATGGGCTGCGGCACACGCACGCATCGCTTCTCTTGTTTGCCGGCGTATCCATAGCAAGCGTATCGAGAAGGCTCGGCCACGCAAGCATGACTACCACCCAGGAAACCTACCTTCACGTCATTCAAGAGCTCGAAAACAAAGACATCGACATCGTCATGAGGGCCCTTTCCACCCTCATATAACCCGTATCAGTAAACCCAGGCTCACGCTGATGAAGGGTGATGAGGGAATCAAAGTCGGTGAAAAAGCTGCCAAGGTGATTTTGCTCAACTGCATTTGGAACGCGCAGAACTGTTTCGTTAATTGCTTCTTTCGATAGACTCGGCAACCCCGTTGATTCATCTTTAGATTTCCAATCTACATTCAAAAAGGAACAGAGAGCAAACTCAAGGTTGATATCCGGCTTCGGGATTGCATAAAACAGCGTGTCAACCGTCCAAAACGGGGCTTTTAAAAGATAGGGTTTATCAATGGTCCCTTTTCTGCCGATACCGACGGCGTCCCGATTATGCGACAGCGCTTCGCAAACGCTGGTCATGTATCCACCGGTTCCATAAACCGGAATGGGTCCTTCGTTAAGATGCTTGTAATCACGCCCGCTACAGACATCGACGATTTCCGAGAACTTACGCTGTTCCCAAG
>JABLTK010064746.1_pt1 | contig 26149 bp, 15 predicted proteins | sample 7160131 | NCBI WGS metagenome assembly JABLTK01 (sample SAMN14651221, study PRJNA627086) | human gut metagenome | isolation source: feces | host: Homo sapiens
AGTCCCTGGGCTGGATGAGTCCGAACGAGTACCGCAGGAGCCTGGGCTACGCCTCGTAGGCGGTCCAGGAAAACGTCCGCACCCCCAAAAGTTGCAAAAATGGTGGGATTTTTGTTTTTCGGCGGATCGATTGCCGAAATAGGGCAGATCCAGCAAAGGGCGAATCACCCCTACAGGGCGGATCCCGCAAAAACGCACAGGACGCCAGCGGCTACAACGGGCCAAAATCCGCGAATGAGGGATATGGGAAAGAGGGGGGGTATAGGCAAGAGCTACCCTATTGCCCAAAACAAAAGTGGCGCCCATTGCATGCAAAAGGCCCGCCTTACGGCGGGCCTTAGCTGCGAAGTGGTGCGCCGTGAGGGAATCGAACCCGCGGCCTTGGGATTAAAAGTCCCCTGCTCTACCAGCTGAGCTAACGGCGCACATGCATAAAATGCAAGTATGTATTTTAACGGGCAAGTCCCTCTGGGTCAACTTGCCATTTTTCAAGCGTACCTCTTTTAGCTATTTCGCCTATTTTTGCCGCTTCCCCAACCACGCAGGCGGGCCGCCCCGCCTATTCCCACGTCACAAATTCGACGCCTGCAACCTTACCCGAGTCGATAGCAAGACGGGCAATGCCCCGCTTACTGCCACCACGCGGCTTGCTAGCGCTTCCCGGGTTCAAATACAGGACCCCGTCGATAAGCTTTTCGCGGGGAATGTGAGTGTGGCCATGCACCACCACACGCACATCTTCGGCAACGGTGCCAATATCTTCGGGGCGATGCGTCATGAAAAAGCGCACCCCACCAATACGGGGAGACGCCGTGAAGGGAATATCCATCCCCCGCAGACTGGAATCGCAATTGCCCAGCACCGCAACCGTTGGAGCGATGGCGTCAAGCTCCATAAGAATAGTCGGACGCTCAACGTCACCCGCGCACAGAATCATGTCACACGGCTGCAAGGCATCGTAGGCCTGCTCGCTCAAATGGCCATGAATATCCGAAATCACGCCAACAAGCATATTCAGCTCCTTCGTTTTGACGAGAATGAAAGCACCCGCCCTGGACGGGATGAGAAGAAGACGGGGCAAGAAGCAACTCGACCACGATGCAGCTACCAGCGCATAAGACCGCGCGCAGGCAGGATCGCAATTGCCGCGCCGCGAATTGGATTGCAGTTGCCGCTGGCAGGACCGCAGTTGCCAACCTTCAGGACAAAGTCCGAGGTGTGGGACAGCGCGGCAAGCGCAAGACAAAACAAGCGAGCGAGGCTCCGCCCTTTACAGGGCCTCAGGATTCAGGCAGTCCTTCGGACGCACACCCGTAACCACATCGATTGCGGCCTGCATGGCACGCGTACGCAGCTCGATGCCCGATTCCTCAGACCAATACGCCACATGCGGACTGAGCACCGTATGAGGAGCTTTCATCAGCGGATGATCCGGGTCGACAGGCTCGCCTTCGAACACGTCAATGCCAGCGCCCCACAGTTTATCCGCCTGGAGAGCTTCCGCCAAAGCAAGTGTGTCGATAACCGCGCCACGCGATGTGTTCACCACCACCGCGCTATCCTTCATGAGAGAAATGCAGCGGACATCAAGCAGATGATGGGTGTCGGGAGTGAGAGCTGTATGGAAGCTAACCACATCGGCGCACTTCAGTAGCTCTTCGTACTCCAGGATGTCGTAGCCTTCGGGCGTGCGGCGGCCCGGCGTAAGAGAGCGCGAACAACACACCGCCTTGAAACCCAAGCCAGCAGCCTTGCGGGCAGTGGCACGACCGATTTCGCCCATTCCCACCACGCCAAATACGCGGCCGAACACCTGACCATACGGACGATGGCGCGTGTAGTCCCAAATGCCGGCGCGCATATCTGCATCAGTTTCGTTCAAGCGACGCAGCACGCAAAGCGCCAACGTAATAGCATGGTCGGACACCACTTCAGTACCATAACCAGGCACTACGCATACCGCAGTGCCGTTCTTCGTTGCCGCAGGCACATCGATATCGTCGTATCCGATGCCCGTTCGGCTTACCACGCGCAGATTTGGAAGCGCCTCAAACACCTTGGGCGGAAACTTGCCATAGGAAGTAACCACACCATCGGCATCGGCAGCATTGCGGATGATAGCTTCGGGCTCACGCTCGTTGAACAGGGCAATGTCAACACCTGCATCCTTCGCCATACGCACTTCAAAGTCGTTATTTTCGAAGTCGGTGTCAACAATAACGATTTTCGGCATTGCTGCCCCTTTCTACCACCATTGGGTAACGGTCCCCGATTGGTTGAGGGAAACCGGCTCGCTCTTCGTTTGCGGCTCCATCTTGGTGATGATGCCGAAGAAATCTTTGATGCGCGCAAAGAATTCCCGTTGCTCGTAAGAATCCTTATTGGAGTAGTCGCTCAGATCGCTTGCAACACCACGTGCGTCGATGCCGAAACCGCGCGCATCGTACACAGCACGATACAAATGGTACTCCTGCGTAACGATAACGCAGCGCTGCACGTTGAATACATTCTTCAAGCGATACATGCTGTCGTATGTGGAAAGGCCCGCATGATCACAGAAAATATCTTCGGCGGGAATCCCGTTGGCCTTTGCGTACTTCGCCATGGCCATGACCTCGTTGTATGAAGAGTCGCTATTGTCGCCGCTCATGATGATTTTCGGGGCAACCCTAGCGTTGTATAGGTTGTCGGCAACATCAAGACGATCTTTCAGAACAGCTGAGGGGCTGCCGTCCCAGTTGATGCCTGCGCCCAACACCACAATGGCGTCAGCTTCGAACGCATCCGCATTAGCGGCTGCCTGAGCCTGAGATTCAAAAGCAGGGCGCGTGCTTGCGCAAACCCAAGCATTGATCCCCAGAGGAACGCCCACCACAACAAGCGCAACAAACAGCACGAAGCCGATAACGGCTTCGATTAAGCGGCGGAGGCATCCTTTTTTTCGTTTAGTTCCCATAGGTTTCGATCATAGCAAACGTACGTAAGAGTTTCGGAACCTCCACGTTGTCCGCGCGTTTTGTTCGTACGCAGCCTGCTCTTCTGCCCCTCTCTTCCCACACGAAGGATCGGGGCTGCCGTGGGTCGTCGGGACGCGTGGTGAATACCGTGATGCTTTGCCCCCCACACGAAAAAAGGGGATACGGCAAGACAGCGCTCTCGGCAATGTTGCCCGGGGCTTTTCGCAGATACCCCTGCGAGGAACCGGAGATACGGCGTGCCTTCGGTATGCGGCATAAAGAAAGAGGGCTGTCAGCCCTCTCACCTCGACCTCGCACTTCACTCTGAAATCCACACACATAAGAAAGCCTCCCATTTCTCACTTCCAAGAAATGGGAGGCAGTTCGCAAGCAGATCTGGCCCCTAAAAGCACATTCTGGCTATTTTGCTACCACATTGACCAGGCGGCCCGGGATAACAATAACCTTCTTGATGTCCTTACCAGCGGTTGCGTCAGCGATGGCCTCCAAGGCCGTTTCGCGAATGGCGTCTTCCGCAGCATCGGAAGCAACGGTGATCTTGGCCTTCACCTTGCCGTTAACCTGCACTGCCAGCTCAACCTCGGAAGCCTTAGCGGCATTCGGGTCGAACTCAGGCCAAGCTTCCTTGTGTACAGAAGTTTCGTTGTCCAAAACATCCTGCCACAGCTCTTCGGCCCAATGGGGAGCCATCGGAGCCAACAGCTTCACGATAACCTCGGCAATTTCCTTATCGAAGGCAACAAGCTCGGCGTTGGCGGCACGATCTTCGGCGGAGTTTTTGCGCAGGTAATCGCCTGTAGCATTTACCAATTCCATGATGGCTGCAATAGCCGTATTGAAATTGTTGCGAGCGAAGTCGTCGATGACCTTGCCAACCACGCGATGGCGCTCGCGCAGAAGCTCATCATGAGCCTTCTTTGCTTCTTCCGCCTTCGCGCCAGCTTGGAAGGAAGTTTCCTCCCCGGCCTTCCCTGCAAGATCGTTCACCATACGCCAAGCACGATTCAGGAACTTGTACATGCCAGCCAGGCCGTCTTCATTCCACTGCAGCTCCTTGTCAGGCGGAGCCATGAACAGGATATAAGCACGCACTGCATCGGCGCCGTATCCAGCGATCATGTCTTCGGGGCTGATAACGTTGCCCTTCGACTTCGACATTACCTCGCCGTTTTCATCGAGAACCATGCCCTGGCACAATAGGTTCGTGAAGGGCTCGTCGAAGTTGAGCATACCCATATCACGCAGTACCTTCGTGAAGAAGCGGCTATACAGCAGATGCAGGATAGCGTGCTCAATACCGCCAATATACTGGTCGACTGGCATCCAGCGTTTTACGCGGTCGGGAGAGAAAGGCAGCTCGGTGTTGTGCGGGTCGGTATAGCGCATGTAGTACCAGCTTGAGCACGTGAAGGTGTCCATGGTGTCGGTTTCGCGACGCGCAGGCTTACCGCACTTCGGGCACGTGCACTGAGCGAACTGCTCATGCGTTGCAAGCGTTTCGCCAGCAGCCAAATCGATATCCTTGGGCAGCGTAACAGGCAGCTGGTCCTCAGGAACGGGCACGATGCCGCAGTCATCACAGTAAACAATCGGGATAGGATTACCCCAATAGCGCTGACGGGAAATGAGCCAGTCGCGCAAACGGAACTGAACCGACTTCTTGCCCTTACCTTGAGCCTCCAGGTCACCGATGATAGCGTCGACAGCAGGAGAATGCTTGCCGCCCACCATGCCGGTGTACTTGCCGGACTGAACCAGCACACCTTCGGCCTCGTAGGATTTTTCCCAATCGACGGTGGTAACCTTGCGTTCCTGCACGCCGTTGAGCTCGGGATACAGCGGATCATCTTCGCCCAAGATAATGGGAATGATGGGCAAGTCGTACTTGCGAGCAAACTCGAAGTCTCGCTGGTCGCCGCAGGGAACCGCCATTACGGCACCGGTGCCGTAATCGGCAACGATGTAGTCGGCAACCCATACGGGAACCTTTTCGCCGTTAACGGGATTGATAACGTAGCGGCCGGTGAAGGCACCATGCTTTTCGCGGTCGCCCTGGGCGCGCTCCACAGCACTTACCTTGGCAGCGCCCTCGACCAGGGCCATGACCTCGGCTTCGTATTCGGTACCGCATACCAGGTCGTGCACCAGCGGGCTTTCGGGAGCCAGCAAGAAGAAGCTGCAGCCGAACAGGGTGTCGGGGCGCGTGGTGAATACTGTGATGGTCTGGCCGTCGTCCTTGCCTTCGGCAGGAATCAGCTCGAAATCAACTTCGGCACCTTCGGAGCGACCGATCCAGTTTGCCTGCATCTGCTTAACAGGTTCAGGCCAGCCTTCCAGCTGGTCAAGATCGTCCAGCAGCTCCTGGGCATAATCGGTGATTTTGTAGTACCACTGGGTAAGATCGCGCTTTTCAACGGCACCATGGCAGCGCCAGCATTCGCCTTCGGTTACCTGCTCGTTTGCCAAAACCGTTTTGCAGTTGGGGCACCAGTTGACAGGGCTATTGCGGCGCTCTACCAAACCGCGCTTGTACATCTGCAGGAAGATCCACTGACCCCAGCGATAGTACTCAGGGTCGCAGGCAACAACGGTGCGATCCCAGTCATAGGAAAAGCCCATGCGCTTGAAACTGGCCTTTTGCGTTTCGATGTTGGCATACGTCCACTTAGCAGGATGGGAATTGTGCTTGATGGCTGCGTTTTCTGCAGGCAGACCAAACGCATCCCAGCCCATTGGATGCAGCACGTCGTAACCACGCATAGCGTAATAGCGAGCTGTTACGTCGCCGATGGTGTAATTGCGAACATGGCCCATGTGAATGTCGCCCGAAGGGTACGGGAACATCTCGAGCACATAGCGCTTCGGCTTGGTGGTATCCTCCGTTGCCTTATGTGCGCCTGTTTCGGCCCACACCTTTTGCCAACGAGGCTCAATCTCGTGAGGATTGTATTCTTTCATGAGGCATAATCCTTTTCCGATACTTCATGCGCGCAGAACCCGTTGATTCAAGTAAACGAACCCTCGAGCACTGAATATACATACGGTTTGACATTATATCGTGTTGGCGTTGCACCTGTGTTTCCGCGCACAATTTCCTCTAAGCGGTTGCTGGGAATATGGGAATAGGTACCGGATTTCCGCTTTGCGCTGTAGCAACTAGTGCCAAAGCCTCGCGCATAAACAGCTTTGCAAACGAAACCCGGCTCGCCAGACGGGAGTCTGGCACCTGTCCTCATCTCCCCAACGAAAAGGGCCTCGTTCGCGATGGATGAACTGGGAAATAGTTCAAAATTCGCAAACGAGGCCCTGTTATTGCCCTATGGCGCAAGCGGAAAAATGATGCGCCCTATGTTCTTCCCACTTACAGGAAGCGGTAGCTTACGGTGCGGACGCCCCACGCTTGGCAGGTACTGAACCCGAAAGCCTTGAAGACACCCGGCTGCAAGTCGAGCGCGCGCGAGCCGCCGCCCATGGAACCGCAGTCGTTGACGGTAGCAATTACCGTCTTACCACCATATTTGATTTCGACAGCACGCCCAAGGTATGAGCGGTAATTCGGCCAGGACATGGGAACAGCAACGCCCATGGAGGAATCGTTGCAAATTGCACCCGTTGCTGTGGTTCCCGGATTCGGGGTGCTTGCGTCGCTGCTGCCGCCATAAGCAGAAGCAACGCCCGTCTTCCAACCAGCGCTTACGCTACCAGAATTGGAATTCGAGGAATTGTTGCTGCTGGAAGAATTGGTATTAGCCGACGGGTTGCGGTCGGTATTGGTATTCCAATTGGAATTGGGCTGCGATGCATTCGAGGCAGCTTGTTGCTTGCCCTCTTCTTTCTTCTGCATTTCCGCTGCCTGTGCTTGCAGGGCCGCCAGCTGAGCCTGGGCCTGTTCTTCCTTAATGGAAGAAACCTTAGCGGAAGCGTCAGACACCACCTTTTCAGCCTGGCTCTTCTTCTGCTCAGCCTCGTCGATCAGCTTCTGCTGCTCGTCGCGCTGGGTGTCGAGCTCACCGAGAGCCGAAGAAAACGTATCGCGCAGCTGCTCTTGTTCGGCAACCTTCTGCGCCTGGTCTTCTTGAATGGAAGAGTAGTACGTCAGGTTCTTCGTGAACTCTGAGATATCTTCCGAAGAAAGGACGATGTTCACCAGCGAAAGGGAACCATCTCCCTTGTACTGGGAAAGAATGCTGTCGGAAAGTGTTTCGCGACCCTCGAGCATCTTCTGCTGAGCGTCCTGCACCTTCTGGGTGGTTTCGTTGATTTGAGAATCAAGACCACTCAACTGTGCCTGCAGGGCATCGTATTCTTTATTAAGGGAATCAAGCTCAGCCGAAGCCTGGGACAGTACTGCCTGGGCGTCGGAAAGCTCGTCTGCGTGCGCTTCGCGCACAGCGCCAGCTGCCGGCAAGGCCATAGAAAGAGCCAATGCCAAGCTAACGGGAACTGCGGTAAGCGCTTTATGTACTCGTGTAGCCATAGGAAGAAGTTTAGCGTACCCGTCAGTTTTGACCTAATCGTCCGCTTTCTCGGATTGGAACACGTTCTACCCGTGAACACTGTTGTACCAGTTCAAATATAAAAAATCTCCCCTATTCGCACAGAGCGAAACGGGGAGATTTTATGAAGAGCCGTAAATGATGAGCCAAACGAAATGTTTTCGTTTGCGCCGTATAAACTCTAGCGCGTGTTGCTAACGAAAGGAGTCTTGTCCTTCAGCAGAACATCGTGCGCGCCGCCCTCGACAATGGAAGTGGAGCTGATGACCGTAAGCTTTGCCTTGTCCTGCAGCTCGGGAATGGTGAGCGCGCCGCAGTTGCACATAGTGGAACGAACCTTGGAAAGCGTAAGATCCACGTTGTCCTTCAAGGGGCCAGCGTAGGGAACGTAGGAATCTACACCCTCTTCGAAAGTCATGCCCTTCTTGCTGCCGCCCAGGTCATAGCGCTGCCAGTTGCGTGCACGGCTGGAACCTTCGCCCCAGTATTCCTTCATGTGCTGGCCGTTTACCACAACCTTGTTGTTGGGAGCCTCGTCAAAACGAGCGAAGTAGCGACCCAGCATGATGAAGTCGGCACCCATGGCAAGTGCCAGGGTGATGTGATGATCGTATACCGTACCGCCATCGGAGCAAACGGGAACGTACACGCCCGTTTCGCGGAAGTATTCGTCACGAGCCTTTGCAACCTCGATAAGTGCGGTTGCCTGGCCACGGCCGATGCCCTTGGTTTCACGCGTAATGCAGATGGAACCGCCGCCGATGCCAACCTTGATGAAGTCAGCGCCAGCTTCAGCCAGGAAACGGAAGCCCTCGGTGTCTACTACGTTACCAGCGCCAACCTTTACGGAATCGCCGTAGTGAGCGCGAATCCATGCGATGGTACGGGACTGCCACTCGGAGAAACCTTCAGAAGAGTCGATGCACAGAACATCTGCGCCAGCTTCAATCAGAGCAGGAACGCGCTCTGCGAAATCACGCGTGTTGATGCCAGCACCAACGATGTAACGCTTGTGAGCGTCGAGCAGTTCGTGCGGATTGGACTTGTGCTGCTCGTAGTCCTTGCGGAATACCATGTACATAAGGTTGTCGTTGTCGTCAACGATGGGCAGCGAGTTCAGCTTGTTGTCCCAAATAATGTCGTTGGCTTCCTTCAGCGTGGTGCTTGCGGTGCCAACGATGAGCTTTTCACGGGGGGTCATGAACTCAGATACGGGCGTGTCGAGATCCATGCGGGAAAGGCGATAGTCGCGGCCGGTAACAATGCCCAGCAGCTTGCCCTGGCCCTGACCGTTTTCGGTAACGGGCATGGTGGTATGGCCGCTCTTTTCCTTCAGTGCAACAACATCGCGAAGCGTTGCGTTGGGGGTAAGGTTGGAATCGCTACGTACGAAACCGGCCTTGTGGTCCTTTACGCGGCGAACCATTGCAGCCTGGTCTTCGATGGACTGAGAACCGTAGATGAAAGAAACGCCGCCCTGCTGAGCCAAAGCTACAGCCATGCCATCGTCGGAAACGGCCTGCATGATTGCGGAAACCATGGGGATAGAAAGCTTCAGAGCAGGCTCTTCACCCTTCTTGTATCGTACAAGCGGAGTGGAAAGGTCAACCTTTTCGGGGATGCACTCCGAAGAAGAGTAACCCGGTACAAGCAGGTACTCATTGAAAGTACGAGAGGGTTCATCGAAATAATGTGCCATGTAGCGCTCCTTGAATTGAGTCTCATTTCCCGATCCCCCGCTCCTTGCCGGTCCCCTTTCGTGCCCGGAGGGTTTCCGCGAGGTTAATTCATTATAGACACGTGCGCGACAAAAAAGTGACAAAAAGGAGCGAGGCTCCTTTTTGTCACTTGGTGCACACGTAAATGCTGAAAATCTTAGGTTTTACGGCTCATTTCCAAACGCTCCAGCTGGATAAAAACCCAGCCCCTTTGAATCCCTCACTTCAACGCCGGAGGCACTCCGCAAAGGGATGCCTCACATTCTTGCTCTAGGCCTCGAGAAAGGCGCGGTATCCGCGATACGCCTCGAAGATATCGGCCTTGGAGGTAACTTCCCACGGAGCGTGCATCGAAAGCACGGCAACGCCGGAATCGATGACGTCCATGCCGTACTTTGCGGGAATGTAGGCGATGGTTCCGCCGCCGCCCGCGTCAACCTTGCCAAGTTCGGCGGTCTGGAAGGAAACCTCGGCGTCGTCCATCACGCGGCGTACGTATGCCACGTATTCGGCACGCGCATCGTTGGAGCCGCTTTTTCCGCGCGCTCCCGTGTACTTGTTGAACACCAGGCCCTTGCCAAGGTATGCAGCGTTCTTCGTCTCAAATACCGAAGCATACGCAGGGTCGAAGCCGGCGGACACGTCGGAGGAAAGCATGCGCGATGCGGCCAAAACGCGGCGCAGCGCCAAGGGGCTTTCCAGCCCAGTAAGAGCGGCAATTTCTGCGATGGTGTTCTCGAAGAACAGAGAGCCCATGCCTGTTGCGCCGACGCTGCCGATTTCCTCCTTGTCAACCAGCACCGTAACGGCGGTCTTCTTCGGCGTTTCGATTGCCAGCTGAGCCTCGAGCGAAGTGTAGGCGCACACGCGGTCGTCCTGGCCGTAGCCGATAACCATGCTGCGGTCGAAGCCCAGCTCGCGGGCGCGGCCTGCAGGCACTACCTCGATTTCGGCGGAAAGGAAGTCTTCTTCCGCAATGCCGTACTTTTCTTCCAGCAGCTTAAGGGCGAAAGCCTTTACCGGCTCCTTTGCGGCGGCTTTCTCCTCGTCGGAGGCGTCGTCGGCGGGCTCGACCTTCAGGAGGCGATTGCCGATAAGCACATCGAGGTTTTCGCCCTCGACCACTTCGCTGCCCTTCTTGGCCATCTGCTGGTTGCCCAAATGGGGCAGAAGATCGGTTACGCAGAATACGGGGTCGCCGGCATCGTCGCCCACGTTCACGTCAACCACGGTGCCGTCGGTTTTCGCCACCACACCGTGAAGCGCCAACGGCAGCGTTACCCACTGGTAGTGCTTGATGCCGCCATAGTAGTGAGTGTCGAGGAAGGCAAACCCGTTGTTCTCGTAAACCGGGTTCTGCTTCAGGTCCAAACGGGGGCTGTCGATATGGGCACCCAGGATGTTCAGGCCCGCTTCAAGCGGCTCGGTACCGATGTGAGCCAAAATGAGCGACTTGCCATGCACGCCAGCCCATACTTTGCTGCCCGCTTCGAGCGTGCGGCCCTCGCGAACCACATTCTCAAGCGGTTCATAGCCCGCAGCTTCTGCCTGCTTAACGGCGGCCGCAAAGCAGCGGCGCTCAGTTTTGTTGTCAGAGATGTAGTCGATATAGCGGGAAGCCAAACCGTCGAGCTCTTCGAGCTGGTCGGCGCTGTAGCCTTCCCATGCGTTCTTGCGTTCCAAGAAAACCACCTTTCACGGAAACTTGTTTATCGCAGGAAAGGATAGCACGCTCCGATGAACGACGTGCCATCCGAAACGAAGCGGCTACTTTCGGTGAAGAGAATCGCCCTGAGCGCGACAAAGGGAAGGCGCCCCTTGTCGCCTTCCCTGTCAGTCGCATCGTATGGGGAGATGATTCCTGCGGCTACCTATCGAGCTTCCTGCGCGCAACCGCCACACCGCTTGCCGCCACTACCGCAAGCACAGCAGCCGCCCCAAGGGGAGCCGCGTCGCCCGTTGCAGGGAGATTGGCGGTTTGCGAAGAGTCTTCATTGCCGCTGGCATTTTCGCCTTCGCCGTTTGCATTGGAGCCATCGTCGGAACCGTTGTTGGAGGATCCGCTATCCGAACCTGCGCCAGAGCTGGAACCAGAGTCGGAGCCGCCATTCGAACCGCTGTTAGAACCGCCATTCGAACCCGATCCGCTGTCAGAACCGCTATCGGAGCCAGCTCCTCCATTGTTGCCGGAGCCCGTTCCCGAACCGTTTTCAGAACCGCTGTCGGAACCAGATCCCTTATCGCCATCAGAGCCCGATCCGCCGCCAGCATTTTCTTCGTAAACGCTGTATTCACTGCTTCCTGGGTTCACTCCCGTTCCGCCCTTTGATTCAACCTGAGTAGCCTTTGAAACCAGGACCTTCGGATCGATGCCGTTGCCCGCATTGCCCGGGGCGCCCATGGCCGCGTCGTTTTCGCCAACCGTATTTCCGCCGGTTGTCTTCAGCGTGGAAACTGCAACTATGCCTTCACCGGCAATACCTGCGCCACCGTTTCCTCCGCCCATGCCGACAGAGCCACCCTGTGCCTCAAGCTGACCGTCGCCGATAATAGAGCCACCGTTAAGCATGATGCCCGCACCGCCATTTCCGTTGTCAAGGTCAACGCTGCCGCCGGTCGCTTTCAACGTGGCACCCTGATCGATAACCAACTTGCCCCCATTGACGATCATGCCGGTTTGGGCATCTTTGCTAGACACGATGCCTTCACCTTCAATGGAGCACGTGCCCTTAACCGTCACCGTACCATTCGTTTGCACAGGAGCCGTCGGCGCTTCGACCTTGTAGTTTCCGTCGGTAAGGTAGTTAGCATGAGATCTGATTTCGGCATCTTCGAGGGCAGATCCATCATTCAGCGTGATCTGGTTAACGAATGAAGAGCTGTTTTTGGCGCTCAAAGTACCCCCGTTTACTTCCACAGCGCCATAGGCGACCGAGTCGTCGAGGGTCAGCTTGCCGCCCTTTTCCACGACGATCTTCACGCTCGAATAGATCTTCATGTTGTGAAGGGTGACATCTGCACCTGCGGGAATAGTGAGTGTTTCGGTGCCGAAATTGCCATTTTCGCCTTTGCCGATAATGCCGTACACGCCCGATTCGTGCGAGCCGTAAATGTCGTGCAGGCCAACCGGTACAACCGCATTTCCCGTCTCAGAGATCTCGTATGGCTCCATATCCCATGAGCTGGTTCCTTCAGAAAGGGCATCCATCCGCTGCTGAAGGGTTTGATCGTCTGCGTAGATGCGCATTTCCACCGAACTGCTTTGCTGGCTGCGCGCACCAGAGGTTACCGTTGCCGTTATTTGGTAGGTTCCTGGCGTCTGCGGCGTTCCCGTAACATAGACGGTGTCGTAGGCAACGGGGCTTACCTCCATGCCGCTTCCTTCAGGGCTGATGGAAAAACTGATTTCAGCATCAGAATTCCTGGTTGCAAAGGTGTTCCAGTCCTCCCATTCGCCAGTTCCCTCTTTAACCTCGGGCTTCAGACGATTCGACTGGCTCGTGCTCGATGATCCGCCACCGCCTGTCGAGGTTGCCATCACCTCGTATTCGCTGCTCTGAGCAGACGTGCCGTCCACAACGAAGCACTGAAGATCGCCCGAAAGCCTAACCTGGATCTGCTCCTGTACCACAAAGCTCAACGTTTCGCTCGTCGAATCTGTCGAGCCGTCCTCCTTGGCTGCGGAAGCGGAAACCGCAACGGAATACGAACCAGCGACAGGTGCCGTTCCGGCCAGAGAGACTTTCCCGTCCGAAACAGAAGCGCTCAAGCCTTCAACCTCCGCACCATCCTGACCAAGAACCTTGGCGGCAACTTTGGCGTCGGCAGCTTTCGTTCCCTTCAACTCAAAAGGCAGCGTTTGGCTGACCTGGCTGCCCTGAACGGCAGCAGAGAACTCCTTGCCTGATGCGAAGCTGAATGCAAGACCCTGGTAGGATTCGGCAGGCTTGCCAATGTTGTCGGGCTCTTTCGTGCTGCCGGTATACGTTACGGAACCATTGTTTTCAATCTGCCCCGTCGCAAAGGTGCAATTTTCGAACACCGCTGTGCCGTTCACAACAGGCGTATTGGAAAACGAGCAATTTGAAAAATGAACTACAGCGCCTTTCTGCACCTCAACATAGGCGCCTTCAGCGTCTGAGCTATTGCGCTTGTAGAAGTTAATGCGATCGACCGCGATGTCCGAGCCGGAAGGGAACACGACCGTCATTTTATAGGAATAGCCGAAATCGACCGTTTTCGGGCCAGAGCTGAACCAACCTTCGGAATACCCTGAAAGCTCAGTGATAGACGAAGGAATGGTTACCGTGCCCTTGTCGGTAAAGCTGGTTCCCACGTGTATTTTGGTGGACCCTTGGGCAACAGCCTCGGAAAGATAGGTACTCAGCCCGTAGGAGCTGTCGCCGATGTAGTAGTAGCTATCGCTTGCGTTTTCAGAGGCAACGCTCACGTCCTGATCTTCCCCTGCCGCAAATGCGGCAGTCGGAGTGGCTATGGCCATGCCAGCAGCCAAGGCAGCCGCCATGCCTACCTTCGCCGCAGAGGCAGCGGGTGTGCGAAGTGACTGAGAATCTTTCATATTCTCCCTTTCCGAACTTATTTCTGCACATTTAAAGTTAACCGTGACTAATTCACATGCGGGAGTTTACCATAGGTAACAATTTAGCTGCAGACAAATTATCGGGGATGCTGCTTTCGGCCATCTATAGGCTTCAGCGCCTCCCCGCCCTATCGCGAAGAAGGACCCGTGAACATAAGAAACGCTCAGTCGGGAACAGGCCCCCTCAAAACAACCACGAGCAAAAACGCCGAGCTCGAGATAAGGAGCAGAAGCTTCTTTGCCTTCAACACGAACTGCTGCATAAAGGCAGCGGTCGAAACCGATGGAGCGCAACTCTCATCTGGGCAATTGCTGGAAAAGATTCTCGATAATGCGGTGGGTCTCTGCTACCGATACGAAAAGCTCTGGAGCCACACCCAAAAAGGAAGCGATATCTGGCGTTTGAATCACGCACAAGGAAAAGCCGTGCCCATCGATGCCGAAACCGCGAAGATTCTGCAGCTTTCCAGGCACTACTGCGAGGAAACCGCGGGGCTGTTCGATGTTTCCATGGCTCCCGTTGCAGAGCTCTGGAACTTCCGTAAAGCCCAAGTTCCCAAGCCCGCCGAAATTGCACATACCCTTGAAATTGCAAAAACTGGACACCTCCGCATTATGGAAGACCACGCCCAGCTCCCTATTGCAGAAAGCAAGGTTACCCTGGGGGGCATCGCAAAAGGATACGTCGCCGATCGCGTTAGCGAATTCCTGGAAGATTGCAGCATCCATGATGCCCTCATCAACCTTGGAGGAAATATCGTGGTAAAAGGGAGCGCCTTCTTAGCCGAAACCCCACAGCGGTACTGGCGCATTGGCATTCGGTCCCCAAAACATGCCTCGCGAAGAAAAGCCGCAGAAGAACGTGCCGCTGCCATAGCGCGCAGCCCCCACGGGACCGACCTTCGAGCACTCGGAAACCACACGCCGCCCAACGAAGAGCCCGCTTGTATCCTTGAACTGAGCGACTGTTCCATAGTTACCAGTAGCATCTATGAGCGGTGCTTCACCGATGAACATGGAAACATCCACCATCATATTGTCGACCCACGCACCGGGCGCCCCTCGAACAGCGACCTTGCAAGCGCAACGGTTGTATCGAAGCGGTCGATAGACGGCGACGGCTTCTCAACAGCACTTTTGATCATGGGAAGTTATTGGGCAAAAAACTACGCAGAAGGGCACCCCGACCTCGAAGCCGTGCTTATCACTCGCGATGGGCGGATCGAGGCAACGAGCGGGATTCGCGAAGCAATGGGCTGCGTCGCAGGCGGCGCTGAAAGCCACGCACTCTTCTAGAAGTGCGGGATATGGGCAAGCATGCGGATCGAGCAAATTCGAACATAGCGCTATTCCAGATGTCAACTTGCGGCGCCGCGTCGTTCCATGTTGCTGCCCCATAGACCCATCCCAACGTCCACCCAGCGCTACACCCGAGTTCACTTCGCCCAGCGCCGCACCCATGCCATTTTGCCCATAGCGTCACATCAATGTTCATCCCGCCTATAGCGCAGTCTCGAAAGCCATCCCGGGAGCCCAAAAACAAAAAATCAATCCTGGCTGCAACTTTTTTGCGATTGGCAATTGTTCCGAGCCGTCGAATCACGGGTCATGGCGCAAAAGCGCAGGTGATCTGCCATGAAACATCCGATTCTTGCTTTGCATGGGGCGAAAGAGAGCTGCTAATCGCAAAAAGTTGCAAAAGTACCTGGATTTTTGTTTTGATAACGGCGGATCTGCCGTAGCAGAGCGAATCCCGCAAAAGATAGGCTCCCGACAACAGCAACGAAGTCGATACCGCGAAATAGGGGGGGGTATAGGGTAACCCATCACCAGCGCCTCAATCCCATCCGCTTTTTTAAATGACTCGTATTCGTAGCACGCCTGCAGATCCAGGCTTAAATCGGGCACACTTTTCACCTGCGATCAAAGGTTTGTCCTCCAAAAAAGAAAAGCGCGCAATGCGAATCAATCTCGCATTGCGCGCTAGAAAAACCTCATAGTGTCAAGAAGCCACAGGCTCCCAACTTACGCAAGCTTGCGCCCAGAGCACCAGGATAACTTTTACCCGAATCCCAGCCCACAGAAAAACCAAGTGAACTTATGTCCGGCTTGCTAGAAGAATCCTATTTCCAGTCCTGGCCAACCACTACCAAATAGTCGCCCGTGAAGGAATAGATGCCGTCATTCTTCTTAACAGTGCCAACGCCCAGCAAGTCGGCGATCTTCTGCGCTTGGCTGGAGTCGGTGCCGTTGTATACAACGATCGTCTTCTTGTAGTTGTAATCGTCGGCGTTGCCCGTTTCGCAAACGGCGCCCTGCGGGGTGAGTTTCGATGCCGTTTCGTTCGCACAACCCTGAATGCCACTGCCGTTCTTTACAGCAATCTTCACACCAGAAAGCGAAGAGGAAGAGCTCGAATTCTTGGAGCCGCTATCGCCAGAACCGCTGCCACCTGTTCCCGCCGAAGACATTACCGTGCCAGTCGCAGAGTCAACAACGGTTTCCTCCGTAGGTGAAAGCCCCTGCTTCACACGACTCATCATCTTCTGCCACTCTTGGGTATTCACTTTTTCGTACCAAATATCGTTTTCATACACTGAAGTGGTGGAGACTTGAGCCGAATATACGTTGTTGTCAACGTCGATGCCCATCATGGCCTGCGCTAAATACGGCTCGTTTTCGAGCGCTTCAGCTGGATAAAAACCCAGCCCCTTTGAATCCCTTGCTTCAATGCCGAAGGCGCTCCGCAAAGGGATGCTTCGCATTCTTGCTCTAAGCCTCGAGGAAGGCGCGAAGCATTTCTTGCCACTTCCCCCAAAGGAAAAGAGGGATACCCCATTCCCCTAATTGCTCTTTCTCGAAGTCCATTTCTTTGCCAGCTTACGCCCTGCATCCATGGCGGGCTTTTCCACAAGAAACCACGAGGCAATCGCAAAAAGCAGCGTTATGCCAAACGAGATAACTGAACAGGAAAGATACGCACATGGCAACGATGCACCGCCAAGCCAAACCACGCATTGCTGAATGGGGAATGCGTAGATGTAGATACCGTACGAATAATCATTTTTCTTGAAGCACGGAGCGAAACGAGGATTGCTAGTAAGCGAAAAACCTAAAGTGAATGTGCATACACATACGAACATGATCAGCGAGGAAAAGATACCCACCTGATCACGGAAAACGATTATCACGAGCAGAGCCACAACCGCAAACTGGCTGTCGCAATACTTATCGAGGCCAAGTTCCAAAACTGCCACACCTGCCATGTAATAGGCGAAAAGCCTAAAAAGGTTGTCGAGCACCTTGGGAAGCGGGTACAAACCCGAATAAGAAAGAAAATGCACTAGAACCAGAACCGCAAGAACAACGGCAAATACCAGCTTTCTACCACCGCATAGCTTCTTTGTTGCCGCATAAAGCAATGGCGTAAGCAAATATGCCAAAAACTCATAGCGCAGAGTCCAAAGTGACCCGTTTACGGCATACGGAAGAGGGTTCGCGTCGAAAACTCCCGGTAAAACATTGCTGATAGGAGCTAGCACAATCAAAGAAAGATACTTCCACGTCCCCGCGTCGGCAAAGTAATCGCCCAGCGGGAGGCTCGTGACAATCGGCCCCATAACGAAAACGCTTAGCAAGATCACTACCGCAAGACCAGGAAAAATACGAGCAATACGGCGAATAAGATAGCTACCGAAGCTTGAAGAGCGGGTCCAGCTTTTCGCGATAAGGTATCCGCTGAGCACGAAGAAAATGTTCACCGCAATAGGGCCCAAGCCCTGCCCCATTATGTAGGGCTCGGGAATAGCCAGCAATGAAGCCATATGGAACCAGATAACCAGGCTTGCCGCAATAAAACGTAGGAAATTAATGTTGTTATCGCGCGAAGGAACGGAATAGGTTTTGCCTGCTGAACTCAAATAGCTTCCTTTTCTTTGGTACATGCAAGGGCAATTATACAAAAAGTAATGAGACCAGAAGCTTCATGGAGATAACCATAGTCAAGAAACAGAAAGGCGGCCGAAGCCGCCTTTTGCAGTTTATTTCCAGTCTTGGCCGACAACCACCAGAATGTCCCCTGTGTAGGTATACCGCCCATCGTTCTTCATCACGGTGCCGCATCCCAGCAAATCGGCAACCTTTTGCGCTTTATCGGCGTTGTCGCCATCGTAGATTACCAAGGTTTTAGCGTAATTGGAGTCGTCTGCGTTGCCGGTTTCGCACACCGCTCCTTGAGGAGTGAGCTTAGCAGCCGCATCGCTCGCGCAGCCCTGAGTGCCATTTCCGTTCTTCACAGAAATTTTTGTGCCGGAAAGAGAAGAGCTTGACGCACCGCCTGAACCAGAGTCACCCGAACCGGAGCCACCGCTACCAGACGATGCCATTACAGTTCCCGTTGTCTCATCCGTCACATCACCTTCCGTGGGAGACAAGCCCTGCTTCACGCGACTCATCATTTTGTTCCATTCGGAAGTGTTCACCTTCTCGTACCAAACATCATTTTCATATGACGAGGTTGTAGGAACCGCAGCGGAATACACATTCTTATCGATATCGATGCCGAACATACGTTGCGCCAAACCAAGAATGTCCGCAACAGAGTAATCGGTGGTGATGTACTGGGCCAAGGTGCTCACCGTATTGGTAAGAGTACCGATATCGGAGCTCATAAGCTTCTTCATAATGGCCGAAATCATGGTGCGCTGGTTGGCGGAACGAATAGCATCACCATCGCCAATAGCATCGTAAGCATGACGGCTGCGGCAATAGATTAGCGCCTGCTCTCCGTTCAAAGTTTGCTGACCAGCCGCGAGATATCCCATGTAATTCGGGTCGTTAATCTCATATTGAACGTTAATGTCGATACCGCCAAGCGAATCAACCACCGCCGCAAAACCATCAAGGTCGATTTCCGCGTAATGGCTGATAGAGACACCCGCCAAGTCTTCAACAGCTTTGATGGCACCAGAAGGCCCACCAAATGCATAAGCCGCGTTGATCTTCTGAGTGCCGTGCGTCCCAAGCTGAATCTGCGTGTCACGAGGGATGGACACCAGGGTAACTTCCTTATCCTTGGGATCGATACGCGCAAGAATCATAGAATCGGTGCGATACGACCCACCATATTCATCCGATGATTCACGGCCCTCGTCTTTATCGATGCCGATAAGCAGCATATAGAACGGGTCCGATGCCGAATCGGTAACCGTAAGCGAGTTCAGAAGGTCTGCGTCAACGTCTTTGTTCAGCGCCTTGTCGAGGTTATTAAGGTAAGCCCAGGCAGCGCCTACGCCACCAAGAACCAAAGTCAAGCAAACGGCAACCACACCGAGCGCAATGCGCTTGCGACGCTTCTTCGTGCGCTCGCGCTTAGCGCGAAGGATCTCGCGATCATGCGCATTGCGAGGAGTATACGGGCCGCGCTTGGTGGGCGAACCATAAGCACCGACCGAACGATAATTGCTCTTTTGTTGTGTGTGAACAGGGGAAACATGCGTGGAGGAACCATAGTTGCTGGCTCCATACGCATTTGTGCTCGAGCCGCTAGGGCGACGCAAAGCATGCGACGCGCGAGACGTACGAACATACGGGTCAGAAGCGCTTCCCGCTGAGCGATGCGGCGTGCGCGAGGAGGAAGCGTGCGCCGCCTTCCTTTCAGCACGAGCCGATCGTTTTGATGGCTTGTTATTCGAAGCAAACATGCAATAAATGATGAAAGAAACGTTAATACCATGCAAATTAATTCGGCGAAAACCACAGTATACGCGAATGAAAACAAGGCAATTCACGCATTATTAGTACAGACATATACTATTTGTTGAGTTTTTTGTGAACAAAACGTGAAGCGCTTCAGCTCGGACACGGCACAGAAAAGGAACGGCGCCCCAGGCAACCTAAAAGGTAAAGGTCTCGGCAAAAATAGCGTGAAATCACAACCTGCTATTTATGCTCCAGGCACACCCAGTCGCTTTGCCATATACGCATTCGCAGCGAGCTCGGCTTCGTCTTCAAGGGCAACGAGCTCCACTTTGTTGCCCAAACGACGCTCCATCGCCGCAGCAATAAGGTGATCGGCAATAGCCGGGTTCTTGCCCAGAAGCGGACCATGCAGATAGGTGCCGATGCAGTTGCGATACAGGGCTCCATCGCAACCCGAATCGTCGTCATTGCCGTAGCCCACATTGGAAACTACTTTGCCAAATGGCTTCAAGGACGCGCCGAGCTTCGTACGACCGGCATGGTTTTCATATCCCACCACCGGCTGCGGAGAAAGCTCGGACTCCAACGCAATGTTTTCGATAAGACGATCGAAGCCAGCGCCAGCACGAACCGTCTTCAGGTCGAGGATAGAAAGGCCCTCCACCGACTCATCGCCCATAAGCCAATTACTACCCAGAATCTGGTAGCCGCCGCAAATAGCCAGAAGCGCTCCATCGCCTTCTACATAGGTGCGCAATTCTTCGCGCATGCCCAGCAGCACTTCGGATGCCAGTTTCTGCTCGCGGTCGGGGCCGCCACCCAAGAAAACGATATCGGCCGAAGTAAGATCGACCGATTCCCCGTAGTGAACTGCTTCCACCTGCACAGGGATGCCGCGCCATGCGCAACGCCGAGCAAGCACACGCACGTTGCCGCCATCGCCGTACAAATTAAGAAGATCGGGGAACAGATGCACGATGCGCAGAGGCTGCTCGTCGAACTTGGCAGCTTCAGCTTGGTGCACATAAGCGCCCGAAACCCACTTCTTACTGCATTCTGGCTTGGCATCGCCCGATGTCGGGTTGGCAGGTGCTGCCTTATCAGCACGCGCCATCAGGGCGGAGCGCACTGCGGGGAGCGAGGTGTAATTGGCGATAGCGTAGACATTCCATTCGGAAGGCAGCTTCAGCGCAGCATCCACCACTTCGTTGACGCTATCGACGATCTTGGCGTCGATGCCCGCATACTTCAGACGCAGCTGCAGGTCGTTTTTGCGGATTCCGCCAGCGAACACCATGACGTCTTCCTGGCTGGCTAGCTCCTCAAAGTCGCAGTCCCAAATCCAGGAAATGTCGCGACCATCGGCTTCGTTGTCGTTAATGAAGAACGCCGCAACCTTCTTGCCCGGCGCCTGAGTAATAAGTTTCATGTTCTGGTTGAAGCCCGTCGGGTTCTTCGCCAGGTTCAAAAGGACAGGGCGTCCCTCGATGGTAAGCGACTGCAAGCGTCCATTCTGCGGGTCGAACAGATCGACCGCCTTCTGGAACACCGCGTCGGAAACGCCAGCACAATGGGAAGCCAACCAAGCAGCCATAACGTTGTACACCATGTACGACCCCGCGCGCTGCGCGTGAAGATCGACGCTTTTGCCCGTTTCCGTTTCTTCAACCGAAAACGTGATTTCGTCTCCGAACACTACGCTCTTGGCGGCGAAATCCAAATCAGGGCGACCGAATCCGCAGTTCGGGCACGAATACGTGCCAAGCTGACCGTATTGTCGGTAGCCGTAAGTAAACATAGCCGAACAGCGCTGACACATCTGAGCGTCTGCCACGACGTTTTGACGCTGGTGCATGTCTTCGCCCACGCCAAACGCAACAGACTTGTTGGACACGCGCTGCGCAATGATGGTGCACAGCGGATCGTCGGCGTTGTATAGCAGAGTGGTGTTGGGAGACTGCTCCAAGGCAGTAGCGATGGCGTCTTGCACACGATCGATTTCACCACAACGATCCAACTGATCGCGGAAGAGGTTCAGCAGCAAAACGTAGTCCGCCTGTACCTGCGGCAAGGTGTGAGCCAGCCACAACTCATCTGATTCGAATACGCCCCATTCCACAGTACCCTTGGTTTGCAGCAACGTGGTAGCCACGCCATAGGCAAGGTTGGCTCCCGTGCGATTGCACGCGATGCTCTTGCCCTGGCGCTCCAACGCATCGGCAATCATATTAGTAATGGTAGTTTTGCCGTTGGTGCCCACCACAACAATGGAGCCTTCGGTAATCTTGTCCATGGACTCGGCGATAATACGTGGATCAATTTTCAAGGCAATCTTGCCAGGCATATTAGCGGCAGGCCTGTGCGCCAGGTGACGCAAACCCCACGTGCTCAGCGAGCTTGCCATATTTCCCATTGCCTTGCGAACGCCCATGACATCCCTTCCACAACATTTGCTGGCCTTATATAAAGGTCAAAGCGCTTTTTGCTTCAGCACATAATACGGCACAGCTTCGCAGAACGCGAAGCGAGCTCATGGTTGCCCACCGAAACAGCGCAGACTCGAAATCGTTCCCAGCAGTTAAGCCCCGAGGAGACGGAATGCCCACTCCCTCGCACAGAAAGTATTGTGCGCCAAACCCCACAGCGCAGCCAAGGGCCTGAACCCACTCCCTCGCGTGGAGAGCGCTGCGTGACGGGCGACTGGCAGTGGCGGTATGCCGACGCTGTGCATTCTCGGATGTCTGCCAATGGCAAGGTATCGACGCTATGCATTCCCAGGCGCCCGGCGATGGCAGGATATGCGCGAAATGCGTTCTCGGGCGACTGGTAGTGACAAGATTTCGCCACGGTGCGTTCCCAGGCGCTCGACGATGGCAAAATGCTCGCGCAGTGCGCCCCCCCAGCATCTGGCGGTGGCGGGATTGCGCCCTGATGCGCTCTTGGCCCGACTGGCAGTGGCAATATTCTCGCGCGGTGCGTTCCCAGGGGTCTTGCCGTGGCAAGATTCCGCCGCGGTGCGTTCCCGGGCATCAATCCGTGGCAAGTTTTGCGCTCCATGCATCCCGAAAGCGGCCTCGGACGGGAAAATCGCCAGTTCGCGGCAAGATTCTCGCGCCATGCATCCGAAAACGGGCTGGCTCTGGCAGGATATGCGCGCCATGCATCCGAAAAGCCCCGCAAACCGCCTTTCGGGAACGCACCGCGCGAAGATCCTGCCAGGAAGGGGGCGCCTTTCGCTGCACGGGCCCCTCGAATCACGCACGGCGCGCGAATCTTGCCATCGTTCAGCGCATGAAAGGAAAGGGTCAGGCCGAAAATGCCTACGTTTTGTGAAAACTGAGCCCAAAAGACAAAAAATGAGCCCTAAAGTGCTCACTAGTTTTTAATTGTACGGAAATCTGGTGGCTAAAAGTCAAATTCTGTCCAACAAAAGCATCTAAATGCAGCGGCATCAGAACTGCATTTCGCATATTCACGACAGTTTATGCCACAAAACATCAGTTTCGTGTTCCGCAGAGTGAAATATGCGACAAAACAGACCTTAAAGCCCATTTCAGGCACCCAGGCGCAGCGCCCAACCCCCTAAAGATTAGCGGTATACTTTGGGTTAAGCGCGCATACGTACGTAAGCAGGAATTTACGATAGGTTGCACGCGCGCTTGCAGGGGGAGGTTCGTTCCAAGGAACCAGGCAGCCACAAATCCGTGGGTCTGCCTCATGAAGCGAGGAATCATGATTACGGACTTGAAGGTCAACGAAAAGAACAAGAAAGAGTATTACGAGAAGGGGTACTGGACCGAACGTACCTTAAACGACATCTGGAATACCCAGGTTGCCGCTTTCCCTGATCGTGAATACGTAAGCGATAACCTAGGCGTACGCTACACCTACGCCGAAATCGACGATAAAGCATCGCGCCTGGCAGCTTGGCTCCATGATGTGGGAGTAAAAAACGGCGACGTGGTTTCTTATCAGATGCCACCTTGGTCAGAATTCTGCATCCTCTACGTTGCCTGCTTGAAAGTTGGCGCGGTAAGCCATCCGCTTCCCGTCACTTTTAACGACGAAGACTTGATCTACTCCATGAATCTGGTGGAAAGCAAGGCATTCATGTGCCCCACCTTCCATCACAAGACCAACTTCGAAGACCAGATTCTTTCCGCAGTCGATCGCATTCCCACGCTTTCCAAAGATGCTATTTGCGTTCACGACAAAACAGTCGAATCGCACGGCACCATCACGTTGAAGCAAATCTGCGAAACGTACGAGCCCTACCGCGAAAACCCTGGCAGCAAATCAGACGATGTGGTCTTGATCCTTTCCACTTCCGGCACCACTGGTCGCCCGAAGGCGGTTCTGATTTCCCATAACGCACTCATTTTCTCTGAAACCACGTTTAGCCGTGGCCTGCACCTTACGCAGGACGACGTCATGTTCATGCCTGCACCGCTGAACCACGCCACCGGCTTCAACCATGGTCTTATCACGCCGCTGCTTCTGGGTGGTCGCGTTGTTCTGCAGCAAGAATTCCGCGCTCGCGAGGCAATCGAAATCATGAACAACGAAGGCGTAACCTGGTCGATGGGCGCCACTCCGTTTATCTTCGACCTGCTTAACTGCGCCGAGGAAAACGACCTGAAGTTCGAAACGTTGAAGCTCTACATTTGCGGCGGCGCTCCCGTACCGGGCACCATGGTGCAGCGCGCGCATTCGCACGGCCTGAAGCTGTGCGAATGCTACGGCTCAACCGAAAGCTGCCCCCACCTGGCAGTTCCCCCCGAGCATTGTCTGGAATGGAATGGCAACTGGTCGGGCGTTGCCTTTGAGGGCATCGAGGTCAAAGTTGTCGACGAACACGGCAACGAAGTGCCTCACGGCACCCAGGGCGAAGAAATTTCCCGCGGACCTCATATGTTCAGCGGCTATCTGAAGAATCCCGAGGCTACCGCAAAAGACCTGAATGACGACGGCTGGTTCTTCTCGGGCGACCTGTGCATTCAGGACGAAGAGGGCCGTGTAAAGATCAACGGCCGCAAGAAGGAAATCCTCATTCGCGGCGGCATCAACATCTCCGCAAACGAAGTGGACAACAACCTGGATGGCTGCCCTGGTGTTGGCGCCCATGCCACCATCGGCCTACCCGATGATCGTTTGGGCGAGCGCATCTGCACCTTCATCGTACAAACCGGCGATGTTACGCCCACGCTCGATTCCATCGCAGAGTACCTTGATTCCATCGGCGTAGCCAAGCGCTTGCGTCCCGAGCACATCGAGTTTATCGATGCTATTCCCATGACGGAATCCGGCAAGGTCAAGCGCCACCAGCTGGCCGACGAGCTTGATCGTCGTCTGAAAGAACGCGCCGAATAATCTGCGCTCAGCTCATAACCTCGAAAAAACGGCCAGCAAACGCTGGCCGTTTTTTGTGTTGCGTCGGGGGGGGCGCCGCCGACCGAAGAGGTGCGGGTAGCGGCTGTGGAGCGGGATGCGCCATGAGGACATGCGGCTGTCATTGGGCGCGCGGCCGCCGAGAAGCGCCGGCGGCGAAGGTTGCTGCAGGCGGGCGGATACCGTTGGCGAGACACACGCTGCGGGCGGGCGGATGCCGCAGGACAGGACGCGCATACGCACCGCTGCACTGCTCGCTCGCCGCAGCACTGACTGCCATGGGTTTGCGCCACCGGCCACAGAGCGGCAGCTGCCATGATCGTGCACGGTTGCCGCAGACGTGCACGATCATGGGGTGGGGCCGTCGGCCGCAATACGAAGTGCACTTGCGATACCTAGCTCCTCTTGCCTTCCGTGCGCAAGGCCTTGCGAAAGCTGAATCGTGGCAAGATCTGCGCGCCGTGCATGATTCGAGGGGTTTGTGCAGCGAAAAGGGTCCCTTCCTGGCAAGATATTCACGTAGTGTATCCTCCAACGGCGATTTGCAGGGCTTTTCGAATACATGGCGCGCATATCTTGCCAAAACCAGCTCATTTTGAATACACGGCGGCAATATATTGCCACGAAGGGGCCCTTTTCCCGTCCGAGGCCTTTTTTGGGATACACCGGGGCAAAATATTGCCATCGTCAGACATCCGGGAACGCATAACGTCAACATATCGCCACCGCCAGGCGCTTGGGAATGCATTTCGCGGGCACCTTGCCGTCGCCGAACGGCCGAGAGCGCATTGCGAGCACACGTTGCTATGCGCTGGCCTCCGGGGAATACAATTCGCGGGCATATGCCGCCATGCCCGACCGCCCGATGACGCACCGCGGCAGCATATCGTCAGCAAAGCCACCCTTCGGCTACGCAAGGGACAGCATGCTCGTTCCCACCGTACCCCGCCAGAGCCTATCCGCGAGATGCGGCGGTGCCCAGCTGCGGCGGTGGGCGCCGCCGCGATGAAAGAGCCGGGACATTGGCGCGCGCGGCCTACTGGGGGGGGCGCGGGAGGGACATTGATGCGCGCCGCCTACCTGGAGCACGGGAGGGGCATCGACGCGCGCCATCCGCTGGGTGCGGCGGCGCATTGACGCACGGCCTACCTGGAGTGCGGGGGCCATCGGCTGCTGGCTCGCAACCCGCCGGAGCGTGATCACGGCTCGGGCGCGCGGCCCACTAGGACGCGGGCGTGCGGCTGCAACTCGGGCGCGCATACGCACCGC
>JABLTK010131587.1_pt1 | contig 26108 bp, 33 predicted proteins | sample 7160131 | NCBI WGS metagenome assembly JABLTK01 (sample SAMN14651221, study PRJNA627086) | human gut metagenome | isolation source: feces | host: Homo sapiens
CATATTGCTATGCGGGTCGAAGTAGTAAATTTCCGTCATAAGGCTGTCGCCGGTCGCCGACTGTAAAACTTTTACGTTTACTGCATTACCGTTGGCGTCAACAAGGGCTACGTTTACCGCGCTGTTGATTGTCTGCTTAACATAGTCAACGTCCTGACGCATATTGACGATTGCGCTTTCGTTGCTTGAAATACGTCCCTCGACATTTGCCATACGGGATTCCAAAGAAGCAATCGACGCCGCCAATGCCGAAGTGTCTGCGGAATCTCCTTTCTCGCCTTTCTCACCACGCTCCCCCTGAATTCCTTGAGGTCCCTGCGGACCCATTGGACCTTGCGCTCCTGTATCTCCTTTATCACCTTTGTCACCCTTATCGCCTTTCGGACCTTGCGGACCAACCGTGCCGCCTTCGCCGCTCCCTGCGGGTCCTTGAGGTCCTTGCGGTCCGGTATCGCCCTTGTCGCCCTTCTCACCCTTTGGGCCTTGAATTCCCTGCGGACCTTGCGGACCGACCGCTCCTTGGTCGCCTTTTTCGCCTTTGGGAATGTTTCGAATTGCCTTCCAAAGGCTGGAAATTTCCGACCAGATTCTCTCGTCCTCGCCCGCAAGTTCTGCGATTCTGCTTTTGATTGTTTCGATATTGGCTTCGATTGTGCGAAGTTCGCCCTCAACATTGTGTTTCCAAATCTTTAAGCCGTCTATTTCCTGTATGTTGTCGTTGATAAGCTCGGTATGCCTATCGAGCAAATCGGAAAGTTGCTTTATTAGGTTGCAAAGCTCGGTATCGTCGTATGCTCCGCTATCGACAATCTTTTCTATAATTTGGTCGCCAGTGTCTCCCTTATCGCCCTTATCACCTTTCTCGCCTTTTTCTCCCTTTTCGCCGTCTTTGCCGTCCTCTCCTTTGTCGCCTTTCGGACCTTGCGGACCTGCGGGTCCGGGAATCGGCATTGTGGGTTCGCGTCCGCCACTTGGCTCTTTCGGGTGTTCGCCAACATAGAGCGCATAGAAAGCTTTGAGATTTTCCAATTCCCCAAGCTCAAAACGTATGACGTAAAAGTCGGATTCTTCCGAACCGCCGCCGTCTTTAAATGTCTTTTCGGTAAATACAATATAGCGAAGCCCGTCAGTTTCATTCCAGATTGCGTCTCCGTCTTTTGGCGTCTTTTTTAGTTCCGTAAATCCGCTTATAATGGAATTTCTCAATGCATCAACAGACGGCTTGTAAAGTGGCGGAAGTTCCTCGTCGTCCTTTGCAATATACATTTTTAACATTGATTCTTCCATTTTGGAAAACTCCTCGCCAAGTGAGATTCTGTAAGGGCGCGAATTCTTCCGAACGAAGGTGTCGAGTATGGAAAGTGTCGTCCCGCCAGACGAACGGTTCATAGTATATCCTACGCCGTTTTGCAGACGGCACGCTTCAACCATAGCGCAAATGTCGTTCATACGCTCCGCCGTAATTTGCTCCACAAGCGGTGCGCCAGCTCTAAATCGCGGAAGCTTTTGATTTCCAAAATCCTTTATCATACTAAGAATATATGTATTTGTTCCAACCGTTCGGACCGCTTAAAAGATAGGTTTCCGAAACTTTGTATTTGCCGTCTGCCATAGATGAAAAGGAAACTCCTGTTCGCATCCATTGATATTTGCCACCGACTGACGGCAAGCCCGCGCCTCCTCCAATACTGCCTATACCGCCCAAGCTCGGCTTCCCACGCGAAATGTACGTTATCGTTCCCGAATACGACGGAACAAGGTAGCTTTTTACACCCGCCATAATCTTGCCTCCCTCGGTCTTGGAATTCCAACCGACGAATTTGCCGTCGTCGTCAAAGATTCCGCACTTGGGCTTTTCGGGAGTTCCCGCCCAATATTCAAAACGTGGGTGCGATTCAATAGGTTCTTCGCGCATTGTGCAGGAAACTTCAATCGTGTTTTCATTTGCGTCGTCCGTAGAACTCCAAGATTCCGCGCCCTCATATTGCGCCGTAATTATAGCTCCATCGCCGCATCTTTTTATGCCTACCGATTTGCAATAAAGCCCAGTCCAAATAGGATGTTCGGATTTGCTTATCACGGGCGCGTTTGTTGTCGCAATTGAATACGGATATACAAAAAAGGTCGCAGAGCAAGTTGCAACCGCATCGTCGGAGACCACTCTTTCTCCAGAATCCTTCAGCAGACAAATTTCTCCGTATTTTAACCGTACCTTCATGCTTTAAAGGGCGGTATGTCAAATTTTACATGCCTGAAAAAACAATCTATTTATGATTTATCTAATAAAATAATTACGCTACTTCATTAAAAGTTTACTGTCGGCTGAAACTTTTTCGGTGTTCTCCGCAATTTTAGAAAGTGGTTTCGACTGGCGTTTGGCTTCGTTTAACTGCTTTTCTGAAACGTCGTAACGGGCCGCCGTAAGTCCTCCACCGCCGATTTTGGCAAGGGAACTGTCGTTGTAGGTTTGGGATTTTTTGCCTTTACCCTTCTTGGATTTTTGGAAATCTGTCTCCGTATCTGCATCGGCTTTTGCATATTTGGCTTTGCGGGATTTTTCGGATTTCGCCACGGTTTTCTTTTCGACGGCGCGTAACTTTTCAGCATTTTCTATTTGCGTCTTATACCAGTCAACGCTTCCCGAACTCCATACATCGGAGCGGGTACGGGATTTATTCCTCGTCTGCGCATTTGAAATTTCCTCGGAAAATATGTCAGAAAAATTTCTGTTTTTGTCTTTTCTGAAATTTTGTTCGATTCGTTCCTTAATTTATCGAGCGAATTTACCGCCTTATTTATCGCGCGTTCCCACCCCGAATCGAAGTAGCCTACAATCTTCGACAAAGCCTCTCCGCAATACATTAGAAAGTCCGTCACGACATTGCGTATCGGCGTTATGAAGTTTCCGAATTGACCGTTGATGTATCTTCCGACAGAGGCGAACGTTCCCAATATGTAGTTTGAAATGTCCCTAAACGCCGTTTCGACAAATTCGCCGATTTGGGCGAGTTTCAAGCCTATGATTAGCCCCCATTTCTGGCGGCCTATCGCGCTACCTATATCCGACAGGAATCCGCCGAATGCGACCGTTATGCGGTTCTGCCAACGGGCGATTTCGTCTCCGGCATTGTCGAGGGCAACGACCGTTTCGGCGTCCATTATGTCGCCCGTAGCCTTTGCGGACTGCGACAGGTTGTCCATGCCTTCGGTTGCCAGACGGTTCAAAACTTCCAAAAGTTGCGAACCCGCCTTTTGCCCCAAAAGCGTCGAAACATCGCCTAACGCCGTGGTACTTTCGCCCGTTTTCGCGTAGGCCTTGGCGATTTGCTCAAGCTTTCTGTCGGTTGGAAGTTTTATAAAATTTTGTATGGAAATTCCCAGCCTTTCAAATGCCTCCCGATAGTTTTTGTTGCCGTCGAGGGCTTCGACTGTGCGAAGATTCAGGTTGTTGAGGGACATTTCGAGTTTGGAAAAGTCGGTACCTGCGTCGTGCGCCAAACTTTGCAAAACCTGCAATTCCTCGGTTCCCATTCTAAGATGGGTTGCTGTGTCGGATATGGCGCTTCCAGTATCGATCGCGCTTTTTGCCAATGCGCCGAGTCCGGCGACTCCCGCCGACACTCCAAGAAAACCCAGCATCTGCCCGCCGACACTCTTGAACATTCCGCCGACGGAACCCGAAAACGACCTCGCTGCAAGTTTGCATTTTGCAAGCCCCGTTTTAAAGCCTGCTGAATTTAGCCCGATTTTTGCCAGAATTTCACTTGTCGCCATTTTTTAATTTCTCCGCCTCCGCTATCATTTTCTTTTCTTCGTCAGACAATATTTGCGCGCCGCCTTCCTGTTCGGCGAAAGCCGCGCAATACCAAAGCAGCTCGCCGAGCGGCATATCCCAGATTTCCGAAAGGGAAAGATTGGTTTTTGACAAAAGGAGCGTAGCGCGCGAAAGAATCCACGGCGCGTTGAGATGCGTTCCGTTTTCGGAATTATCCCACATTTCGGGCAATGCGAGATAGTCGGTAAGATAATCCAAGTACTCTTTCAGCGCGCGGCGAAAGCTGTAAAAAAACATCGTAAAATGCGGACGAGTTAGAGCCTTTAAAATATCTCCGTCTGCGGAACATATTATTGCGGCAACTTCCAAATCGTGGCGTTCAACTTTTACCTCTTCGCCGTTTACAACCCTCATTATCGGCGAACCTATCGCTTCCAAATACAGGCAATGCCTCAAGCACAACGGCTTCAGCTTTTGCCCGAATACCCAGTGTTCGCAGTTGATAAAGGCCTCGAAGAACGATTCCATTATTTTATAGGCTCCATCGGAACTTGCGGATAGTATGTTCCCGAAACGTCCCATTTTTCGACGTCTTTGCGCGCACGGGATTTCTTTACGGACTTTACGATAAACTGGAACGACTCTCCGATTTTAAACGTGTCTCCAGGCGCCGGCGCGGTCGCAGTTTTCAATGGAATGACGCTCGCCGACCGCGAATATTTTACGCCGAATCCCGAAAAGTGCGCGACGACGTCGCCGTTTTCGTCTTCGACTTCAAGTTCCTCTCCCTCGATAGTTTCCTCGGTGGCGTCAACTATGAAACCGTCAAGCTTTTCGACTCCGAATGAAATCGGCTGTTTCGTGCCTCTTAATTTATATGCTTCGTCTGCCATACAAATTGAAGCATTGTCAAATTACAAAAACTGAACGATTGCCCGATACGTCAGAACTGTTCCCATATTGTTGTCGTCTCTCGCGTCGGAATCGTTATCGAACCACAGCGCGTTTATGACAAACTCGTCGGACTCGTATTTATATCCGTTTAGGGCATTCTGTATCGCGCGAATGCGTTTGAAAAGTTCGCAGTAACGTATGTCGTGCGCGGAGTCGGCTACCGAAATATTTACCGAAGCCTCGAATATCCCGTCGGCTTCCGTAAAATCCGCGAATGGTTTGATTTCGCCCACATCGACCGAAATGTACGGAATCTTCCTCGCATCAGTGGAATGTCCATGGACGAGTGTTTCGCGCATTGCGGGCGGAAGTTCGGATTTCAACTTATTGCAAAGCAATGTCTCGATTTTTTCGCGCATCAGAAAATCCTCCCGCTTTTGTTCATGAGGCGTTTGATATTGTTTTCCATGGCTTTCAACTGTGCGTCAAAAGCGCGGTACAAAATCCTTTGGGGAGTCTGTCCTCTCGGAAACGTCGATACCCTGTTTATGAGGGTAAAAAACGGATCATCCCCCTTATTCCCGTCGATATAGCCGCCGAACTTGATTCCGTGTTTGGCAACAAATGCTGGGGCTTTCCCTCCGAGCTTCGACAATGCCGCGAGCCAACCGGACTTTGCGGTGCCTACGTGCGACTGGAATATTTTAACATATCTTTTGAGTTCGCCCTTTTCTGCAACGGCGTAGCGAGTCTTCCAGTTTTTCGGAACCCGTCCGCTGCGGGAAATCGCCGACTTGTGGATATTGCGGACAGGCTTCAAAAAGATTCTCTCGTATTGTAAAATCGGCAGATTCGATTTATCGGGGTGTTTTGAAAGCGCAACTTTTACGCCTTCAAAGTTTCCGGCGCGCCACATTTTGTCGAGCGACTTATCCTCCCACTTCGTATTGCCCAAGTCGGCAAACACCTTGCCGATGTCTCGCGCGACGTTCTTTTTGCCGATTCCTGATGTTTTGGGCGGCGTGAACTTAACAAGCTTTTCGCCGACTCTGCGAGACTGCTGTTTTATCACGAATTGCCAGTCTTTCTGGCAGGCGACTTTGTAGCGGACAAGAGTATTCTCGAAGTCCTCGGTATAGACTTTCATATCAACGCTCATTTGTCTATCGCCCTCAAAGAAACTTCCACCTGCCCGCGATGCGCGCGAACCGACACCCAATGTATGCGGTACTGCTTTTCGTTGTATTCGACGATTTCGCCAAGATTTGGATATTCGCCGTCAAGCTCGCGCTCCAAAAACTTTACCGTGAAAGTTTCGTCCGGAACGAAGCCGCCGGACTCCAATTCGACCGTCGCTTGTCCCTCTGCAACTATCGCGTTCATCACCCGACCTCGCCATACAATGGGTTGCGAAAACTCCGCAAATATTTCCTTCAGCGCGGATTTTACTTCTTTGAAAAAGCCCATAATTAACTGTTTCTGTCAAAAAATATTGAGTGTTTTTCACAATAGTGTTTTATCTGCTTCAAAAATGGGCAAGACCGCGATAGAAGTTGCTTTGAAAAAATACTTTTCCTACGATAGATTCAGAAATCCGCAGGACGAGATTATCGCGTCGATTATTTCGGGAAAGGATACTCTTGCCATAATGCCTACGGGCGGAGGAAAAAGTTTGTGCTATCAGTTGCCGGCTGTGCTGTCGGACGGCGTAACGATAGTGGTTTCTCCCCTTATAGCGCTTATGAAAGACCAAGTCGATGCGCTTTCCGCAAGGGGAATTCCGTCGGCAATGATAAACAGCTCCCAGACTTGGGGAGAGCAGCTAAAGGCATTGAAATCCCTTGAAAGCGGAAAACTCAAACTTGCGTATGTTGCTCCCGAACGGTTCCGTGCGCAATCGTTCATGAGGACTTTAAAAGGCGTAAAAATTTCCCTTTTCGCCGTGGACGAAGCCCATTGCATAAGCCAATGGGGACACGATTTTCGTCCGGATTATACCCGATTGGGCGAGACTCTCGAAATGCTCGGTCGCCCCGTCTGTGCCGCATTTACTGCGACCGCCACTCCCGACGTCAGAGAGGATATAATACGGCAACTCGATTTGAGAAAACCGTCCGTTTTTGTTTCGGGATTTGCTCGACCGAATTTAAGTTTCAATGTTCGCGAAGTTTCAAGCCGCGCCGAAAAATTTAGCAGAGTGTGCGAACTTGTCGAAAAATACAAATCGGGAATAGTCTATTGCTCCACACGCAAAAGCGCCGAGGCTCTTTCCGAATTGCTTTGCGGGGAAAGAATCGGACATATACTTTACCATGGAGCAATGACTCCGCGGGAACGCGACAAGGCGCAGGAGGAATTTATCGGGAAAAAGGAAAACATTGCCGTGGCAACAAACGCATTCGGAATGGGAATCGACCGTCCGGACATAAGATTTGTCTGCCATTACGAACTTCCCGGAAGCGTGGAATCGCTCTATCAGGAATCGGGACGCGCGGGGCGGGACGGAAACGAATCATACTGCGAAATGCTCCTAATGTATTCGGACAAGCGCGTGCAGGAGTTTTTTATAGACGGGGCAAATCCCGATTTGTCGTTTATTAGAAACGTCTATCTTGCGCTGAAAAACAACGCGGACAAAGACGGCAATTGCGCGATGGGTGCCGACACCATAGCCGAGATAGTTTCAGACTATGCAAAGACGAATCGCTCCCGCTTTGCATCCTATCGTAAAAAATCAACCGGCCCAAATTCAATGGCGGTAACAAGTGCGCTGTCGATTTTGCGCAGATACGGCTACATCGAAAGATTTGATATTCCGGCGACGAGAATGCGGGGAAGTAAATTGTTGAAATCCGAGATTTCGCCCGAAGACATAGTTTTCCCCGACGGCGAGCTCGAGGAAAAACGCAGAAGGGACGAAAACAAGCTTCGGGATGTCTTGAAATACGCCTATACAAAGGAATGCCGGCAAAAATGGATTTTGAATTTTTTCGGGGAAGCCTGCGAAAAACCGTGCGGAAAATGCGACAACTGCAACGAGGAAGGCAACGTAAAAGCGCCGAGAGTTTTGTCTGCCGAAGAATCCGTAACGGTGAGAAAGGCTTTGAGCGGGGTTGTCAGACTGTCGAGAAAAATCGGACAAAGGCAATGGGCTCCGCGTTTCGGGCGGGACAAAATCATAAAATCTCTTTGCGGAAGTTCCGAAGCCGGAATTGTAAAATTCGGACTCGATAAAATAAGCACGCACGGGATATTGAAATCCTGCGGGAAAAAATTTGTGCAGACTCTTTTCGACGCCCTTTCCGATGCGGGATTTGTGGAGACAAAACTCGATGGCGAATATCCGCTTATAGGGATAACCGAATCCGGCGCTGAAATCCTCTTCAATCCGGAAGCGGAAATTGAGATGGATTTTCCCGAATCTGGAAAAATTGAAGTATTCAACGAAACAAAAAAATCCAAAAAAACGGCTCAAATAAAAAATGCGAGAAATGTATTCGAATCCGAAAAACGCGCGAATATTTCCGATGTTAAAATTTCGCGCTTCGGAAGAGTCGGAGCACCCGCAACAAGCAGAGACGATCTCGATCCGTCGGACGCAAAACTCTACGATATAATGTCGAAGGAGCGCATGAAACTTGCGATGATTCGCAAAGTAAAACCGTTTCAGATATTCGCAAACGCCACATTGTTGGAATTGGCGAGGAGCCGTCCTCGAACACTAAGCGAAGCTGCCGAAATAAAAGGCGTCGGAAAGGCGAAGCTCGCCTCGCTCGTTCCGACATTCATAAAAATAATAGAAAACTACGACGACTAAATTCCGTCTAAAAACATCTAAATTTGTCAAAATTATTTTGTGGATTTCCATTTCAAATAGGCGGATTTCCACAAATCATATTCCGTCCAATTCTCCGGCATCTGCATTGACGACAATGGAATGGTTGGATGTTCGGAGATCAATTGGAAAAAATTATTAGTCCAACGGCTTTGCGGAGCAACTATATCCATAAAATATTTTAGAAGAGACAAAGAACCGAATGCTTTTCTATTCGAAATCGTAGACGGTGCGTGAAAAATAGGGATATTTTTTGGGGCAGGTATTGTATATTTAATAGCCATATCCCGATTCCAAACTCTTGAATGGTGCGCACACAAATTCCTCAGATAACAAAGATGGCCTATGGCATCTTCAAGAATTTTTGCGGACATTCCGTAACGCTTGGCGATATTGCGTTTTGTATGGTTGTCCAATCCCTCAAATAAAATAGATATGGTTCCGAACGGTATAACTTCACATGTTTTCCAAAACGGCATTGGACCCGTATATTTGTTCCTGTGTTGGATTACAAATTCTTCGCAGGATTTATCTACATCGGATTTTATGTGTCGAATGCTTTCCGGGTATTCATAAACTTTCGCAGGTTTCACCGGATTGACTGATTTTTTTGATATGGGAAAATTAGGGAAGTTGGCGGGGTCAAGATGCGCGAAAGGATTATTTGTTTGCAATGTTAATACATTTACAAAATTCGTCTTGAAATCGACTTCGATTCTTTCAATGGCATCCATAATACTGAGCCGCAATCTTCGGTCGAATGTATACCTGTCCCATACTATATTGAAATCGGAACCGTCTTTAAAAACGTCTTTATGAGTACCGTCCGAATTTATTTGCCATGCGCCGAACCAATAGGCACTCAATCTGTAATAATTTACCGATTTGAGCTTTTCTTCTATAAAATCCAAATCACCGAGCATACCTCGTTTTTGCAATAGGATCGCTTGGTCTTTAAAAGAAATTGGAACTTTATTATACGGTAACGGCATACATAAAAAATGAAACCCGCCACATTTGGGCATTGCAAAGAGGCCTGGCGGGTATGTTGCTTACACTATCGCACACTTTTTGAAAAATTCAAGCAGTTTTTTTAGGAAAAGCTTGACTGCGCGTTAAACTTAATTTTCGGAATAATATTACTTGACAATTATTAAGATACGAGGTTTCGGTTATTCCGAGCCTTTGATGAGTCCTTTCTCGACGAGAGCGTCGCGCAATTCGTTTGCTAGATTTGTTAGTGATTGGATTTCCGCGACGAGCTCTGCCGTCGAAGATTGGGCCGTTAAATTGCATACGAGTTTTTGTTGGCTTGCGCCGGCGCGCTTAACCGTAGGCGTTGCGCCGTGGAAACCGAGCTTTTGCGTGGATTCGTCGCAAATTTTAACGCCGTCCGGATGCGTATGTTCGGGACGAATTATAATCATTCTTTTCACGAACTTTTACCTTTCTTTTTCTTGAAAGAAGCAGTCTTTACTGGTTCTTCAACCTTGAAGTCTTCGGTATCGGATTCCGGTTTTTCTTCCGTGGTTGATTCGGTTTCAATGTCAACGTCCGAAACCTCCGTATCCGATTCCGAAACTTCCGCCGCGCGCCGCAGACGCTTGGATTTCTCCAAGCCGTTGGCGCGCGACCAGATTTCGAGCTTGATGAATTCATCGCTTGTTTTCATTCCGAGAAAGGCTTTTTTGATTTCGGCGTAGGTCGCTCCGTCAAGAACGGCCTTGTGCTTTTTGTCGCGGGTAACCCCTATAAGTATTTGCGAATTCATAATTAGTTGGAGGCGCAGATTCTTTTGAGGGCGGCTTTTTCGCCGGGGGCGTAGCCGTAGTTGCATTCAATGATGGCTTTCGCCGAGTCCGTGTCCGGGTCGCCCCACGCGCGGTATTCGAGGGTAAGATTTGTCTCGGGATCGGTGTAGGTATCATACGAAGACAAAGCCCTTCGGACTTCAGCCGCGGGAGTTACGGGCGAAAGCGCCACGAGTATCGCGCTCGGGTACACTGCGAATCCCGATAGCCTTTCGGCCGAGTTAGGAATTCGGTTGAACTTCGAAAGCTTGAAACCGAATAGGTCCGGAAGGTTTCTTGCGATGGGCGAGAATCCGAAGTTGCCTTCGCCGCCGGAGGAGACGATGTTCTTTTTGAGGTTTCCTAGATAGCCGCTTTTGATGATGATTCCGCGCATGGCGTCGGGCCAATCGGATTCGTCGCAGGCGGTTTCCAAATCTATTACGTTGTCGGCGTCGAACTCGTCGGCGTTTGCGGAAACTGCGGCCGCGCCGAAGTTCTCGGCGGTAACGCACGAGAGAATGTCGCATAAAACGTCTTCTGCAAGCTTTGCGCCTTTAAGTCTGCCAAGCTGCTCTGGGTCGAAATACGGCTGGCGCGCCTTTTCTTCGGAAGTGTAGGTTAGCGACTGGTACTTGCGTTTGTTTACGGTGATTTTCTTGGACTCCAAATCTCCCTCGTCGAATTCATATGTACCGTTGTAATCCTTTGACGCGGCGGTTACGAGTGGATAGTATGGAACCTCGATATCGTTCGAGCCTTCCAACGGAATGTCTTTGAATACTGTGGAAAAAAGCCCGAGGGAAACGAGCCTATGTTTGAACGCGGCCATTGCCGCCTTTAAAATTACCGCTCTTTTCAATGCGGGATCTATGTTGTTTGCCATTGGTTTTGCCTTTCAATTATTTGCGTTTGAGGTATGCGGAAATTTTGTCTCCGTACTTTTCCATAAGCTCCGCCTTCGCGCGTCCGTCGGCTTTGGAGAGCATTTGGGCGATTTCCTCCATGGAGGGTTCGTCGGGTTCTGAGGCGTTTTCTATGGGCTTTTCGATGCCGGATTCTCCCGTGATCTGGGCCGCCATTGCCGATGCGCGTGTTTCTACGTCCATATCTTTCTTAGAAAGGGCGTCGTATTTTCCTTGAAGCTCACTCAGTGCTGTTTCGGTTTGCGACTTCGCGTTTTCAGAAGTTTCAAGTTTTGTTTGAAGTTCCGAATTTTTCGTTTCGGCAGCTTCCAATTTTTGCTTCAAAACGGCTGAAGTTTTTTGCTCCGTTTCGACGGAAGATTTAAGCGCGAAAATTTCGGCTGAACTTTCTTCCGAAGTTTTCTTTAGGTTGATATTTTCCGCTTCAAACGAATCGCGTTGGGCGGAGATTTCATTGATTTTAACGTTTGCCGCTTCGATTATTTGAAGGGCTTCCTGCAGGGTATTTGGTTTGTTCATAACTATTGTTGCGATGTCAAATCAAGCGAAGCGCGATTGAGATTTTTGCGTAGCAAAAAAAAACCGAGAGTTAGTGAGTGGGTGAAAACAAAGAGCAAAATTTTACGATGCGTTTAGACACATTTTGAAAAAATGTGCCCGTAGGGCGTGCAGTAAGCACGTCAAACGGGGCGAAGCCCGCGAATCAAAATTTGCAGTTTTTCATAGGCCGCGTTTTCGCCGCGTATGCCGTCTACGAGATTTTTCTCCAAGGCTTTAAGCCCGACAAAGGCCTGTCCCTGCATGGCTTCCGACGGAATTTTGCGGTATTTCAAAACGTGGTTTTTAAAGAGCTCGAAAAAGCTTTCCGTTTCGAGACGAAGAGCCTCGCGTTCAATACCGGATTGGCTCGGAGGCATTCCCGAAGCCTTTAAAATGCCGTCGCGGTTTGTGATGTAGTCTGGTTTTACTCCGAGTTTCTCCCACATTCCCGAAACGTCCAAAAGCGGCAGAATCGTTCCTATGCTTCCGACGAGCGTGTCGGAATCCGCAAAAATGTAGTTTGCGCCGGACGCGATTGCATAGACTGCGGAACAGCAGCAACCTTTGGCGTGGACTACAACCGGAAGCTTTGTCGTTGCAAACGCCCGCGCGACTTCGGTATTTCCAGAAGCGTAGCCTCCTGGGGAATCTATTTTCAAGAATACTCCGCGCGCATTTTGTTCGGCGTTTTTCAAATCGTCGAGAAGTTCGGCATAGTCCGTCCCGCCGTATGCCGCCACGATAAACGGAGCTTCCGACTGAAACAAAGTTCCGCGAACTTCTATGTGCGCGATTCCGTTTTCGTCGATATCGGTTTCCTTACGCTGTTTTACGAATGGCGCAAAAGCTTCGCGCCATACGGAGAGTTTGGTATAATCGCTTATACTGTCGGCCGACGGATTTTGCGAAAGTTGGACAACCCTGCGGTTGCACAATTCCAAAAATGCGGACGGCAGAATGTTCCATACTCGGAACGAGTTTTGAATAAATTTTTCGGCTTCCATTGAAAGAAGCCGATGTGTCAAATTTTATTCGTGCTGGTTCGACTCTATTTCTATGACCTGCGAACCCTGCGGCTTGTATAACATCCATAGCGGAATCGGTTCGCTGTCGGGAATTCCCGCAAGGCGCATTATGTGGCGCGCGTTTACGGCGCGGGTCTGCATTTCGTCCTCGAAGTCGAGACCCATTTCCGAGTAGGCGTTTTCGAGGGTTTTCAGTCCCGCTTCAACGTTGAGCCGCTGCTGCTGTTCCTCGCGTCCGGCGTCCACCGTGGCGCGTTTCGGGTGTGTCCATGCGACTTTGTGCCAGCCGATTTGGTTATCGAGAAGATTTTGCGTTATGGCATGTCCTATGACGAACATCCACACTGGCCAGTTCAGTCGTTCGTCGAGTGTCCTTCCACGGTCGTCTATATAGCGTTGCGCTTTGGACAAAACGAGTCGGACGCCAGCGCCGCCCACAGACGACGGATCCACCGCAAACTCGTAGGGCAAAACTCCGAGCGAGCCGCTGCGCTGCAACTCCGCCAAAAATCCGCTAAATGTGGGAGAGGGAATATTGCTTTCAAATGCCTCGAGCTTTTCGCCCGGTTGCAGATGAAAACTTTTACCGCCGAACTTTCTTTCGACATCTCGCGGATTTGTCTCGGGGTTGTCGCCGCCTTCGGCGTTTACTCCGAAGTCCAAGTCGTCGTCGATATTGCCGCTTTCGCTTGTGATTACGCGCGCGATGTCGGAAATGAGTTTTACTTTCTGTTTTTCGAGTGCGAGAATTTCGTTTCGGTCGAGCACGTCCAGTATGGAATGCTGTATGCTTGGAAACGCCCGAACGTATGAAACCCTCTCCGGTTCGAATATGTGGAGCACCGCAGATGCCGGAACTTTTTGAATTTTTCCGAATTCGTCGTCGGCCGCCTTGAAACAATAAAACTTCGGTTCCCCGAATTTGCCGAAGATTATTCCGCCCTGCGCGTTTTCATCCGGACAGTCGCCGACAAGCCTGTGGGTTTCGACTACCTGAAGCTTCGGCGTTCCGTGGGCATCGTAGGTCTTGACTACGAATACTTCGCCGTCGACGTCCACTGCACGCGAAACGAGTGCCTGAACTTCTCTAAATGAAAAGCGGTTCGTGATGTCGCATTTGCGAGACCACATTTTAAAATACTCCTCGGCGTTACGGTTCCATTCCGAATTTGCGGTTTTGGCGTTGGGGCGAATTCCGTCGCCAATACCGTAAACTTTCATATCGCGGAGCGTCCCGCGAATGTGTCCGGAATTCTTCTCCAAATATCTCGCGCGGCGGACAAGCTCGTTGCGCGTATAGGTCGGAAGTTCGTTTTTCGCGTCGGTCGGATACGCCCCCGGAGGAGTTCCACGGCGCGGCGAAACTTTTGCCGAATCGAATGCGTCGCCTATCGTGTAAAATACGTCGCTTAGAAATTTGCGAAACTTGGAATGCTTCATTGCGGAAATCCTCCGCTTAGGTCGGCGTGCTGAATTCTATTCGAACGTCCGTATTTTTTCGGATTCATCTTTTGAAGCGCCTGTTGGCAACTTGTGATGATGGAGTTTATTTCGTCGAGCCTGCGTTTTGTAGCCGAGCTTCCCGAATCCGAAAACGCCGAAAGCGTCTTTTTCAGCTCATCTTTTTGTACGGAAAGAATCTCCAGTACCTCCGCCTCCGTAAATCCTATGGAATAGTCTATCGCCATAGAATTTTGCGGATTGTCAAAAAAGATGACTTAAAAATATCTTGAATATTGTAAAATACTAAATAATATAAGTTATTATGAAAATGATAAGAACATTTCATCCGATTGGTCAAGGGGCGTTTTATTCAGAGGTTTTCATTTCTGAAAATGGGGAAAACTCTTTTTGTGTTGTATATGATTGTGGATCTGGAATGTTACTAGAATACCCTAATGAAGAACTTATAAGTCAAATTAAAGATACAGAATTTCCACATAATACAATAGACATCTTATTTTTATCTCATTTTCATTCAGATCACATAAATGGGGTAAAGGTACTTTCGGCGAAAAATGCAATTAAGAAAATCGTAATTCCGTTAGTTAAGGATACGGATCTTTTTGTTTGCAAAAAAGAAGACAACGATGAAATGCATTTGTTTTGTGAAGCACTAAAAGATCCTAGAAGTTTATTAGAGCGCAGTAATAATGAAACAAAACTAATTAGAGTTAAGCCTATTAGTGATGAAAGAAATAGTGATGAGAATTTAGAACCATTGGATATCAATGAGATACAAGATGATATAGAGATAGAATCTGGAACAATTTTGTCTAAATCAAATTTATTATGGCACTATATCCCCTTTAATTACGAAGAAAGATCAATTAAAGAGGCACTAACGGAAAACAATCTTTTAGATAATAAAGGGAATCCTGACACAAATAAAATGTCAGAAATAATTGATGTTTATAAAAAATTCTTTGGAAAAAAATCTGGAAGAGAGTTTAATACAAATTCATTAAGTGTTGCATCCATCCCAAGTGGTTATTCGTTTATAGAAAGATGTTGTGAGTTTCATCACAGATATAGACGCCAATTTTGTAATTGTTTTTATACTCATTGTATATGCTGTCATCCATGTGGATGTATGTATTTTGGAGATTCGGATCTAGAAAAGGATAATTACAAATTACTTAATAAAGTAAAAGCACATAGTGAAAATATAGTAGATTGTATAGGTACAGTTCAAATACCACATCATGGTTCGAAAGATTATTTCGATGATGAAATGTTTTTAACTTTCAGAAATCATACTATTGATATAATATCGTTTGGATTAAAGAATATATATAATCACCCCAATCCGGAAACAGTTATACGAATAATACAAACCGGTAATATTTTAATACCCGTAACACAGATTCCAAATTCAATATATTATGAATGCATTTTTATAAAATAAGTTTATTTCCGTTTCGTAAAATTTGAGCATTTGGATTCAGGGCGAGGTAGCGTTTTAAAATCACGTCGCAATATTTCGGCTCGAATTCCATCATGCGGCATTTACGCTTTGTGCGCTCGCAGGCGTTTAGAGTGGAGCCGCTACCGCCGAATAAATCCAATACTGTGTCGTTCGGCTTGGAGGAATTTTGCACGGCTCTTTCGCAGAGTTTGACGGGCTTCATCGTCGGGTGGACATCGTTCTTTTTCGGCTTCGGAAATTCCCAGACGTCGCCCTGCGAACGGTCTCCGCAGAAGTAGTGCGAACCGCCGTCCTTCCAACCGTAGAGAATTGGTTCATACTGTCTGTGATAGTCGGAACGGCCGAGAGTGAAAGTATCCTTTGCCCAAATTACAAATGTCGACCAATGCCCGCCGAGTCTGCGGAATGTCGATTGCAACGCGTCGATTTCGGAACTCGACATGCAGATGTAAATCGCGCCTTTGGAAAATCCGAATATGTTTTTTATGACTTTTTCGAGAAACTCGGGGAACTCGCTTCCGAGATTGTCGTTTTCGATTTTGCGTTCGCCGTTGCCGTAGTCCACGTTGTAGGGCGGATCGGTAAATACCATGTCGGCGATGTCGCCTCCCATAAGTTTTCTTACCTGTTCGGCGTCCGTCGAATCTCCGCAAAGAAGCCTGTGTTCTCCGAATTCAAACAAGTCGCCGAAGCGCGTTATTGGATTTTCGGAAACTTCCGGCACGTCTTCGTCGAGAGGGGAGTTGTCGGAAATGTCCCGCATAAGCTGTTCGACATCGGCTTCGGAAAATCCCGTAAGGTCGATGTCGATTTCGCCGTCGAGTTCGGAAAGAATCTTTTTCAAATCGTCTTCGGAAGTTTCCGAAAGCTCCGCCAATCTGTTGTCTGCGACGAGAACCGCTATTTCGTCGGCGTCCGAATTGAAGTCCTGGTAATCGACAGGAACAATTTTTAGCCCGAGTTTTTTCGCCGCCATCAAACGGCCATGGCCTGCGACAATAAATCCGCTTCGTTTCGATACCGTAATAGAGTGTCTCCAGCCGAGGTATTTTATGTTTTTTGCAAGCAACTCGATTTGCGAATCCGGGTGCTTGTTCGGGTTCTTTGGATTTTCCTTTAAGGTATCGACATTCGCAAGTTCCTCGAATGAACACCATACCTCGACTCCGTTTGCGAGTGCCTTCGCTTTTACGTTTTGTTCGTCGCTCATGCATTTTGACAAGTTGTCAAAAATCGGGTGGCGCATGGACATTTTTCGACATCGATTTTACGAAAAATTAGTCAAGTCAAATAGTCGATAATTTTGCAAATAAATATCTATAATTTATTGATATAAAACTTGATATACTTTTCAAACAGAGCGTATATGCGGTCGTAAAAACAAAGGAAAGCAATCATGGAAAACATACAGAACATACTAAACCGCATGACCACAAAAACGAACAAAATCAAGATGCTCCTCGAGCTTGGAATGACCCGCAAACAGGTCGCCGAAGCCATGGGGGTCGGATACGGATTCGTACAAAATGTATACGCTTCGGTTTACGGAGTTTCGCACCCGAGAAAGTTCTTCGCCGACAGATTTTCCTTCGACAGAACTTTCGGGGTCGAGATGGAAATCATACACAACAGCGAAACTGTGGTTTGCAATGCGATAAAAAACGCCGGAGTCGAATGCGAAATCGAAGGCTATAACCACAGCACGAGAACGCATTGGAAGATTGTTTCGGACGCTTCGGTTGAGGGCGGTTTCGAGGTTGTAAGCCCCGTTTTAAAAGGTACGGAGGGATTGAACGAACTCGAAAAGGTTTGCGGAGCCCTTGTAAATGCCGGCGCAAAAATCAAAAAATGCTGCGGGCTCCACGTACACCTCGGAACTTCGGATTTCAAAACGGATATTGCGGTTTGGAAGAGACTTTACAAAAACTACGCCGCTCTCGAAAGCGCGATAGACTCCTTTATGCCGCCGAGCCGCAGAAACAACTCATACTGCCGCAGCCTCAAGGTTGCGGATTGGAGCGCGAAAATCGACGGCGCAAGAAACCTCGAAGACCTCGAACGCAGGGTTACGGGACGCAGCCGCTACTTCAAGCTCAACAGCCAGAGCTACTGGAGACACCATACGGTCGAATTCCGCCAGCACAGCGGAAGCGTGGAATTCGAAAAAGTAAAAAACTGGATTCTCTTCTGCGCGAGATTCGTGGAATTCAGCAAGAAAAACACGGTGGCAAGCGAAGAAAAAAGCGAACTCAAAAAGTTTTTGAGCGACGACCTCGTAAGCTTTTACAACAACCGCGCGACGAGATTCGCCGCATAGGAAAGGACAAAATTATGGAAAACAAAATATACGAAATGCTGGGCGGCGGAGTCATAAAAGGCTCCACGCCGAAGGAAATCATCGGGGCGTTGCGCTTCTCGTCGTTCAACCCGATGTCGGGCGAGGAAATCTTCATGAAGGAAATGTCCGAGCGGTGCAAGTTCTACAACGACGCCGTTGTGCGCGTGGATACGCCGGAGAACTTCGTGGCCGATTTAATCGAATACGGCTTTCTATGGGAGGCGGCGGTGCCGCTTCCGTCGAAGGGGCAAGCCCCTTACGGAGATTCGCGTAGCGAATGCTCCTATCCCCGCGATGGAGGTTGCGATGAGTAGGGTTTATTTTGCATACGGCTCGAACATGAATCCGGCGCAGATGAAACGTCGCTGTCCAGATTCAAGGGCGTTGGCGAAGGCGAAAATCCGCGGCTACCGACTGGCGATAAACGCAAGAGGGGTGGCTACAATCGTTCCCGACGAAACGTCATCCGTTTCCGGAATCCTTTGGAAAATTTCAAAAACGGACGAATTCAAACTCGACCATTTTGAGGGCGTACAGTCCGGAAAATACGAAAAGAAAAAAATGCGAATTTCCGTCGGCAAAGATTCCGCTTCCGCGCTCGTGTATGTCGATTGCATTTCGGACTTGGGAATTCCGCGCGAGGGGTATCTCGAAAAAATAATTGTCGGCGCAAAGTTTTTCGGACTCGGCCGCAAATACATTTCGAATCTGGAAAGGCTTGCATATGCGTAAAAAACATTTTGTGGCGGTTTACGGCACTCTCAAAAACGGAAAACCGAACCATTCGCTTATGGCGCATATCGGGGCGGAATTTGTAGGCATCGCAAAAACAATCGAAAAATATCCGTTAATATGCGGTGGTGGATTGCCGTATCTTTTTGAAAACTCGGGCGTGGGACACCGCGTAGATGCGGAAGTTTACAAGGTAGACGACGAGGTGCTGAAAATTCTCGACCATTTTGAGGGGCATCCGAATTTCTACATACGCAAACCTTGCGAATGCGAACTCCAAAACGGCGAAAAACGTGTGTGCTTTATATATTTTATCAAGGAAAAAAGAACGGATTTCGGAGAATTTATCCTGCAAAAAAACTGTTAAATAAATCGCTTATAATACTTGCTATTAGAAAGTTATAGAGCGTATATGACGCCGTTAAAACAACCGAAGGATAAAGATGAAAAACACAAACAAAACACTCTCCGAAAGAATCTTAAAGAACCCATCAGCCTATGTTGCCCGCCTTGCGACATTGGAATCCGCCAGAGAATTTCAGCGCATGGGAAAAGGCCAAATAATCGTAAAGGTTGAGGGACAATTTTGGGTAGCCTGCGGACGTTACGCCGGAGCCCTTAAAAGCGTCGGATTCGAATACGTAAAATAAATTTGAAAGGAAAGAATTATGAAAATGCAAACATTCGAAAAAGTCCCAAGCGACACAAAAAACGGTAAAAGACAAATCGGAGACAGGGTTATTAACGTAAAGGGAATACCGATACGATACGGCTTTTACGTCCGCCCGAACTTCTTTGCGACAACGATGAACGTTTCGTTCGTCGTCGCGGAAGATTGGCGCGAGCTGCAAAGCGCGGTAATTTCGCACTTCGATTTTATAGAGGAGGATTTTTCGGAAGAAACCGCCAGAAAGGTTTTCGAGCGAGTCGCGGTCTTCGGCGACAGCGAGACCTTCAACGCCAACGGCAAAGAATATTTAGTAAAAAGATAGAAAGGAAATTTTATGGAAAAAGAACAACTCAAATCCGGAGTAAAATACATCGTGAAAGTCGGCCGCAACAAAGTTGCGGTACGGCTTTTGCAAAGCAACGCCGACGGGAAAACGTATCTCGTAAAAGATCTGAAAACGGGAAAGCCGTTCTTCGTCCCGAACGAGAAGGCTTTTGTCGATTTCCAGAGCGAAACTGAGCGCCAAAAGGCAATGGATATTATCGCCGAAGAGGGTGGAACTTCAAACGGTTCAAATATTCCCAAAGTTCCAAACGATGCTAATGTTTCAAACGAATCAAAAGTTTCCAAAACTCCCAAAATACCAAAGCGACCGCAAATCATGGGACACCGCAAATGCGCCTTTGTGAAAGCTCTGGGGCAGAACGGATACAAATACTACGAAGCCAAAAAGGTATTGGATACATTGGGAGTTTCAATGCCGGACGCCTCTATAAAAATCCAGATATATTTCGGAAAAAACGAAAAGACGTGGGAGAAGTTCGGGAAGCCCGCCGAACTTACGCCGCAACAGAAATCCGAAATCGAAACCATACTTGCCATACACTGAGTGGAAGATGAAAGATAGTTTTTTTGAGAAAAAATATTGCGACCGATGCGGCAAGCCGCTCGATGGCGGACGCATAATGTCGATGTTCAACACGCAGTGCATTTGCATGGAATGTTCCGACGAGGAGCGGAGGCGGCTGGATTTCAAAAAGGCCCGCGAAGCCGACGATGCGCAAATCCTAAAAGGTAACTACAATTTCAAAGGCATTGGACTCGGAAAATAATCATACAGAATAGCCGCCCCAAACGGGCGGCTATTTTTTTGCACATATGGCTTGATGTAAAATTTGTTAATGGTAATTTTTATCAAACAAAGGTTTTATTATGGCAGACATAAAAAAAGTATTAACCGACGAAATCCGCAGACTTGCGAAAAAGGAAATCAAAGCGGCGGTCGAACCGCTCGCGGTGAAAATAACTGAGTTGAAAAAGCTCGTTTCGGCACAGGCAAAGGAAATCAAGCTTCTAAAAATCCAAAAGCCGAAACCTGCCGAGCCAACCGAACCCGAAGTAGCTCCGAAATCGGGGAAAAGCGTAAGGCTCAACGCCGCCGGAATAAAACGAATCCGCGTCAGGCTCGGTGTACCGCAGTCTGTATTTGCCAAACTTGTCGGAGCAAACACATTGTCGGTCTGCCATTGGGAACTCGGAAAATCCGAACCGCGTAACGAATTCAAATCGCGCATCGCCGCCTTGCGCCGCATCGGAAAACGAGACCTCGAAAAGCGCCTGACCGAAATTGCCTCCGTAAAAATTTCAGAAAAACATAATGTCAAAGAAACCGAAAAGCGTTAGAGAAGTAATTGCTCTCGGCGACAAACTCGAGGGCAGCGGAGAAGAAAAAGTAAAGATGATGCTAAAAGAGGTTATGCGCCTTGCCGACGAGGGAGACAAAGAGGCGCAGGGAGTTATCGAGGAAATTCTGAAAAACGACATACCGGAAATTCCCGACGAGTACTTCGAAGAGCCGGAATATGACAGCCACGATATTTTCGCGAACGCTTATGAAGCGACTCTGTTGAAAGTTGTCGATGAAAATTAGGAATCTTTTTTGCATTCGATATCGACAAGCCTTTTGAAAATCCATTCCGCGACGTTGACTGTAATTGCGTTTCCGCAGGCCTTGTAGCGGTTTGTATCGCGCACCGTGGGCGTCAGAGTCCAGTTGTCGGGGAAACCCTGCAATCTCTCGCATTCAAGCGGCGTAAGTCGGCGAATTTGCCCCCGTGCGGCGACGGCGTGGACTCCGGTGGCGTTTAGAGTATAGCTGTTTTCCTCCAACGCGCCCGTTCCGTTTCCGCCGTTATGGTCTTGGCGGTTAATGATGTTTTCTCGGACCGACACAGCCATCGGGATTCTTCCCGCGCCGCTTTGGGAATTTAACGTCGGTGCGATATCTTCCGCCGAAACTTCGCCGTGGTTGTGCTGTTTTACAATGAGCGGCAGATTGTTTCCGCCCGTTCCTGTGCGCGACGTAATGGTCGGAGACAGGCTTTTACTTTTGTACCGGCAGTCCTGCGGATGGTTTTCAAAAAGAAGCGGAGTCTGTTTGTTGTAAGTATGAGACAATCCCGCCGTAATGGTCGGAGCGTCTTTTTTCGGATTCACGGAGTTTTCGCTTACAATAAGAGTTTCGCTGCCGCCGCTGCACGAGCCCGAAGATTTTGTCAGAGTTCCGCCGACGGGAGTTTCGTAATATCCTCCAAAACCTCCCTGAGCAAAGGCGGCAGAATCTTTCCGCGATTCTTCGCCCGCCGTAGGATTCCCTCGCAGGCTCTGCGGCTCAAAAAGTATTTCGGCGCAGGATTCGTCTCCAAGGCTTCCGACAAGAAAGATTCTTCTGCGACGCTGTGGCACTCCAAAATACCTCGAATCGAAAATCCTATAGGCGACGTTGTAAAATCCGTTTCGCCCTCTGAAGAATCCGCATGTTCCCCATCGGTCGAATTCGATTCCGTCCCACCCCGTAAACGAGCAAAGGACGGCTTCGAAGTCGTACCCCTTGCTCGATGATAATGCGCCCGGCACGTTTTCCCAGACGACGTATTTCGGCATAAGTTCCCGCACAATTCTTGCATATTCATAAAATATTCCGCTTACTCCCTTGAACCCTTCGCGATTTCCGGCAACCGACATACTCTGGCATGGGGAACCCCCGCAAATTATGTCCGCATAATCCAGTCCCGTGGCGTCTTTGAAAGTTTCCTTGTTTAAATTGCGGACGTCTTCAATTATCGGGATTTCGGGGAAACGGTATTTTAAAACCGACTGGGGAAACTTGTCGATTTCGCAAAACGCGACGGTTTTAATGTCCGCCCGTTCCGCCGCGAGAGTGAACCCGCCTATCCCCGAAAATAAATCCAATAATTTTAATTCGCGCATTTGCAAATTGCGCGTCTGTCAAAATTTCGTATTCAATTTATATGGAATATTTCGATCATATATTTTTTAGAATTTGTAAAATTGCGAAAATAATGTATTAAATGATTAATTAAATGATAAGATAAATGATTAGTATAGCCAAATCTTGGAATTTTTTTCAGCCAAATCAGGGAATTATTCTTCGCCAAAATGCGGAATTTACTTGAACTAAAAAATGGAATAACATAGATTGCCTACAATAACTTAAAGACAATGGCATACTTACCACGCATTTGTGACAAACTTTTGGCTTCGGAATTGGAATCGTCAGGAGCCGTCTTAATCGAGGGCGCAAAATGGTGCGGAAAAACAAGCACCGCTCAAAAATCCTCGAGGAGTGCGGTTTTCTTGCAGGATCCTGACAAAACGGCATCGTATCTTGCCGCCGCCGATACAAAACCCTCTCTACTGTTGAACGGAGAAACGCCGAGGCTTGTCGACGAGTGGCAGATGGCGCCTGTTTTATGGGATGCCGTACGATTTGAAGTCGATAAAAGAAATAAATTGGGGCAATTCATTTTGACCGGTTCGGCAGTTCCGAGCGACAACGTTGTTGCCCATACCGGAACCGGACGAATTTCAAGATTGTTGATGCGACCGATGAGCCTATTCGAATCGAAAGACTCAAACGGTTCCGTATCGTTAAAAGATTTGTTTGAAGGAAAAGAAGACATCGCGGCTTCCAGCGACTTGACCGTTGAAAAAATAGCGTATCTTATATGTCGAGGCGGCTGGCCAGCGGCTGTTTCTCAAAAAGAAACAATTGCATTGAAGATGGCGGCAAACTATGTCGAGTCGGTTATAAATATGGACGTTCAACGGGTTGACGGAGTCGAAAAGAATCCCGAAAGAGTACGAAAACTGTTGCGTTCGCTTGCCCGTAACATATCGACAATGGCTTCCGGACAAACGATTATGGCCGATATGAAATCGGACGATGCAGGAATTTCCGAAAAAACATTGACTGGCTATTTAAACGCATTGCGGAGAATATTCGTTGTGGAAGATTCTCCCGCATGGATGCCGTCGTTGCGCTCCAAAACGGCGATTAGAACTTCTCCTAAACGCAATTTTGTGGATCCGTCCATAGCGACGGCCGTAATGCGAACGAACGCAGGGGGATTGCTGGACGATTTCGAGACTTTCGGGTTTATGTTCGAATCGCTTTGCACACGCGATATGCGTATTTATTCGCAGGCTAACGACGGCGCAATATTTCATTATAGGGACAAAAACAATTTGGAATCCGATATGATTGCAAGTTTGCGCGACGGGCGTTGGGCTCCAATTGAGGTAAAACTCGGCAATAGACAAATAGACGAAGCAGCAAAAAATCTACTTTCATTAAAATCGAAAATCGATACGGAAAAAATGGGAGCTCCGTCGTTTTTGATGGTAATCACCGGAGGCGAATTTGCATATCGGCGCGATGACGGCGTGTTTGTCGTTCCTATCGGATGTTTGAAACCGTAAACTCATTCGTTTGCAATATCGATGTAGTCGAGGCTCACGACAACGAGATTATCGTAGTTCCCCGATTTTGCCTTGGCGAAGTATTCTTCGACTTTGTTCCCGTGGCCGCTTTCTATAAGCGCGCGGCGGACATATCCCATGACCATAAACGCATTTCCGTCGACACCAACAAGGTTGTATTTATTTTTGCGTTTTGAACTTTTCAATTTGCTTTTTTTCGTATTCATATTTTTTCCTTTTGATGCCTGCATACACGCTCTGCGTTCCTTTTATATCAAGCGTTAATTTCATTATCTTTTGATAAATTATCGCTTTCGCATTTAAAGAGTTTCATCATGTAGGCCGCGCATACCTGCATGGCTTCGCAGTCCCAGTAGTGGTTTGGGCGTTTGCCTATTTGCCGCCATTCCCACGACTTGCCCTTTTTTACGCGCTGTTCGGAATCGAGCATCTTGACGTATTCTTCGGGAATGTCGGACGGAATCTCCCACGTCGCGCCGCTTTCGGGATTTCGGTTTGAACGCAGACGCGCGAGAGTGTCTTTGACTCCCAGATTGCTCCAATAGTGCATTCGGCACTTTTTATCGGAGACAAGCGGATGGCGGGCGGTTGAGTAAAACCTCTGGGTAATTTTTCCGCCAACCTTGTGCGGAAAATCTTTGCGGCCATCGCCCATGAGTGCCGTCCATTTGTTTTTCGCGCAATTTCGGTATACTTCGAACGTCGAATACCCCGCGTCTATAAACACCAAGTTCGGAAAGATATGGTATTTTTCCTGCAAAAGTTCGATGTCCTCCCACGTCTGGAGTTTTCCGCAAAACACCAAACGGCTCGACGCCGCAGCCGACCAGCTACGAATCACCGCAAAGAAATGATCCATCTGGACGTCCACCGTAAGAAATCTCAAACGTATTCTGTTCGGATTTTCGTGCGGCGGCGGAATAATTGCGTTTTTTGCGCCGATTGCGGCCTCCTGTTCCCATTCGTCGCCCATACGATAACCAGAAGGTTCTATGTCCAGAGTAAAGTCCTCCTCCAAATCTCCCCATGCGAGAGCAAGCCGCTTCTGATAGAAGTTTTTCAAGTCCTCTATGTCGCCGCGCTTTGAAGATTCCTTGGCGCGAAGATACATTTCTGCAAGCTCGCCCCACGACATAGACGCAAGGGAATTCCAATGGAAGCCGGCTTTTGTTTTTGAGGCGTTCGGATTTTGTACAACGAATTTTCCTTCGGCGTTCAGCATTTTTCGGTTGGCGTCGGAATCGGAAATTTCATGCTTGCAGTATTCGCAAACGAGGTGAACCGAGGAACGGACTTTTTCAAAGTCTATTTGTCCGTTCCCGTCGCGGTAGTCTTTGTCCCATTCGATATTTCCCCATTTGAAGGGCTGAAACTTTCCGCACTTGGGACATTTAAACTGCCATTCGCGTTGGTCGGTAGTTTCAAACTTCCTGTGAGTATCGTCGTTTTCCTCGCCGCCCTGCGACAGAAAAATGCATTTGCCAAGCCAACCGAAAGCCGTAACGCGCGCCTCGGCCTGTTGCATATGTCCGCTCGGCCACTGCCAAGTTTCGTCGCCTATAAGCCAACGGATGGAACGGCTTTGAAGATTGCTCTTTGCGTGCGCGCCGAGAACCCAGAGCGTCATTCCGTTTGAAAAGAATACGGTCTGCGTTTTCTTTTTATGTCTATCGGCGGGGAAAAGCTTTTTTACTTCTGGACATTCCTCAAAAAGTTTGTGGAGTCGAGATTCCGCTTCGTCCTTTGCGTCGGCGTCGGTTTGCGAAAGCCACAGGCACGGTCCCGGAAAGTTTGCTATTATATAGCACAAGCACAATTTTTAAAAGAAGAAGACAGCAAAGTAATCTCAAA
>JABLTK010137742.1_pt1 | contig 26095 bp, 17 predicted proteins | sample 7160131 | NCBI WGS metagenome assembly JABLTK01 (sample SAMN14651221, study PRJNA627086) | human gut metagenome | isolation source: feces | host: Homo sapiens
CGGTTCGATTTTGTTTTCGACGGCAGGAACGGTGGTTATGTTGCGTTAAATCTTCATGCCGGCGCAGCCAAGTCGGCTTCCACGGGAACGGCCCAAGCAGGCATCGCCACGGAGATGTCGGCCCAGGCGGCCGGGGCGCAGGTAGCCAACGCGAGCGCCCCCGCCGCAGCGGCAGCCGCGACCGCAGAGGGCGGAGCCGGGGTCGCAGGCGCCGTCGCAGGAATCGTGGCCTTTGTGCTGGGCGCCTTGCTGGTGGGACAAATTGTCTCAGCGCTTTTCGGATTCTGGGAGAACGAGGCGAACAAGCAGGCCATGGAGGGACTGCCTCCCTACATCACCTACGAGATGGTGGAGGCCGCCCTCGACGCCCAGGAGAAGTACGGTCACCCTGCCGGCTGCACGATCGCCCAGATCATCTGCGAGAGCGGGCAGGGAGACCGCATGAGCCAGCTCGCCACCAGGGACCACAACCTCTTCGGCATGAAATGGGCCTCCTCCTACGCCTCAGCCGCGGAAGTGGCGGGAAAAGCCAGCTGGGCTACCGGGGAGGAGGCGGCTGACGGCAGCCACTACACCACCGCCGCCCAGTTCATCGTGTTCAAAGGCGACGCGGAGTGCATCGGGTTCCGCAGCCGAGTCTTCCTTCAAGCGGGACGGTACGCCAACAACCCTCTGATCAGGGAGGCGGTGGCGAACCACGACTCGGACAAGATGGCCGAGGGTCTGAAGGACGCAGGATGGGCAACGGACTCCAGCTACGTGGAGACCCTAAAGTCGATCATGCAGACCTACGGCCTGCACCGCTTCGACGGCCTCAGCCTAGAGGACTTCAAGACCGGCGAGGAGGCGGGAAACGCCATCGTAGCCGCGGCGTACAGCCAGCTCGGCGTGCCGTACGTCTGGGGCGGCTCGACGCCCGGAAAGGGCCTGGACTGCAGCGGCCTCACGCAGTACTGCTACCGCCAGGCGGGCATCCGCATCAGCCACTACACGGAAGACCAAAAGAACGAGCTCAGGCAGATACCCATCTCCCAGGCCAGGCCCGGGGACATTCTCTACAGGCACGGCCACGTCGCCATCTACATCGGCGACGACAGGTACATCCACGAGCCCCGCACGGGGGACGTCTGCAGGATCGCCTCGGGAGTCAACTGTTTCACCTGTGCCCTGACGGCGCGCCACTAGAAAGGAGAAAATAATGGAGAAGAAAAGCAAGGCCATGGCCGCGCTCGCATGCGCTGCCCTGCTCGTGCTCATCGGCGCCGGATGCGTGCGCTGCACCATGGTCCACGGTCCGCAGCAGGACCCGGTCGAGCAAGGCCGGGGTGAAGGCGCGGCGGACGATGCTGCTGCCGCCAAGGACAGCCTGGAGAATCTGCTCGGCACCAAATGGACGTCCAAGGACGGGAAGGCGACTCTCTCGATAATGAACGGCGCCTTCGTGGAGAGGGCTGCCGGCGAGGAGAAAGTAACCTACTGGGAGCCGGAGAACGCCAAGGCCGACGACGGCGGCTTCTCGGAGTCCGTCTGGACCAGCGACAGCATCACATCCGTGCAAAACCCGTCTGTGGTCAGGGTCGACGCCACCGAGAACGGCGGCATGGCGATCGCCTGCGACTCCTTCAAGATCTCGGCCACCTACCTGATCGATGCCCCTGAGGACGTCGAACTCGCCATCAGCGGCGATATCGACTACCTGGCGGCTCTTGCCGGCGTGGAGAAGGACGAAATCGTTGGCTGCCTTCAGGACTTCGCCAGGTCCAGGAGCCCCTACGCCAAGACGGCGACCTGGGACGGCGAGGTCTACATCGACGCCAACGCCAACAAAACCAGCTCCACCTTCACGCTGGACGACCCCAACGGGACCATCGCGACCATCGTCATCGACGGCACGTCGGGCAAGATCTCGGCGATGTGATGCCGATGGGCTCCTTGGTAAAACTCGCCCATGACCGCAGGTTCAAGCTGGCCTTCACGGCAACTATCGTGCTCCTGGCGACGCTGCTCGTGCCGGCACACAGCGCATACGCGGACATCGCGGGCGACATCAACAACTGGCTGGCCGAGCTCTTAAGGGACGCGGCCAACTGGATGTTCTCGAAGCAAGTGGATGTGCTGAAGGGCATCGGCTACGACGGGATCCTGGGCGCGGACTTCGACTCCATGCTCACAACGTCGGGAAGCGTCTCCATGTACGACATCGCACACGGCGTGTGGAAGGTTGCCATCCTCCCCATCGGATGCGGCGTGCTCTCGCTGGTCTTCACGGTGAAGCTTATACAGATCTCACAGAGGGTCGACGGGAACGCCTCCATGCCAGGCGTCAAGGAGGTCGTGTTCCTCCTGGTGTTCTTCGCCGTGTTCTTGTTCCTTATCCAGCACAGCTTCGAGCTGATGCAGTCCATCTACGAGGTGGTCGGAATCGCAATCGACAAGGTCATGGGGCTGTTCGGTCAGGGAGGGACCCTTGATCTCGCAGCCGCGTCCATCGTGACCACGGACGACGACATCCCGGCTCTGCTTGCGATGCTCGTCGTGTCTCTCATCAGCTGGCTCGTCGTCCTCGCGGCCTACATCGTGGCCCTGGTCGTCTGCTGGGCCCGCGCCCTCCAGCTCTACATCATGGCTGCGTTCAGCCCGATCCCCCTCGCCTTCATGGCCTTGGATGACACGAGGCAGATAGGGGTTGGCTACCTGAAGAACTTCACCGCCGTTTGCATCGCGGGCCTGATCATCGTGATCCTGCTGATCGCCTTCCCGGTGATCCTCGGAGGGCTCACGGGAGCGAATCCCGGCACGGGATCGCCAGTGGACGCGGTCGCGACCGGGCTCACGTACGCATTGCAGTACCTGGCCATGTGCATCCTGCTCATCCTGTCGCTCGCCAAGAGCGGCTCATGGGCTCGGGACATAGTTAGCGGATTCTAAGAGAAAGGAAGGAAGTTTTGTACGAACCGAACAGCGGGGCCACGCCGGAGGCGGCTTGGATGATGAACGACCCCGAGGACGGAACGCGCCTCCTGCTTGAGGCGCATGCGGCGCCCGACCCTAAGGACGGCCGCGCCCTAGGCTTCTCGTTCTCCCTTTGGGCAAGGCGTGATGACGGCTGGAAGGAGGTGGCGAACGGTTTCAATTGGGGGTACTCGGACGCCGAGGACCTCGTTGACGCAGCAGAGGCGCATCTCGGCTACGAGCCGAACGACATCGAGCGAATCGGCTACGGGGAGTTCGAGAGGGCGCTGCTCCAGGACGAGTCCCTCACGTCCAGGATCCAACGCGCGAGGAGCATCCCCGCAGTCGACCAAATCAGGCAGAAGGTTGGTTATCGAATGGGCAGGTAGGCCCTGCAGGCACCGAAGCCGGCACTTCCACATCAGGCCGGCGCAAGACGTAAAGGAGGGCTCGCATGAGCCAGGAAACACCAAAGAACACCTATGTCACGTTGCATAAGAACTTCGTGCGCACGGACATCGAGTACGCCGACAGGAGGACCGGCGAGGTTAAGACCTTCAACTCCGTGACCCTTCCGAAGGGCACGGCGATCGACGGACGCGACGTCAGCTACTACCAGTTCATCCCGTTGTTCGTGAACGAATCCCGATACCGCGGCGAGGATTACCGCGACATCCCCCTTCTCACGGAAAGGGAGGTCTGGCTCCGCAAGAGCATCCTCGACGAGGACGGCAAGCCCGTCGTTGGAGAGGACGGCATCGAGCTGAAGGACGTCGTCAAGGTGATGCCCGCTCAGATCAGGGACGCGATCGAGCGAAACCGGAGCGAGTACCTGGAGAGCCTCTCTGCGCGCGCACGTTCAGCTCGCGACGGCAGCGAGCGCCTCGGACGTGGCGCTGTCCAGCGCGCAAGCTCCCGCATGTCGCGCGAAGACATCCCGTTCTAAGGAGGAGGCGTGAGGACCAAGACAACCGAGAGGATCGTATCCTCCAAAATCATCAGAGTCGTCATGAGCATGGCCCTGGCGCTCAGCGTGTGCGTGTCGGCTCCGATGAGCGCGTTCGCGGCTGAAAGCGTCGACGTCACCATCGGAGACGACATCCCGTACGCAGGCTACTCCACGACCCGCATGTACGCCGACGGCGAGGTTGCCTACTGCGCCGACCCGGCTTCCGCCACGCCCGCGCCCGGCACCTACAGCAAGAGCGGCGTGAGCGACCCCGACCTCATCGCAACGATGTGGTTCAGCTACGGCGCTCCGGGATTCGATGCGTCCATGTTCCCCGACACCTGGTACGACGGCAGCGGCTGGAGCGCGGAGAAGTACATCGTCGCAAGCCACGTGCTCCTGTCCTATGCCTATCAGGGCTCCAAGGCCGATGCCGTCTTCGGCACCGGCGGCGACTTCGGGGACTGGGCCCGCGGCGAGCTTCTGGGCAGCACCTGGAAGTCCATCAAGGCAAACAAGGGAAAGGTTTCGACCGGCTTCGAGGCCTTCTGCATCCACACGGGCCCCGGCACCCAGGTGCTCATGAGCTTCACATGGGACAAGGGGGGCCTGAAGGTGGCTAAGGAAGACTCCCAGGCAGGGGCCGAGCCCCAGGGCGACGCAACCCTCGACGGCGCCAAGTACGACATCGTCAACGAATCCGGCCGGTACGCCCTCGTCGGCGGCAAGTACTACGCCAACGGCGAGGTCGTGAAGACCATCACCGGCCATTGGGACGGCGACGCGGGCGCATTCGTTGCCAAGACTTCCTCCGATGCCCTTCCTTGCGGCACCTACGCCGTAGTCGAGTCCCAGGCACCCGAGGGCTACCTCGTCTCCGACTGGTCCGCCAAGGCAGAGATCAAGTCCGATAAGCAGGTTGTGGACCTCACCGGCGATTCCTGCGACGACGACGTGATCCGTGGCGGCGTCCAGGTGACGAAGTCCGACGTCGAGCTCCAGGCCTCCGAGGCCCTGGGCGGCAACTCCCATGACGCCTTCGACACCGGCTCCACGCTCTCCGGCATCGAGTTCACCATCGCCAACGAATCCGAGCACAAGGTACTCGTGGGCGACAAGTGGTTCGAGCCCGGCGATGTCATCGAGACCATCGTTACCTCCTGGAACGCCGAGGCCGGCGCATACACCGCCCAGACCGCGGCCGACGAGCTTCCTTACGGCACCTATACCATCCAGGAGACCAAGGCCAACGACTCCTACCTGCTCACCGACGGCGAGCCCAAGACCTTCCAGGTCCGCGAGAACGGCGCGATCGTCAAGGCGACCTCTGCTGGCGGCGAGCTCAAGTTCTTCGACCAGGTGGTCCGCAACGACCTTGAGGTCGTGAAGATGGCCGAGGACACCAACGCATCCCTGCAGGTGGCGTTCAAGGTGACCAACGTCTCCACCGGCGAGGCCCACGTCGTCGTGACCGACCGCAACGGAAACGTCTCTACGGCCTCATCCTGGAACAAGCACAGCAGCAACACCAACGGCAACGACCGCCTGCTCAAGGCTGAGAGCATCAAGGCTGCCGACATGGACTCCAAGGCTGGCGTATGGTTCTCCCTCGGCGAGGACGGCTCCGATGCCGACGTTGACGACGGGCTGGCGGCGCTTCCTTACGGCAAGTACATGCTGGAAGAGCTCCGAAGCGACTCCAACGAGGGCTATGAGCTCGTGACCAAGACCTTCGTCGTCGAGCGCGACTCCACCGCGGCCAAGGCCGTGTGGATGAGCCTCGACGACAAGGAGGGTCCGAAGATCCTGACCGAGGAGACCGACAAAGCCGACGGCGACCACGTTGCCCAAGCCTCCGCCGAAATCACCCTGGTGGACACCGTCTGGTACGAGAACCTCAAGAACGACGGCACCGAGTACACCGTCACCGGCACCCTCATGGTGAAGTCCACCGGCGAGGCCCTACTCGATGCCGACGGCAATGCGATCACCGCCACGAAGACCTTCCAGCCTAGGCAGAAGGCCGGCGAGGTTGAACTCGAATTCACCTTCGACTCCAGCCTGCTCGCGGGCGAGGACATCGTGGCCTTCGAGTCGCTTTTCTCCGAGGGCGTAGAGGTCGCTGTCCATGCCGACATCACAGACGAGGGCCAGACCGTGCACTTCCTCGACATCCACACCACCGCGGCCGACAAGTCAAACGGCGACAAGCTGGTGACCGGAACCGAGATCACCGTCGTCGACGAGGTGGCCTACGAGGGCCTCGTTCCCGGCACCGAGTACGAGCTCCAAGCTACCTTGATCGACTCTGAAACCGGCGAGCCCGTCATGGCAAAGGACGGACTGGCCGAGAAGCAGGTTACCGGCACCGCCACCTTCACCCCCGACAAGGCCGACGGAACCCAGGCGGTGGAGATCGCCTTCGACGGCACTGACCTTGGCGGCAAGAGCCTCGTCGTGTACGAGAAGCTCTTCGCAGCCGATGCGCAGCTCGCATCCCATGAGGACCCCTCCGACGAGGGCCAGACCGTGACCGTCGCGGAGATCGGCACCACTCTGGTTGACGCATCCGACGGCGACCACGTCATCGCCTCCGGCAAGGTGAAGCTGACCGACGCCATCGAGTACAGGGGCCTCGTCCCTGGCGAGACCTACACCGCCCACGGCACCTTGATCGTGAAATCCACCGGCATGCCGCTTGAGGACGCCGACGGCAAGCCCGTGACCGCGACCGCCGAGTTCACCCCCGGCAAGGCCGACGGAACCGCGGATGTCACCTTCGAGTTCGATGCATCCAAGATCGAGGAGGGAATCGAGCTGGTCGCCTTCGAGGAATGCCTCGACGTAAACGGCAACGTGGTCGCGGTCCATCAGGACATCGACGATGACGGCCAGACAGTCGTCGTCGACAACCCCGATACCCCTGAGGTCCCTGACGAGCCCGGCAAGACCCTCGACAAGACCGGTGTCGACTTGGCCCCGATTGCCGCGATTGTCGCTATCGCGTTCCTTGCCGGCTCAGGTTGCCTGGCTTACGGCCTGCGCAAGCGTCGTTTGGCTGCAGCAGCTGACGTGAGTTCCGAAGACCGCGCCAGCAAGTCGGACGAGAGCTAAGCAATAGCCAGCTTCCGGTTTCGAGATGGGCGGCCGCGTGCCGCCCATCGTTTTAGGAGGACTATGAACGACAAAACAAAGAGCCGAATAGCCCTTGCTTTGGCGGCATCCCTAATTTCACTTGCGCTGGCTGTAAGCGCTTCGATTCTCATGCTCACGGAGAAGGCGTCGAGCACAAGCCCGGACCCGCTCGGCACCTACGAGGAGGCCGTCCAAGACGACGGTTTCGAGTCGATAGACTGGGATTACTGGCTTTCCGTGAACCCGGACATCATCGGATGGATCAACGTCCCGGGGACCGCGATCGACTATCCAATTGTCCAGAGCAGCTCTGGGGATCCCGGCTACTACCTCCATCACGATGCAAGCAAGAGATGGGACTACCACGGCGCTCCGTACCTGACCTGGGAATGCGCGGAGGGAGGCCTCTTGCACAGCCCTAACGCGCTGGTGTTCGGCCACCATCTGCAGGACGGGACCATGTTCTCCAAGCTCAGCGATTTCATCGACGTCGCCTACCTGGACGAGCATACGCCGATACAGATCCAGACCCCAACCGAGAAGGCCAACTTGACCGTCCTGGCGGTAGACAGGGTCAACGTCAACCGCGAGACCGCGAGGATTGAGTTCGGCACAGCCTCGGACCACGACGCATGGCTGGCAAGCGTCACGGCCGAATCCGACAGCAACTTGAGCTCTGCGGGATTCGACTTCGGTTCAGTCGAGAACGTCGTTACGCTTTGCACCTGCAGCTACTCGACGTGGGGAAACGAGAGGACGCTCGTTTACTGCGCAATTAAGATTGCGAGCTAAAAAAAGAGGAGGACGATTTGCCCTCCTCGTCTGCCTAGATAGCCTCAATCAGCTCGGATGATTTCCGCAGCTGGGCTTTGACCTCCGATGTGTTCACCCTGTCCGTGATGCCGTCACCGTCATCGTCAATTACTAGGTTCACTTTGCACATCGAGTAAAGCATTCCCACTAGCAGCACAACGTTTTGAACGAGAAGCTTTTCTTCCTCATCGAATCTGTTCCAATCAGTCTTTTGCTGCCCAACTACAATCGCCTTAAGCTGTTGAAGTTTTTCGTCGTAGAGTTGCTTTACGGTTGCAAGAGCGCGACAGTAAGCATCTGCAATCGCAGCAATCTCCTCAAGAAGGACGCACGCTTCATCAACGTTCGCCTTTTCCTGAGCAATCTGCTTTTCGAAGTTTTCAGCATCCTTCGCGATCTTATGACCCATGACATTGACGACGATTCCGCCAACAAGAAGAGCCGCGCCTCCAGCGGCAGAGCTCAGGACTACCGTACCCAAGGCCATTCCCCCGCCCCCGGCAGCAAGGGATCCCCCTCCAAGGGCTGCGAGGATAGCATTTGTGGCAGCCGCGCCGCTTAATGTCGAGATGGCGCTTCCCGTAGATGCCGTCCCTACGGCAGCAACAATCGCCGTAGTTGCGCCAGATGCGGCAACTCCGCCCGCAACGCCAGCTGCCGTGCTGCTTAACCCACCCAGGAGTGCCTTTGCGCCGATAAATAACTTTCTAAACTCATCCGAGTCAAAATCTGGAAGATCGAAGCCATTGAGTTCAAGTTCAGCGAACTGGGGGCGATTTTGAATCAACTCGATGACGTCCGAGAATCCCTCGAAGCCCTGGATTGTTTCTAGTTCTGCTAGTCCGAGTGCATCCATAGATGCATTGGCTCTCTTGCCCATGGCTTCGAAGTACTCCATCGACTCCTGGTGAATGGCTTTTGCTGCCTTCTCTTTCCCTTTTGCGTCTTTGATCTTGATACCGCCATAGATAGCATTGCCGGCACCGAAGGCGCCCGCAATTGCCGCCCCGGCTATAACAAATACAGGAATAGGCATCAGATTCTCCTACTACTCAAAAACCAAGAACGCGGTTTTATCGGCCATATGTTTGTCAAAGGAGCCTTTCCAAGGTTTTGAAATTCCGAGCCTTTCATACTCGTCCATCAAGATTGCGTTGAGCTCAGATTCAGAGGTCGCATGCTCAATTTTTTCCGATGAAACGCTCCAGGTCGACAATTCTCGGTTGAAGGCGTCGACGTCAATGGCCCTAAGCTCTTCCAGATAGCTTTCGAGCGCAGCGTTGATTTCCTTCATAATAGCCACTTCACGCTCTAGGCTGGTTCGTATTGCGACTTCGCGAAGGCACAAGCTCGCGAGACGCAGCCAAGCCAAGTAGTTGAGTCGCTCGGCAAACAACGCTGCGTTCATTCCGCCACCAGATCGCGCAAAGGCATCGGCACCGTCAATCAGGCAGAAGGCAGAGTTTCCGATAAGCAGCATTGTTCTCAAGTCGTCATGCCTAGAAGAAGGAATGCAGTTTTTGAAGGGTTCACCTTTGCCGAAATGCCTTTTCAGCGCCCAAACGAGCTCAATGCTTAGATCAGTAATGACGACCGGGATGCCCATGCCAAGTGCAAACCTGGCGTCATAACCGTCTTGAAAAACCTTGATGGACAGCTCGGCGACATCCATTCGCTTACCATCAACATCAAAATCACCCGACTTGCAGAATTGGAACAATTCGAAGAATGGGATGGCGACTCCTGAGCCATCTCCGGCTCGCCTGCGCGTGAGGGAGCTGCCGGCAACGTCGGACATGATATGGCCTATCCAATTCGCGATGCCGCAGAATAATTTCGACTCAACAGTATGACCTTGAAGAACGATGGAATCCTTGCCGTTTGGGTGAACGGGATCGTAGAGGTCTGTTCTTACCGTAATAAGCTCCCCATCCGACACGAAGCTCGCTGTCGACGTGAACTGGTTGAGAACAGAGAAAAACAAACCTACGGGGCTTGGTGAATGGGCCAGCGATTTCATGTGGTGGTTGGTTGTCGACATGTCAAACAACCCGCCTACGTCGGCGCCATATCTTTGGTCGTAATTCACCTTGAACATTTTTTCGAGGTGGTCGATAGCGTAGGCGACAGTGCCTTTGTCGGGGTCGCTCGAATCCCAGCCGCATATTTCTGCGAACTTTTTAACAGCGTTATCAACCTGGCTGTCCGACCACGCTTCAAGAGGCCTTCCATCGCCTGGGGCGCCAACGAGAAAAACGTCGATCATACCGCCTATCGAACCACACGCAACTGCTGTAAGAACATCGGTGATGTCGCAACCAGTTGCGCGCCTCAATGAGGAAATGATTTCTTTCTTGGTTCCTAGCAGCTGTTCGTATGTCTCTGAAGCATTCATTCATTACCTCACCAATAAGCTTTTGACAATTATCGCTTCAAACCAATTTGCGTCAATCGTCTTTTCCTCACTCAGAAAATGGCCGGTGTCCAACAAAGAAGACATCGGCCAAGCAAATTGAACTTTTCAATTGTTCCTTGCTACATGGATCTGAACGCGGCCTCGACCGGCCATCTGCAGAGTCCAGCCGCCTAGAGTATCGGCTCTATCGCCCCTGGCGCACATCCGATCGCTTGCCCGTCGGTTCCCTCCCGTTTGGCAAAGCACAAGGCCAGTACGCACCCGAGCCTGCGAAACGGCCACCGGGGATACCCTTCAAAAGCCTGATCGCCAGGGCTCGGTCCCTGTTGTCCGCCTTTGCCAGGACTTCCTCTTCCTCGGTCAGGTTCGACAGGAACGAGAACCCGATGCGGACGGAATCGCTTAGCTCCTTCGAGCTGGGAGCGGGAACGGCCAGGGCGCTATTGCTGTGTTGCTCAAAGGCGAAATGACGATCACGGGGTTGATTTCGGTCGTTTGCGTTGATATTCCTCCATTTCGCCATGAGCTCTCGATGGATATCTCGCAGGCTTCGAGGCATCGCGCATATCGCCATCTCTGCTTCACCTTCGAATCCCGCTCCGTCGGACAGCAATGAGATCAACGCGGCGATGCCCTCTGATCGATGGATAGTCGTCTCCATTTCCATCGTCTCCGACGTCGTCATGATTAGTCTTCTTTCGCCATTGGACCGAACGGGAGAATCATCCTCGACTTATGAAACCGCAGCTACGCCCGATCTGTCACAAATGTAAAGGAAATTGTCGCATGTCCGTCCATCGGAACACGGCACATTCCCCAAAAAGCAAGTGCTATTGATTTTGGGGATTCGAACCGCACAGCCAATCGGCGGCGTCGATAATCCGTATGCCTTCGTACTGGTATTCGGGCTGGAACGTTCGGGCAATCAGGATCTTCGGGTAGGCGTCCCTTACCGCTAGCAGGGGGGCCACCTCTCGTTCAAACGTTCGCTCCTCGGATATGCTGTTCGCAACCTGGATGTAGAGCCTCTCGCCCTGCTTGATGGCGACGAAGTCTATTTCCTTCTTGTACAGCACGCCGACATACACCTCGTAGCCGCGCCGCAGGAGCTCTATGGCGACGATGTTCTCCAGCACTCGGCCGTAGTCCATGTTCTTGGTGCCGAGGCGGGCGAACCTAAACGACTGGTCGACAAGGTAGTACTTGTCCTCCGACCTCAAGTACCTCTTTCCGCGGATATCGTATCGGCGGATTCGGTAGAAAGCGAACGCCTTGCATAGCGCGTCTACATACTTGCCGATCGTCTTGTGGTCGGCCTTCGTCCTGTTCGATTCGAGCGTGTCCGCAATCGACCGGATGGATGTGAGGTTCCCGACGTTATCCATGAGGTAGTCGATGAGCGCATGGAGCAGCTGCTCGTTCTTCAGCTTGTACTTGTTCACGATATCCCTCACCACCAGGGCGTTCAGGACTTCGGAGTCGATATAGCGCCTTCTTTGCTCCTCGGTCCTGTACATGTACGATCCCGCCATGCCCCCATCCGAGATGTAGCTGGTCAGGCTGTCGTAGATGTTCTGGGACGGGTAGTATGCGAGGTACTCCCCGAAGGAGAACGGGTAGACGGGAATCTCGTATGTCCTGCCCACGAACAGGGTTGCCAGGTCACTGCTTTGCAGGAAGGCGTTCGAGCCGGTGACGAATATGCTGTACTTCTCCCTGGCATGCAGGCTGTTTATCGCCTTCTCGAAGGACCTGCACATCTGCACCTCGTCGATGAAAAGGTAGTTCTGCCGGCCGGGCTCGTAGCGCTCCTCCACGTATGCCTCCATGGAGCGGTAATCTAGGATGTCCTCGAAGTCCGTGAGGTTGTAGTTGATGCGGATGATGTTCGCATCGGGCTGTCGCTCGGAGATCTTCTGCGCCAGGGCTTCCAGAAGCTTTGACTTGCCCGACCTGCGAACGCCGGTGATGACTTTGATGTCCGGCGTATCGGCAAGCTCCAACATCTCCGAAAGGTACGCCGTTCGTTCAATAAGCTTCACAGGTATCCTCCTCAACAACGTATGTGGTATGTATTCCCCAAAATTGAATTATATTCCGTTTTGGGGATTTGTGTGTTCTACAACTGCATGCAATGACGAAAACAGTGTATGGATGGCCGCTGCGAACGCCTAGGGTCACTGGGAGCCGAGGCAGATGAGATTGAGGGCTTCCACTGAGCCATTGCGGTATGCAACGTGTCATAGTTATCGCCTCTATCACTGATATGGTGATAACCATTGTGTTTTTGGCACGGTTCGATCGCGGTGCCGACGGCCCTACAACGCGGAAGGCAGCTCACATGAACCTGAACACGGCCTTGATGAGCCACCTGCAGAAGCCGCCAATGGCTCCGAAAATCACCCTAATCGCCTTCACGGTCCATCCAACCTTCCTCTTCGCCTTCAACCTCGATTTGCCGCAGGGGCTGCAGCTCCCTGGCCCATGCCAACGACTCCCAGCTGGAGCCGGCAAGGGCGGCGGCCGACTCATCGTCCATGGTCGGGTCCGCCGCCTTCAGCGCCTCGACCACGCCCTGCAGTTTGCTCGCCAGGGACGGGCCGCCTCCATCGGAGAGCAGCAACGTGGACGCGTCGTCCAGACGCATGACGTCCACCAGCCCTTCTCCCATCCGGACGAGCATGCGGTCCCCGTCGACAAGAACCTGCTCGACTTCTTTCAACTCAGCTTGCTCAGCGAGGAGAAAGCGCCAGCCCATGGACCTTCGCCCTACGGGAACCACGTCGTCGTCCAGATCTTCCTTGAACCTCGGGTCCGCATCGTAGAAGTGGGCTTGCAGCCACAATCCCTTCTCAAGGCGGTCGAACCGGACCTCGTAGTCCGCCAGCATGCAGCCGTCGCCGAACGGCTGCGCGGGCGTGTACGAGTCCGTGTCGAAGACGTCCAGCCGCCCGCTCCTGTACTTGACCTGAACCCTCATCGGCTACGCCCTTCCTGTTGCCTGTCCCTGTTGTTCCGCCTTGCCGCAGAGGAGCCCCGAGCCGCCCTCTGAGGCCTGCTTCCGCTACGCTGCGACCCGTATTGCCAACGGTCGGATCCAGAGCTTTGATGTCTTCTTGCGGGCTCCTCATCTGGAACCAGGGAGTGCCTCGAGGCGTACTCCTTGGCCTCGGCGAGCTCCTGGATTCGCTCGGCGCATTTCGCCGCCGCCATGGCCTCAGGCTTCCTTTCCATGCGCTTTTGAAGCGTCTCAATGCGCCTTCCGTAATCCCCGCTCGATCGGATCGAATATTGCGCGTTCGTCTCGACCGCCTTCGCCAGGCTGCCGAGCTCCGCAACGTCTTTGATCTCCACGGCGTCGGCGGCCATGGAGAGGATCGCCCTGGAGGATGCGGCATCCGGGTGGTAAGAGCCGATTCGCGCGAAGCGCTCTGTCAGCGCTATCTTGCCGAACGTCATCCCGAGCCTCTCCCCTGACACCTTCCTGGATGGCTGGTCAGCCAAGGAGAATATCCAGTCCTCCCTGGGCGCCTGGGATGAATTCTCTGCGACCTTGATCTCCATGAGCTCCAGGATTTGCATGAACTCGCCCTCGTTGCGTGACAGCACCTTGGCCACGGACACCCTGTTCCTGACGTCGCTGACCCACGAGTAGCCACCCGCGTCCAGGATTCCGCGCTCGGCTTTGTTGATATACATGGCACACCGCGTTCGAGGTCGGGGAGGGGTTCTCGGGTCGCTCCGCCCCGCCCTGCCCCTCAGCTCCTCCAGCGTCGACGAGGTCATCAAGAAGCGCGTTCTCGACAAGACCAAGTCGGCAGCCATCGAGCTCCAGGGCGAGTACCAGGCCAAGTCGAACGTGCTCAAGAACCTCTTCACCTTCCAGGAATCCCGAGGAGACCTCCGAGGGTACTCCTCTGAGTCCGAGTTCGTGGAGAGCTTCCCGTTCGTCGGTTATCAGTTCACGCTCATGCCTGACGTGCTCAAGGAGATCAGGAAGCACGGATACCAGGGCAAGAGCCTCTCCACCGGCGAGCGCTCTATGCTCTCCAGTTACCAGGAGGCCGCGCAGAAGGTGGAGGACGGCGACGAGGGCAGCCTCGTTCCGTTCTGGCGCTTCTTCGATACCTTGGAGAAGGAACTCGACCATGGCATTAAGCAGGTCTTCGAACGCTGCCGCAGGGCCGCTGACGGCAACCTCGGCGTGCAGGCCCAGGATATCGACGTCTTGAAGGTCCTCTACCTCATCAACTACATCAACGACGTCAAGCCGACCGTCGGCAACATAGCCATTCTCATGGTCGACGACATGGACGTCGACATCGTGACACTCAGGAACGAGGTCAAAGACAGCCTCGACAGGCTTGCCCGCGAGAACTACGTCGCCCGCAACGGCGAACGCTATAGCTTCCTCACTGACGAGGAGCAGGACGTGGCCCGCGAGATCCGCGACGTCCAGGTCGACCCGTCCCAGGTCATCGAGGAGATCAAGACGATCATCTTCGACGGCATCTTCAAGTCCAAGAAGCACCGCAAGGGTTCCAACGACTTCCCGTTCGATCGCTACGTCGACGATACCATCCACGGCCTCTCAAGCGGCGGCATGAGGCTCAACGTCATCACCATCGCCAGCGAGCTCGCAGACGCATCCGACGGCGAGCTCGACCTGAAGTCCACCGAGCAGGCCCTGCTCGTGCTGGACACCGCGAACGACTACTACGAGGTGCTGTACAACGCCGCGAAGATCAAGAAGTACTGCCAGACCCAGAACCTCTCTGCCCTGCCCAAGACCAAGCGAGACATCGTTCAGGCCAAGCAGGAGGAGGCGGCCACGAACCGCAAGGAGGCTCGCGAGCTCATCGCCGATGCCATCGTCAAGGCGAGGGTGTCTGTGAACGGCCACACCCTGCAGGTCAGCGCTGCCAAACCCGAGCAGAAGATCGAGCTGGTCCTCGACGAGCTGGTGGGCTCCACGTTCACCAAAGCCGGCCTCATCGAATACCCCGTAGACACCGATGCCCAGATCAGGGAGATCCTGAAGGGTGTGTGGCAGCTCGATGCCGAGGGCAAACCTACCAACTCCGCCGCGGCGGCGGCCATGTACACGTTCTTGGACGCCCGCGCCCGAACCCACCAAACGACCACCATGGGAGACGTGCAGCGTCACTTCCAGGGCAAGCCTTACGGCTGGAGGGAGATCGACATCGCTGCGGTCGCAGCGTTGCTCATGGCCCAGCAGAAAGCCGACCTCTCCTACGGAGGCGCGAAGGTCAGAACGACTGACGGCAAGGCCGTCGACTACCTCCGCAAGCAGTCCGAGAGGGACAAGGCCAGCTTCGACAAGCACACGGGCATCCCCGAGCACCTGGTTAAGAGCGCGAAGAGCATCCTTCGAGAGCTCGATTCCTCCATCGCAATCTCGGGCGACGACGACGGCGTCGTCCTCGCCGTTCAGAGCTGCCTCGCCGACCGAGTCGACGCATGCAGGGACGCGATCAGGGACTACTACGGATTCGGCTCGAGCTACCCTGGTCGACAGACCGTCGACGAGGCCATAACCCTCGCAAACCTCGTTCTCGGACAGAAGGCCGACGACGTCGCATTCCTCAAGGAGTTCGCAAAGAACGAGGACGCCCTCCTGGACAACGCAGAGGATCTGCTCGAGGTGACCAAGTTCTTCAACACCAACCAGAAGAGCATCTTTGACAATGCCGTAAAGCTCGTGGGGAGAATGAAGGACGAGAAGGCCTACGTGGACGGCAACCCCAAGGTCATCGACGCCATCCAGAAGGTGAGGGAGATCATCGAGCTGGAGAAGCCCTACAAGCGCATCCACGAGCTTCCGCAGCTGGGAAAGGCGGTTGAGGAGGTTTACGGCAAACTCGTCGACACGAAGCGCGACGACATGCTGAGCCGCCTCAGCGCCGCACTCAATGACATCAGAACCTACGCCCAGAACGAGGGTCAAGACGTCGCCGGCGTTGCGGCGATCGTCTCCAACGCCGAGATGGACGCTGTTTCGAGGAAGGACGCCATTCATGCGGCGATCACCTGCTCCAAGCTGGACTCGCTGGTCACGCAGCTCGAGACGTGGCGCAAGGCCCAGCAGCAGAAGGTCGACAACGCGGTTGCGGCTGCCAAGCCCGCCCCGGCTCCCGCCCCGGGCGGCGGCGACGCCGAGAAGCCGAAGTCGGTCGCAAGGCCGAAGATCATCAGCCGCAGCAGGCTCATGCCCGCAACCAAGGTTCTCAGGACCGAGAAGGACGTAGACCAGTTCCTCGCAGGCCTGAGGAAGACAATCATGTCCGAGCTCGACGGAGCCTCCGGCGTAAGGTTCGACAACTAGGAGGGCATCATGGCAACGCTCATTTCAGACAAGTTCGCAGCCTGGGAGGCTGAGTGCGAGGAGAGATTCAACCGCCTCAAAGCAAACGAGGAGGAGCTCAACCGCATCTTCGCCGAGATATACGACATGGTCGGAGAGGTTCCGATCGAGGTCGAGGACAAGTACGTCTCCGTTCGCAAGGCGGACCTCCAGCGAGAGATAAAGAGCCTTCTGTCCTATGCCGTAGGCTGTATGATGGGGCGCTACTCACTCGACGAGGACGGACTCATCCTCGCCGACCAGGGGTGCACCCTCGACGACTACCTCGCAAGGATCCCCGACCCGATCTTCATGCCCGACGACGACGCCATCATCCCCATCACCGACGAGGACTACTTTGGCGATGACGACATCGTCGCTCATACTGTCGAGTTCCTAAAAGCCGCATACGGCGAGGAGACCCTTGAGGTAAACCTTCGCTTCATCGCCGACGCCCTCGGAGGAGAGGGCAAGCCGGCCCGCGACGTCATCCGCCAGTATTTCCTGAAGGACTTCTATCCCGACCATCTCAAGGTTTACAAGAAGCGCCCGATTTACTGGATGTTCGACTCAGGCAAGAAGAACGGCTTCAAGGCCATCACCTACATGCACCGATACACCCCCGACTTGCTCGCTAAGGTCAGAACCGACTACGTCCATGAGACCCAGGAGCGCTATCGCGCCCAGATCGACAATGTCGAGAACGAGCTCCAGAAAGCTGAGAAGAGCAGGCGCGTCGCCCTCCAGAAGCAGCTCAAGAAGCTGCAGGAGCAGCTAAAGGAGGCAAGCGCCTACGAGGAGGTCATCCACCATCTCGCAGACCAGATGATAGAAATCGACCTGGACGACGGCGTCAAGGTCAACTACGCAAAGTTCCAAGACGTCCTCGCGAAAATCAAGTAGGAGATCCATATGAACGACAACGCAATCAAGAACTACGCGATGTGGGCTCGAAGGGAGCTCATCTCCGAAGTTGCCAAGAAGTGCGCATTCTGGGGCATCTCCGACGGGGACTGCCCTTCCGCAACAGCCGATTCCATCGACGGACGCGTCCTCACCTCTCTAGAGAGGCGACAGCGTGCCGAGCTCCTGGGGCAGGTGAAGGCACAGGGCTTCAAACAGTTCGTCGAAACCGCTGCGTACACCTGGTTCAACAGGATCCTCGCCATCAGGTTCATGGAGGTCAACGACCGCCTGCCAAGCCACGTCCGCGTGCTATCCGCCCAGGACGGCGCCTTCGCCCCTCAGGCCCTCCAAGAGGCTCTGGACCTGCCCCTGGATGCTCTCGATACTTCAAAGGCAGCAGAGCTCGTTCAGGCTGGCGACGACGAGGGGCTGTTCAAACTCGTTTTCCTCGCACAGTGCGACCAGCTGGCTGAGTACATGCCCGCTGTCTTCGACCGCATCGGCGGCGCCATGGAGCTGATGCTCCCCGACGGCCTCCTTCGCGAAGGCGGCGTCATCGAGCAGCTCGTCAGCTCCATCCAGGAAAGCGATTGGCTGGAGGGCGTCGAGGTTATCGGCTGGATGTACCAGTACTACGTCTCTGAGCGCAAGGACGAGGTTTTCGCCAGCTTCAAAAAGGGAAAGAAAGCCGAGCGCGATGCTATCGCTCCTGCAACGCAGCTTTTCACGCCCAACTGGATTGTGCGCTACCTGACCGAGAACTCCCTTGGCCGCCTTTGGATCCTCAACTACCCTGGCAGTACCCTGACCGAGCACATGCCGTACTTCATCAAGCCGGGGGACGACGTCGAGACCGAGTTCAAGAAGGTTTCATCCCCTGAGGAGATCACCGTCGTTGATCCCGCATGCGGTTCTGGTCATATTCTCGTCTACGCGTTCGATCTTTTGGCGCAGATGTACGCCGAGGCGGGTTACTCCGACCGCGAGGCGGCAAGGCTCATCGTCGAGAAGAACCTTTCCGGTTTTGAGATTGACCCGCGCGCTGCCGCGATGGCAAGCTTTGCCGTAACCATGAAGGCATGCGAGCTCGACTCTCGCTTCTTGCGCAGGGGCGTTACCCCACAGATCACTGTTTTGAACCGCATCGAGTTCGACAATGAGGAGATATCCCTTCTGAGGAAGGCGTCCTCTAACCTTGAGCTTCTCGACGTTGCTGCTCACCTTGACGAATGTGGAAGTCTCTTCAAGCCCAGCCAGAAAGATCTTGACGATATCGCAGGGGACCTGGCGTCCCTTGCAAGTAATATGCCTCTACCCAAACAATGCCCCATCCAAAGCTTGCGCTGGGGCCTTGTCGGCCAATGGGATGGCATGCGCATAGCAGGACACGGTGATATCGGCAGACGAATGACCAACCCTAACCTGAAGGGTTTCACGTCAGTACAGCCCTGGATGCAGTGTACGGCTGCACAACGCCAAGCGTCTTTCTCTCCTCCCAGCGCGATACGACGTCTTCGTAAGTCATCGAGTGTTCAGTTTTATCCATATCGTTTCCTTTCTATCTGTTAACGTCAGCAAAACGAAAGGAAACACCGATACAAACGCACCGATCGATTCGACCCTCTAACGAAATGGGGGATAAAAAGGTAAAATAATTAAGTTACGCAAAAATTAAGCCGGCCGCCACTATTCTCGGCTTTATAAATTGCGAAAAGGCACGTAGCCGGATGGTCTTACCCTGAACAGTCCGCACAAGTTCTTGCGAAACACGTTAAGGAAGTCGTTTTCCATCCGAAACGCGATGGAGGAGTACGGCATGGCACAGCAGGACGCTATCGGTCAACTCAAAGACCGCTTTTCACGACAGCTAGGCGATTTTGAGAATCGCCTGGTTATCATCTGGCACGATTCCGACGGATCATTCGAGGGAGACTTCGCCTCTCTGGATGCCGACGAGGTGGCGGGGGCACGTCCCCTGCATCTTGCCAGGGCCGAAGAGGGCTCCATGTTCTCACTCAAGAAGGCGCTTTATCGCGATTACCCCGCAGACGACTTCCTGATCTACTCCCGCACCCAGAAGGACCTGTCACCTAGGTCCCTCGAGGGCAACTGGATCGCGGATGTCGAGCTGATTGCAGACCACTTCCAGGCAGACTTCGCCTCCATGCTCATGGACGACCTCGGCGCTGCCGACGGTGCGGCCGAGGGCGTGGAGCTGTTCAAGGGCTTCTTCAATGCACAGGACCGCAAGCAGAGGTTCAAGAGGCTGATGCCGTCCGCCCAGTCCAAGCAAGACGTCGCGCTGGGCGTCATCGGATCTCTCCTCGGATCAAAGGACCTCTCGACCGAGTGTCTCGTCCGCACATACATCGTGAGCCTCGCTGGCGGCGGCTCTCCGCTGGAAGCCCTCGGCAGGTACGGCGCCGACGCAGCATGGAGCTCGTTCCTCAGCAAGAGGATCGGCTACTCGGGAGACCTCGAAAGCCTCGAGGACCTGGCTGCGCATGTTCTGGTCACGGCGCTGTCCTTCCAGCTGCCGGAAGGCTCCCTGGACGGGCTCGAGAACAGGATCTCCTTTCCCCATGGGCAGTTCTGCCTCAACATCGTTCACGACTGGATGGACGACGAACAGTCGAGCGGCCAGCTGTACGACCTCTGTCGCCGCATCGAGTCGCTCTGCAACCTCGAGCAGAGGTTCTCCCAGTCAGCCGCCGCCGCGCTGTGCGACGCGGACATCTTCCCGTGCATAAACGAGAGGATCATCTCCGACCTGTTCACCAGCATGGCAAACGGCGCAGACCGAACCGACGAGGCCTCGAAGGTCCTCCAGAGGCGCAGGGACATGCGCTGGCATACCCGCGTAAGCCCCTACTTCGATGCCCTTGAGGCGGCTGTTTCCGCGCAGCGCTTCCATCGCGACCACATCCAAGGCTTCCACTACGCGAAGCCTGACGACGTGTGGCGCTGCTACACGGACAAGAGGGACGGCTGGTGGAGGATGGACTCCGCCTACAGGAGCTTCTGCAAAGCCGCAGATGCTGCTCAGAAATCCACTTACGACCTCCCACCTGTCCTCGACGACTCCTTGGAGGCGCTCGCATCCTGGATGGAGCGCATCTATGTCAACTGGTTCCTGTCCGAGAGCAACAAGTGCTGGGTCAGCGCAGCCGAGAAGTCCTGGTCCGAAGTCGGCTACGTCGAGGGAGTGCGCCGCCAACGCAGATTTTTCGACGAGGCCGTCGTCTCAGGCGCAGCCGGCGCGAAGAAGACGCTGGTCGTCATCAGCGACGCCCTCAGGTACGAGGTCGCCGCAGAGCTCTCCCAGCGCCTCGAACAGGACACCAAGGGCTCCGCGGACCTCGAGTCTATGCAAAGCGTATTTCCGTCGATCACCGAGTTCGGCATGGCGGCCCTGCTGCCGCACAGCAGCCTCTCCTTCGGAATCGAGGACGGGTGCGTGTACGTCAACGACGGGATGCCAACCGCATCCTGCGGGCAGAGAGAGGCGGTCCTCCGCCTCCGCAAGCCCGCTGCGAGGTGCATCCAGAGCAAGGACCTCTTCTCCGCGAAGCGAGCAATGCGCAAGGAGCTCGTCGGAGACGCAGAGATCGTCTACGTCTACCACAACAAGATCGACTCCGTTGGAGAGGAGTACTCCACCGAGCACGACGTCTTCAACGAATGCGACACCGCCATCGACGACATCGTCGCACTGGTGAAGATCGCCACGGGAGACCTGAACTTCACGAGGGTCGTCATCACCGCCGACCACGGCTTCCTCTACACGCGCGAGCCGCTCGAGGAAAGCGGAAAGGTCTCCGGCAAGGACATCGCCGACTCGAAGATCCGCCTCGGCCGCCGCTACGCAATCAGCGATGACTGGACGGAGGACGCCCTCTTCATCAAGGTGAACATGGACGACGTCCGGGGGGCCTCCTACGTTGGCATCGCGCCACGGGAATGCATCAGGATCAAGAAGCCCGGCCCGGGCGAGAACTACGTCCACGGAGGCCTGAGCCTGCAGGAGTGCTGCGTTCCCGTCATCCAGTTCAGGAACAAGCGCGCTGGCGCCAAAGGCTACGAGGAGTCAAGGCCCGCTGCCTTCCAGATGCTGTCCACCTCCCGCAGGGTCACGTCCCTCATGTTCAGGATCGAGCTCTTCCAGAAGGACCGCGTCGAGGGCAAAGTCCTCCCGGCGGAATACGAGGTCTACATGACTGACGCATCCGGCAACGAGGTCAGCGACGTCTGCAAGGCCCACGCCGACATGACCAACCCCGACGAGACAGCCCGCGTTTGCAGGCTACAACTTAGCCTGAAAGCCGGAAGACAGTATGACCCCAAGAAGACCTATTTCCTCTTCTGCCGCGACAAGGCCACCGGCCAGATCGCATGGAAAGAGGAGTACCAGATAGACATCCCGTTCGTCCCTATGGATGACTTCGGGTTCTAAGGAGTTTCAAATGAGCGAAGAGGTTAAGAACGTAACGCCAGTCTTGGAGCAAGATTCACTAGACGGCAAGGTTATGGAGGTGTTCGCAGGCCGAGCGGTCCGGAAGGACCTGACGGCTCTCATGAAGAGGACCGCAAACGTCCCGACGTACGTCATCGAGTACCTGCTCGGCATGTACTGCTCCACCGGGGATGCCGAGGCGGTCGAGGAAGGCCTTGAGAGGATCAGGAAGATCCTCACGCAGAACTACGTGCGCCCCGACGAGTCCGAGTTCGTAAAACACAAGATTGCCGATTTGGGCCGCTACACCATCATCGACAAGCTCGAGGCCCGCTTCGACGAGTTCAAGGGCATATACTTCGCCTCCTTCGCGAACTTCACCATAGGCGAGCTGACTGTCTCCAAGGAGATCGTCCGCGAGTACCCCAAGATGCTCACCGGAGGCATCTGGGCCATCATGAAGCTCGAGTACGACAATCCGGAGGATGACTTCGAGGATCCGCTCGGCGAGCTGATGGATGCCCCTAGACCGAAGCGCGGCAGCCGCGGCCCAGAGGACAATCCCATCAAGATCGCGAGCGTCTCCCCAATCCAGATGCCGAGCATGGACCTGGATTCCTTCATCGAGAAGCGCCAGCTGTTCACCACCGAGGAGTGGATGGACCTCCTTTTGAGGAGCGCCGGCTACGAGCCGACCGTCCTCGAGAAGAGGCAGAAGATGCACTTCCTCGAGCGCATGGTGCCCCTGGTCGAGCGAAACTACAACCTGTGCGAGTTGGGTCCCCGCGGCACGGGCAAGAGCCACATCTACACCGAGATCAGCCCCTACGCCGCATTGATCAGCGGCGGCCAGACCACGACCGCGAGCCTCTTTGGACGCCTCGGCGCAAGCAAGTCCAAGGCCACCGCGATGGACCGCACGGGCCTGGTGGGCAACTGGGACTGCGTCACCTTCGACGAGGTCGCGGGAATGCACTTCAAGGACGAGAACGCCGTCCAAATCATGAAGGGCTACATGGCCAACGGCACTTACGACCGCGGCCGCGAGAGCTTCACCGCCGACGCCTCCATGGTGTTCGAAGGCAACATCAACGACACAGTGCACAACGTCCTCAAGACAACGCACCTGTTCGACCCGTTCCCACCCGAATTCAACAACGACAGCGCCTTCTTCGACCGCATCCACTGCTACCTCCCCGGCTGGGAGGTCCCCAAAATGCGCAGCGACATCCTCACGGGGCACGTTGGACTCATCACCGACTGCCTCTCCGAGTTCTGCAAGAGCATGCGGAAGCGCGACTACACCCATCACTTGGACGAGTTCTTCCGCTTGAACAGCGATTTCAACACCCGTGACGAGAACGGCGTCCGGAAGACCTTCAGCGGCCTCATGAAGCTGCTGTTCCCTGACGAGCGCATGACCCACGACGACGCCCAGATAATCCTTGAGTACGCCATCGAGGGAAGGCGCCGCGTCAAAGAGCAGCTCAAGATCATGGCCGGCGTCGAGTTCATGGACGTCAAGCTGGGCTACTCCAGCATCGAGGCTCCAACCGCCGTTAAGGTCGTCGGCGTCCCGGAGCAGTCTTCCGACGCTCTGATTCCCGAGGGACAGCTCCTGCCCGGCCATGTTTTCGCAGTTGGACGAAGCATCGACGACGAGTATGCTGTCTACAAGCTCGAGAACAAGGCTGTCTCCGGCAGCTGTAAGTTCCAGCACGAGGGGGTCGGCAGCGCCCGGTCCGCGCGCGAGAGCATTGACGCCGCATGGCAATGCTTCAAGAGCAATGGCGCCGGCGTCGCGGCGGGCATGCACCTGGACAAGAAGGACTACCTGCTGTTCTTCAACGACCTGCAGTCCAAGGGACCAAGCGACGAGGTTAGCCTCGCCGAGTTCGTCGGCCTCTGCTCGGCCGCATGCAACCGCGCTGTCGCGGCCTCTATGGTCATCCCGGGTGTCGTGCGACTTTCCGGCTCCATGGACGAGCTCAAGGGTCTTGAGGATATTCTGCGCGTCGCAAAGAACGCAGGAGCTAAGAGGATCCTTCTACCTTTCAGCGCCATTTATGACATGCCGAAGATCCCGATGGAGCTCGCAAGCAGTGTGAGCGCGGACTACTACGAGGATGGAAATGCCGTCGCTGCAGCGCGCAAGGCGCTCGACATCGGATAGGAGGGACCCCATGAGGCAATTGGGCAAAATAGAGAAGGTGGAGCTCTAGTCACTAGGGGAGGGTTTGCGGAGTTTCCTCTACCCCACCCTCCCCTGAAATATAATGTTCATATGGTCATTAGTTGCTGCTCGCAGTTTGCCGTGACCCACCGTGACCCACGAAAACGCCTCGGATGACCCGAAATACCGTGACCCAGATTTGACCCCATGGATTCGCGGCAAATTTTGAGACTGGGTGTAAATAGAACGAACTGGAACAAACTGCGGCAAACTGGAACAAACTGGAGATAGTTTTCAACTATTGAGTGGGAGTAGTTCCGCACATTATTGCAAGGTTCATTTCGTAGCCTGATTTTTCATCCAGTGGCTTCGGTTGCCCCGGTTTTTCACCCAGTAAACCTGCAAGCCACTGGATTTCTTTTTTGCCTCGCAACCCGAATAACGAGCATTTGACGAGCAAAATCGCAGGTCAATAATGATCGCTTTTGCTCACGTCCGTTCGAAAGCACAATAATGTGCTGAAATTCTGAATCGAACGTCGTGAGATAGAAAATGACGTCATGGGCGCAAGTTCCCGCCCAAAATTGCGCGATTTTGTGAAATAAGCGACGTCAAGTGTGCGTCAAAGGGAAAACCGCAGGTCGCACAGCGAATAAATCAGACAATGAAAGGCCAGCGCATAACCGAAGGACGCAAGACGGCACATATAATATAGCCAAGAACAATATAAGAACGACCCTCACAAGGACTATGCCGATGGACAACGAAAGTTACGAAGAAATCGAAAGGGAGGCCGTACTGGGTTCCAAAAAAAGACGGGAGTTTTGGGACACTCTCTCAAGAGCACGCGGTTTTTCAAAAGAGGTTCGAGATACGGTCTTGCAAGCCCGTCCTCGAGTCAATCGGCTGTGCCGTTTCAGGACGTTTGGACCCGGTTCTCTTGAGCAATTGCGCACGAACACACTCTTGTTCTCTTCTCCCCCATATTATGGCGATCCTCTCGACACATATTTTTATGTCGACAAAAAGGCTCTCCAAATCCAGTTCAATCTGATTATCGATGCATTCAGAGGACACCCCCTTAAAGAGATTATCGCTCTGCTTGGCCAATTCGGCATCCCTGACTTCAACAAACTGCGCGATATAATTGGAAGGGCTGAAATAGAAGAACTCCCGTTTCAGTTCGATCAGCTGAACAGTCAAATCGACGATATTAGGCGAATAGTGCAAAACGTCGGATACTCCCTTTGCTTCTGCGATGACCCGCTTAACGAGGTGCTGTGGCTGAAATACACAGATAACCATAAGGGCTTTGTACAGATATACGATGCGAACTGTTCCATAAGATTTCTATGCGGCCAAAAGAACAGTTGTGGACTCTGCGCGAATGACGATTCCTCTTTGGCCCCTTTCCCTATTTACTACTCGAATGAGGGGTACGATGCAACACGATACGCACTTGCACTCCTTCTCCTTCGTGAGTTGCCAGCTAATGTGAAAGTATCCTGCCCAGAATTTATCAAATATCTTAAGGAATCAATTAGGTGGGAGTTCGAAAAGGTCACGCTTATCAAGCGTAAGCAGCACGAGTACGACTGCGAATGGAGACTTTTATGCAGAGGGTCTGCAGAGGGTAGACCATCGATTCAGATGGTTCCCTCGTCAGTCGTGTTAGGCCTCCACATGAAAGAAGCGGAAAAGCGAAGCGTTGTGGATGCAGCCAAGTCCGCCGGAATAAAAGAAATTTTGCAGGCGTATATTGACGAGGGAACTGGCAAGCTTGCAATTCGCTCTTACCAATCAACAGAAGAATAAGTTAGCCGCTAATCGATTGGTACACCCCAAGGAAGACTGTCTTTCCCCTTCCCGTTTCTCTTGCTCTGCCATGTTGAAAAAAGATATCGATCGAATTCAAAGAATTCTGTTTCACTATA
>JABLTK010159912.1_pt1 | contig 26072 bp, 20 predicted proteins | sample 7160131 | NCBI WGS metagenome assembly JABLTK01 (sample SAMN14651221, study PRJNA627086) | human gut metagenome | isolation source: feces | host: Homo sapiens
AATTACCATCTGTAATGTGCGAAAGCTCTGTTTGCTTCTGCCATCTTGTGAGTATCCTCACGCTTCTTAGCAGCACCGCCGGTTCCGTTGACAGCATCAAGGATTTCTCCGGCAAGTCTTTCTCTCATTGTCTTTTCAGATCTAAGTCTTGAATACTTAGCAATCCAACGAAGACCAAGTGTCTGTCTTCTCTCAGGTGAAACCTCGATAGGTACCTGATAGGTAGCACCACCAACACGGCGAGCCTTAACCTCCAAAGAAGGCATAACATTTTCCATAGCCTGCTCAAAAACCTCTAATGGCTCCTTGCCTGTCTTCTCGGAAATAATATCAAAAGCACCGTAAACGATTTTCTGGGAAACACCCTTCTTTCCGTCATACATGATGTTGTTGATAAGACGAGTGACGAGCTTTGAGTTATACACTGGATCAGGCAGGACATCTCTCTTAGCAATTTGACCTCTTCTTGGCACTTTACTTCCCTCCTTCATAATGATGAATTCTTAGGTACTCGAAAGGATTTTGTTCTTCCGTTTGCCATACAGAGGCTATATATAAAAATACATCTCTGTATTGCATAATCAATTAAACATTTATCCTTAGAGAATTTTCTTTCGCTCTATGCGAAATTATTTTGCAGCTCCAGCCTTTGGACGCTTTGCGCCATACTTAGAACGGGACTGCATACGCTTTGCAACGCCCTGTGCGTCAAGCGTACCTCTGATAATGTGGTAACGAACACCAGGAAGGTCCTTTACACGTCCGCCTCTAATGAGAACGACGCTGTGCTCCTGAAGGTTATGACCTACACCAGGAATGTAGGAAGTAACTTCGATACCGTTAGAAAGTCTTACTCTGGCAATCTTTCTGAGAGCTGAGTTAGGCTTCTTAGGAGTAGCTGTCTTAACTGCTGTGCAAACGCCTCTCTTTTGTGGAGAGTTTTGGTCAATAGCTACACGCTTCTTAGAGTTCCAGCCTTTACGGAGTGCAGGAGCCTTAGCTTTCTTTTCAGAAACCTCTCTGCCCTTGCGTACCAATTGGTTAAATGTTGGCAATCAAATCCACCTCCTTGCTCAAAATATATATGTTAAAGAGCCTGATTATTATGGCTCTATAACAAGCAAAATATGCGAAAACTGGGATTTATTTTCCAGATTTCAGTCAGCAAACAATAGTCGCCCACAATTTATGATTTTAACACAGCCAAATATATTTTGTCAAGCACTAATCTACTTAAAATCAAGATTTTTCTTAATCTTTACACATAAAGCAAAAAGCTCATCACCGAAGTGATGAGCTTTTCAAAATATATTTTTATCTCTTAATCACAAATACAGTAACGCCCTGATTAAGTCCTAATATTTTTCTCTCTATCTTAGCATTAGAATACTTGCTCACCATATTTCTAAGAGCTGTTCCGCCACGATAACCATGTATAACAGAAACCTCTCTTACATCTTTCGGCAAGGTTTTCAGTGTAGAAGTTATAAGACTTCTCGCACTTTCAACAGTATGACCATGCAGGTCTATTTCTATTGAATAAGGCATCGTTTTCACCTCTGCTTAATCCGCTGTAATTTCAGCAGTTTTTGCACCAACAATTTCAATTAAATCCTTTGGTGCAAGCTCTATCTGATAACCTATCTTTCCTGCACTTACTATGATTGCTTCTATATTCTCGGCAGATTTATCAAATACTGTTACAAATTGCTTTTTCATTCCGATAGGTGAACAGCCTCCTCTGATATATCCAGTAACCTTATTTATATCCTTAACATGAATCATTTCAACATGCTTTTCGCCAACAGATTTTGCTGCCTTTTTTAAATCAAGTTCTTTTAATACAGGAACTACAAAAACATAATAATCTCTGCCCGCACCCTTTGTAACCAATGTTTTGAAAACCTGTTCTGGATTTTGCCCCATCTTTTCCGCAACAGCTGCACCATCAATAGCTCCGTCACTATGGTCATAGGTATGTGCTTTATATGTAATCTTTGCTTTATCAAGAATACGCATAACATTTGTCTTAAATTCTGACATATTATTTCAGTCCTTTCAGCTTTAAATCAACTTTACATTATAATAAAATTTAATGGTGACTTTGTCAATATTTTTAGAATTGTTATATTAAGCTTTGATTATATAACAAAAAGGACATCAAACACACTCTTATAAAATGCGTCTGATACCCTTTATTTATTGGGAGTTGAAAATATTAATAAATATAGAAAATTTCAGGTATTAACTTCTGTCATATGCCTTACAAATTTAATCTTATCCATAGCTTTAAGCATTGCTGTAATAACAACAAGCTTCACTATGGTCATTGGTATTATCTGAACAAAAAGGCGTGAAACAAGGGTAGAAAAATAGAATGCAAAGAAATCTGTTTCATTACCTTTATAAAGTATTGTCAACCATAATGGTGTAATAAACAAGCTAAAAACAAATTCTGATATAAGTACCGAAATTAAAATTCTTATAAAGCTATCACCCTTTTTAAGAAGCAATCCAAATATAGCACCTACAAGCATAGCCGAAATCGTAATCGGCGGAAACCATATTCCAACAGGGCGAAACATCACTCCTATAATATCGCCTATTCCTGCTACTTCTGCAGCTCCTATTGCACCATAAAGTCTTGCGGCAATAACTACTGGAACAAATGAAAAGCCTATTTTGATATTCCACACCTGAAATGTAAGAAATTGTGAAATTACAAACTGGGCAGCAATAAGAATTGCAAATACTGCCATTGTTTGTGTTGATAGCTTAACATTGACTTTGCGACTTTTTGTTTCATTCAATTTGTTTTTGAACATAAAAAAACCTCCTTATTTTTACAGAATCGCTGTAATGAAATAAGAAGATTACTTCTTTACATTATCAAACAGCGGGATGCAGACTGCGTACCGCAAGAAATTCTTTTCGTTCATACGACAACTCCCCGTTCGTATGACACTTAACGCACACAATCTTACTCTGTAGCTAATACTATACACCCTCAAATACATTTTGTAAAGGAAATCTTCTGGCAATGGTTTTATATTTTATATGACACTTGAAATTGTGTTTTTTCGAATACTTGCTATTATCGCAAAAAAGGTATATAATAAAGATTAGGCAAATTTTATAGCACACAAACTATAATATGCAAATTTCTTAGAAGAAGGGATTCTTTATGACTAAAATTGATATTTTTTCAGGCTTTCTCGGTGCAGGAAAAACTACACTTATCAAAAAGCTTATCGAAGAAGCCTTTAAGGGCGAAAAGCTCGTTTTAATTGAGAATGAGTTCGGCGAAATCGGCATTGACGGCGGTTTCCTCAAGGAGGCTGGCGTGCAGATTAACGAAATGAATTCTGGCTGTATCTGCTGTTCTCTTGTTGGTGATTTTGAAAAGGCTCTCGGCAAGGTTCTTGAGGACTACTCTCCTGACAGAATCATCATTGAACCATCAGGCGTTGGTAAGCTTTCAGATGTTATTAAGGCTGTTCAGGCTGTCGTAACAGATAAGGTTTGCCTTAACGGTTTTGTTACAGTTGCAGATGCTACAAAGTGCAAGATGTATATTAAGAATTTTGGTGAGTTCTATCTTAACCAAATCGAATATGCTAGCACTATCGTTCTCAGCAGAACTCAAAATCTTTCACAAGAAAAGCTTGATGCCGCTCTCGCCCTTATTCGTGAGCATAATAGCAAAGCAAGAGTTGTTACAACTCCATGGAGCGAAATCTCTGGTAAAAACATTCTTACAGCAATCGAGGGTGACAACTCCTTCACAGAAGACCTCCTCAAAGAAGCTGAAGTTTGCCCAACCTGCGGACATCATCACCATGACGGTGAACATTGCGACCATGACCACGATGAGCATGACCATGAGCATTGCCACCACGACCACGATGAGCATGACCATGAGCATTGCCATCACGACCACGATGAGCATGACCATGAGCATTGCCACCACGACCACGATGAGCATGACCACGAGCATTGCTGTCATGACCATAACGGACATCATCACCATGCTGATGAAGTATTCACAAGCTGGGGCAAGGAAACTGCAAAGCACTTCACAAAGGAAGAAATTGAAAAAATTCTCTCTGCTTTGAATGACACTGAAAAGTATGGTTTCATACTTCGTGCAAAGGGCATTGTTGCAGGTGAAAACGGTGAATGGATTCACTTTGACTTCGTTCCTAAGGAATCAAATGTAAGAAATGGTTCTGCTGACTATACTGGCAGGCTTTGTGTTATCGGTTCTAAACTTAATGAGGCTGCTCTTGCTGAACTTTTCGATTGCTAAGAGATTTTCCCGAAAGGATTTGATTAAATGACTATACCTGTTTATCTGTTTTTGGGATTTCTTGAGGGCGGAAAAACTAAGTTCATTCAAGAATCTATGTCTGACAAACGCTTTCACGATGGCGACAGAACACTTATTGTTGTTTGTGAAGAGGGTATCGAGGAATTCGATACATCTAAATTCCATGGTGGAAATGTTACAATAGCAGTTATAGAGGACGAAGCCGAGCTTAATGCCAAGCACCTCGAGGAACTTCGCAAAAAGTGCAGAGCTGAAAGAGTTCTTATCGAATATAACGGTATGTGGCTTATTCAACAGCTTGCCGAAGCACTTCCTAAGAACTGGCAAATCTATCAAACAATGATGATGCTTGATGCTACAACATTTGATATTTATAATGCTAATATGCGTCAGCTTATGATAGATAAATTCTCCGCCGCAGAAATGATTGCAATAAATCGTTGTGAGCCTGGTGTTGATAAGGCTAAATTCCATAATGCAGTTCGTGCATTGAATCGCCGAGCAAGTATTGTTTTTGAATATAAAGATGGTTCTATCGAGCCAGACGACATCAAAGACGAATTACCATTTGACCTTAAAGCACCTATTGTTGAGATTAAGGACGAGGATTTCGGTATACTTTATCTTGACGCTATGGACGAGCCTGATAAGTATGATGGTAAGATTATCAGCTATACGGGCATTGTCGCAAAATCCCCTAAGCTTCCTAAAAATACCTTTATCGCAGGGCGCTTCTGTATGACCTGCTGTGCTGAGGATATAAATTATATTGGTTTTGTCTGCAACTCAAATACTGACCTCAAGCTTAAAAATAAAGGTTGGTATAAGGTTAAAGCTAAGATTAAGGTTGAGAATAATTCAGCTTATCAAGGTGTTGGCCCTGTATTATATATTCTTGCAGTTGAACCGGGCAAAAAACCTGACGAAGAGCTTGTTTACTTCACCTAAGGAGCGATTCAGATATGATATGCGACGATATGCCGCTCTTACTATGGTTTCAGTGTGATAATCCATTTTCTGAAAGTGAAGGAAATTTTCGCTATTGTCTTTCACCAAAGGATAATGACGAAAAAGAACGCACTCTACTTTTAGAAATTTGGACTGGAAAGTTTTGCAAGGAAAAAAGCGAAATTTTGCATAGTCAGGAATTTTCCATGAGCGATGAAGGAATCCAAGAGGCAATCACTGTTATCAAAGAAAAATTAAATACTATCGCTTAAAATTTTAATCCGCCTTTGGTATTTATATCAAAAGCGGATTTTTATATAAAACTAAAAATCAATTAACTCCTTCAGCTCTCGATATTTGAATTTCAGCAGCAAATATATACCTCTTAGCGTAATTTTGCTGACAACAAAACTTCATTTATATATAATAATATCAAAAGAAAGGAGGTTTTAAAATTGAACATTCGGATTGAAATAATCGACACAAATAAACCTTATGCGGTTATATATACAAATAAAATTACACCAGAGGTTCAACAGGCGGTTTCATTACTTGATACTAAATCAGAACTTATAACCGCAAATGATGATGAAAAAATCATTATTATTCAACCCACAGAAATTTATATGATTCGTATTGAAAATTCAGAAACCATTATTTATTGTGAAAACCATAAGTACCGCTCTAAGAAAAGGCTTTATGAGCTTTTATCATTACTTGGCAAAGATTTTATACAAATCTCAAAAAGTGCAGTAATAAATCTTAAACAAATTGATTTTGTTGAACCATCATTCAGCGGTATGATGAAACTTTTTCTAAAAAACAAACAAAGCGAATATATCTCAAGAAAATATTTGTCTGAATTTAAGAAATGTCTTGGTTTATGAAAGGAGTTTTATTTATGAAAAAATTTTTAGGAAGAACTTTTTTAGGAATTGCTTGGGGCTGCACTATAAACTGCCTTATTATGCTTATAATATCATTTTCAGAAGGCAAAATTTATTTTACTGCAAACGAATATCTCAAACAGCTTATCTGTTCAGCGGTTGTCGGAATAGCATTTGCATTGCCAACTTTGATATACGAAAATGAAAAGCTTTCACAAGGAATAAAGTGTCTTATTCACCTTGGCATCGGCTTTATTATTTATTTTATTACTGCCTTTATTGCTGGTTGGTTTCCAGTTGGCGTAGACATAGGAATAGTTATAAGCTCTGTTTTAATTATGATTGCACTATCATTTGTAATTTACTTTTTCTTTTGGCTTTATTATAAAAACGAAGCTAAAAAGATAAATCAAAAAATAAAAAACCATTAAAATAAGTCTTAAATTTTTTAATTTATGTCATATTAAAAATCCTATCTATATTAAAGCAATAAATTGCCCAATAGATAGGATTTTCTTATATATAAACTAACTTTCCTGCATTGGTGGAGTAAAATTCTCTATTGCCTCTCTAAGCTTTGGGTGATGAATTATAAAATGAATTGCGGGAGATTTTCCCTTAGAAATCATAACCCACTGCCCTTGATGTATTATTATCTGCAAGTTGCGGAAAGTATGTGCAGATGTCTGCTTAAAAATATAATTTGGGTGTTTTTCTGCATACTTCAGGCTTTGCTTTAAATGTTCAAGATAGTCTTTGTATGTATACAGTATATCATTTTCGTAAAACATTCCGGAAAGAGAGAGCGACATAGGATAGTTTTCAAATTCTTCTTTAGTTATATAAGGAATTTCGTCCTCAATGATATTATTTTTAAGAATTTGCCCTGCAATATTTCTTTGTTGTTCAGCATAAGACATTATATTCTGTTTATCTGCTTCCGAAAGAGAATGTTTTTCTAAAAACTTCTTTAAATAATTCTCCTCCATAGTATAAAGTGGTAGTGAAGATAAAATACTTCTTCTCTTTCCTTCTGTGTGAACATCTGAAAATAAAAAAGCATTCAATGCACTTACACTATCCTCTCTATAAATATCCATAAGGGAATGTGCATTGCTTAACAGTTCGTTCGCTCTCTTATTATAATAGGCAACCTCGTCCTTAGATTTTGTAAGGTAATACTTTCCGTCACTATGATAACCAGAAATAGCCTCACCAGATAATGCAACTGTTCCTGATACTTTAAGGAAATGCAAAAAAACACTATTCTGTATACCTTTTATATAATATGGTGAAATCTGACCTGTCATATACATAGGTATATAGCTTTCAAGCCCGAGCATCATTTCTGAAAACGGTCTATCAACATTATGTATCATATTTAAGTGCAAGCCTTTTTTTAGCATCATAGCCATACCAAACATCCACTTTTTAGGAAAATCTGCATCCTTAGCCATACTTTCCATTGGCATATCACTATACATTATAACTTGTTCCATAGATTTAGAAAGAACTGTCGCCTTGAGAAAATCAAGCTCACTCTGCATCATATTTTTTAAACCAAAATAGCTTTTTGATGTCGGAAGCTGAAACGGCAATGTTGGTACTTTTAATTCATCAAAATGTATCGCTTTAATATATTCATTTAAATCAAATTCATTTAGCTTATCTAAAAAATTTGATATGTTATTATCACTCTTGCCTTTTCCATCTATAAGCCATTCTTTTATCTTTTCAAAACGCTTTGAACTATCAGAAAGTTCTTCTTTTGAACATTCCAAAAGTTCAGAAAGTATTTTTATCTGAGAATCGTTCTCTACTTCTTTCGCAACACAGCATGCAACATCCTCTGCAAATTTAACAGGCTCAGCAGGCTGACGAGAACCACTCTTTATTCTGAATATTGTTGAAGAATCATAGTTTATATATTTACAAAGCTTTGATACATTTATATTCATTATTGAAATCAATGTATTAAAATTTCTTCTTAATTGCTCTCTATCTGCTGTACTTACATCATCACATTCAAGAAAAGAATCTATAACTGATTTTTTTGTTATATTAGGTTGTTTATTTTCTGCTAATATAACAATAGCTTCACAAAGTCTTTCCAAAGCCTCGCTATTAATTTCAGGCACACGCTCACCAGAACGATAGCGACTGATAGTAGAGGGTGATAAACCCGAAACCTTACATAAATCCTTAGCAGTACAATTTATAATTTCTATATAATCATTAAGTCTTTCATTAAATTTCATCTTATAAACCCCACACTTCTATATAATTATACACCCCATGTTAAATTATAAAAGTTATTTTCCAAATTGGAAAGTGACATTATGGAAATAATTCACTACACTATAATATCTTATAGTATAATAAAAGTGTAAAAATTTCAAGCCTATGGAGGTGCATTTTAGCTATGGTAACTAAAACTTAAACTAAACAAAGCTAAAATAAATTATTTAGTAAAGCGAGGTTGAGAAAATATGAAAAAAACATCAATCAAAAAAACAAACCAAGTGCTGTCGGTTTTGTTATCGTCTTGTATGCTATTATCAGCTACCACAGCGGCTTCGGCTACCACAACTGAGCCCCTTTCTGACAACAGGCAGACTCTTGCAGTTCAATCACAAAAAACTGATGTAGACACAACTATTGCTTTTAAACCAGGTTGGACTTGGATAGATATAAGTCCTGGCAATAAATTAAACAGAGCCAATGACCATTACGGCTATGGTGATTTAACACTTGATTCAGACCAACAATATGAAATTATAAACGAATTTTGGGTTCGTGACGACGGCAAAGTAAACTCTTCATCAGGCAAACATGAATACGATATATTTGAATCTGGTCGCAGCTACACTTATGGTATGGAGCTTAAAGCAAAAGACGGATATAAGTTCAATAAAACTGCCAAATATCTGATTAAAGACTCTTGGCATTTTGAAGATATAGATGATGCAATTTGCACTGTTTCTGAAGATGAAAGTATTCTTACCATAAAGAATATGCACACAACGACATTTGAATCTCTTGATAATTACAAAGTAATTGATACGATAGAAGTCAACAATGCTACTTTGACATTCAATGTGGGTGATACTCCTAAATTCACAGGCAAAGAACCCGAAAACAGTAAATATAGTATTGTAGAATATTGGCGTGATAATGTCAATGGTGAAGGTATATGTACAAGTCCATTCTTCAATCAGGCTTTTGAAAAACATATTGAGAAATTCAAGTCAGGCGTCAACTACGAATACAGTATATATTTTAGAATAGATGGAGACGCATGGGAAGAAGGTTATCGCTTAGCTGATAGTGTTACGATTAAAATTAACGGAAAAGACATAGATTTCAATATTGAAGATATTGATTATAACGCTAGTGTTGAAGCTTGGACTTCCAATCTTATCTCTATGACGCCAACAGAAGTTACTCAAGACAATAAGGTTGATACCAATATCAAGATTACAAACACAATGCTTGATATTTACCCAGGAAACACACCGAGAGGTCCTCTTTCAGACGGCACTGACGCTCATGGCTATGGTGCAAAAACAAATTCAGAGCAATATGAGCTTACAGATGAATTCTGGGTTCGTGATGACGGTAAGGTAAATTATTACAGTGACCCATACAGTAGTGAAGGAAAAAACGAATATGGTACTTTTGAAGTCGGCCATAGCTATACCTATGGCATAGAGCTTAAGGCGAAAAGTGGATATATATTCGACAAAAATGCTGAATATAAAGTAAATGTGGACGGCACAGATATGACTGGTACAACTTCTGTTGTTTCAGAGGACGGCAAAACTCTTACCATAAAGAATATCAAAACAGAAGAGTTTAAAGCTCCAAGTGCTGATAAAGAAATTAACACAGTAGAAATTAATAATGCAACCCTCAACTTTAAGGTTGGAGATGTTCCCGTATTTACAGGAAAAATCGACAATGATATGTATTATATTGACCACGAGAGATGGGATGGCTCAGACAACACTGGCTGGACATCATCTGAATACTGGAATCAAAGATATGGCGATTTTGAAGGAAGCTGGGGTATGCCTATTACAGCCTTTGCTGCTAACACAGAATATACCTACGGCGTTTATCTGAAGCTGACGAAAAATGCATATAAAGAAGGTTATCGTTTCAGCAAAGATGCTAATAAGTTTAAGTTAATATTAAACGGTCAGACTATCAATTTTAGTAACCCTGAAAATGATATAAGCACTGACGATTATGATGGCTTCTTCGTATGGTTTAGCAATGTTCTCGTAATGACGCCAACAGAAAACACTGACCCAGATAACCCATCTAATCCTGAAAATCCAAACAAACCTGGTGAACCATCTACACCTGATAAACCAAGCAATCCTGGCGAACCAGCTACACCTGATAACCCATCTACCCCGAGCATTCCTAATAATTCTTCCAATCAAAATGGAAAAGTTCCTCAAACTGGTGCAGACAATATGATTATATGGTTTACACTTGGTTTAATCTCAAGTACCTCTATTATTGCAATAGCAATGTATAGAAAAAGAAAAAAATCCTCTAAGTAATTTGATATAACTTTCCCCGAGTTAAGGGCAGGAGGGTAGAAAAATATTCCAGTGGAATGTTTTTCGTAGGGAACTCTATCAAGGGTTTTCTATTCAACTAATGTTACTGATAAGAAAAATAAAAGAGGTGAACTTAGTGACCTAACCTGCCCCAAATTGTGCAGACAGTACAAAAAGTGTACTTAAGATAGAAAATTAAATTTTAAGAAACAAACTGATTTCGTTTTTCAAGCGAAGTCAGTTTTGTTTTTGTTTGAATACGGTAATTGTTGTAGAAGTTGATGTATTCTGTGGATACACTCGGTTTTGAGTATGAAAAAGAAATTTTCAGCTAAAGCACAATATTTGCTACTTGATATTCAATAGATAACTCCACTTCCTTTTTGTGAGCAAGAGAAAATCCCATATTAACCTGTTTTCTATTTCTAATCGCTTATATATCTGTAACTTCTTGACATAAAAAATCCCCCTATGGTAGTTTCCTTTATTCCACCATAGAGGGTATCTTTTTCTATTTTCCGTTTTTTACAGACTTGTCCATAGCCTACCTCTTTAGAAACAAAGAGATGTTAAGGACTTTGTCATTAACAATCACAAGGACTCCGTCCACCGATTCTACAAGCTTTTTATTTTAGAACCTGTCTTAGATTATCAGCCAGAAATGGCAGAATTGATGTCATCTCTCATACGGATAGCTTCTCGTCTTGCGGCGGCTGCAAAATCCTTTTCGTCACAGCCTTCTTTTTTGTATGCACACATAATTCCACGAGAAGAATTGATAATAGCACCAATACCATTTGAATCAAATGCAGGAGCAACATCTTTTGCACCGCCACCTTGTGCACCATATCCAGGTACAAGGAAGAAGGTGTGGGGCATAGATTTTCTCAATTCTCCGAGCTGTGCAGGATATGTTGCACCTACAACAGAGCCTACTGCTGAATATCCATATTTACCGACAAGCTCTGAACCCCAGTTTTCGCACATTTCGCCCATAGTTGCATATACAGACTTGCCGTCTGCAAACTCTCTGTCTTGAAGTTCGCCTGATGATGGATTAGATGTTTTGACAAGTACGAAAATTCCCTTGTCAGAATCTTCACAAATCTTGAGCAATGGCTTAATGCCGTCTGTTCCGAGATAACCATTAACAGTAAGTGCATCTGCACCAAAAGCCTCAAACTTAACACCCTCAACATCTGTTTTGCCAAGGTGAGCAGTTGCATAAGCCTCCATAGTTGTGCCTATGTCGTTTCTCTTGCCGTCTGTAATTACGAACATACCTTTTTCTTTAGCATATGAGATAGTTTCATATAGAGCCTTAACACCATAGAAACCATACATTTCATAGTAAGCTGCCTGTGGCTTTATAGCAGGAACTATATCGCAAAGAGCATCAATAAGGGCCTTGTTGAATGTGAGGAGAGCATCTGCTGCACCCTCAAGATTCTTGCCATATTTTGCATAGGATTCCTCTTTAATGTATACAGGAATATAATCAAGCTTTGGGTCAAGTCCTGCTACTGTCGGATTTTTAGTTTCAATAATCTTAGCGATAAGTCTGTCAAATGACATTGTAATCAGCCTCCGTTTAATTTTATTCTGCAGTGTATACTATTCTGCCACCACAAATTGTATATTTAACACGAGATTTAAGAGTTTTACCCTTAAATGGTGTGTTTTTTGATTTTCCGTGCAGTTTATTTTCATCAACTACCCATTCTTCATCAGAGTCAAAGAGCATAATATCAGCAGGTGAACCAACTGTTAGTGAGCCAGCATTTATTCCAAGAATTTCTGCAGGGGTTGTTGACATAAGCTTTATAAGCTTTTCGAGCGACATAATACCAGTGCTTACAAGAGCGGTATATGAAGCCGAGAAAGAAGTTTCCATACCAATACTTCCGTTAGGTGACTTCTCAAAATCAGCTTTTTCTTCTGGAGTATGTGGTGCATGGTCTGTTGAGATTGCATCGAGAGTGCCATCAAGAAGTCCGTCTATGATAGCTTGCCTGTCTGTTTCTGTTCTAAGAGGAGGGTTCATTCTGAAATCTGCATCATGCTTGAGAAGTTCATTTTCTGTAAAGGTAAAGTAGTGTGGGCAGGTTTCTGCGGTAACACGAACACCACGAGCCTTTGCATCACGAACAAGTGCAACAGAAGTAGCTGTGCTGACATGGCATATATGAATAGCAGTTCCATATGCAGCAGCTATTGCAATTTCTCTTGCTGTACCAGTATCCTCAGCGGCGGCAGGTATGCCTTTTATACCAAGCAGTTTAGAAACCTTGCCTTCGTTAATTTTCCCGCCGTCTGCAAGAAATAAATCTTCGCAGTGTGCAGTAACTGTAAGACCAAGCTCATCAGCAAGTTGCATAGCCTCTGCCATAAATTTTGTATTTACAACAGGTCTGCCATCATCAGAGAGAGCAATAATTCCCGCCTCTTTAAGTGCAGGAATATCAGTCATTTCCTCACTTTTTAAGCCCTTAGTAATCGCTCCGACAACATAAACTCTTGCGTCTGCATTTTTTGCTTTATCAAGAATATACTTTACAGTTTCTGGAGTATCAACAGCAGGCTTTGTGTTTGGCATGGCAAGTAAGCTTGTTACACCGCCAGCCGCTGCACTTTTACACCCAGTCATAATATCTTCTTTATCAGTAAAGCCTGGGTCACGAAGATGTACATGCATATCTACAAGACCTGGAGCGGCATAAAGACCTGAACCATCAATGGTTTTGCAATCGACAGTAAGATTTTTACCAAGCTTTGATATAACGCCGTCCTCAATCATAATATCGCTTATGCAGTTAAGGGATTGTGAAGGGTCGATGATATGCACATTTTTAATGAGCAGTTTATCCATTGGAAATCAAACCTTTCTTGAAATTTTATCAGCCAAGCTGATATAAGTTTATTTCTTCTCGGAATTATTGATTTCATCTGTTGTCTGCTGTGCCTTAGTCTGTGACTGTGAAAGGCTTTCAGGGTCGTTTTTTCCGAAAAGTTTTTCAAAGCGAGATTCTGTTTTTAGAGCAGGAATTGTGCTTTGAGGGGTTCTGTTGTGAACATTTTCTTCATCATTTTGAATAGGCTTTTCAAAAACAACGCTATCATCTTTTTGCTCGTTATTAGCATTGGTTTGTTTATTGTCGGAACTCTCATTATTTTCTGTTGAATTTTTAACACCAAAGAGCTTTTCAAAACGGGATTCTGTTTTATCAAGGCTTTCGCTGTTTTCAGAAGATGAATCGTTTTTGCCAAAAAGTTTTTCGTATCTTGAATATATATCACTTTCTGTTGTAGTTTCCTTTATTGGAGCAGATGGAGCTTTTTTAACAGGCTCTGCAGGATTAGCAGTAGTCTGTGGCTTTTCAACGGGTTCTACAGGCGCAACAATAGGCTGTGGCTTTTCAACAAGCTTTGCAGGTGCAATTACTGGCTTTGGAGTATTGTCGATAGGCTTAGTGCTTGCATTTATTTTATTTTCATGCTCAAAAGCATCTTCATCAATTTCAGGAACAACAGCCTTTTTAATTCTTCCGAGGAAGCTTTTTAAAGACTTATCTTTAGTGTCATGAGTATCAGGTTCGGTAATTTCAGCTTTCTTATCCTCAACCACTGGAGCAGACTCTATAGTTTCAGCTTTCTTATCCTCAACTACTGGAGCAGACTCAATTTTTTCAGAGGTTTCTTCCTCGATTGGTTTAATATCATTCTTAGTCTTTGGAACGGTAAAGGTTTCAGTTGTAAGCTGAATACCAGCTTGCTCAGGCGTTTTAGAAACACCAGTTGTTATATAATCCACTGTTCCAGGAGGATTATATTTAGGTGCTTTTGGAAGATTTGGATTTACTTTAGTTTGCTCATCATTTGAATTATAAATCTCAATTTTCTCTATCGTTGGTTGTGCATCAAATAGTGCAAAATCATCAAACTTATAAGCGCTTTCTTCTGAAACAGCTTTTTCTTCTATTTTTGTTTCAGTCTTTTTATCATCTGTTTTTGACTCAGATTTTTTTTCGTACTTAGGTTCAATAGATGTTACTTCTTTTTTTGATTCGAGCTTAGGTTTGTCAGGTTTCTTAGAATCCTTTTTTTCATCTTGCTTTTTAGGCTTCTGTTTTTTGTCTGACTTTTCAGCTTTTTTATCATCTTTTTTCTTTGACTTGTCTTCGGACTTATTTTTTGTTTCAGAATTTTTCTTTTCAGGTTTTTGCTCTGAAATATTATTATTTTCAATTTCGGCTAAAAGCTTCTTTTTCTTGCAAGAGCGACTTATAAGAACTGAAATCAAAACTATGAAAAGAACTATACATACACCAGCAGTAGTATAAATGAGAATCATCATATTTTTGATTTCGTCATCATTTGTATCTGCTTTAACAGGTGGCTTAATGTCTGTAAAGGAAACGCTTTTCATAACAGCTTCAAGAATTTCTTTTTGTTGGTCGCTGAGGTCTTTCGCACGAGTTTGAAGTGTAATGGTAATTTTCTGACCATTTACAACAGTATAATTTTGAATACCAGCAATATCATCGCCATCTTCTGTTGAATGATAATTTAAGCTAAGATATAGAACATCACCATATTTTTTCTGTGTGCAAGAGGCGTATTCTTTTTGTTTTGTAAGAGAGTTTGTAATTTCAATTAAATCCTTGTCAGAAAGTTCTGTGAAGTTATTTATTGTTTTACTGTCCTCATCTTGTGTCATAGTTACGGTTATATCATAGGCAAAATCCTCTGGAGAAGCCTTGAGATACATATTAGATTTTTTAAGAGATGCAACAGCTTCTTCTGCGGTCATCTTAAAAAGCTCAAGGGCTTTTTCGTTTTGCTCACCACTTCTCAAGATTGCATAAACATCATTTGGGAGAGCAATATTCATTTTAAGTGCGTCAAGCTTATAATTGATAAGGGGGATTTCGCTTTTGTCACTTCTTTTAGAGGTTTCTTTTGAGCTTTCTTGTTTGCTTGGCTCTTGGCTTGATTCTACAACACTTGGTTCAGAGCTTGGCTCTTGACTCGATTCTTCAACACTTGGTTCAGAGCTTGGCTCTTGGCTTGGTTCTTCAACACTTGGTTCAGGACTTGGCTCTTGACTCGGTTCTTCAACACTTGGTTCAGGACTTGGCTCTTGGCTTGGCTCTTCAACACTTGGTTCAGAGCTTGGCTCTTGGCTTGGTTCTTCATATGGATTATTTATAGGAACAAAATATCCATAGGAGTTAAGGTCATAATATATTCTTGTGCCGTCTTCATCATCAATATACGCATATCCTAATGCATCATATCTAATATTATCTTGTACATATTGGTTGTAACCTGTTTGCGGGTCGGTTTCACCAGGAATAGCCATTACGGCAGAAGAAAATACGCACGAGGCCGCCAAAAGTGCAGCTAAAATAGCCGTAAAACGCTTCATAACAATTACCTCCGTTTTTAATTCATATGCACGCTTAGACATATGTAGGTCGTTTTATAGTATAATGTGGCTGTGGATTTTTTATATAATTAGCCGATTATATTATCATTATACTTTATATTGTCGAAAAACACAAGTAGCGGATAAATCTGTTTATTTTGTTTTAAGATAATAGTTAAGGGATTTCGCTCTTTACGGAGAGCGACCAAAGACTTTGCTTTTAAAAAAGCTTGAGCAAAACTTTTCCCTATCTTATGTAAGTAAATCTAATCCACATAAAAAGGACACAACTCATAATCTGAGCTGTATCCTTTATTTATACTTATATTTATTTAACTTAGAAAAGTGTTGTTGAGAGGTATCTCTCGCCTGTATCCGGAAGAAGAACTACAATATTCTTGCCTTTATTCTCAGGACGCTTTGCAAGAACTGTTGCAGCGTGAATTGCAGCACCTGATGAAATACCCACAAGAAGTCCATCACTCTTTGCTACTGCTCTTGCACCCTCAAAAGCATCGTCATTAGAAACCTTTATAATCTCATCAACTATATCAAGATTCATTACGCCAGGAACAAAGCCTGCTCCAATACCCTGAATCTTATGTGGACCTGCCTTTCCGCCCGAAAGAACTGGTGATGATTCAGGTTCAACAGCAACAATCTTAACATTAGGATTCTTAGCCTTGAGAGCCTCGCCATTACCTGTTATAGTACCGCCTGTGCCAACACCTGCAACAAAAATATCAACCTTGCCATCAGTATCTCTCCAGATTTCTTCAGCAGTAGTCTTTTTGTGAATTTCTGGATTAGCCTCATTTTCAAACTGCTGTGGAATTATAGCGTTTCCATATTCCTCAACAAGTGCATTAGCCTTTGCAATAGCACCCTTCATACCCTCTGCACCAGGGGTCAACACAACCTCAGCACCAAGTGCTGAAACAATCTTTCTACGCTCAATACTCATTGTTTCAGGCATTGTAAGAATAAGTCTTAACCCCTTTGAAGCAGCAACAAACGCAAGTCCAATGCCTGTATTACCACTTGTAGGCTCAATAATAACAGTATCCTTGTTAATCTTGCCATTAGCAATGCCTTTTTCAATCATAGCATAAGCAACTCTGTCCTTAACGCTTCCGAGAGGGTTAAAATACTCAAGCTTTGCAATAATCTTAGCATCAAGATTATTATTAGCTTCATAGTTTGTGATTTCGAGTAAAGGTGTATTTCCAATAAGGTCTGTAAGTTTAGTAGCAATTTTTGACATAATATCTATCTCCTCTAATAATATATTTTTATTTAATTCAGATTATGATTAGGGATTATACGCGGCAACATCGAAAGTCGATATAAAGCATCTTTTCTATTCTCCTGTATTCCTATCTTTTTAGTATGTTTTACTGTGATTACATTATATGACGATTCAAACTATTTGTCAATAGCTTTTATTTATATTTTTAAAACTTTCTAAAAAAGCGGAAACCCATATTTTTATAAAGGATTTCCGCTTTAACTTTTATCATTATGTGAGTTTGATAATAACCTTTAGCTCATAATAATCTTGAAAAAGATTGGGCAAAATTTTAAATTGTCTTAGAAAATCTCTCAATTATTCTTCCTCATCATCAGAAAGCTCCTGATTATAGAATAGCCAGCTATTCTTTCCTTTATGCTTTATCGAGAAAAGTGCTATCTTAGAATTACTATAAAGCTCATCAAAGTTAGCCCCATCGTGTGGATAAATTGAAATTCCAACACTTCCAGAAACTGAAATAAGATTATCTCCAGACTCAAAGTCCTGTTTTAAGATATTACAAATACTTTCAGCTCTCTTTGGAAGAATATCATTACTCTCTAAACCTTTTATAAAGATAACGAATTGGTCTCTGCCTACTCTGCCGATAAGGTCATATTCTCTGAAAAGTTTTTTGAGTCTTTTTGTTATATCCTTGAGAACAGCATCAGCAAAAATCTGTCCCATTTGGTCATAAACATTTTTGAAATTATCTATATCAACAATCATAAAGGCATGTATGCCTCTTTCGCCTTCTAAAGTCTGTAAGAAATCATCAATTTCATATTTAAGATTATCTTTATTAAGCAGTTGAGTCAGAAAATCGTGTTTAAGCATATTTTTCATATTCTGATGCTCACGCCTTTCATCATCAATATCGCTTTCAAAGCCAATAACTGAATCTGGCAAACCTTGTTCATTAAAAATGCAAGTAAATCTCAGCTTGCTCCAACGATAGTTTTCGCTTATAGATTTTTTTATAATTCTTACAAAACACTCTGCATCATGATAACCAGCTCTTACAGCTAAAAGCTTATTAAGATATTTCTGTCTGTCCTCTGGATAAATAAATTCGCAATTTTTGATATATTCTATTGGATTTTCTGTTGGAGGCTCTATGCCATATATTTCCTTGAAAGAATCTGAAAACCACACTGCATCATTACTCAGTTGCCAACGAAACAGAACGAACTTCATATCCTTGAAAATTTCACTATACATATTTGTTGTAAGTGCAAGCTCATATTTTTCGTGGCAAATCATAGGAGCTTTTGGCATAGTCTTTGTAAGTTCTCTTTCCATTCTAAAAGCATCTAAATTCAGTAACTTAGAGCTATGATATGCAAATTTATTGCATCCAAACTTTTTAACAGTTTCTATTATCGCAGAACTCAGATTATATGGAAGTATAATGGAAACTCCACTTGATGTAAAATAATCAAAAACAAATTTAAGCAATTTATTAGGATAATAACCATCAATAATTCCACTTATAAAGCTTGCTGAGAAAGATACCGAATCAAAAAGCTTTTCACTAAAACACTTTATATTGATATACTCTAAACCAAAGCCAAATAGACCAAGCTTAAAACCAAATGAACGAATCGCTGATGAGAAGTTGACAAGCTCCCTATGGCTCATAGTGTTCAGCATATCTTGTGTTATGTTTATAGTTATATTCCTACAATTTAATTGATGTTCAGAAAGAAAATTCTCGATATTTTTTAAAAGAACAGGTGCATCTATGCCTTTAAACATAGTATAAAGTGATATTTCAGGCAATATATCACAATCCTTTTGAAGCTCATATAATCCAAGCAAAAGGCGTTTAATACTATTCAAACCAAGAACTGTTATATTATCAGCAACAGATACCATTTCACAAAGCTCATTAAATGTATATGTAATATCCGTACTTGGCAATTCCAGATAATCATAAGAAATAATACTCTCTGTTTCAGAATCTATTAATGGAGAAAATACTCTTTTAAAGTCATAAATATTAACACGCTCTTCATTAGAAATAAGCGAAAGTGAGGGCTTTTCTTGAAAGGATTTTCGCATCTCTTTATTATAGAAAAGATACATATCCTTGCCACGAAGCTTTGACATCTCTGTTGCAAAATCAGCATTATTCATAAGTTCAGTAAAGTTTGTTCCATCATTAGGATACTGTGCAACACCTATGCTTACCGAAATATTATGTTTGCTCAATAAATAATCGAACGACATATGCATAGATTTATAAAGTTCTTCGACCGCATTCAAGAGTTCTTTTACATCAAGGCAATCACGCAAAAAAATCACAAAATTATCTGAACCAATTCTTGCAATTAATGAATTGGTTTCAAAATGCTCCTTTAATTTTTCAGCAACCTTACAGAGAACTTCATCTCCAAAAGTAGTATTTGTAGCAGAATTTAAAGCCTTAAAATCATCTATATCTATATTTATCAATATATGCATACCATCTTTGCCAGAATGCGTAAGATAATCATCAACAGCTTTTCTTAGATAGTTCACATTCCAAAGACCTGTAAGATTATCGTGCTGAACATTATAGCGGTCATCTCCGTTTTTAGAGTTTTTCTCACTGATTTTAGATGCACAACAATATAGCTTTCTAAGCTTACCGTCCTCACAGAAAGGAATTACTATACAACGATACCAACGATAGGATTTTTTTCCTATAATAAATCTGCCATCAAATTCAAGCTTTTCTTTTCCCTTATCAACAGCCCTCTGCACATTGCTAAGACGAAAAATTTTCTTAAAAGCGACCACATCATCAGCATGACAAGATGATGACATCATAGTTACAGCCTCGGTATAATTTTTAGGAAAATAATTATACATCTTTTCCCAATTGCCCTTACGAACATAAAAATTATCATGCTTTAAATCGCATTCAAATACAATGTCATTTATTCTATAAAAGATTTGGCAATCTCTTTCATGAGTTTCTTTTGCTACCTGTTTCTGACGATCTAAAGCCTTTATAAGCTCTTCTCTGCCCATATTAGCATAAATACTCATAGCAGTATCACTAAAGTTGCGTTTGGTCATATTATCGGCTGCTTTAAGAGAGCCTTTCGTTTGATTATTTTTATCAATATGAGCTTTATCTGCATATATTCTCGCAAGCTCTTCAAACTGCGGAAGAACAAGATTAAAGCATTCCATAAGCTTTTCGGAAAACGCACCACATGCACCATTTTTAATCATTTCTACGGCTTGTTTATGCGGTATTCCAGCTTTGTATGGTCTGTCACTGGTCAAGGCATCATAACAGTCCGCAACAGAAACAACCTGTGCACAGATTGGAATGTCATCTCCTTGCAAGCCATCAGGATAACCCATTCCGTCCCATTTCTCATGATGATAACGGCAAATATTATAACAGTACTGAAAATATTCATTTTTTTCCTGCAAATCAAGTAAATTAAGAATCTCACAGCCCTTTGTTGTATGCTCTTTCATTATGCGAAATTCATCATATGTAAGTCGTCTTGGCGCAAGAAGTATTGCATCTGGAATAGCTATCTTACCTATATCATGAGTTGATGATGCTGAAACTATAAGATTAATTTTGCTTTCAGTAAGATTATATTCCGGGCATCTTTCAGCAACAACACGCAAAAGAATTTCAGTAAACTTGCGTATTCTATGAACATGCTTTCCGCTTTCAACATCACGATATTCAATAACAGTGCTAAGAGTATCAAGCATAGTATTATTCATATTATTAATAGTACTCTGCTGTTGATGAATTTTTTCATTCTGTTGCATTAAATAAGTTGCCTGCTTTTTCAAGAGTGTTTCAAGCTTATTTTTCTGCTCATAAAGCTCAACCAGATTATCAATTCGCCTTAAGACCGCATGAGGGTCAAATGGTTTCTCAATAATATCACAAGCGCCATATTCATGTCCATTAAACAATGATTCATCATTAAATTCTGCACTCATAAGAACAGTTGGAATAATATTTGTTATACCAAAATCCTTTAGTTCTCTTAGTGTTTCTACACCATCTTTTTTTGGCATAATCATATCAAGCAAAATAACAGCTATTTTATCATTGTTTTCATCAGCAATAGCTACTGCATCATAACCATTATCAGCCTCTAAAATTCTATACTTATCTTTGAAGAGTTCTGAAAGAATAGCTCTATTCATTTCTATATCATCAACAATCAAAATAGTATCTCGATTTGCCATTATCTCACCACCTTATATATTAAAGTTTTCGATAAAATCTATTATATTAGAATAATCATCTTTTAGTTTTTCAAAGAGAATTATTGCATCACTTACACTATTATTTTTTATTTTTTTAAGTAACTCACGAGAATCATTATATAAATCAGTAAAGCTAAGATTTCCAACAATAGCCATAAAAGTTATGAGCAAATTTTGCGATTGCCACAATTTATCGGCCTTAAATGAATTTATAAAATTAGTATAAGTATTATCTTCAGGAAATGAATTAAAATACTTTAAATACAATTCTTCGTTTTCTGAAAATCTTTCAAGAGCCATATCAATATCAATATTATTCTCTCTAAAGAAAGCTTTATTTTCTTTGGTCACAAAAAAGACCTCCTACTTTATTCTACAATATATTATACATAAAAAATCAGAGTTTGTATAGTCTTTTTTATGCAAATACTTCTAAACATTTTTCTAAAAAGATATTAATCTCTAAATTTTGCTATTCTTAAAATTTTCAACATAATAAAATCCTCGTTGCCTTATTTGCATTAAAGTAGTATAATAATTTATATTATCAATAAATTGGAGAGTATTGAAATGAAACTTTTATCAATAGAAAGCTCTTGCGACGAAACAGCCGCAGCCGTTGTTGAAGATGGCAGAAAAATTATTTCTTCGGTAGTTTCTTCGCAGGTTGAGGAGCATAAAAAATATGGTGGTGTTGTTCCTGAGATAGCCTCTCGCCGACACTGCGAAAATATAAACGGTGTTGTCGAAAAGGCTCTTGCTGATGCAAATTTATCACTTAATGAGCTTGATGGCATCGCTGTAACACACGCACCTGGTTTAATCGGCGCTTTACTTGTCGGAGTAAATTTTGCAAAAGGCTTATCTTTTGCAACAGGACTTCCGCTTATACCTGTGCATCATCTCCGCTCACATATCGCAGCTAATTACCTTGCTCACGAAAAACTCAAGCCGCCTTTTCTCTGCCTTGTCGTTTCTGGTGGACATAGCCATATAGTTGAGGTTATCGACTACACTACGCTTAGAATTGTTGGTAAAACTCGTGATGATGCCGCTGGAGAAGCATTTGACAAGGCTGCTCGTACAATGGGTATGCCTTATCCTGGCGGTATTCACCTTGATAAGAAAGCTGAAAACGGAAATCCTCTCAGCTTTAAGCTTCCACACCCTCATGTTGACGGTTCTCCTTATGATTTCAGTTTTTCCGGCTTAAAAACCGCTGTAATAAATCTTATCCACAATGCTGAACAAAAGGGCGAAATACTTTCAGTTGAGGATTTGAGTGCATCTTTCAGAAAGGCTGTTACTGATTGCTTGATTGAAAATTTCATCAAAGCCGCAACAGACCTCGGCTACAATAAGCTTGTTATGGCTGGCGGAGTTTCAGCAAATTCACTTCTCAGACGCAGACTTCAAGAAGAATGTGAAAAGCGTAGTTGGGAATATTACTATCCACCACTCAATCTTTGTGGAGATAATGGTGCAATGGTAGGTGCTCAAGGCTATTATGAATTTCTTGCTGGTCATACCGCTGGTATGGAGCTTAATGCACGAGCAACTATGAGCATAGATTATTAAATTTTCGGAAAAATCACAACAAAATTTGCAGTTTTTTTCACGACATTGGGTCAAAAACTCAATGTCGTGTTATTTTTCTCGAATTTTTACATAATATATGTTAGTATATATTAAATTTAAAAATGAAGGAGTGTTTTGTTATGAATTATGAGCCTTTAGCTAAACTATATTATAAAGATAAATCAGTATATACTAAAATCTATAATGAACGCTTCAACAATGAATTTTCATATCATCTCCCCTTTGAAATAAGTGGCAATAAAGCTTTTTTCATTATTGACTATCAAATATCAAGAAAAATAGAAGAAATTTATTATATAAGCAGGCAACTTGATGATATTTTAAACCAACTTCCTCCCATAGTTTTTAAATACTATATAAATAAAAATCTTATAGATGAAATAATGTTAACCAATGACATTGAAGGCGTTTATAGCACACGAAAAGAAATTAGCCAAATAATTGAAATGCCAGATAACAGCACTAAAAAAGTCAGGTTAATGGGTCTTGTAAAAAAATATCAAAAACTTATAAATGGTGAAAAAATTCCTCTCTCAAGCTGCAATGATATACGACTATTGTTTGATGAAATCGTTCTTAACGAAATTGAGGAAGATGGAAAAACAGATGGAGAAATTTTTAGAACGGGGTCAGTTTCTGTATGTACAGCGACAGATAAAGAAAAACATCGTGGATTATATCCAGAAAAAAAATTGATTGATTTTTTGAATAAATCTCTTGATTTTTTAACTAATGAAAATAATGTTGGTCCACTTGTTAAAATAGCGGTGTTTCATTATTTATTTGGTTATGCACACCCTTTTTATAATGGTAATGGCAGAACAAGCCGTTTTATAAGCAGTTATCTGTTGTGTAATATCTTAAACCAATCAATTGCATTAAGAATTTCATATACAATTAAAAATGATAAAAATAAATATTATAAGGCTTTTGATATATGTAATGACTCTAAGAATAAAGGTGATATAACACCCTTTATATATAGCTTTATTGATATAATTAAAAATGCGGCTAAAAGTTCACTTGAAAATCTTGAATCTTTAAAACAGCGTTTGGAATATTATTCAACCATTCATGAAAATATTTATAATTTCTTTGAGAATGATTTGCAATCAAAAATTGTATACATCTTAATTCAAAATGCACTATTCAGTAGCAAAGGAGTATTTATCGAGGAACTAAAACATCATCTTGAGTGTTCTGAAGCAACTATAAGAAAGAATATCAAATCACTAATAAAGCACGGACTTATCATCACTACAGAAAGAGAAAAAAATAAAATGCTTTATGAATTATCCTTAGATGATTTTGAACAATTTGCAGAAAATATTCAACAACTTTAATTAACAAACACCTTTGTGTCAATACATTTCTTGACTGTATAATTGATGTTACTAAGACATAAACTATCCTCAGGAAGTGAATACTTTGGAAAATAAGGTCTGTAAATGCCGTTGGAAAAACTGCAAACGATATGGCAACTGCAAAGAATGTATAGAACACCACCAAAAGAATAATAAATATCCGCTCCCATACTGTATGCGAAAACCTAACAAAAAAGATAAAGACAAATAGAAAAAGCTCCATTCACCGAGAGTTCAGTGAATGGAGCTTTAGCTTTTATAGATTTAAATTTTTTATTAGTCTATTTCGTTGCCAGGAAACTTAGGAATACCTGCAAGACCAGCCTTGAGGTCATCATCTGTTGGAATATAGTCTGTCATAAGTCCATCGTGGAACTTTTCATATGCAACCATATCAAAGTAACCTGTACCAGTAAGACCGAATACGATTGTCTTTTCTTCGCCTGTTTCTTTGCACTTGAGTGCTTCATCAATAGCAACTTTAATTGCGTGACTGCTTTCAGGAGCTGGAAGTATGCCTTCAACTCTTGCGAATTGTTCAGCAGCTTTAAAGACTTCTGTTTGCTCAACAGCACGAGCCTCCATAAGTCCATCATGATAAAGCTGTGAAAGAACATTATTCATACCATGATAACGCAAACCACCTGCATGGTTAGCTGATGGAATAAATCCACTGCCGAGTGTATACATCTTAGAAAGTGGGCAAACCTTACCGGTATCGCAGAAGTCATATACAAACTTACCTCTTGTAAGGCTTGGGCATGATGCTGGCTCAACAGCGATGAAGTGATAATCAGCCTCTCCTCTGAGCTTTTCACCCATAAATGGTGAAATAAGTCCGCCGAGGTTAGAACCGCCACCTGCACAACCGATGATAATATCAGGCTTGATACCATACTTATCAAGAGCAATTTTTGTTTCAAGACCAATAACTGACTGGTGCAAAAGTACCTGATTGAGAACGCTGCCAAGAACATAGCGATAGCCTTCTGTGCTTGTTGCAACTTCTACTGCCTCAGAAATTGCACAGCCAAGGCTTCCTGTTGTGCCAGGGAATTCCTCAAGAATCTTGCGTCCAATATTTGTCTGATTAGATGGTGATGGAGTTACACTTGCACCATAGGTACGCATAACCTCACGACGGAAAGGCTTTTGCTCATAAGAAACCTTAACCATATATACCTTGCAATCAAGGTCAAAATATGAACAAGCCATAGAAAGAGCAGTTCCCCACTGGCCAGCACCTGTTTCAGTTGTAACACCCTTCAAGCCTTGTTTCTTTGCATAATATGCCTGTGCGATTGCAGAATTAAGCTTATGGCTTCCGCTTGTGTTATTACCCTCAAATTTATAGTAAATCTTTGCCGGTGTACCCTTAATTGAATTCCAGTAGATTGATACTGCATCATCAA
>JABLTK010111175.1_pt1 | contig 26001 bp, 19 predicted proteins | sample 7160131 | NCBI WGS metagenome assembly JABLTK01 (sample SAMN14651221, study PRJNA627086) | human gut metagenome | isolation source: feces | host: Homo sapiens
AATTTCAAAAGATTTCGTATCAAATCGAGAGCGTAAACATAGTCTCCCGCCGCAAGCTTGGAGGATATTGTAACCCGCAGAGCCGCCAAATTGTCGGGATCCAATTTGAGAAGAACGCCGGCCAACGCCTCGATGTCCTCCTTGCCCGAACGGTTTTTTTTAATCAATTTTACGATATCCGACGCAAAGGCCTTTTTTAGATTGTCGGGATAATTTACGGGCAACGTATCGGCCAGTTTTAGAATGTCCGCCACCGAATTTGTTTCGCACGCTATTTTTATTTCCAAGATTTTTGCCGTTTGGCGCAGTCTCAAATTTCCGCAAAGCGCCATGGATTCCGCGGCTTTGGCGTAATCCCCGTTAATGCACTGTATCAGGGCGCAAAGGTAGTAGTCCAGCATCAGCGCCGCTTTGCTGTTTGTATTTATGGTTGCCCTTACCTTTTCGATTGTTGGGACGTCGGAAAGAACCACGCTCAATTCGCACAAGTCGAGCAAAAGGGAAATATTGGAGCGTTGGTACGCCGCCGCCTTTTTGAAAAAGTCCGCCGCTTCGGCGATGTTTTTTTGCGACAAGGCTATTTTGCCGCGTAAAATCATCGTTTCCGGCACAAGTTCCACGACCGAAGAATCGACGTCGGCCAAATTTTTAAGCGAGGCGTTTACGTTGCCACGCGACAAATCGCCAATAGCCAAACCGAGGAAGGCGTTTGCCGCCAGACGGTTGTCGCCGCTTTTCGCGCATTCGGCGAACATTTTTTCGGCGTTCAGAAAATTCCCGCGGGAAAGCATTTTATAGGCGTCGAGCAATTTCAAATACGGCGAGTTCTTTTCTTTTAGAACGCGTTCGATATCTGCGCGGCGGTCAAGCGCGCCCATGCGGGTAAAGGCCATGGCCGCATAATAAAGAAGATAGTCGGGCATCGGATATTTGCCGATACGGGCGAGATATTCGCTCGTAAGCATATAATCCGACTTGGCCGCCAGAATGTCGTCGAACATTTTTTTCTGATATTCGGGTTCGAGCGGATTAAGCGCGGCGGCACGAGACCAAAATATGGCGGCGTTCTCGAATTTTGAGGCGCGCTCGGAAATTTGCGCAAGCATTTTATAAGCCTCCTCGTTCGCATTGTCCATGCCGACCGCCGACATTAGTATCGCCGCCGCCAATTTGTCGTCGCCGCTTTTAACCGCCTTTACGGCCTCCGACATTTTGCGCGATATCGATATGTTTCCGTACGTATAGCGGCACATTGCGGCGACGATAAGAACCGATATCAAAGCGAGTATTATTATTAAGACCTTTTTCATGGAACTGGAATTTTTTTATGAAAAGCAAAATCCCCAAAGGAAGCCGCCCGAATAAAAATATCGGAAGCTATTTTTAATCAAGTTGACTTTTCTTATCCATTGTAGGAAATTCTTTATAGATTTTTAGGCAATATTTTAATATAGCAACCATTTTGAGAAATTTTTTTAAAACAATTTTATTCGCATCTCCGATTTGCCGCGTTTGCGCCGAGACGGCGGACGCCTCCGCCCAAGGCGGATTGCGGGACGCCTCGGCGGCTTCGGTGTGTATGTATGTTATCGTACTTATACTTGCGTTATGCAGCGCGGTTTTAATTTATTTTCTGCGCAAAGCTTTGCGAAAAAACAAAAGGTTGGAGTGCATATTTAGGGAATTGCCCGTAAGCTTTTCGGTTTCCACAAAAGACGGCGATTTGTCGTATGTGCACCACAAGCATTCGGCTTTATCGGCGACAAAACGGCTTCGCGAACTCGGCGCGAAGGAGGAGCGCGTTTTCAAGCGTTCGTTCAGGGAACTCAGCGATACCGACATTTCCACGTCGCAATTTGAATTCGACTCGTCGGCGTCGCCGAATCTGCGCTTTGAGGCGCAGGCAAAAAAACTGCCGAAAAATCTTTTCAAAAACGACAGTTATCTCATAAGCGTATCCGACATAACGGAACGGCACGAAAAACAAAAGCGCGCAAACATTCTGCTCGAACACGAAAAAGCGTTCAGAATCTCGCTGCAAATGATAGCCCAAAACAAGGGGTTCGACGAATTCTCACAATGGCTTTTGGAAAATCTGCTCAATTGGCTCGGCGCGGACAGAACGCAAATATACAGAATAGACCAAGCCACGGGAAAAGCCGCGCTTGCGGCGGAATATTCGTCATCGGAAAAAAAAGAAAACACCGTCGATTTAATACCGTTAAATTCGCAATTTCGCGCCGCCCTTAGCGCCCCAAAAATAATCGCCTACGACTGTTCAAAACCGAACGAAAACGAAAGTCTCGACGCCGTTTGCGACAAGCTGAAAAGCCTTGACGTTAAATCCGCCGCGTTTTTCGGCATAATCTCAAACGAAAATTTATCGGGACTAATTTCGGTGGAATTTTTCAAAAACAGAAAAAAATTCTCGGAATACGATTTCGGCGCGCTTGCCAACATCTCGAAAATAATCCAAATCGCGCAGGACAGAAAAGAGTCGTTTGAGAAATTAAAGCAAAACGAGGCTCAAAAAAATACGATTCTGCAAACTATCGACTGCCCCGTCATTCTTTTCGACCCGAAGGGAAACATTGTGACCGTAAACGAGGCTACGGCGAAAATCGTAAACAAAAGCATTCCGGAAATAACCGGCTGCTCGCTGTTCAACGGCATTTGCCACAAAAATCCCCAAGACGAAAACTGCTCCGTCAAAATCGCAATCGGAACGAAAAAACAAATCTCGAAACGGATTACCGCAAACGAAAAAATCTACGACCTTACCTATACGCCCGTGCTCAACGCCGACGGCAATATTGCATATATCGTAATGATTGCCTCCAACGTTTCCGCCGCCGAAGAAGCCACCTAAGGGGCGGACAAAAATCGGGACGCAACTTTTGAGGCTCAATTCTGGAATTTGACGATTGTGTCGCGTATACCCGAAACAGTGAGCGGCTTGAACATTACCGAATCGAAAACGTCCCCCCGCGCTCCTATTTGGGTGTCCGCGGTAACAGCTATAACGGGAGTTTTTGAAAAGCGCTCGAAAGATTTTATTTTCAGCGCCAATTCGTCGCCGTTGCAATCGGGCATCCACAAATCTGTAAAGATTATCGAAGGCGTGAAGGTTTCGAGCTCTTTTAGGGCTTTTTCCGCCGAATTGCACAAAACGCATTCCACGCCAAGCTTTTTAAAAAGCAACGACATTACCTTAAGGTTCATATCTATGTCGTCGACAATCAGAACCGACAAATCCGAACGTATCGAGCCGAAAGGCAAATCGTCTCGGATATTTTTAACCTCTTCCGCTTCCGCCGTTTCGACATTGTAAATCGCAACGGTGAAAACGCTACCCTTGCCCACTTCGCTTTCGACGTTTATTTCGCCGCCCATTTTTTCCACAAGTTTCTTGGCGATTGCCAAACCGAGTCCGGCGCCGCCCTCGGAGCGGGGCTGCATCAGATTGGAATTTAAGTCGATTTCCTGTTCAAAGAAATTGAAGATTTTTGAAATGAATTTCTCCGAAACCCCTTTGCCCGAATCTGAAACCTTAATAAACAGAGTATTATCGGCGTATGAAACGGAAATCTTCACAAAACCGTGCGAGGTAAATTTTACGGCGTTGCCGACAATTCCCGAAAGAACCTGTCTCAGGCGGTTGCCGTCTATCGACAGAAAGGGAATTCGACCCTCGATTTCCGCCGAATAATCGAGTCCCTTCTTGGCGGTAATCGCGCTGTACGTCTTTATGAGCGAACTTACTATTGCCGACATGTCGGTGGGCCTGTTTATTATTTTGAGCTTGTCGGTTTCCAACTGCGACAAATCGAGTATGTCGTCCATAAGCGTAAGCAGGTTTTCCGCCGCGGCGCGTATGTTTTTTAAGTTTGCCATACACTGCGGCCTTTTCACGGAGCTGTCCATGGACAACTCGCTAAAAACGATAATGGAATTTAGCGGCGTTCTTATCTCGTGGCTCATCGAGGCGATAAATCTGCTTTTGGCAAGGCTCGCCGCATGCTCTTCGCGGACGGCCTCCTCCATTCTTCTTTTCCCGATATTAAAATCGGTTATATCCACAAGCGTGCAAAGAATGCGGTGCATTTCGTCCTTCTTGAAAATGGGTATGCACGTTGCCATATAATCGCGGTCGCCGGTTCTTATTTCCGCCGTTTGCTGTTCTTTCGCCGTGTTTTCGGAAAAGGCAGGCGGCCTCTAAACATTGGAGCATATTTAAGGCGCATTTGCAATCCTCCGTAAAGGCGGTGTTTCCAAGACTGCGGGCGATGCCTTCGGCGGCGGAATTCGATTCGACGATATTCATTTTTATATCGAACAAAACGGCGGGTATGTGCATCGAGTTCATTATAATCGACTTTTCGGATTCGGACGTTTGCAAATCGTCGATATACGAATTTCGTTCGAGCGATATGCCTATTGCATAGGCGGTGGAATTAAGCATTCGCATATCGATTTCGTTGAATTCCCTGTTTCCGTCGGCGGAGTCGATGCCGATGAACGCGACAAGTTTTTCGTTGCTCCAAATGCCCTCTATAAGTATGGAACGAAACGGCAAGTCTTCCGGGGGGAAAAACGGTTCGAGCACAGTGCCTTTCAATGTGGAAAGATTGCTCAACGAAACGGCGTCCTTGCGGGCGAGAATCCTATAAAACTCGTTGTCCGTCGAGAAATTATTGCACCGATAGGGAATTTGGGATTTGTCGGAAACAGTCGAATATCTGCTGGAAGACACAAAATCTATCGTCATCGTTTTATAGTTAAATTCGTAGATAAACGAGCAGTCCGTGCCTGTTTTTTCCTTTACGATATCCACGAGGCGTTTTACCACCTCCAAATGGTCTTTATTTAAGGCGACAAGAGCGAGCGAGCTTGTCAAAATCTCCTCGATTTCGATGTATTTTTTCAGTTTTTCCTTGTTGCGATACGTTTCGGAAATATCCGCGCTGGCGCCCACAAATTTATCCTCGCCGAATATTTCGACGGGAAGCCTGCTGATGATTGCCACCTTTCGCGCGCCGTTAAAATCGTATTCAAATTCGGCCTTTTCGGACGAATTTTTACCCATTTGGGATATTGCCGTTTTAAATTTTGCAAAAAGATCCGGATTTATGTCGGCGAGATTTTTCCCGAATATTTCGTTGCTCGAAACGCTGTACGCATAGGTTAAATTGCCGTTTTTGTCGGCAAGGGCGAAAGAAAACGGCAAATGTTTAAATATTTCCTTTAATTTTACCCTGGTGATTAAACGTTTGCGCAAAAAAATAAAAAACAAAACCGAGAAAACCGCTGTCAAAACGAATATTATGCCCACGCTCAGCATAAATACGCCCTTGTCGACATGTTCGTGGTTCATTTGCATATGCGACATTGACGGAGAATCGGCAGCCAAAAGATTGCAGTTTAAAAAAAACAAAAACTGAAATAACAAAAATGCAGAATATTTCATGCAATCAATATGTTTATGATAAATAAACCGTACACAATTTTAGAACATCATCAATATTTAAATTCGACACGATTTACAAAAGATTAAAAAAACCGAAAAAAATATAAGCTTGCCATATTTGCAGATTGAAAGATTATACAGCGTTTTGATTTTATTAAGATGAGTAAGTCTGATAACAAAACATCACGTAAAACGGACGTCAAATACGACGCCCCACGAACCGCTTACGAGGAAAATTTTGAGGCGGACAAGTCCTATTATTCCTCTTTGCCGGATGTGCAAAACGCGCCCAAAGATTCAATCCGCGGCGCAAATGTCCCGATTATGCAAGTCGGAATGCACAATTTTAAACTGCCGCTTAAATTCCTGACGAAAAATTGCGATGTGAGGGAATTGCAAGCCTCCGTAACGGCTACGGTATCGCTTGCCGCCGATTGCAAGGGAATAAATATGTCGCGCATTATGAGGGTCTTTTATCTTTTTGCCGACAGGGTTTTCACGCCCGACACACTCGAAGAAATCCTTTTAAAAATGAAGGAGCAACTCGACACCTCGCGGGCGAGAATCAAAATCTCCTTCGAGTACCCCATTATCCAAAAAAGCCTCAGAAGCGAGCATTCGGCCTGGCAATATTACAAATGCGCATACGAAGGCTTTATAGACGACCTCGACATTTTCAGAAAAATAGTCCATTTCGATTTCATCTATTCTTCCGCCTGCCCCTGCTCCGCCGAATTAAGCGAACACGCCCGCCGCACGAGAAACGTCTATTGCGTTCCCCACTCGCAGCGCAGCAAAGCGCGAATCAGCGCGGAAATAGAGAAAGACGCGCACGTTTCAATCGAAGACATGCACGACCTGTGCCTCGAAGGCCTAAGAACGGAAACCCAGGTGATGGTTCGCCGCGAAGACGAACAGGCTTTTGCCGAATTAAACGGCGCATACGCAAAATTCATCGAAGACGCCACGCGCCTGCTATATCAGGAATTCAACTCCGACAAGCGCATAAAAGATTTTGAAATCGCCTGCATTCACCTCGAAAGCCTCCATTCCCACGATGCCGTCGGCGTGATTTGCAAAGGCAAGCCGGGAGGCTTCACCGCCTCGTTTTCGGACTTTGAAAATCTGGTTTGCTAATTTCTTCGGCGTTTTATTTTCCAAAACAAAAGAGTCTCCCCTTGCGGGGAGACTCTTTTGTCGCATATAAGCGGTTTTTGTCAAAAACCGAAGGCTGTTCTTTTATTCGGACGCGGAGGAGTCGACGTTTTCTTTTTTATTTGCGGAAGCCTGTTCCCTAAACTCTTTGGGAACGGCGCTGAATTGGAAAATAGGCAGCAGTACCATAAGTCCGACTACGGTGGCGGCGAGGACAAAATATCCCGCAGCGTCATGCACAAAACCCGATATCGAATCGGGGCCGTTTTCGTAAGCCCAAATCGAAAGGAAAAGCGCGCGCAATATATTGTTGACGAAGGCGAATACCATGGAAAGAACGACCATTAAAACCTTCTTCCACCATTTGTCCAGAAAGACCGCCGCAAGAAAAGAGCCCGCGAAAAGGCATGCCGTCAAAGAGCGGATTCCGCTGCACGCGTCGGCGACGCCCACGCTTCCCGAGGGGAAGCAGAGCGAATTTCCCCTGCGCTCTACTATAAAGCCGAAGAAATCCATAATGTTGAGCACTACAACCGACACTTTTGACAGCAAAAACAGACTCACCGTCGATTCAAGCGACTGGAACATCGGCGCGGAGACAATCCAACCGAATGCGGGGAAAACGAAAAGCGAAGAAAACGCCAAGCGTTGTTTTAATCCCATAGCTTCGCCTTTTCCGTTTTTGGCCGCCGCAAAATATGTCAGCGCAAAGAACAGGAAGGCAAATCCGAACGTCATCGGGAATACCGCCGAGGAAGCCGGATTGTTCGAGACGCCTTTTATTACGGAAAACACCAGAAACACCGCCGCGCCGCAAAACAGCATCGAAGCGAAAACAAAATCGGAAAATGCCGCGGCCAACGATTTCGCCGCGCCGACTGGCTCTTTTTTGAAATAGCCGAAAATCGCGTTCCACCTGTCGTAAATCACATATATGCAAAACATCGGCATAATGTATCCGAATGCGTAATCGACGCGAGTCGACCAAATGTATTTAAGCGACAGCGTTTCCGCCGCAATCATCGACAATATTATAACCGCCGTAACCGCGACTTGAGGCGGAAGCTGAAAAAATTGATATTTTTTTAAAGCGGAAAAATTCACTTTGCGGACTCCTGTTTGGGTTGCGGTTTATCCTCGAGAACGAGAACGCCCAAGGATTTTACGACCTCACGAAAGGCCTTTTCCTTTTGAAGTTCGTCGAAATTCATATCGGTATCGAGCCTGATAAAATATTGTTCGGGAGCGCCGAGAAACGCGCTTTCAAAGGCGTGCTTGACATAATTCCACGACAACGAGGCGTAAAGCGTGTTTTTTGAGCCGTATTCAAAACGCTTCCCGTCGATGGTATGCCAAAAGCACACGTTTCTGCGAACTTTGCCCGTATTGTTTTCAAATTTCATTTCCCTATAATAGGCGGGAACAAGCTTAATTCCGTCGAAATCGAATACGAGGTCGGAGCGCATTTTAGACTCGTCGGAAGACCAGCCGTTAAGCACCCAGCATCTGTCGGGCGTATGCGCCGAAGCGACTTTCGGGTCGGCCTTGCCCGCCCCCCAATATGAAATGTAAAGGACGAAAGATTTTGAGCCGTCGGGAGAAGTGTATTCGCGGTTGATATATTCGCTGGTGTCGAGCGTCTTTTCCACGGAGCGCTTAACCTCCTCTGTTGCGCCCAATTCAAGCTCCTTTGAAGACCAGCCGTCGGGAGACGCGGGAATGATTTTGGACATATGCCCCTTTTCCTTTTCGACGATGTCGCCGTTCGGGGAATATCCCCCAAACAGAAACCACACGGCGACAAGAACGACCAGGCCGACAGCTGCATTTATAAATTTTAACATTGTCCGTTTTTTTATTTTTTTGAACTTTCGCTGTCAATTAAAATACTTTTGCGCAAGTTTTACGGTAAAAATGTTTCAAAAAATTGAAATATTTTGACCTATTAAAAAATCCGCATTCTAAACACTTGCAAGATATTGTAAAATAAATAGGAAAATACCGTATGAAACAGCAACTACACAATTTTTCACGCAGAAACTTTTTAAAAAATACGGCATTATTCGGGGGAGCCATGTTTCTTTCAGGTTGCGCCACAAAACCCGCTCCGCGAAAGCTCGGAGCAAACGACAGGCTAAACGTCGCGCTAATCGGCGTGGGCGGCATCGGCAACCTCTCGATTGCAAAGCTTAAAGACTGCCCCATGGTAAAATTCTCCGCATTTTGCGATGTGGACGAAAATCGCGCCGCCAAAGGCTACAAGGAATTTCCAAGCGTTCCGAGATTCCGCGACTACCGCGTTATGCTCGACAAAATGGACAAGGAAATCGATGCGGTCGTCATATCCACTCCCGACCATATGCACTATCCAATCTCCGCTTGGGCGATGGCAAAAGGCAAACACGTCTATTGCCAAAAACCGCTTACCCGCACTATTTGGGAATCGCGCAAACTGAGGGAGCTCGCAAACCAGTCGGGTCTCATAACCCAAATGGGAAACCAGGGACACACCTTCGACGGCTGGCAGGTAATTAAAGAATGGTACGACGCCGGCGTGCTCGGGCAAATCGAAAGCATTCACAGCTGGACGGACAGGCCGATTTGGCCGCAAGGCGCATTAAAAAGACCCGCCGCGCAACCCGTTCCCGAAACGCTCGACTATAAGCTCTGGCTCGGCGTAGCCCCCGACGCGCCCTATTCGGACGAAGTTCTGCCCTTTAAATGGCGCGGCTTCCGCGACTACGGCACTGGCGCGGGAGGCGATATGGCCTGCCACGTTCTCGACGTTTCATATTCGGCGTTTGAACTCGACAATCCCGTAAAAGTATGGGGCGACTGCTCGGAATATTCCGATTGCGCATGGCCGCAACAGGCAACGTCGCACATCGAATTCGACAACAAACGCGGGGTCGGCGGGAAAATCGCCCTCCATTGGTATGACGGCGGACGCAAGCCCAAGGATATCAAACGCGTCGAACAGTCGTTTATCGACGACCCGCGCATGAAAAACGGCACGCTCATCGTCGGCACAAAGGAAACGGTATACACGAACGAATACGGAATGAATCCGATTATATTCCCGCGGGCGAGAATGGTCGAGCTGAAAAAGAGCGGCGCGCTTCCGAAGAAGTCGCTTAAACGCTCCGAATTTGCGGGAAATCCGCAGCAGGAATGGGCAAAAGCCTGCATCGACAACGTAAAACCGCCGGCAAATTTCGACTACGCCGCGCCATTTACGGAAATGTCGCTGTTGCTGATGGTTCCCGTATTTGAAAAGGAAATTATGGAATACGACGCCGCAAATATGCGCTTCAAAAATCTGCCTTCCGCAAACAAATACTTGGCGTCGCTATACGACTATAAAAAAGAATTCCTTCCGTTTTAATCCATAAAGAAAATCCATATGAATAAACTTGCTATAACGTCTCTGTGCGCCGCCGTGCTTTTGTTGGCAGGCTGCGAAGACAAGAACAAGGACGGCAATTACACGGGAACAAACTACAAGATCGAATCCTTCGACGGCGTTCCCTTCATTACCGCGGACGGAAATCCCGTGCGCGGCAGAATGTTCTACGGCTCGTTCCCCGGCGACAAGCGAAAGGTTGTCGGCGACAAGCCCACCGACGTGTCAATCGAATTCGTGTCGAATATCGACAGCGACAACGGCGCAATGAGAATGTGCTTTGAAACAAAAATCAAAGACATATTCGTAAGCGGCGCGACCCTGACGAATCTCGAAGACAAGTCGGTTCAAAACATTTGCGATTTGTCGTCCAAAAATCTGCCGAAGAATTTTTCGGCCAATAAGAGCAAATATTCGGCTCAAAATAAAGACGGGGTTCTGCATATATCAAAAAGCACAAACCCCGCAGACGGCACAATCAACTTCTATCTCGGCGGATTTAAGCTGAAGAAAAACGTAAAATACAAGCTGACCGTAACGGCGAAATTCAACGAGGCCGGCTGGTTCGACATGGTCGTATACACGCCCGACAACATTCTCGGACAAAGCGCCGAAGCGACGTTCGTTATCCAGCAAAAAATGGCGGCCGACGCGGGCGTAAATTTCGTGACGCTCGCAATACCGATTTTCTGGGACGCAAAACTCGCCGCAAACTACGAAAGAATATACGACAAAATCTTTCAAAGCCTCATTGCGACAAATCCCAACGTACGCGTAATAGCAAGGGTCGGAGTCGACGCGGGAGCGAATTGGCGCGATAAAAATCCCGACTCGGAAATGAGAAATTTCGACGGCAAGGCGACCACAAGAATGTCCCGCGGCGCAAATCCGACTTTGCAGCGTTTTGCGGCGGTGTCGTCGGAAAAATACAGAGCCGACGCCTCGCAGGCGCTGAGGCAGTCCATTGAAATGCTCGAACGAAAATACGGAAAATACATCGCCGGCTACCACCCTTGCGGCGCAAACACCGGCGAATGGTTCTACGCCCAGTCTCCGACGAGCATTTTGAGCGGATACGACAAATCCACGCTCAAAGCATGGCGCAAATGGCTCGGAAAAAAATATCCCGATGCGGCGGCATTGCAAAAAGCATGGAACAATCCCGCGGTCGATTTTGAAAACGCGGCCGTCCCCACCAACGAAGAACGCTCGTCGCTCGGGTTCATTATCGATCCGTCAAAACAGCAAAACGTCGTCGATTTCCACCTTTTCCTGCAAGAGGAAATGGCCGACACGATTCTCACTTTCGCCAAGGTAATCAGGGAAACGACAAAGAAAAATCCGAAACTGTCCATGACATTTTACGGCTACGGATTTGAATTTTCGGCGGTACACCACGCGCCCGCCGTCGTCGGGCACTTCGCCCTCCGTAAAATTCTCGATTCGCCCGACATCGACATATTAAGCGGCCCCGTTTCATACAACGACCGCGGCAAAGGCGGCTCAAAATCCACAATGGGCGCAAGCGAAAGCTGCGCGTTCTCGCAGAAAATTTGGTGCGACGAAGACGACAACAGAACATATCTGATGTGGTCTTCCGGCTCGATAATCCTCGTCGGCGATCCCAACCAAAGAACGCAAAAAGATTCAATCGACGTTATGCGCCGCAACCTCGCCCAGCAGACAATCCGCAACAACGCTTCGTGGTGGATGGATCTTTTCGGCACGGGCTGGTATATCGACCCCGTCTTGTGGAAACAAATAGAACTTTTCAAAAACGCGGAACTCGACATGATAAAAAATCCGCGCCAATACAATCCGCCGGTGGCTCTGATTTACGACGAAACCTCGATGTGCCACGTCGGCAGAAATTCGGCCGCGCTGACCGGAACGCTGATGGCAAGATCGCGCCATGTTATGAATCGCGCGGGAGTTCCTTTCGGTCAATATCTGCTCGACGACATTCTTGAAAACCGCGCAACCCCGAAATTAAACGCGTTCCTCTGCGCCTTCGCGCTCGACGAAAAACAGAGAAAGCAAACGCGCGCTCTCGCCGACAAATCGGCGTGCATCTGGACTTGGGGCACGGGATATGTAGACACCGGAAAACGCAATTTGTCGATGGACAACGTTGCGAAAACGACCGGTTTTGAAGTCAAAGACGCGGGGGACGTTTTCCCGATGGCCTACCCCACCGAGGAAGGCAAAAAGGCGGGATTGATTCCCTTCGGCCATACCGTAAGAAAACTGGCGCCCGCGTTCTCGCCGATTCCGCAAAAAGGCGACGTAGTTCTCGCCAACTACTCGAACGGGCTTCCCGCGCTCGTAATGCGGACAAGCGGGAAACACCCGCAATTTTTCTGCGGCGTGAGCGTCATTCCAATCGAGCTTTACAGATACGCCTGCAAAGCGGCGGGAATCCATGTTTACACCGAACAGCCCGCGGCGGTATTCGCAAACGGCGCATACGTTTCGGTCTGCGCGACGACATCGGAAACGCACACCGTGGATTTCGCAACCGACAAGAATATTTACGATGCCCTTACCAACGAACTCCTCGGCAAAGGCCCGATATTGAAGTTCGATTTGAAGAAAGGCGAAGTTAGATTTTTAAGAATCGGCGACGGAAACAAGTCGCTTAAATAAAGCGTCAAATTCAAAAAAGCGGCGAACGCAAAATTGAGCGTTCGCCGCTTTTTTTATTAAAGTGAAACAATAGGCAGGGGGGGCTGCCCTATTTAGTCGAAACCGAAAAAGTCGTGTACGCCTTGCGCACAGTGCAAAACAACAAAAATCGGCAAATGGCAGATTTTTGTAGAGCACATAAGGCGGCTTTTCAGTGCCGACTATTTAAGATAATAATTCATAAACTTCTCGTTGCCGTCGGAATCCGTCCAGGATATTCTGTACTTGCCGCGAAATCCCCTGAATTTTATGTTGCCGTCGGCGTCGGGAACAAGTTCGAGCCTCGTTTTCCATTCGCTGTTTAAGAGTTGGTTTAAGGCGTAAAATGCGGGCTTTGGCTCCATCGTCCGCGTGAACAGTCCGGAAATGGAAGGTTCGCCCTTCGCGCCGCAATCGTCGACAACGTTCCACCACGTCACGCCCATCACCGATTTCAAGCTGAACCAAATTCTGTACATATTGCGGGTAATAATAGCCTGAACCATACGGCCGCGTTCGGTGTCTTCGGGGGCGGTAATGGTAATTTCGCTCATATGAATCGGAATTCCGCAATCAACAAGCGCATAGTCTTTCCAAATTTTTGACGGTTTGAGCTTGTCCATATTGAGTTTGTCTTTCCCGTCCACTCCCGCCGCGACATCGCCTATTGTACGCGGATTGAAAATATGCATCTGCCAGCCCACTATGTCGATTTTGCATCCGCGGGAAACGAGCTCTTGAATTTGCGGCTTATAGTGTTCGATATAGCGGTACGGCGCATCGTTTATATTCAGTTTTACATTTTTCGGGAACGCTTTTTGAGCCGCTTGAAAACCGTCGAAAGTGTAGTCGGCGGGCATAATTTTATAGCGGTCGCTTTTCATCAATTTTCCGCCGACATTCATATCGCCCAAGGCGTAGTCGGCAAGGCTCTCGTTTACAACGTCCCAGCTTTCGATTTTATCGCCGTAATAGCCGGCTATGCGAACAATGCGGTCGGCGAATTCCCGTTTCAAATTGGCGGCAAGCTTGGGAAATTGCTCGCTTAATTCCTGCGGCGACATTTTCGCGTATTTGGAGTTGTAAATCTCGTTTTTTGCCTTGATGCCGTCCACCATCGGCGAACGGATTATCGACTTGAACTTTTCCTTTTCTTCGCCTTCGAGGCATTTGTCGAAAAGCCAAGCGGGAAACGCCCAGGCGCGCGAGCCCCATACAAGCGCGTGCCCGTGAACCCTGACTCCGTTTTCCTTCAAATAGTCGACTATTTTATCCGTGGGCGGACGGCGCCAATGCATCTCGTTTTTCGGGTCGGCGGAATTTTCCCAATACTCCTGCGAATCCCAATACTCCGAGGCGAAGCGCGGCCTGTCGGGCTGCATTTCAAATTTTGACCAATAGAACGGAACGGTCGCCGAGTTGAAAAACGTTCCGTAAAGCGAGCGGTATTTGGCGTTTAAAGTTTTGTCGCCAAGCTGGTCGAAGTTGAATATGTGGGCTCCGAATATGAAATCGTGCGATATTTGCGCAACCTTTACCTTCGTGCCTTTGGCTATGCCGCCTATTTTAAGAACGGCATCGGCTTTTCGATTGGCCTCGATATCCCTGTCGATTCGAGCCTGAACTTCGTCGTTCCAATCGCTCCAATATTTTTTCGACATAATCGCGCCCGTATCCTCCGATTCGTTGCGCGGAATTTTAACTTCGTCCGCGAGAGACACCCCCGCCGCAATGGCTGCGGCAAATATCGTTAACATACTTCTCATGAAGACAATTCTGGCAAAAAACGAAGCGCCATAAAGGAATTTCCGCTCCAAATAAAGTAAACTGTAAACCTATAGCGTCAGTCCTGTTCGGGCTCGATGTGAACGTTGATAATCGATTTCCCGATATTGCGCCGCAAAGTTTTTTCGACGCGCTCTGAAATATCGTGCGCCTGCACAATGGTGAGAGAGGAATCGACATGGATATTCACGTCTATTACATATATGCCGCCCGACGAACGCACGCGCAAATCGTGCGATTTTATGACGCCGTCCACAGTTTTAATAAGCATGGAAACTTCGTCGCGCAGACCTTCCGGAGCCTTGTCGAGAAGCGCCGTCTATTGCGCGAAGGGAAAGCCTTAAAGAAACCCAGATTACAATGAACGCGACTCCCAAAGCGGCGATTGCGTCGGCGGCGTGGTATCCGAAATACGCGCCGATGATGCCGACAAGAACCACGGTCGAGCTCCAAATATCGGTGGAAAAGTGGATTGCGTCGGCTTCAAGAGCCTGACTTTTATATTTTTTCGCCGCTTTCATCAGGGCGCGGGAGCGGCCGATATCGACTATTATGGAAGTTATTACGACGGCAAAACTCCAAAATCCGATATGTATGTCGGAGTGTCCCGAAAGGAGACGCGACACTGCCTCGAAAATAATCCAACCGCAAGTTACGAGAAGAAGAAAGGCTTCTATAAGCGCGGAAAAATTTTCGATTTTCCCGTGTCCGAAATTGTGCTCTTTGTCCGCGGGTTTATCCGAAAGTTTTACGGCAACCCATGTTACGGCGGCCGCGACAAAATCGAGCGCGGAATGAAGCGCCTCGGACAAGATACCCAAGCTGCCCGTGGCGAGACCGACCGTCATTTTAAAGACGACCAAACCCGCGGCGGCCGCGACCGAAAGCAGCGCCACATTGTTTTTATGTTTACTGTCCGAAAATTCCGACATAAAAAACGAAACATAAGAATGTATATTCGGCGGATTTATACAAGCCCCAATTTCCGCTTGGCGACTTTAATTTTATTTATATTTTTATTGATTTTATTAAACTATTATTCAATAATAATAAAGAAATGAATGCCAGAAAAAAGTTGCCGACTAAATGTCCTTGCTGCGAAACCCCTCTTCAAATAAGCGAACTTTATTGCAAGGAATGCGGAACAAAAGTAAACGGCTCGTATACGTTGCCAGCCCTAATGCAATTGTCGGCGGAAGAATTGGAATTTGTTCTCGATTTTGTAAAACAAAGCGAAAGCCTCAAAGAGATGTCCGTCAAACTATCGCTTAGCTACCCAACCGTCAGGAATATTTTAGACTCCATAATCGATAAAATTAAGACATACGAAAGAGAATCAAAATGAAATTCGCCAAATTGCTATTCAATCCTTACGAAAAATTATCGGAAAAAATTTCGCTAACTTTGGGCATATTATCAGTATTCATAATTTCGGTTTCAAGTTATGCAGTAGGCGGAATGTTTTCGGATATCCTAAATTTCACGTCGGCAAAAAACGTGCCTCTCGCCGTCGTCATATTGTTGGGAGTTTCAAACGCCGCATTGCTTTGCGCGGTTTTCTTTCTAATCTCAAAAATTTTATCGCGGTCAAAAGTTAGATTCATAGATGTTGCGGGATTCGTGCTTTTCGCGCAAATTCCCTTGATAGCAACCCCGCTTTGCTTTGCTTCCGATTCGTTAAATATATTTCTCGATATTCCGCCAAACGCAACCAACGAATGGATTCTTTCGCACTGGACATTTAAATCGGGACTATTGATGTGCGTTTCCTTCATATTTTTTATATGGTCTATGGTTTTGCTTTTTAAGGCCGTGAAAGTCGCCGCAAATCTTGGCGGATGGAGACTCTGGACAACATTTATTGCGGGTCTTGTATTATCGACTTCCATTATGAGGCTTTTTATTTTTCCCGCCATATTAAAAACAAATTTCAACCAATGCGATTCATACGCTACGGAAAACAGCGCCCCCACATCAACCGTTTTAAACAAAGGCGTATCCGTATCCGGCACATATGAGGGAAAGCTTAAATTTCCGATGCAAACGCTTAGATTCCGTTTATATATGGACAACAGCAATAAATTGAATGTTTACGCGACAAGTCCCGACCAATCGCCGGCAAAAATTCCTATAGAAGATTTAAAAATACAAGGCCTCTCCCTGACATTTTCAATACCCGCTCTCGGCGTAAAATTTCACGGAAAAGTTTCTCCCGACGCCGCGCATATAAACGGAACTTTTGAACAGCACGGATTTAAAGTCCCCCTCAATATGCTGAAATTGTAAATACGCAATAACAAGGGGCAAACGCTCTTAATATTTGGAACAATGCTCCGTGAATTGAAAACGCTTATAAACTTCCGGCTATAAAAATGTAAAAGCTTACAACCGAAACGGAAATTGCCGACGCTTTTCCAATCAAATATCCGCCCTATTAAAAAAAGGGACAAACCTTTGCGGGTATGAAAAAAAAAGACTTTTTATATATGAAAGTTTTTGTATTATAGCGCGACTATGAAAAAAATCAGGTGTCTTGTAACTGCCGGCCCGACCCGCGAACATTTCGATCCGGTAAGATTTATCAGCAATCCGTCTTCCGGCAAAATGGGCTGGGCGGTCGCCGACGCCGCCAATAAAAAAGGCTGGGACACCACCCTCGTGCTGGGCCCCTCCGAATTGCCACCCATCGAGGGGGTAAAAACAATCCGCGTGACAAGCGCGCAGGATATGCTCGACGTCTGCGAAAAATATTTCGACGCCTGCGACATACTCGTAATGTCGGCCGCCGTAAGCGATGTGCGCCCAAAAACTTTCATTCCCCAAAAAACGAAAAAAAACGATATCGACCTTAATCCGCAACTCGAACGCACGCCCGATATCCTGCTTGCCCTTTCCAAGAAAAAGAAAAACCAAATCCTGATAGGATTCGCGGCCGAAACACAAAATGTTTCGGAATATGCGAAAGAAAAATTGAAGCAAAAAAATCTCGACGGCATCGTCGCCAACGCCGTAGGCAAAAAAGATTCGGGTTTCGCCTCCGACAGAAACAAAATCGACCTCATACTCAGAAGCGGCGAAATAGTCGATTTCCGCGAAGGCACAAAGAAAGAGCTTGGCGCGCTTTTGGTAAACTTCCTCGCCGCAAGATTTTTCAACCAATAGGCCGCCTATTCCCGCGGCGAAACGACAGCGGCTTTTCGGAATTTGCCCCGCAAGACTAACCGCCAAGCAGGCGGCTGAAACAATCACTCGCACCGTCGACTTCGACAAGCTTGTCGCGGGAAGTTTCGCCGCAAACGATGCGGACATCGGAACGCCCTACGCCGAGTTTCTTTGACAAAAACTTTACGAGCTCCGCATTGGCCTTGCCGTCCATTGCCTGTGCCGCTATTTTAATTTTTACGGCGTCGCCGTATTCGCCCGCGCAGGCGCTTTTCGGCGCGTTCGGAACAACCCTTACTTTGAAACGCTCCGACATCGCCGATTATATGGGATAACTTCCGAGCCATTTTACCATTGGCAAAGTCTTTTGAAGCTCCGCAATGGCGGCGCGGACGTTCTCGTCCTCCCAATGACCCTCGAAATCGATAAAGAAATAATAGCTCCAAACCTTTTGTTTGCTCGGGCGCGATTCGATTCGCGTAAGGTTGATGTTCGTTCTGTTAAACGGCAACAGCATATCGTAGAGCGCGCCGGGACGGTCGTTGACGGACAGCACAAGGCTTGTCTTGTATTTTACGCCCTGCGCCTTCGGAGTAAAGTTTTTGCCGATTACAAGGAAACGCGTCTGATTGTTTTTCTTGTCCTGAATGCCGTGCTCCAAAACCGGAACGCCGTAATAATCGGCGGCAATCAAACTGCCGATTGCCGCAATATCGGGATTGTCCCGCGCCATTTTCACCGCCACCGTCGTACTCTCGACATACTCGATTTCGACAGCTTCCAAATTGCGGCGCAGCCAATCGCGGCATTGGCCTATCGCCTGATCCTTGGAGCAAACCTTGCGAATGTCTTCGATTTTTCCGCGCGAAATAAGGCAATGCTCTATCGGCATATAAATCTGGCCGACTATATAAAGGGAACTGTCGCGCAGCATATCCATAGAGTGGAACACCGCGCCTTCGGTGGAATTTTCTATCGGTATGACGCCGTAATCGGCGTCGCCGCTTTCGACCGAGGCGAAGACGTCGGGTATCGAGGGCATAGCGCGATAATCGACGCTCGAACCGAAGTTTTTGACCGCCGCCTGCTGCGTGAAAGTCGCCTTGGGTCCGAGATACGCAACCATCAATTTTTTTTCCGCGGAAATGGACGCCGATATGATTTCCCGATATATCGCCCTAAGAGCGGATTCGTCGATGCGGCCGCCGTTTTTTGAAAGAAGATTTTTGAATACCAAAATTTCGCGGCTCGGCACATATATTTCCTCGCCGTTCTGCGATTTCATTTTGCCGATTTCCTTGGCGCAGGCGATGCGCGTCGAAAGCAAGTCCAAAATTTTCGTATCGATAGAGTCGATTTCTTTTCTGATAGAATCTTTGTCCATTATTCTTGTTCCGGTTGAGAATCGGCGGCGAGATTGTCGGCCGACGGTTCAAATTCCTCTTCGGAGCCCGCGCTTTCTGCGCCGTCGTAAGGGAAATGAGTATCTCCCAATTTTTGGGGAGTTTCCGATTGCCGCGCTTCTTCAAGGGAAATGTCGCGGTCGAAAGCGTCGGAAGCGGCATTTTGTTCGGAAAGCTCCATTTGCCGCTTGTTATGGTCGGCGTCGTTTTCCGGCAGCCCCACATCTTTTTCCTTTATTTCTGAGGGCGAACTTGCGCGGCGTATCCATTCCGAAATCTGGTTCGGGCTCAGCACGTCCGAAGCCGGAAGCTCTTCGATGGAATTTACGCCGATAAAGTCGAGAAAATTTTGCGTCGTCGAAAATTGAATCGGACGCCCCGGCAAATCCGCGCGGCCGCTTATAAAGATAAGCTCCTTTTCGGTAAGCCTGGTTATCGCACTGTCGGCATTCACCCCGCGAATTGCCTCTATTTCGGCGCGGGTTACGGGCTGGCGATATGCTATTATCGCCAAAGTTTCAAGCGCGGCACGCGTCAGACGCTGGGGACGGGGATCGTTCCTCAGGAGGCGAACCCATTCGGCGTAGTCTTTTGAAATTGCGAGCTTGAAACCCGAAGAGCTTTGAAGAAGCCGGCAAACATCGCCCTGCTCCTCCAATTCTGCCGCGATTTCCTCCATTGCCTCGCGGATTTGCGTCGCGGTCAAAAGGGTCGGCACTTGCGCGATGATGTCCTCTATGACGGCCTGTTCGCCTTCGGAAGGTTTGGCGTCGTCTTCGACATTGGGGTCGGGCGGCATTTGGGGCGTATCGTCTTCGGCGGACGCTTTGGCGGCGGCCGACTTTTTCATATTGTCCTGTTCGGTATGATAGCGCGTTACAACCGCCTGAATATCCTTAATAGTCAGTGCGTCGCTTGTGGAGAACAGAAGCGCCCTCAATATTTTTTTTAGATTGAAGCCCATTGCGTTAAAAAAATAATTGCCTTAAATATGGCAAAAAATTCGTCTCTTACAACAAAAAATACAATTTTAATATCGGCAAAAAAAACGGCGCACAATAGCGGGAAAGCCGTGCGCCGAAAATTCGCGTGCCGATTATGCTATTCCAAAACGGCGCCCTCGACCGATTTGAACGTTTTGAGATTTTTCTTAAGATAGTCCGTGCGGTTTGAAGTTACGGCGTCCACTCCGCACTCGACAGCCTTTGCAAGCTGCTCTTCCGTGTCCACGCACCAGAACCCCACGCGAAAGCCCGCGGACTTGATTTTGTCGATGTGGGATTTTTCAAGTTTCATATAATTGCCCATAGAAACTTGTTCCGCGCCCGATTTCTTCGCCTTTTCAATAATCATTTCGGCGGGAATCAAGTTTTTGCCTTTGTCGAAGGAGGACGTAAGGTAGCGTGTTCTGTATTTGGGAAATTTTGATTTGAAATCGGCAAGCGCGTTTTCGTTGAAGGATATTATTATCACTTGCGACTCGTCGAGCCCCGCCTGTTTGCGGGCTTTGTCGAAAGCCTCCGCGAATTCGGGAGAATACGACTTTATTTCGCATTCCATAAAACAGCCTTTCGGGACGCATTTCAATACGTCGAGAGCGGTCGGAATTTTTGAATTGAAATTTCTGAACTCGCTTTTCTTGACGCGGGATTTTTCCCTGTCGGCCGGCGTAATGTCGGCAACGGTTTTTTTTATGCCCCAAACGGATTTCAATTCCGCGTCGGCGTGCATTACAACTATTTCTCCCGCCTTTGTGTAATGCATGTCGCATTCGGCCCACTTCGCGCCGATTCTGTATGCGAAGTTAAAACTTTCCGCCGTATTCTCCGGCGCAAGACGCGGTTCTCCGCGATGCCCGATGACATCTATGGCGAAAGCGCACGTTGAAGCAAACAACCCCATAAATACAAATATCTTTTTCATAATCGGAATTTATATCCGCAAAAAACGCCTGTCAAAAGAAAAAGAGCGTTTTGCTATTGACTTTTTATATCTTTGACTCCGAAAATGCCGAACGATAATATGAAAAAATAGGAGAAAATTTTTATGATTACAAACAATAAAATACTCGTAGTCGGAAGCGCAAATATGGATATGGTCGTAAAATCGGCGAAAATCCCGAGAATGGGGGAAACCGTTTTGGGCGGCGTGTTCAGCCAACACGAAGGAGGCAAAGGCGCAAACCAGGCGATGGCCGCAAAAACCCTCTTTGAAGACACCGTTTTTTGCGCGGGAATGGGAGACGACGCCATCGGGCGCGAATATATCGAATATATGAAATCGAAAAATCTCGACACCTCCCTTGTCAAGATTTTCAAGGGCGCGCATACGGGAGTTGCTTTGATTACCGTGGCAAAAGAGGGTCAAAACATCATTACGGTCGCCCCAGGCGCAAACCTTCTCCTTTCGCCCGACGACATGAAGGCGATAGATTTTTCCAAATTTTCACATGTCGCCTTCCAACTCGAAAACAAGCTGGAAACGGTGGCGGAAGGTTTGAAACTCGCAAAAGCCGCAGGCTGCGTTACGGTGCTCACCCCCGCCCCCGCCAGACTTCTCGACGACGCAATTCTGAAAAACGTCGACTTTCTGCTGCCGAACGAAATCGAAATCCTGCAAGTGCAACGCGGATTCACGTCGATAAACACCGCGGCGGAGTCTCTTTTAAAGAAGGGGGTTGCAAACGTTCTCGTCACGCTCGGGGAACGCGGATGCGTCCTTTTCAACGGCGGCGGCGAAAGACGCTACAACGCCTTTTCTGTGCGCCCGATAGATACGGTCGGCGCGGGAGACTGTTTCACGGGCGCGCTTCTCGCGGGATTCAGAATGTTCGACGACATCGATTCGGCAATAAAATTCGCCACCGCGGCGGCCGCCTTGAAAGTTACAAAAGTTGGCGCGCAATCATATGCCAATTTAAAAGACGTTTTAAAACTGATGAAAAGTTAAACCAAAGGAAGCGAAATGTCATATATGGACAATATCAAAACGTTTGCCAAAGCGGCAAAAATACCGGCGCTTATATGCTTTTTTTGGTGCATAAGCGGCGCGCCTCTGTCGGCGAACGAAATAGAAATCTCAAAAGAAAGGCTTGTCGACAAAATAAAGGGCGGCTGGGCGGGACAATTCATCGGCTGCACATACGGCGGCCCTACCGAATTCAAATACAAGTTCGCAATGATTCCCGACGATGTCGAAATAAAATGGCACAAGAACGCGGCGAAATGGCAAATCAACGCAAACGGAGAATTCGGCGGGCTATACGACGACGTCTATCTCGACATTACGTTTATGGACGTGTTTGAAAAACAGGGATTCGACGCCCCGCGCAGAGCCTTTAAAAAAGCCGTATCCGAGGGCAAATACCATCTTTGGGCGGCAAACTACGCCGCGAGGCTCGATTATATGGAGCTTGCCGACGCCGACAAACCCGTTTCATGGGAAACAAACACAAATTCAAACGATATCGACTTCCAAATCGAAGCCGACTTCGCGGGGCTTATGTCTCCCGCCCTTCCCCGCGCCGCCCTCCGCTTCGCAGACAAGGTCGGACGGGCAATTAACGGCGGCGAAGGATATTATTGCGGCGCGTTTATCGCCACTATGTATTCGCTTGCCTTCGTTTACGACGACATCGAAAAGATAATAAAAGAGTCGATGAAAATTCTGCCGCAGGAAAGCAATACATACGAAATAGCCAAAGACATAATGCAATGGCATGGCGAAAATCCGAAAGACTGGAAATATACATGGAAAAAATTGGACGAAAAGCACGTCAAGGCGTCCAAAAATTCCGCAATTTACGCTCCGTTCAATATGGCCTACATTTTGGTCGGACTCGTATACGGCGAAAAGGATTTCGGCAAAACCATTGACATTTCCACGCGCTGCGGACTCGATTCCGACTGCAATCCCTCGAACGCCGCGGGCATACTCGGCGCGATAATCGGATATTCGCAAATCCCCGAAAAATTCATGGAGCCACTGAAACCCTACGAGGAAACAATAAATTTTTCCGGAACCTCCTATACGATGGCAAAAACCTACGCGGTAGGATATTCGCAAGCGCTTAAAGTGTTGAAAAAATGCGGCGCGGAAATCTCAAAAGAGTCGGTTAAAATTAAAGTCGAAATGCCCGAACCGTTAAAATTGGAAGGCGAAAAACCCAATTTTAAATTCGTCAACAACGACAAAATAATATTCGACGAAAATACCGCAAGCGCCAAAAGGAATTTTAACGGCTGCGGATTATACATAACGTCGGATTGGACGCGAAACATCAAAGAGCGGCCAAATTCCCAAAACGATGCCGTCGAAAGCGTCGCCGAATTTGAAATCTACGTGGACGGAAAGCTCGAACGCACTTCCAAGTTTTTCTACAACGAATTCTTCAAAAAGAAATCGACCGTACATCTCAATTACGGATTGACGGAAGGCGCGCATACGCTGGAAATACGCAAAAAGAAAATGGTTGACGGATTTAAGCCGATACAATTTGAAATCGCCTATTATCGAAAATAACAAGATTGCCCCCCCTAACGGGGACAAAAAAAAACGCCCGAAATTCGGGCGTTTTTTTTGTCGCCGATTATTAGTCGAGCGGCTGAATCCAGATGTTGCGGAACGAAACGGGATTTGTATGGTCCTGCAACTGGAGCTTTACCGGCTCTTTGGGGTGCTTGAAAGTGTGCGCCTTTTTAAGCGGCATGCTTGTCGAATAGGGAACGGGCGTTTCGTACTGGACGCGGCGGCCGTTGTGGTATACGGTAAAAGTGGGGTCGGCAACGCATTTGTCGCCTTCGTATTTAGCCGGAGTATAAATGATGTCGTATGTCTGCCAAGCGCCGGGTTCGAGCGAAGCGTTGAATTGCGAGGGGGTCTGGCGATAGAGCGATCCGCAATTATCCCAAGTGCCTTCCGCGCCGAACGAGTCGAGAACCTGAATTTCGTAGGGGCCGAAGAAGACGCCCGAATTTGCGCGCGCCTGCGAAAGCTGTTCATACATCGGAGGAATGTTGAATTCGATATGGAGCTTGCTCTTGCCGAACGCCTTTTTGGATTCTATGGAAGTTGACATTCTCTTGCCGTCGGGCTTCTTGGCGTCGGTTTTTACGGTCATTGCGCCGTCTTTTACAATCCAATTTACGGGCATGGAGCGGTTCGAGATAAGTTCCCAATTTTCCGAAGGGTCGCCTCCGTCGTAAAGCACGACCGCGCCCGCGGGAGCTTTTTGTCCGAGAGTCGGCGACTTGTAATTGAGGCGTTTCAAGTCTATTTTAATATCCTGATTGGCATATCTGCCGGTGGCTACGACCGCTTCGGGGGTCACATTTCCTTTAAGCGAGAAGAAGCCGGGGATATCGAAGGGAATCTTTCCGTCTTTTTCAGAGAGATTGTCGGCCATAGCCGACGCTTCGGCGCGGGAGAGAATTCCCGTCAAAATTTTGACGCGGTATTTCGCCTCCGGGCCTCTGTAAACTTCGGCGTAAATTTCGGGATACATCGAAATAGGATAGCCTTTTTTAAGTTCGGCGCCGTTTGCAAGCGTGATTTTCCCTTTGTAAAAACCCGCAAATGCGTCGACTTGGGCGATGGCGGGAAGCGTTAAGACGGATGTTAAAAGAATTAATAATAATTTCCTCATAAGATAAGGAAATTTACGGCGGCACGGCTGTTCGTCAATAAAAAAATCAAAGCCGCATATTGTAAAGAATCGGGATATTTGCGACTTTTTTCTTGCCTTAAAAGGGCAACGCTTCATTCTTGAACGTTTATAAAATATCAGGCGCGGCGACAAAAAAATGCCGCCGCGTTAAAAATTTCTAATATTATACAAGGATACGCATCATGGTCGATATGGCAACAATCGAAGGTCTCTGCAAACGCAGGGGATTTATATACCGCTCCTCCGAAATTTACGGCGGATTTAACGGATTTTTCGACTACGGCCCGCTCGGCGTCGAACTCAAAAACAACATCAAGCGCGCATGGTGGAACGACTTTGTTCACGGCCGCGACGACATCGTCGGTCTGGACGCATCGATTATCATGCACCCCGACGTTTGGCGCGCCTCCGGACACGTCGCCGGATTTTCCGACCCGATGGTCGACTGCAAAGAGTCAAAACTCCGCTTCCGCGCCGACCAGATTTTCTTCGCCGAAGTGAAAGTCGGCGACGAGACAATCGGGTACGTCAGCGTTCTCGAAGACGAAGGCATGCAAAAGGAAGCCGAAAAAAAGGCCTCCGAATTAAAACGCAAATTGGCAAAACAGGGCGAACTCGGCGAAATAGTCCTCAAAAACTATATGGACGCCAAGCCTTTTGAATACGACCTTATCCCCTCTCCCGCTACGGGCAACACCGGCACGCTTACGCCGCCCCGCGACTTCAACCTTATGTTCCAGACATACGTCGGCGCCTTGCGCGACGAAACGGCGGTCGCCTATCTTCGTCCCGAAACGGCGCAGGGCATCTTTGCCGACTTCAAAAACATCTGCGACACAACCCGCGTAAAAGTGCCTTTCGGCATCGCGCAAATCGGCAAGGCGTTCAGAAACGAAATAACTCCGCGCAACTTCATCTTCCGCAGCCGCGAATTTGAACAGATGGAAATAGAATATTTCATCTCCCCCTACGAAGACTGGGAAAAACTCCACCGCGAATGGATTGACGCCTGCAAGGCGTGGTTCGTGTCGATAGGCCTTCCCGCCGAATCGCTGGCGGAAGACGTCCACCCGAAGGCGAAACTCGCCCACTACGCCAAAGCTTGCACCGACATCACCTTCCACTTCCCGCACGGATTGCAGGAATTGCAGGGCATCGCGGTGCGCGGCAATTTCGACCTTACGCAACACCAGAACGCCTCCGGCAAATCGCTCGAATATTTCGACGAAGCGCGCAAGGAAAAATATCTGCCGCACGTCATCGAGCCGTCTTTGGGCGTAGACCGCACGTTTTTGGC
>JABLTK010070043.1_pt1 | contig 25977 bp, 7 predicted proteins | sample 7160131 | NCBI WGS metagenome assembly JABLTK01 (sample SAMN14651221, study PRJNA627086) | human gut metagenome | isolation source: feces | host: Homo sapiens
GCAGAGGGACTTCCGAGTTTGGCCTAATCCAAAGAGGCGCCTAGCCTGCCCATTAAGGCGCCTTCCTGTGAGGCCAAACGGCCCGCGCCAAAGGCGCAGGATGGATCCACGAAGCGGTGTGAAAGACTATGTGAGATTACCCGTCTTCCACCTGTCATAAGGGCCGAAGTGGAAGGATCTTTTTTGCAGAGCGGTAAACCGTGGGTGAGGGAAAGGCGAAAAAGGAAGCACCAAGGTGTCGTTTGAGTGAGGGCGCATGTGTACATATGGCGGCAGTGCAATAAAGATCCCTCGGCTTCGCTCGGGATGACGGTGCTTGGGGAGTGGATGGTCTCACGGGGCGGCGGCATCGCTGCCTTTTTAGAAGAGGGTATTCTCGTATCGACGATCTAATCCCTAGCCACCAATTCCTAGCTACCAGTCGCCAGTCACGCCAACGACGGGATGCGATATTTCCAACATTGTTGGATGGGTGTTTTCTATTTATGCTATAATGAGGAAAAATCCTTGATGGTAAGAAGGAGGCGGTCGCATGGAGGAGCTGCGCGGTGGAGCGGATGTGGTGCTGAAGAAGATCATGCGACAGGCGGCGGCTGAGAGGGCGAGTGATGTCCATATCGAGCCGGGGGCTTCCTTTGTGCGAGTGCGGTTTCGGAAGGATGGGCTGCTTTCGGATCGCTTTTGTCTCTCTTCCTCCATGGCGCCGAATCTTTCGGTGCGCGTGAAGGTCCTTGGGCGGCTGGATGTGGGGGAGAGCCGTTTGCCGCAGGATGGCAGCTGGGCGGAGGAGATCGATGGGGTGCCGTATGATTTCCGCATTTCTGTCCTGCCTTCGATGTATGGGGAGACGATCGTCATTCGTATCCTGTCGGGGCGGGTGAATTTTATTGAGAAGAATGAGCTGGGGATGCGCCCTCCGCAGGAGGCACTGTTTCGTCGTGCGCTCGCGAAGGGGCAGGGGCTGATCTTGACGACGGGGCCGACGGGCAGCGGAAAGACGTCGACGTTGTATGCGGCGCTGAAGCTCTTGAATCAGGAGACGGTGAGTATCATTTCTATCGAGGATCCGGTGGAGTACCGGCTGCCGGGCGTGACGCAGATCCAGGTGAATGAGCGCTCGGGGCTTTCCTTTGCGCGTGGGCTGCGTTCGCTGGTCAGGCAGGATCCGGATATCGTGATGATCGGGGAGATCCGTGACAGAGAAACGGCGGAGATCGCGATCCATGCCTCGCTCACGGGGCATCTGGTGCTGTCGACGCTCCATACGATGAGCGCGGCCGCTGCGCCGCTTCGTCTGATGGATATGGGCATACCGCCCTATCTTCTTTCCGCGTCGCTGTCGCTGGTGATGGCGCAGCGGCTGGTACCGAGGCTTTGTCCTTCCTGCAAAAGGAAGGTGGTCTTAACGGAGGATTTCCTGGCGTCTCACGCTCTGCCGCGCTCTCTTGCCGGGCAGACGGCTTACGAGCGGGCGGGCTGTGAGGCCTGCCGTCATCGCGGCTTTTCCGGGCGGACGGGGGTCTTTGAGATGATCGCCATCGGAGACAGTGAGAGACGCATCCTGCATCAGGATTTCTCGCAGGAGAAGCTGCAGCAGGCGATGAGGCGAGCGGGACAGAAAACGATGGGCGAGTCGGCGCTTCTTCTGATGGAAGAGGGGGAGATCTCGCCGGAGTCGGCGGCGGTCATTCTGGCCGGGGAGGCATGAGATGGATATAGAGAAACTGCTAGCAGCGAATCCTGCCATGACGGATATTCACTTGACCGAGGGGCTGCCTCTTATGATCCGTGTCTATGGGGCATTGAAGAAGATGAAGGAGATCGCGGAGCCTCAGCTCTTTGCAGAGCTCATCTCTTCCTATGTGCCTCCCGATAGGCAGGCGGCGTATCAGCGGACAGGAAGCGCGGACAGTGCGTTTTCTTTGGGAAATGTCCGCTGCCGTCTGCATCTGTATCGCAGCGGCGGTCTGGCATCGGCGGCGATCCGCATCCTGCCGGAGCTTTCTTTGCTCGGCGCGGATCCCGACCGGACGTGGCTGGAGAAGGTATCGCAGCTTTCGCACGGGCTTGTCCTCATCACGGGCTCTTCGGGAAGCGGCAAGAGTACGACGATGGCGCGCATTCTTTCGCTGATCAGCCAGAAGAGGGCCTGTCATGTGGTGACGCTGGAGGATCCGGTGGAGTACGTGATCCCTATGGAGAAGGCGCTCATCCATCAGCGGGAGATCGGGCGTGATGTGGTGGATTTTCCGCAGGGCATCCGTGATGCGCTGAGAGAGGATCCCGATGTCATTGCGCTTGGTGAAATGCGGGACAGCGAGACGATCTCTGCGGCGCTGACGGCGGCGGAGACGGGGCATCTGGTGCTGGGGACGCTGCATACGACGCGCGCGAAGGATGTGCCTGCCCGTATCATCCATACGTTTCCCGGCGATCGGCAGGAGGAGATCCGGGGGCTTCTCGCGGCGAATCTCGTGACGGTCTCTTCTCAGATGCTCTATCGCAGCGGCAAGGAGACATGGCTCCTGCGTGAGATCCTGACGAATGTCGCTGCCGTCGCGCATCTGATCCGCGAGGGCAAGGAGGAGCAGATCCCGTCGTATATGGAGATGGGACTTTCGCAGATGCGGACGATGAAGCAGGCGATGTATGCCATGAAGGGAATCAGTGAACGGGAAAGGGAACGGCTTTTGAAGAGTTTGGAATAAATTGTGCGCCTCTTCCACCCCTTTTGAACCTTCTGAACCCGTTGAACCTGTTTACCAAGTCATCAGTCACTCATTTCCCACAGCAAAGGACCATTCATGAAACAATTTCACTATAAGGCTTATGACGAAGAGGGCGGGATCCACGAAGGAAGCCTTGCGGCAAGGACGAAGCGGGAAGCAGCGGCATCCCTTTTCTCGGAAGGGCTGTCGGTCATCCGCCTTTTTGAGGAGAAAGAGGCGCATCGTTTTTTCCGTGCGCGGCCTTTTGCAAGCCGCCGCGCGCTGTCTCTTCTGGCTTCGTCCTGGGCAGCACTCCTTTCCGCTGGGCTGACGGTGACGGAGTCGCTCTCGCTCCTTGCGTCGAAAGAAAGACCGCAGGAGAGGAGGCTCCTCCTCTCTGCGAGAGAGCGGATCGAGAGCGGGCATTCTCTGTCGGAGAGCTTTGCGGCGGGCGGCTGGTGTCCGTCTTTTTTTATTTCTCTGCTGGAAGTGGGAGAAATGACGGGGACACTGCCGTCGGCCCTTACGCACATCGCGCTGTACTATGAGAAGGAGGATCTGTTCCGGCGGCGCCTCTCGCGTTCTCTGGCGTATCCGCTCTTTGTGCTTGCCTTCGCGCTGGTGCTTCTTCTGGTGATCCTGCTCTTCATCCTGCCGTCCTTTGCGATGCTTTTCGAGACGCTGGGGATCACGCTGCCGCTGGCGGCGCAGGCGGGGCTGGCGCTGGGGCTTTTCCTTCGGCACTGGGGGATGCTTATTGGCCTTATACTCTTCGCTGTCCTGATCGCCGGAGCGCTGTACCTTCGGACGCGCGCGGGCCGGCGGCGAAAGGAAGTGTGGCTTTACCGCTCTGCCTTTTATCGCCGTCTGCTGCTCATCCGATTCACTCTTTCGCTGTCCTCTTTCCTCGAAAGCGGAAAGCCGCTCTCGGAAGCGCTCGTCGCCAGCATGAAGGTGCTGGGCAATCACGTGGCAGAAGATAAGGTGCGCGGTATGGAGAGGAAGCTGATGCAGGGGGAGAATTTTGCGAGCGTATGGGAGGACAGCGGGTTCTGTTTCCCGCTCCTCTTTGAGCTTTGTCAGGTGGGACTTTCGAGCGGGGAGCTGCCGCGATTTCTGGATCAGGCAGCAAGGCTCATGACGGCGGAAACGGAGGAGAAGCTCCGTCATTTCCACCATATCGCGGAGCCTGCCATGCTGCTCTTTGTGGGCGGCCTCACGGCGCTTGTCCTCTTTTCGGTCATGCTGCCCGTTTTCCGGATGGCGGGAAGTCATTTGGGGTAGGGAAATGCGGATCGCCTCTCTGCGATCGATTCCGTGTTTCCACAGATCAAGGAGAATCAACATGTCCACAGCAGTCATTTTCGACATGGACGGCACGCTTTTTGATACGGAGGCCGTCTTTCAGAAGTATTGGAATGCCATCGCAAAAGAACGGGGCATCGTACTGCCGGATGCTTTCAAGTATGAGATCTGCGGCACCTCGGGCGAGGTGATGAACCGCATCATCGAGAAGCATTATCGGGTGAAGGATGGCACGGAGATCCAGCGGGAGTGCAAGCAGCGCGTGGCAAAGGAGCTTGCGCGTGGCGTGCCTCTGAAGCCCGGCTGCCGGGAGATCCTTGCATCGCTTCACGCGCGCGGCATCCCCATGGCGATCGGGAGCAGCGGACGGCGGGCGCAGATCGAGAGCAATCTGTCTGTCAGCGGCTTTACATCCTATTTCTCTGCCATTGCGAGCGGAGATGAAGTCCTTCACGGGAAGCCGGCGCCGGATATTTTTCTGCTGGCTGCGAAAAGACTGGGTGTCCCTCCGGCGGATTGCTGCGTCTTTGAGGACAGTCCGAATGGCATCCGTGCGGCGCACGCAGCCGGCATGAAGCCGATCCTCATCCCCGACCTCATGCCCGTCACGGAGGAGATCGCATCGCTCACGGTCGGCGTGTACAAGGTGCTGACGGATGCTTTGGAAGAATTGATGGCAGCTGACTAGGAGACTGGGAGACTAAGAGACGTCAGACATCTAAAGTCCAAAGTCTCCCAGTCTCTAAGTCTCAGGTGGGCATCACCACTATGCCATGACCCGCAGTTTGTGTTAAGATTAAAAACGGAAAAGATTTCTATCATAGGAGGACGCATGAAAATATATCAAACGATGGGACTGGGATTGGCGATCCTGCTTTCCCTTTCTGTGACTGGCTGCGGGGTGAAGCAGGTGGCGATGAGCGGTCAGGGAGAGAGCTACACCGTGGTCGATGCGACGGGGCAGGAAGTGAAGATCCCCGGAAAGCCGAAACGGATCTTGGGAAATTCGGCATCGATCGATACGATGCTTCTGGGGGTCGTGACTGCGGATCATCTGGTGGGAGCGACGGAGGCGGATCGTGATCCAGCGATTTCCTATATCGCAGAGGATACGAAGGATATTCCGATGACCATTCCTCTCTCGGGGCTGTCGATGGAGCTTGTGACGCAGGCGCGGCCGGATCTGGTGGTGGCTTCGACGTACACGAAGGGCGAGGAGCTTACGATGTATCGCAATCTGGGCATCCCTGTCGTGGTGATCGACGGGCCGCGCTCGATCCAGCAGGTGAAGGATGATGTGCGGATCATTGCGGCGGCGGTCGGGGAGAAGGAGCGCGGCGAGAATGTGGTACGCGAGATGGACCGCCAGCTGAAAGAGGTGGATGATACGCTGGGGGCGCGTACGGACAAGAAGCCGGTGGTGTACCTGGTCTCGCAGATGACACGCTATGGGGGACCCGGCTCGATGTTCCACGAGCTTTTGACGCGGGCGCGTCTGGAGAATGCGATCGAGAAGGCAGGCGGTGCGAATGGGCAGGCCATTTCGCCTGAGCTCATCGTCAAGGCGGATCCGGATATGCTCTTCGTCTCGACCGACCGCACCTCGGATACGACGGGGGCGGGGAAATATCGGGACGATTTTCTGGCAAATCCGGCGGTTGCTCAGATGCGTGCGGCTCAGCATATCGCTCCTATCGATGACCGCTATATTTACGCCGCCTCGCAGAACTGCGTCTACGCGGTGAAGGCGATGGCGAATGCGGGATACGGAGATCTCTTCGATCTGTCGGATGAAAAGCAGATACGGGGATACTAAGGAAACTTCGGAGTGAGAAATGTAGGTGGCGGCTGCGCCGCCATCTTATAGGATAGTGACTGGTATTTCGTTTTCCAGCGCTCAGGATGATGATGCATGGGATTGGAATGGCAGCGAAGAGCGTTGACGAAGCCGGGAAATCGTGCTAAGATACGGATAGGCAAAGGTAATGATGCCATAGGCATAAAAGAACGAACCCCCAAAAGATGTGCGAGATCTTTTGGGGGTTCTTCTTGTTCAAAGCACAAGTGAGCTTAGGCTTATCAAGCACTGCTAGGTTTTCCTGTCAAGCCATTTGCAAAGATAATGCGCGATCATGCTTGCTGCGACAGAACCACAAAAGGTAATGATGAAATCCATAAGGCACCTCCTTCTTGTCACGATTCTCGTGCGAGGAGTTGCAGTGTGACGCAGTTAGTATAGCAGAAATAGCGGACAGCAACCAGTGGAAGAGGATATGCCAGTGGAAGAGGATATGCCCATTCCCGCCCAATAAAAAACACGCCCTGCGGCGTGTTTTTTATTTCCGATAGCTCATACGCTTTCTTGCGATCTTCTCAGCTTCACGTTCGGCCTCGCCCTGATTCGGGTGGGCTTCTTCGTCCATTTCATACTGCCACATGCGCGTGGGAACCATTTCGCCCTCGGGGCTACTGGTGTAGCGCATGGACTTCGGCATGGTCTTTACGGTGGAGAGCGGGCTTGTGAAGCCGCGGCCGATGACGTCTGTGGTATTCATGATGAAGAGAAAGGCATGCGGGTCGATTTCTTCGATGTAGTGACGGAGCTTCGTGATCTGTGTCAGATCGACGATGGCAAAGATGATGCGCTTATCCATGCCGGAGAAGGCGCCCTGCCCGTAGAGGAGGGTCGCACCGTGGTGAATGTTACGGAGGATGGCGTCTGCGATCTCAAGAGGCTTGTCAGAAACGATGAAGGCGGCTTTCCGCTGGGCGAAGCCGATGACGAGACGGCTTGAGAGATTCGCATTGATGTACATCGCGATCAGGGTGCAGATGGCGAGCTCCAAGGCAAAGATCCAGGCACTGGCCATGACGATCAGGAAGTTCAGCGCAAAGACGACGTAGCCGATCTCCAGATTGAAGTATTTCTTCAGGATCGCGCCGATGACATCGAGGCCGCCGGTGTTGCTGTTGTAGCGGTAGAGGAGCCCCATGCCAAGGCCAAGGATGACGCCGCCTGCGATGGCAGAGACGAGCGGCTGTTTCACGGAGGACATGGCAGCAAGCGGTGCGGTGAGGTCGATGAAGACGGAGCAGAGCACGGTGCCTATGATGGTGATCAGGGTATAGAATTTCCCCATGAACTTCAGGGCAAGAAGAAGGATCGGGATGTTCAGGATGAGGTTTGCGATACCGATGGGAAAGCCCGTCAGGTAGTTCAGAATCATCGCGATGCCGGTGAGCCCGCCTGCGAGAAAGTGATGGGGGACATAGAAGGCATTGATGCCGACGGAGTAGAGAAATGTCCCGACCACGGTGATGGCCAGAATGAAAAACAGCCGCTGCCAGAAAGTGGGGCTTCTGTAGTCAGCCCCCAACGGGGTGTTCATGAGTGGGTCCTTTCTTTGAAACATGGAAGCACCAAGGGTGCTGTGAGAATATTTACATCATATTATATCACGGAGAGCAAGGAAACATGAGGCATGGCGCATAGATCAGAAACGCTGCGGAGCATCCATCGGGCGATGTCCGCATGTCTCTTAGCCCCCAGTCCCCAGTCCCTAGTCCCTCATCCCCCCCAAAAAACTTTTCTCAAAATTTTCTGACCCTGTCACTTGTGACAGGGTCAGAAGGAAGGATCTCCTGTATAATAGATACAGAATAGGCATCGTGTACCCTTTTTTAGAAAAAGCAGACGGTCTTCTGCGTGTCCCCTTTTTTCCGATGGAGGAACTTGCCATGAAACGTACTATACAATCGCTATCTCTCAGTCTTTTGACAGCCCTTCTTTTTTCAGGCAGCGTGAGTGCTGCGCCGGCGCTGCCGCAGCTCGATCCGACGGATCCGGCGGTGCAGAAGGTGACGGATCAGGCGTCGCGCATGAGCGAGACGAACCAGCAGGTGGCGTCGTATTATCAGAAGAGCCGCTACCGCACGCTGGATGCCGTGCATTCTTCGGAGGCGAAGGCCGAAGAGGGCGGGCTGGTCTTTGAAGTGAAGGAGATCCGTGTGACTCCGTCGAAATTTCTTTCCGCAGAGGAGATCCGGAGGGCCATCCATTTCAAAGGCGCAGGACCTGCCTCCGTGAAGGAGCTGACGGACATGGTGGCCCGCCTGAATGCGCTGTATCAGGAGAAGCATATCGTGACGGCGCAGGCCGTGCTGCCGCCGCAGAAGGTACAGGACGGCGTGGTCTACATCCGTCTCATTGAAGGGAAATTCGGAAAGACGGTCGTCACGGGAAATCAGCGGATCTCCGAGAAGTCGCTCCTCTCACGCATCCATGGAAAGACGGGCGAGCTGGTGGACGTGGACCGGCTCGAGGATGAGCTCCGCGTATATAATTCGACGAATACCTATCAGGTGCAGGCAGAGCTGGTGCCGGGAGAGGAGGAAGGGACCTCCGACCTCCACCTGGTGCTCGGGGAGAAGGAGAATCCGCTGACATCCTTTATTTTCACGGATAATGCGGGGCAGAAAGAGAGCGGTCGCTACCGCATCGGCGCGTACACGGAGTACCGCGGGATCGGCGGGCATGATGCGAGCCTCGCTGTGAGCCCGGTGTGGACGGAAGGCATCTGGGGCGGCTCGGTGATGTACGATACGCCATGGGGGCATCACGGGACGCGGGCGCAGATTTCCTACAGCAGAAATCTGGTGGATATCATCGACGGCACCTTCAAGGATTATGACATGAAGGCCAATTCGAATGACGCGGCGATCTCCATCACGCACCCCGTGAATATCACGCCGCTTTCCCGTGTGGATGTCTTTCTGGAAGGCCATCGGAAATGGTCGGATACCACGTACTCCGGGATGGAGCTCTCGAATAGCGCAACGCGCACGGTGAAGGCCGGACTGTCAGCGCGGAGCTTTGATGAGAACGGGCTGTGGTTCTTCATGACCAGCGTCACCGGCTATGAGAGCGATGACCGCGTGAATGATAAGGATAACAACGGCTCATACTATAGCGCCTACCTCATGCGTCGGCAGAATCTCAAAAATGACCAGTACATGCTCTACCGCCTCTACGGCCAGTACACCGCCTTTACCTCGCTGCCCTCGACGGAGCAGTTCACGCTGGGCGGTATGGGGAGCGTCCGCGGATACAAGGAAAGTATCCTTTCGGGCGATAAAGGCTGGTTCGCCGGTATGGAGTACGGCTTCCCCATCAGCAGTGACCATCAGACATGGCGAGGCTTCGTCTTCCTCGATCACGGCGTCGCATATAACAATTTCAGTATCAAAACAACGAAGGACTACCTCACGAGCGCAGGCTTCGGTCTGGAGTGCAGCAAGGGCGGCTGGTATGGCAAGGCCGTCCTCGGTATACCGCTGAATGATTCCGGCAATATCGGAGATGCATCGCCGAGAGTGCATTTCTATCTGCAGAGGAATGTGTGATTTTGAGGGACTGGGGACTAGTGACTGGTGACTAGGAGACGTCAGACTGTCAGACGGTCAGACGTCAGACTGTCGCCTTCCCGTATCGTCATCCCGAGCGCAGCCCTCGATCTTTGTCATTCGCGTTCAGGCGGACAATGTTTGGAAAGCTCAATCGGGAAACCTTCTGGCACCACCACTCCTCACTCCTAACTCCTCACTCCTAACTAGAGAGTACGAAGCTTTCAAACGGAATCAAAGGGCAGCACGTCCTACGGGCTAACCCTGAACCCATCAACCTATTTCCATGATCTTCTCACCCAAAGGAGGACCGTCTTATGAACAAAATATATAAAGTCGTATGGAACGCGACGCGCGGCTGCTATGTGGTCGCTTCGGAGCTGGTGAAGACGCATCAGGGCAAGAAGAGTACGCGCCGCGGCGGGAGTATCCTCTCCCGCGCAGGGACGGCGCTGCTCCTTGCCATCGCAGGCTGGGGCGCGGCTTGCAATTTCATCTATGCGGACGTGACGGTGGCGGATCAGACGCACTATGGCAATACGGTCAAAGTGACGGATATCGCTAAGAGCGGCAAGCAGTATGATATCACGAATCAGCAGGTGAAGGGCGGCAATGCGCTGAACAAGTTCAATGATTTCGGCATCACGCAGCACGATGTGGCGAATCTCCATATGGGAGAGGCGAATCACCAGATCAATGTCGTCAAGAACAAGATCGACATCGACGGTGTCGTGAATGCGATCAAGGATAACCAGATCGGCGGCGATGTGTATTTCTTCTCGAATGCAGGTATCGCGGTCGGCTCGCATGGTGTCTTCAATGTGGGCCGCCTGACGCTCGGGACGAATACAGCGGTGGGTGATGCGCTCTATAACGGCTACTACGTTATGCCTTCTCCGTCGGGGCCGGTTCAGGTCAATTTTGACCGGGACAAGGATTTTTATCAGAAATCGCCGGTGGAGCGGGCGCGCCTTTTGAATGACGGTTCTCTGTGGGGCGGGAACACGGCAGGTGATGCCGGGATCTCTTTCGCGGGCAAAATCAACGCAAAGGACAGTGTGGTCATCGCTTCGGCAAAGAGTACGATCTCGCAGACGGACGGCATGATCCAGACGGGGGCTGCATTTCATGACTACACCGCGGGTCAGAGTGCGGATACATATAGAAATTCTCTTGTAAATACGGCGGGCATCGTGGATGCGACGGCGGCGGTAGCGACGACGGACGGCATCGCGCTGGTCGCGAAGAAGGATATCACGCTGGCAGGCGAGATCGCGTCTCATGGGCGGAGTGTCACCGTAGAGACAGGGGATAACCTCGCTGTCACCGGCACGGAGACGAAGGCGAGCCGCATCACGTCGGGCGGCGGGGCGATCGCGCTGACGGCGTCTTCGGATGATGCGAAGCTGCAGGCGGATCCCGATAAGGAGCCGGGAGATGGCATGATCTCCATCAAGGATGCGTACATCGACTCGTCGTCGGAGAAGAAGGACAGCGGCAAGATCGACATCACGGCGGTCAGAAATGTCATGGGCGTCTCCCGCATCGATGTGGATGATGCGACGATCACGGCCGAAGGAAAGAGCGGCCATAAGGCGGGGGATGTCTCCATCCATGCGACGGCGGCGACGAAGCTCTATGCCTGGGACATCGGCGACGGTGCGTATGCGCTGGTGAAGATGGGACAGAAGAGCCGCGATCAAAATACGATCAAGGGGGATAACGTAGACATTTCCGCTCGTGCCACGACGTCGGGCGTCATCGGTGATGACAATGAGCTCTCTGATGCGGAGATCAAGGCGGGTATCGAGCGGGAAAAAGATCATAATGCCGTCTTGGGCCTCATCGAAGAGTACGGCGGCAATTTCCGCACGTTCGGCTCGGCGACGAAGACGTATGCCGAGGCGAATGTGGACATCGACAAGACGGATATCAAGGCTCTTGGAGATGGCACGGGCGCCGAGGGGCATGGCGATGTGAAGATCACGTCAGACGCAAAGTCGGATATCGCGCCGTTCAATGTGAATCTTGTTGGCATCGGGTTTAACGTGGGCATCGGCGACGTGAAGTCGTACGTCGATTTGGATGACAGCACGATCACTTCCGCGAAGGATACGACGCTCTCCGCGGAAGGCACGAATGCGGTCAAGATGAGCCTGATAGATTTCAGCGCAGTGCCGATGGGCGGGCTGTCGCTGGACTTCTCTTGGGCGCAGCTTACGAGCGACATCGCGGCGAAGGTAGGCGAGAAGGCGACGCTCGTGAGTCAGGGGGATGTGGATATCAGTGCGAAATCCATCCGCTCGCTGGGCTCTGGCGCGTCGAACTGCGGACAAACGCTGGGGCTCTCGGTCGGTCTCGGGATCTCTGATACGAAAGCGAGCGCGGATATGGCGGGCACGGTCTACGCGAAGGGCGATGTGTCGGTCAAAGCGGAGAATACGCTCTCTGAAAACGGCGGCGTCTATGCGGCGGATACGGTGACGGCATCGAGCATCGGCGGGGATACGGCGCTCAAGCCGACGACAGATCCGATCAAGGCAGGCGTGGGAAAATTTTTCTCGAAACTGAAAAAAGCATTTACCGAAGAAGATAAGACAGGTCAGGCGGCAAAGGACCTTGACCTCGATAAAGCGGACAAGCCGGCGAAGCAGAAGAAACCATGGAACAAGATGGGAGCGAATGCGTCGACAGCGCTTCTTTTCAGTGACAATGATGCGACGGCGTCTGTGACGGGGAAGGTGCGCGGCATCGATGCGAGCGGGAATGCGAGTGACGCGGCGGGCGCGAAGTCGCTCACGGTCGATGCGCTGACGCTCTCTCGCAGCCATGCGGTCGTTGGTTCGTACCAGAATGATACAACGTCCAAGGATGAGACCACGAAGAAGGACAATACCATCACGGCGGCGATCTCTTATCTGGAACAAAGAAATCACGCGACCGCTTTCATCAGTGGCGACACGAAGACCAGCGGAGATACGACCGTCCATGCGAAGACGGTCATCCCCTGGCAGACGAGCTGGCAGAGCAGCGATCCCGTGGATCAGCTTTTGAATGTCTTCTTTAACTCGATCGATACGAATCCCGTCCTTCCCGATCTGGTGGACAGCTGGACGCAGGCGGCGGGAAATGGTGACAACGTGAATGGTGCGGCGTCCGTCTCCATCGTGAACTATGACAACAACGCCAAAGCGTATATTGGCAAGAAAGATGACACGCAGACGACGACGCCTGCAGTCGATGCCGCTGGAAACGTGAATGTCACGGGCGAGACGGACATCACGACAGTGAATCTGACAGGTACGATCCAGTCGTATCTGAGTGCGGCTCCGCTGAATCTCTGGAAAACGGCTTATAAAGATAAAGACAAAAAGTTGGCCTTCCAGGATATTTTCAATAGAAATGGCTGGACGATGGAAGGCGCATCCAAGGCAGGTGTCGGCGGCGCGGCGCTCTCCGTGCATCAGAAGAATAACGCAGAGGCCTATATCGATGACGGCGCGGTGGTCACGGCGAAGGGATCGGCAGATGTCAATGCGAAGGCACGCGCGCTCAATATCGCGATGGCCGCGGCAGGCGGCCCGGCGAAGTCCGTCGCGGTCGATGCAACGGTGGGCGTGAACCGTTTCGATAATACGACGAAGGCGCGCATTGGAAACGCGACGGTCACGGCGAAGGATGTCTCTGTCACCGCGGAAGACCTCTCGAAGACCATTCAGGCGGCGGGCGCGATCGGCGTCAGCGGCGGCACAGGGATCGGTGCGTCCATCGCGTACAATCACATCAATCGTGATACGGAAGCCGCGATCTCGGGGAATGTCACGGCAGAGGACAACGTCAATGTCTCCGCGAAGAACACGGGCGAGATCATCGCAGCCTCTGTCGCGGGTGCGGTCGCCTATGACAATAAGAAGCCGAACGTGAAGAACAAGGCCGGCAGCACCGGTTTCCATGCGGTCGAAGACGGCGATGAAGACGGCATCGAGCTGGACGATCTTGTCAATGATATGGATGATGCCGATGAAAATACACCGCTCCTCTCTCAGGAAACGGATCGTCATATAGGGGGGGTAGCAAGTAAGGACGGCGCGATGAAGGATAACGTGGCTGAGGCGAAGGGTGGTCTGGCAGCCGCAGCGAATGTGTCCGTGAACCGTATCATCGATACCGCGAAGGCGATCGTGGCGAAACAAGACGGTGGGACTGCGCCCTCTGTCACGGCCGATGCGCTCCGTGTGAATGGTCTGAATGACAGTGCGATCCGCGCGACGTCGGCAGCCATCGGAGCCAATCTTCATGCCAAGGCCGGAGCGGCGCTTGCGGGAAGCTTCATGTACAACTCCATCACGGCGGACAACGAAGCCTATGTGGATGGGGCGACGCTCACCCTGCGCGGCAATGAAGAAAAAGACAAGGACGGGAAAAACATCGACGAGTCCCTCACCGTCCGTGCGGAGAATGATGCGACGATCCTGAACATCGCGGCGAGCGGCAGCGGTGCGACGAAGGGCTTCTCCGGTGCAGGGCAGATCAGCCTGAACTGGGTGGATGACAAGACGGATGCACATGTGAAGGACAGTACGGTGAAGGCGAAGGAAGCCACCACCATCGAAGCGAAGGACAAGGGAAAAATCGACTCGTACACGGGCGCGGTTTCTGTGTCTACGCACTCTTCCGCGGTCGGTGCGGCCATCGGTGTGAACCTCATCGAAGGCGATACGAAGGCATATCTGGAAAACAGTGAAGTGGCTGGGACAGCGGAAGGAGAAAAGGCGGGCAAGCTCGCCGTCACTTCGGATGAAGCGAGCCAGATCACATCTATCATCGCGTCCGGCGCACTGGCGGATAAGGTGGCGACGTCCTTCTCTGCGAGCGGAAACTGGATCCATACGACGACGGATGCCCATGTGGATAGCGGCAAAGCTATGAAGACAGGGGCCCTTACGATCGATGCCGAAAATCACAGCAATGCGACGCTTGGTGTCGGTACGGGTGCGATCTCGAATACGGCCGTCGGCGCGTCGGTCGCAGTTATGGTGAATGACTCGGACGTCAAGGCGTCGCTCTCTGGCGATGCAAAGAAAGAAAAGACCATCGAGGCAGACGGCATCTCTGTCAAGGCGGACAATGCATACAATGGGTCGGCGAAGGACAGCGATAGTGACAGCACAGCGAAGACCGTCGCCGTGGGCTTTGCGGCAGGCGCGGCGAAATTTGCCGGTTCCGGCTCGGTCACGGTGAATGTCATTTCCCAGAAGGCCGATGCATCGATCGGCGAGGGAAACTATCAGGCAGGAGATCAGGGCGTTGACGTAGAAGCGAAGAATACAGCGCGTCTCTTCGGTCTGGCTGGCGGCCTTGGTATCAACCTGGGTGGCACGGGCATCGGCGCGGCGGCTGACGTGCAGACGTACAAGGGGCATACCTATGCGTCCATTGAAGACGGTGCGAAGCTCTCGAAGGCGTCTTCTGTCCGCGTGAATGCCGAGTCGGAAGAGGATCTGACATCCGTTGCGGCGACGATCGCGACGGGGGATACATTTGCCGGCGCCGGGGCAGCCGGACTCCATGTGATTTCGACGGATACGAAAGCGTATATCGGAAATCAAGAGGACAAAGAGATCACGGAGGCAGGCAAGGCAGAGCTCACAGAGGCGGGCGCTGTCTCCGTGACGGCGAAGGATACGACAAAGCTCACGACGTCCGGCGGCAGCGGGGCAGTGAGCGGGACGGCAGCCGGGGGCCTCTCCGCGGCGGTCGAAGTGGTGCAGAAGAAGGCTTCTGCCTATGTAGGAAATCACGCGAGCATTGGCGGGGAAAGCCTCACTGTACAGGCGGAGAATACCAGTGACTCGACGACAGCGGCGGCAGGTCTTGGCGTCGGCGGTACGGCGGGTGTCGCAGGCGCGGCTTCTGAGACTTTTGTCACGCATACGACAGACGCTCATGTAGGCAGGGCGGCGAATGTCACCACCTCGGGCGATGCGGACGTGAAGGCGGTTTCCTCCTTCAAGCAGGGCGCCGGTGCCGGCGGCGTCGGTGGCAGCGGTACAGTGGGCATCGGGCTGGCAAACTCGACCGTCTCGATGAGCGCGGATACGAAGGCGCATGTCGATGGCGGTGCGAAGGTCACGGGGAAGAATGTCCGCGTCGCAGCAGATCATACGACAGATATCACCTATGCGACCATCGCGGGCGGCCTTGCAGGCACCGCGGCCATCAATGGCGCGGTCGGCGTGAATGTGCTGGATACGAAGACCAAAGCGTATACGGAAGACAATACCGAGCTCACTGCCACAGGCACGGCTGATACAGATGGGATCGCCATCACGGCGTCGGATGCGACGAAACTTCATGGCGGCAATGGCGGCGCAGCCATCGGCGCGGCGGGCGGCGGTGCAGGGCTGGCTCTCTCCGTGATGAATCTCACGAAAGACACAGAAGCCTATGCAGGCAAGGCGGCCAAACTGGATGCCAAAGGCCAGATTTCTTTGGCTGCCCAGAACAGCGAAGACATTTTCAATCTGTCCCTGCAGGCGGCGGGCGGCTCTTATGCCGGCCTTGCGGGTGCGACGAATGTGATGAACCTCACCGCGATCACGAAGGCATACACGGATACGGGCGTGGAGATCAACCAGAAGGCCGGCTACGGCAAGGATGGCTCGAAGGATGTCTCGCTCACGGCGACGCATGAAGTCAAGGAAATGAAGAACACCGTCACCGCGGCGTCCGGCTCCGGCGGTGCGTCGGTCGGCGCAGCCGTCGATGTGGGAAATATCAAGACGCAGACGAATGCCTTCCTCGGCGATGGAAACAAGGTCGCAGCGGGCGGCAGCGTGACCGTCGAAGCGAAAGACAATATGCATGACATCATGTCGAATGCGATCTCGGCCGCCATCGGTTTTGTGGGACTTTCGGGCAGTATCTCTGTCTATAACGTCGGCAGCACGATGTCTCCGGAAGACCAGAAGACGCTATCGGGCCAGACGAGCGAGAATGGCGAGACCGTCGGTTTCGACAGCTGGGTGAATGAGGAACTCGCGAAGATCAACGAAGGCACGGGCAAAGCGGTCGGTGCCTATGACACGGCATCGCTGGATGAAGTGAAATCGAGCCTTGGCAAGACCTTTGCGTCTGAGGCGCCGAGCAGCGCGGGCGAGAAAGGCACGCTCGCGAAGATCGGAAATGGCGCGGTCATCGACGCGGCGGGCGATGTCAAAGTCCATGCGGACGACACGCTCTCTGCACAGAACATCATGGGCAGTCTCTCGGGCAGCGCGGCGGCGAGTGCCGGTGCGTCCGTCAGCGTATTGAATACGGATACGCAGACAAAAGCGCTCGTGGATAAGGCGGCGATGGTGACGGCAGGAAAGGATCTTTCCATTTCCGCGAAGGCCGCGCACGACTTTGATGAATATATCACGGGGGCTTCCGTCTCCGGCGGCGTGGCCGGGCAGGGAACGGTCGGGACATGGACGGACAAGAGTGCCGTCTCGGCGCTTCTTGGCGATACGAATGCCGTCCACGCGAAGAATATCTCCATCACTTCAGACAATGACCGCACGCTTGATGCGTATGTGGCAGGGGCATCGGTGGCGCTTGTTGCGCTGAATGGTGCTGTCGTCACTGCGAATGTCACCGGCTCTTCGGAGGCGGGCATCGGAGACGATGAAGGTAGCTATGCGGGCGAGGTGAAGGCGGATCAGGCTCTCGCCGTCTCTTCGGGCGCAAAGACAACGATGGATGCGAAGGCAGTCGGCGCAGCGGCAGGCATCTTCGGCGGCACAGGAACGGGCGCAGACCTTTCATCTGCGGTCGATGTCCTGACGAAAGTCGGGAAGAACGCCAAGCTCACCGCGCAGTCGATGACCCTTACGGCGGAGAATACGCCGAAGCTCTCGGCACTCGCGACCTCGGCGGGTGTCGGCATCGGCGGCGTGGGAGCGACCGTGGCAGAGATCGACTCCAAAGATACCTCGCGTGTCACCATTTCTGACGGGGCATCGCTCACGGCCACGGACAAGCTCATCGCCCGCGCGGTGATGGATCAGCCGAGGGATGATTACAATGCCTATGCGCATGCCATCGCCGGAAGCGGCGGCGTCATCGCAGGATCTGTGGCGGTCGTGGGGATCGGCATGGAGAATACCACCGAGACCGCGATCGGAAAGAATGTGAAGCTCCAGGCGGGCAGTGCAGAGATTTCTGCGGATCACAAGGACAGAGGAAACTATGAGATCGAGTCCGTCGCGGCCGGCGAATACAGCGGCACCGGGGCGGATACGAGGTACACCGTGAATTCCACGTCGAAGGTCACCATCGGTGATGGTACGACCGTGACGACGGAGCGGGAGACGGCCATCCGCGCGGACAATACGAGTGAAAAGGCGTGGAAAGACGGCTCGGAAAAGGAGAATGCCACCTCTGCGGGCGCGGCGCTCGCCTCTGGCAACGGCGTCGTGAGTGTGACGAAGATCACCCACACCACGCAAGCGAATCTCGGGAAAGTCACCCTGCAGGCGAGCGCTTCTGACCTTACGGCGGAAGAAAAGGCCGCGGGGAAGACCCTGCATGACAAGAAAGCCATCACCATCGACGCCGCGAGCCGCGTCAAAGCGCATGATAACAATGCATTGTCGACTGGTGCTGCCGTCGGTGCGGCGCATGTGAAGGAAACGCTCGATGTCAAGGCGACTACGAGCGCGACTGTCGCGGACGGCGCAAGCCTCAAGGCCGGCGAGACAGAGAAGGCGAATGCGAAAGACAAGGCTTGGGAAGGAAAAGCGGAAACCGCCTCGTATGATGGTTCGTACAAGGGCGGTACGATCGCCATCGGCACAAGAAATGATGCGGATCTCTACAGCACGACGTTGGTCGATGTCTTTGGCTTGGCGGGCTATGCGGGCTCGGAAAATGACGTCACCTACACGGGCAAGACGAAGACCACATTCGGCGCGGCCGCGGAAACGGCGAAGGGGGATATTTTCCTTGCGGCAGGCCGTGACAGCGCGGGCGAGACAGGCACGATCAGCGTCAGTGCGCACAGCGACATCCTGAATGCGACGGCGATCCCGATCTCCATCCAGAAGGATCCCTATGCGAAAGCGGACAGCCAGGCGAACCTCACCGTCACGAATAGCGCGGATATGAAGAGCGACCGGGACATCCTCCTCAAGGCGAAGGCGGGCGCGGTATCCGCCTCTGGCACCGGCGAGGTGAAGGACTGGGTGAATGCCATCGAAGGCGCCTTCGGCTCGGACGGCAGCCAGATCGGGAAGAAGGAGATCACAAAGTCCGCCGATGTCACCATGAATGGCAAGGCGGAGACGGGCATCCATCGCAAGAAATCCATGACCATCGGGGGAACGAATAAGGATGGGACATGGACGACCAAGGTCACGAGCGATGGCGACCTATCCTACACCTATGGCGGCTCGAAGCCGGCCGGCTCGGAGCTCTATGACCAGCTCCACGAGCTGCAGCAAAAGCTCATCGACTATGCGGCCGACCCCTCGGCGAAAGCCGCGTATGAAGCGGAGATCACATTCCTTGAACAGAAGATGGCGGCAGAGGGTCTCGGGTATTTCGATAAGAAGGGTCGCTTCGTAGAGACGCCGCCCTCAAGCACCTCGGAGCTGGACAGCGCCAAGGCAATGCGGGATCAGGCGAAGGATTCCCTGCCTAAGATAGAGAAAGCCTATAAGGACAAGATCCAAGAGACGCAGACTCAGATCGACGGGTTGGAGGCTGTCACAAGGAGCAAGACGGCGTATGACAGTGCGGCAGCATCGGCAGCTGCTGCGCAGCGTGCGCTCACTGAAGCCAAGACCGCAGAAGACACGGCGAAGACAGCCGTGGAAGCATTGGCGGAGGCAGCGGGTAAGACTCTGGATGCGTATATGAAAGCCAATCCTAACCAAAGCGAGGTTCTCACATACCAGCAGGCCATCAAGAATACAACGGCGGCGGAATCTGCAATGACGAGTGCGGATGCTGCGAAAACTGGCGCGGGAACGGCATATACCAATGCGGTCACCAGCTACAACAGTGCCTACAGCGATACGATCCCGACCGACCCCACGCAGTACAACGAGACGGACATCAGCCAAAAGCAGACTGCATTGACGACTCAGAAACAGCAGCAGGAGGCAGCGAAGGAGGTCCGCGTCGGCAACTACAAGAAGATCAACACACAGATCGAGCTGACGGATGAGTTCTTTGCCCAGAAAGGCACCGAGAAGGGCGGCAAGTTCTTCGATGCGAATGGCAATGAAGTCGAAGGCGGCAAGGTCAAGAAGGACGGCAAGGAGTACTACCTCCTCCACAGCCTGACCTACCCGCAGATGACGCATGATTTCCTCGTGGGCGATGTCATCGCGCAGCTCGGGGATATCGTCTTCGAAGGGGATAATGTCTCCGGCGCGGGCACGCTCAAGGCGGGCGGCGATGCGGAAGTGAAGATCACGAATGATTCGCCGAATAATCTGGTGATGGGGGATATCCACGTCGTCGGTAGCCAGGGCACGGCAGGCGCCGGTCAGGGCGGTACGATTTATTTCAACAGCACCGAGATCAAGGGGGACAGCGCGAAGGCGATCCAGAAGGCGATCCAGAAGGAGAACAAGGACAAGACGAGATCCGTTTCCTTTGCCGCCGAGACGCGCTACCAGACCGGCGGGCCTTCTGTCACTATCGAGAACAATTTCCGCCCGCAGGCGTATGTGGACAGCGACAATGCGCCCTACTACGCCGCACCGAATGTCGATCTCAAGGGCTATATCTACAATCCGCGCGGCACGGTCACCGTCACGAGTGCGAATGGCGACGTGTACAATAAGGGCACGATCTACGCGGGCAGCGTGAATATGACTGCGTCGAACGGGGATTTCATCCAGACCTATGATGCGAGCAGCGCGGGAACGCGGTCCAGCATTTCCAGCGTCGGCGGGAATCCGCTCGATGACACGGGCGGTTTGCACAATGTCGATCAAAACGGCAAGGCGAATGGGAAGCTCGGCAACGGCATTCTGGCAAATGGCAATGTCTTCATTTCCGCGCGCTATGTGAATATCAATTCCAAGATCCAGAGCGGCGTTCCGGATCACGCGATCACCATCCCGAAGGAGTACAAGCTCTTCTACATGGATGGCAGCACGAAGGTCGATGTGACGAATGCAGCGACGGTGCCATCCGGCGCGAAGATCCTCGTCGCGGACAAAGCAGGGAAGGAGATCGAGGGGGTATCCTATGACAGGGCGAATGACCGCTTCGTCATCAGCGATGTGGAAGTCCACGGCGGACACGTCTCCATCGTCGGTACTATCCTCAATACGACCAATGACACAAACAAAGCCCGCATCGAAGCCCTCGACGGCTACGGTACGATCCAGGTGAAGAATGACTCGGACAAGAACATCGAGCTCAAGACCCTCTCTACGGGCGGCGGGATCGAAGGAAAGATCGAGATCACGGATCTGGATCGCTCGAGCGGGAAAATCACAAGAAAGACCACCTACACCCGAAAGGATGGGGTGATCAGGCAGAGCGTCCAGACTTATACGGATGGAGCTCCGACAGGGGATCCGGCGATCTCCACCTTCACGAATGCCAAAGACGCGAAATATCAGACGACGAAGGGCTCGTACTATACCGTGCAGACGGGACAGGACAGCAGTACCACGACCACCTATGAACTGCATGACACCCGCCTTGACTGGTGGGGGATCGATGACAAGGCTCCGACGAGCGCAGAAATGCTGGCGCGGGGCGGTACCGTGACCGACTTCTCGCAGGGCGCTGTCCGCACGCTGCAGGGCGGTGCCTTCGTCTCCGGCTACAACAAGGTCGATGGGACGAAGACGGACGGTACATACGTGACGACGGACAAGCAGTTCACGGCAGCAGAGCCGACCTCTATATTCACGAAAAAAGAGGAACGTCTCTGGTATACGCTGGGACTTGCGAAGAAATTCGATTACAAACTGGTCGAGACCACGTATGATACGAAGGTGACCCAGTATTCCCTCCAGTCGGACTACGATGTGGGCATCGGCTTTGGCGGCTCGGAAAATGGCGGCACGCTCACGGTCGATGGCGGCAGCCATGACGTCCTCATCAATGGCACGCTCTCCAATGGCCGCGGCGCTTCGACACTCTCGGGCGGCAGCCTTACGCAGGGCGACCTCGGCTATGTCGATACCGGAAGCCTTCATATGACTGCGACCGGAAGCGTCGGCAGCGCGGGGCAGGCGATCAAGACCAGCGCAGACACCGTCTCCGGCAGCGCAGGCGGCGACTTCGCCGTCAATGTCAAAGGGAATGTCACCCTGGGTGCGGTATCGGCGGGCAAGATCGCTGATATCACTGCCGAGGACGGCATCGCGCAGGCAGCGGGAGAGACGCTCTCGGCAAGCCGCGTGAACCTTGATGCAGGCAGCGGCGCCATCCGCGGCGCCTCCGGCGCACTCTCGATCCAGACGAAGCAGGGGAGCGGCGAGGCCTATGGTCTCAAAGCGGTAGCGGATGGAAATATCGCGATCACGAATACCGGCGGCGATCTCTATCTCGACAGCGTCACCTCGAAGCGTGGCGATGTCATTCTGACGACAGACGGCAGCTTCATCGACAACAATTTCACCGATGTGGCGAATGAAAATGCGAAGGCAAAGCTCGACGCCTGGTCGAAGGCGCGGGTCCTGGAAGGCAGCGAGGCGACGATCTCGAAACAGAAATCCCTCCTCATCGCCAAAGTACAGGGCAAGTACAATGAGTATCAGACCCTTTCTGCTTACGTGAAGGACGGGACGTACACTTTGGACGACACCGCGAAGGCGGCACTTGCGAACAATGGCGTCACTGACATCGATGCGTATATAGCTGAGAAACAGGCGCGCTACGATGAGCTCGCTCAGACCGTCGGCACTTGGAAGAAAACGGACGTCGAAGCGTATGTGAAGGTGATCGAGGAAAGCACGGACAAGACGCTCTACGGCAATGCCGCGCTCACCGAGAAAGATCTGACCGCGGATAAGTACCTCACCGCAGAAGAAAAGGCAGAAGTCCTCGTCGGCTCGGCAAAGTCCGCGCAGGATCTTCTCGTCACCTTCTCCGGCGGCAGCATCAAAGAGGGCATCACCGATACCCAGACCACGCAGAAGGAAACCGCGCATGTCACGGGGCAGAATGTCACTCTGACAGCACTTGGCGGTAAAACGGAAAATGGCAAGTACGTGAGCGGCATCGGACACAAGGAAAACGGACAGGTGATCGACCTCTCGACGAAAGAGAAGATCGAGAGCCTGACGGCAGACCAGCTGATCGCCCTTGCGTCCGCAGAGCGCGGGGATTTCAAAGTAGATGGCACGACCGTCACCGTCAGCTCCATCCGCTCCATTGAGACGAATGCGGATGGGAAACTCACCGCGAAAGCAGTGAATGGCGCCATCTACCTCACCAGCGATACCGGCGTGAAGGAAGGCAGCGAACTCCTCTCCGGCGGCGAGCTCCGCGTCAAGGGGACGGGCGACCTCAAAAATGTCACCGTGGGTGCGAAGGACCAGATCGTTCTTGAATCCGGCGAAGGAAAGATCTCCGGCGTCACCATCCAAGAAGGCGGCACCCTCACTGCCCGTGCCAAGAAAGGCGTCTCTCTTTCGAAAGACGGCAACCTCGTCATCAACACCGTCTACGCCTCCGATGGGGACGTGGTACTTGACCTCAAGGGCCACAGCCTCCTTGCCGAAGACGGCCATGATGCAGATGAGGAAATGGGCACCACCTACACGAATGTGGAAGGTGCGAATATTTCCATCGAAAACGTGGCAAATGTCAAAGGCGAGGGCAAAGGACAGTCCCTCGGCATGAAAGTGACCGGCAAAAAAGCCGAAGACGGCAGTATGGTGCCGGGCAGCATCCGTTTCCAAGCGACAGGCGACGCCGACATCACACTCTTCGGAGAAGCGGCATCGGATGAGACTTCCATCGAGGCAGAAAATACCGCCATCACCAACCACGGCAAGATCTCGGATGGCAGCTACAAGGCAAGGAAAGCCCTCCGCGTCTACCATGCGAAGGACGGCACGATATCCGGCGGCACCTTCATAGGCGCAGATACCACCCTTATTAACCAGGCGGATCTCAGCGGCGCGAAGGTAGAGGGGACAAAGACACTCACCGTCACGAATACTGCATCCATTCAGAATGCGACGCTCACGGGCGGCGCGGCTACAGTCGATAACCACGGCAAAGACAGTGTCATGAAAGATGTCACGCTGACCGGCAGTACGATCACCCTCACGAATGAAGGAACCGTCGAAAACGGCAGATATACCGCAGAAACGGGAGCGATGACCGTCACAAACAGCGGCAAGCTGTCTTCCGGCACGTACACCGCGAAAGCGGGAACGATGGACATCACGAATGAAGGAACCATCGAGAACGGCACCTTTACCGCAGGCGGTGCGCTCACGTATGACGGAAGCGCTGATTCGACAGTGACTGAAACGACGATGACCGGCGCGTCGGTGGACATCACCAACGCGGGCACGCTCACCAATGGCAGCTATACCGCAGAGACGGGAGCGATGGGCATCACGAATGAAGGAACCATCAAAAACGGTACCTTTACCGCCCGCGGTGACCTCACCTACACGGACAGCGAAAATGCGTCCCTTTCGGGTAGCGATTTCACTTCGAAAGAAGGAAACGTGACGGTCACCGCCAAGGGACAGCTTGCTCTCAAGAAACTCAGCGCAAAGAAGAGCGCGACCGTCGATGCAGATCGCGATGTCACGCTCACCGAAGCAGAAGCAGGCACGCTTGCTATTTCGTCCGGCGGCAGTGTAAACGCAGGCACGCTCACGGCTACGACAGGCGATGCGAAAGTCAAAGCAAAGACAAACGTGACGATCGGCACCTTGACCGCAGAAACTGGCGGCGCGACGATAGAAGCGACGGACGGAGCGCTTGGCGTGACGACGCTGAATGCGAAGGAACACGCAGCGCTGACAAGCGGTGGCGCGATGGAAGTGAGCGAAGCGACCGCGGGAAGTGTGGCGGCGAAAGCAGGAACAACGCTCCATGTCAAGAAGCTCACTTCGACTGGCGAAGCGACGCTGACGAGCAAGGACGAAGCGACGCTGGATGACGTGACTGCGGGAACGCTTGCCGCAGAATCGACAGCGGGCAGTGTGAAAGCGGGAACGCTCACGGCTAAGACAGGCGAAGCGTCTGTCACTGCAAAGACAGACGTGACGATCGGCACGCTGAAGGCAGAAGCTGGCGGCGCGAAGATCGAAGCGACCGAAGGCAAACTTGACGTGACGACGCTGAATGCGAAGGAACACGCAGAACTCACGAGCGGCGGCGATATGGTTCTTCATGAGGCAGAGGCAGGCGGCAAGCTGACGACGAGTGCAGGCGGCAGCATTTCTGTGAAGGGGACGGATGCGAAGATTTCCGGAAGCACCATCGAGATGATGGCGAAGGAAGACATCCGCATCACAGATCGTTCGCCGGTCGGCAAGCTGGATGGCGTGGATACGAGCACGCCGGCAGGGTCGACCACCGGCAGCGGCGCGGCAGGCAGTCTTGTCATCGGCGAGGCGAAGCCGCATGATTTCGATGCGAGTGGAAAGGGCAGCGCGTTGCTCTCATCTGCGGGTGGAAAGGTCACACTCTCTGCGAAGAAGGTGGAGATCGACACGCTGACAAATGGCAAAGGCGACGCGGCAGATCTCAAGATCTCTGCGGACAACATCGGTATCGATGATCTGGCAGGGACGGGTGCGCAGCATGTCACCATCCTCGGCAAGGATGGACAGCAGGCGCACTACGCAGGCATTCACTCCACAGCGGAAGGCGGCACTCTTGTGAAGGACAGCAAGGTCGAGCATCTGGAACTCACTGGCAGGGAGCCTCTCGGTCTTTCGAATACCGCGATCGGCGGGGACAGTGTCCTTGCGACGGATAAGATCCGTGTGACGATCCAGAAGAATCCGGGCAGCAGCATGGCAGAGCATTTCGGAGATCTTTCTCTCAATGGGTATGATATTGCGACCGATCATGTCATGACGAGCGTCAAGGACGGCGTCACCGTGAACGGCGAGCGTTTCCCGATGACGGCGGAAAGCGTCATGAATGCGAGCCTCTATGAGGACCGCACGCTTGGCCGTGATGGACGGGAGAAGGAAGAGGAAGCGGAGAAGGATAGTCCGTCTCTTGCCTTCGGCGCACCGAATGACAAGGAAGCATATGAAGTCGTGAAATAGGTTTTGAAGTAGCAAGAACGCCTCGTCGAAAGACGAGGCGTTCTTGTCGTATCGTCATTTCGAGCGAAGTCGAGAAATCTTCTTTGCAGACCGAGGTGCGACGCTTCGTGTCGATTTTTATAAAGGCGATGCCCGAAAGTGGTGGGGATAGCGATATGGGGAAACGCATTTCCAACATACGGGGGAGCCAACCCCGTCTCGCTACGCTCGACAGCCCCTTCCAGAGGAAGGGGCGAGAATGTGGGGCGTTTTGAGTGTATCTATCCCTCCTTCCTTTGGAAGGAGGTGCCCGC
>JABLTK010046323.1_pt1 | contig 25939 bp, 27 predicted proteins | sample 7160131 | NCBI WGS metagenome assembly JABLTK01 (sample SAMN14651221, study PRJNA627086) | human gut metagenome | isolation source: feces | host: Homo sapiens
ATCTTTAAATCATTCTTTAAATCACGGGATAAACCGCGCAATGCCTCTGTCGGAACAAGCTGGTTTCATATCGGCAGGTCATGGTCGGGAAAGGCTGTGACTGAACGGACGGCGTTGCAGCAGACAGCGGTGTATGCCTGTGTTCGTATCATAGCCGAAACCATAGCCAGTCTGCCATTGCATCTATATAAATACACGGATAACGGAAAAGAAAAAGATTGTACGCATCCACTGTATTATCTTTTGTACGACGAACCGAATCATGAGATGACTGCTTTTGTTTTCAGAGAAACAATTGTCAGTCATCTTTTATTATGGGGAAATGCTTATGCACAGATTATCCGAAACGGCAAAGGAGAGATCGTTGAACTGTATCCTCTGCTGCCGGATAAGATGGAGGTCTACCGTTCGGATATTACGGGAGAAATATATTACATTTATACAGATACCAAAGGACAGAGGCATACTTTAAGCAATACTGAAATTCTGCATATACCCAGACTTGGTTATGACGGGCTTATCGGATATTCGCCGATTGCAATGACTAAAAATGCAATCGGTCTTTCTATTGCGGCAGAGGAATACGGTGCGAGATTTTTTGCAAATTCCGCAAATCCGAGCTTGACAGTGTAGACGGTGATTTAACAGTGTGGTTAAATTCTCCGGGAGGAGATGTGCGCTCAGATAGGGCATGATTGACAGTAGATTAAGGTACTACACTCTAAGATAACGGAGTAGTCAACTTGCTTAACCGAAAGGCGAAAGCTGACACGGGAACATAGCCCGTCTGACATTTAGGACATAGCTGCTCATTATTTTTCTTTTATCTGTCATCCCCCAAAACCGCTATGCAGGATTGCCTCGCGATTAGTTAAAATTACAAATCAGCTGTTAAACTCTATAATCTTATCACAAAAAACGCCGTCAATATCTGCGACATTGCATACCTGAAACAGAAATTGTTTTCCTATCTTAGAGCTGTCACATAAGAAATAACGCTTATCCGCACGGCTCATCATAACCTGCCGGAGCTGTGTTTCCGCTTCGGAAAAGTCGCTTATATTCCCGTCTGTCGTAATCCCCTGTGAAGAAAAAAACATAAAATCCGCGTGCATGGTTGAAATCATTGATTCTGCCTTTGCACCTGCGAATGCCAGCGAGTTATGAAGCAGCTTTCCGCCAGTGCCGTAAGCGATAATCCGTTTTTGTGCAAGCTGTGTTAACGTCTTTATACTGTTTGTAATTACAGTCACCCCATGCTCGGGTGTCAGAAAATCAACTATATGTGCCGCAGTGGAGGAGGCGTCCAAAAAAACAATGCTGCCGCGGGTAATCAGTTTCGACGCTTTTGCCGCAATAACTGTCTTGCTGTCGCTGTTGCATGCCTCGCGCACGGCAATCGGAACTTCACGGTTTGTGTGCATAACAAGCGACACTCCGCCGTAGCATTTATTTACCAGACCTTGCTCCTCCAGAATTTTTATGTCCCGTCTGATAGTGATAGGGGTGACATATAGCTTGTTTGCAAGGAAATTAACCGTACAGTGCTTTCTTTCCTCTAATATTTTTATAATCATATCCAAACGCTCATTTTTTATCATGATGTTCTTTCCTGTTCCTTTCGCTGCATTTTTTTGTCTTTTTATCTTTTGGATTATCAATACTGTGATAATTATTGACTGTTTTAGTTCTTGATGTTATAATTCTATCAATAAATAACGGTGATGTCAATATAAAATTGAAGATAAGGGAGTAAAAAATATGAGTGTAATTACAATTGTAGGAGCGGGAATGATGGGTTCGGCGATGAGTATTCCGTCGTCGGATAACGGATACAAGGTGAGAATTGTCGGTACTCCGCTTGACCGTGAAATTATTGAAGAAGCGAAAAAGAGCGGCTATCACATCACATTAAAACGTCAGTTACCGGAAAATATAGAATATTATCATGCAGAGGAGTTTGGCAAAGTTCTGCAAGACTGCGATTTGCTGATAGGCGGAGTAAGCAGTTTCGGAGTTGAATGGTTTGGCGAGACGGTACTCCCCAATATTCCCAAAACACTGCCGGTTTTATCAGTAACAAAAGGCTTGCAGTCACGGGAGGACGGAACACTTATTTCACTGCCCGATTATCTTTCGACAAAGCAGGGATGCGAAGGTTTATCATTAAATGCCGTGGGAGGGCCTTGCATAAGCTTTGAATTGGCTGACAGGCATGATACGGTGGTGGCATTTTGCGGACATAATATGGACGATCTTTTAAAAATCAAAGATATGCTTTCTACCGATTATTATCATATTAATCTGTCAACAGATGTTATGGGTGTGGAAACTGCCGTGGCAATGAAAAATGCGTATGCGCTGGGGGTTACTCTTGCAATAGGCTTGGCGGAAAGCAAAAACGGTATCGGCTGTAAGGAGGAATATAATCAGCAGGCAGGTTTGTTTGCGCAAAGTACGCGTGAAATGTACAGATTGCTGAAAATTGCGGGCGGTAATGAAGAGCAGATTTTATACGGTGCAGGAGATCTTTATGTTACGGTGTTCGGAGGAAGAACCAGAAAAATCGGTACATTACTCGGACGCGGACTTACATATGCTCAGGCGGCTGACGAGCTTTGCGGTGTAACACTGGAATCCGTGGCAATTACAAAAGTGGTAATCAAGGCTTTAAAGAAGCTGGAAAAGAGCGGAAAAGCAGATTTAACTCAATTTCCGCTTTTGGCTCACATATACGATATGATAACCGGCAAAACAACGGTTAACATACCATGGAGACTGTTTGAAGAATAACTATATATAAAACACGTTTCAATATATGTGCTCAGGCACACACATTGAAACGTGTTTTTGTGTCTGAACAACAAATTCCGGAAAATATATTGACACCCAAAAAAAATTCAAGCTATAATAAAGCCATAATAATTCTTAAACAGAAAAACGGCAGGCAATGGCGTCTATAAAAGACATCGTTGCCTGTCGTTTTACATTTTACATCGAAAAGGAAGTGTTATATATGGCAGCGATTAACAATACGGAAATTATGTTAAAGGACATAGGAATGGTCTATCGCACAAATGATGGCAGAGATGTAACTGCTCTCACAGGTGTTACGCTTGATATAGAAAAAGGCGAATTTGTTTCTCTGGTAGGGCCGTCGGGCTGCGGAAAGACAACGCTTTTAAGAATCATCGCTGACTTGCTCACTCCGTCATCGGGAGATATTAAAATATCGGGTGAAAGTCCGCACGATGCAAGATTAAAGAGAAGATACGGAATCGTATTTCAAAGTGCGGTGCTTTATGAGTGGCGGACGGTAAAAAAGAATATTATGCTTCCGCTTGAAATAATGCACGTTCCGCTTAAAGAACAGAACGAACGCGCGGAAAAGATGCTTGAGCTTGTCGGACTCACCGAATTTACAAACCATTATCCGCATCAGCTGTCGGGTGGTATGCAGCAGAGAGTCGGAATTGCAAGAGCGCTTGCAATTCAGCCGAAAATCCTTTTAATGGACGAGCCGTTTTCGGCGCTTGATGAGTTTACAAGAGAAAAACTTCACGTCGATCTCCTTAAAATATGGAGAAAGACAAATAAAACAATTGTGTTTGTAACACATAATATTCAGGAATCGGTTTTCTTATCCGATAAGGTGTGTTCTTTCACCGCACCCGGGCAGACTTTCGGCAGTGGTTGATGTAAACCTGCCGCGCCCGAGAACAATGGAGATGAAAAGCACACCGGAATTTACAGGGCTGGTAGCAAAAGTAAGAAACAGCTTTGAGGGCGTATAACGTGTTGGGAGGCGGAGCGTATGAAAGGTATAAAAAAACTTGCCGATAAGAAATACTTCATGACGTTGGTGTGGTTTTTTCTTATTATAGCAGTTTGGGAAATATTCGCATTCATTGTTGCGGCAACAAAGAGAACCCCCGAAAATATTCTGCCGCATCTTTCGGGAATCATTGAATCGGTTATAAGCAGCAGAACAATCAACGGGGGACAGACCGCGCTGCAAATGGTAATGACAAATGCGGCGGCGACTTTATCCCGTGCCGGTATCGGATATATAATAGGAATTGTATGCGGCTTTGTGCTTGCACTGTTAATGAGCCTTTGGAAACCGATTGAAAAGATTGCGTTCCCGTATCTTATGCTGATACAAATGATACCGATTTTGGGTATGGCGCCGATTATAAATGCGCTGACAGGCGATATAACCATGAGCCGTGTCGTAATAGCCGCAATCCTGACATTTTATCCGGTTGCGACAAACGCTCTTGCAGGGTTTAAATCGGTAAGCCGCGAAAAACATGAGCTTATGTACTCATATGCGGCGGATAACAAAACCGTATTTTCAAAGCTGCGGCTGCCGAACAGTATTCCGTATATATTCACAGCATTAAAGGTAAGCGTTCCGTCAAGCGTTATTACGGCGCTGGTAAGCGAATACTTTGCCGAATACCGTGCCGGAGTCGGGCGGCAGATCCGTGAAAATATTCTTATTGCACAGTATTCGACTGCATGGGCATATATTGCGGTTGCGTGTATCATAGGAATTGCACTGTTCGTATTGCTTTTGGCAATAGAGAGTATATATTTAAAGAAAAGAAGCTCATAATTACTTTTCTTTAATTTATATAAATTTTTATACATATAGAAAGAGGGAATCAAAATGAAAGCAAGAAAATTATCAGTAATGTTAACAATAACGGCATTGGTTATTTCAATGCTCGGAGGCTGCGGAAGCACGGAAAAAACATTAAATACAGATAAACCCAAAACGGAAATGACAGATGAGGAACGTATTGTATCTGCCGCCGATGCGGGCAAGGTCGGAAACCGGGGACTCGGAAACGAGTATGAAATTCAGGCGCTGTTAACAAAATACGGAAAGAGTACGGATTATCTGGTACAGTCGTTTGATATGGACGGATTTGACGATGATTCAATTACTCTTGCCTCGGCTATGACATATAACGAGCTCGGATTGGTAATAAACGACTATGAGGGCGGCTACGGCTACGGCGATACTGTCGGCACAATAGATATGAACGACCAGGGCGTTGCGATGCTTGAGGATAATATTTTTTGTACAAAAGAATTTGCAAAGCAGAATCCGAACACCGTGAAAGCATTTTTAGCGGCATCGCTGAAAGGCTGGGAATATGCCTGCGAGCATCCTGATGAGGCGGCACAGATTGTCTATGAGGCAGGTTCATCGGTATCGACAGACCATCAGAAGTATATGGCAAAAGAGGTTGCTAAGCTGATTAAGACCGATACAAAAGGAAACAGCGTTTCCGACTGCGGAAAAATGGACGAAGAAGCAATGCAGCAGACGCTTGACCTTGCAAAGAAGTATATTAAATTAGACGATTCGGCAGCAGCGGCAAAGCTGAATACGCTTACGCTTGACGACATCAGAGATACTTCATATCTTGAAGCGGTAAAAAGCGGCGACTTGGGAACACCCGAAAAGAAGGACGTTTCCGTACAGCTTAAATGGCTGCCGCAGGCTCAGTATTTAAGCGAGGGCAAGACAAGCGCATGGTATCACTATATGTCACGTCCCGAATTTGTCGAGGCGGAGGCGGATATAAGAGCCATACAGTGGGCAAAGGCGCTTGACGCGCCGCTCTATATCGTTCATCTTGCCAATAAGGAGGGCGTAAAGGCAGTCACACAGGCAAAGGATGAGGGTTATAAGATTTATGCCGAAACCTGTCCGCAGTATCTGGAATTTACCTGTGATGTATATAAGCGTGAGGACGGACGAAACTTTGTCTGCTCGCCGCCGATGAAAGGCGAGGAAAGCAGACAGGCTCTCCGGAAAGCAATCAGGAGAGGGGATATTGATACAATCGCTACCGATCATTGCCCGTTCCAGTCATACGAAAAGGATTGGGGCAAGGACGACTTTACAAAAATCCCGAACGGCTGTGCAGGTATTGAGAATATGTATCCGTATATGCTTTCGGCGGCAAACGAGGGAAAAATCACATACGAAAAAGCAGTAGAGATATGCTCCGAAAATCCGGCAAAAATCTTCGGATGCCGTGATAAAGGCAGTATAGCAATCGGAAAAGACGCTGACATTGTTATATACAATCCCAAAACGGAATTTACGATTACCAATGATAAAATGCACTCCGACTGCGACCACACAATCTGGGAGGGCGTAAAGCTTAAAGGCTATCCCGAGCAGACATATTCGCGCGGCAGACTTGTATATGACAAAGGCGAGTTCGTAGGTGAATCCGGCTGGGGCAAATTTGTAAAATGTAAGTTGTAATTAAAAAAATAGAACAATCAGAAAAGAGTTGATTAACGTGAAAAATATGCTGCGCATCTCACCTTCTTTCAAAACTCGGAGTATAAGCATACACCGTCGTTTCTCAAAAAGGCAATCTGCTTGCATCTTTTCCGCGTTGCGATTTGTGCTGCCGTATGGCGGCGGAATGGAGGTTTTCAATGAATATTCGAGATGAATCCGCAAGATGCCTTTTATGCGCAAACGCTAAATGCACAAAAGCCTGTCCGAAATATTTTGACCCGGCAAGAATGATGCGGGCAGTAAGGTTTGATAACGCCGAATGTGCCGCAAAATATGTAAATACGGATATTTGCGCCGAATGTGACGGCAAATGCGAAAATGCGTGCATACACCCCGATTTTTCAATACGAATCCGTAATATAGCGGCGGCTCTCCTTGATTGTGAATATACGGACGAACCGAGTCTTGCAATTGAATTTATGGGAGTCAAGTGCGAAAATCCGTTTTTCCTGTCATCGTCAATCGTTGCCGGAAATTACGAAATGTGTGCAAACGCATTTAAAATGGGCTGGGCAGGAGCGGTTTTCAAAACCATCGGATTTTTAAAACCCGAAGAAACCTCGCCGAGATTTGACGCAATAAGAAAAGAGGGAACGCCGTTTATAGGCTTTAAAAATCTTGAACAGATTTCAGACCACAGTCTGGAAGAAAATCTTTCGGATTTACAGCGTTTGAAAACGGATTTTCCCAATAAAGTTATTGTCGCGTCGATTATGGGCGAAACGGACGAGGAATGGACAGAGCTTGCAAGACTGGTTACTGACGCCGGAGCGGATATTATTGAATGTAATTTCAGCTGTCCGCAGATGGTCGGTGACGGACTGGGTTCGGACGTCGGGCAAAATCCCGATTTGGTTAAGCATTATACCGAATGTGTCAAAAAAGGTTCGTCGCTGCCGGTACTTGCAAAAATGACTCCGAATATCGGAAATATGGAGGTCCCGGCAATAGTGGCTGTCAATGGCGGTGCGGACGGCATTGCGGCAATAAACACAATAAAGTGTATTACGGGATTTGACATGGAAAATATGTAGCCGTACAATGCGGTAAGCGAAAAAACATCGATTTCGGGATATTCCGGAAAAGCCGTAAAGCCGATAGCTTTAAGATTTATAAGCGATATGGCACGATGCGGCGGAATTTATTGCATTGGGCTGCAGAAATGTTCAGGTTACCACTGCCGTTATGCAATACGGATACAGGATTATTGACGATTTGATTTCGAGACTTAAAGCATATATGCAAAGAAAAAAAATATTCCGATTGCAGGATTTGGTCGGCGCCGGACTTAAAAACGTAACCGAACCCGACAAGCTTGACAGAACCACCGTTACATATCCCGTGTTTGATAAAAAACGCTGTATCGGCTGCGGAAGATGCTGTCTTTCCTGCCGTGACGGCGGTAATCCTCTGGCTTGCGCAGCAGGCGTTGCTTGCCTCAAATATTATGACGATGCCAAAATTCTCGATAATGTAAATGCATCGGGTAAGGTTTTGGGAGAAGAGCTTGAAGCCTTGAAAGCAAAAGTATGTTGAGCTTTAAAACGCCGTGGGACGGAATTATATACGGCTGTGCGCGTGACAAAAGAGTTTTGCGAGAGAAGCTTAATCTGAATTCGGATATAAAAACAGCATATCTTGTAGATTGGGACGATAAATTTCTGTTTTTGATTGAGCTTGAAAATCAGCAGGAATATCCGTTGATGTATGTTCACATTCAGGACATTTTAAATCTGTTGGAAAATTGCTGGAGAATACCGGAGCAAAGAAACGGTTAGTAGAAAGGAATGATAAAAATGTATGTATGCAGTAAGGAAAGAATGGAAGATAAGATAAAGACATTCAGTAAATTCGATGATGCGGGCCATGGCGGAATTACAAGATATTCGCTGTCACCTGAGGCTATTATGGCAAGAAACGAGTTTTTAAAGAGAATGAAAGCAATCGGCGCGGACATTGAAATAGATGATGTTGCAAATATCTATGCCACACATCCCGGAAGTGATCCCGACGCAAAAAGAATTGTAATGGCATCGCACGTTGATTCGGTTAAAAACGGCGGAAACTATGACGGAATTTTAGGTGTTATGTCGGCTATGGAGGTTCTGGAGGATGCCGGAAACGACATCGGCGTAGTGGACTGCGTTTTGGGAATGTTTAATTACAGATGCCGGATTTGGCAATCGTTGATTATACAAACACAAAAAGCTCGCCTAAGAGCATTACCGCATCGACAGGGCTTGACGCGCTCACTCATGCCGTTGAAGCATACACGTCAAAACAGGCTCAGCCGCTTACCGCCGCAATTCCGAAAATGACATCTGACGCACTTGCAAGCGGCAGCCCTGCAAACACACGCGAAAATGTTGGTGCGGAGGATATTGCAGCAATATACAGAGCATTAATTTAGTTCAAAAAAAGACTTCATGTTTAAGGACATTGAAGTCTTTTTTTATGTTGATGTTTCAATAGTATTTTTCATAGAAATCTCCATTCCGGCGCAAATGAGATGCACGGCGTATCTGAACAAATTTACAGCCTCTTAAATACCTCATAATATCTTTTTCCGAATTCCATGAGCGATTTTGTGTTAAAGTGAAGTATATCGGGATTCGGAGTAAGTCCTTTCGACGATGCCAGACCGGTCATCGGCGTATTTTTCACGTAATGTGCCAAGGCTGCATTTATGTATTTATAATTTTTCAGATTTTCGGCGGGGTGTGATTCAAGATACTCGCCAAGCTCGCCCAAAACAAACGGCACATCAAAAAGGTTTAAGTCGCGGCGCAGGGCTCTTATAAACTGCGCCAGATTTGCTTCATAAAAAGGATAGCGCTCCGGTCTGCAATCAGCCTCTCCCTGGTGCCATAAAACTCCGGCAATTTTAGAAGTGCGCCGTGCAAGGCGTGTTTGTTCCACTGCATTATCATAAAGCAGAGAACCCTCCTGCCAATCGTAAAGTGAAGTGTCGCCGTCAGCACAGGGAATAATTCCCGTCATGATGTTGTTTTCATCCGCATACAGCCGTGCAAAGCTCTCCGCAAGGCACACTCCCGAAAACGGTCTGTCGTTATTTACAGGTCTGTACATCGGCTGCCAGCGTCCGTTTCGTAATACAAGCAGCTTATCATTGTCAAGCGGCTGCGCCTCATCGAGTTTTCCGCGTCCTGCCATATTCGACTGACCTATAATTAAAAATGAATGTATCATTGTACAATCTCCTTTAATCGTTTATATATATGCGTTCCGTTGCCGTGCATTTTCCGCTGTTTTCGTCAATTTCAAATATACAGCCGCAAAACCTTCCTTTTCCGTCCGCAATCTCAAACTTCTGCGGCATACCCGTCACAAATTTCTTCATGACATTAAACCTGTTCATTCCGAGAACTGACTCCTCAGGCCCCGTCATGCCGAGATCCGTGATATATCCCGTACCCTCGGGAAGTATTTTATTATCCGCAGTCTGAATGTGCGTATGCGTACCGAACACCGCGCTGACTTTTCCGTCAAGAAAATACCCCATTGCCTCTTTTTCACTTGTTGCCTCGGCATGAAAATCAACCAGAATAATATTGGTTTTTTTCCTGAGCGTTTCGATTTCCCTTAAAACCGCATCAAACGGCGAATCCGCACCGTCCATATACACGCGTCCGATGATGTTTATTACGCCAACCTTCACCCCGTTTTTGGTATAAAGCAGCATAGAACCCTTTCCGGGACACTCGGAGGAAAAATTCGCCGGACGGATAACGTTATCTTCTTTTCTGAAAATATCGGTTATTTCCTTTGTATTCCACGTATGATTGCCCATGGTGAAGCCGTCCGCACCGGCACGGCACATTTCGTTGTAGGTACTGCGAGTCATACCCCTGCCGTGACTGGAATTTTCGCCGTTTACTATCACAAGGTCAACGGACTTTTGATATTTAATATCATCAACGTATTTAAACAGCATTTCGCGCCCTATACGTCCGGCAACATCGCCTACACAAAGTACCTTAATCATATAATGTAAATCCTTTCGGTAAAGTCATATTATGAAAAAAAGGAGCTAAAACGGAAAGGTAGAAGCAGACTCGCGCCGCGGTATTTTACCTTTATCGCAAAACACATCACAAACGCTCGTCTCAATCCGCGTCAACTCCAAATTTTTTCGCTTGTTAATTAATTATTTAGCGTAGTCAACCGCTCTTGTTTCGCGAATCAGACTTACCTTTATCTGACCGGGGTACTCAAGTTCGTTTTCAATACGCTTAACAATATCCTTAGCAACCAGCGTCATGCCCTCATCGTTTACCTTTTCGGGTTTAAGCATGATTCTGATTTCACGTCCTGCCTGTATAGCATAGGACTTTTCAACTCCGTCAAAGCTGTCGGCAATTTCCTCAAGCTTTTGCAGACGCTTGATATAGGTTTCAAGATTTTCACGTCTTGCGCCGGGACGTGCCGCCGAAATAGCGTCAGCCGCCTGTACGATAGACGCAACAAGCGTTTCCGGCTCAACATCGCCGTGGTGAGCCATAATCGCATGAATAACCTCTTTGTTTTCACGGAACTTCTTCGCAATATCTGCGCCGATAGTTACGTGCGAACCCTCGATTTCATGGTCAACGGCTTTTCCTATATCGTGGAGCAGGCCTGCGCGCTTTGCCAGAGCGATGTCACAGCCCAATTCTCCTGCCATAACGCCTGCCAGATGAGAAACCTCAATACTGTGCTTTAAAACGTTCTGACCGTAGCTTGTTCTGTATTTAAGCTTACCCAGAAGCTTTATAAGCTCCGGATGCAGACCGTGAACGCCTGTTTCAAACGTAGCGCTCTCGCCCTCCTGCTTAATAATAGCATCAACCTCTTTGCGGGCCTTTTCAACTGTTTCTTCAATTCTCGCCGGATGGATTCTGCCGTCAACAATAAGCTTTTCCAAAGCCATTCTCGCAACCTCGCGCCTTATCGGATCAAAGCTTGATACGATAACCGCCTCCGGCGTATCGTCTATGATAAGATCGACGCCCGTGAAGTTTTCGAGAGTTCTTATGTTACGACCCTCACGTCCTATAATACGTCCCTTCATTTCATCGTTGGGAAGATTTACAACCGAAACAGTGGTTTCGGCAACATGGTCGGCGGCAACCTTCTGAATTGCCAAAGCAACGATATTCTTTGCTTTCTTTTCCGCCTCATCTTTTGCCTGCTGCTCAATTTCTTTAACCATAACCGCAGCGTCATGCCTTGCCTGATTTTCAATATCATGAAGAAGCATTTCTCTCGCTTCATCTCTTGTCATACCTGAAATTTTCTCAAGCTCGGTCACCTGCTGCTGTTTAATTTCTGTTATTTCCTGTTCCTTCTTGTCCAGCTGCTTAAGTCTTGAATTAAGCGACTGTTCTTTTCTTTCCAGGTTATCGGTTTTCTTGTCTAATGTTTCCTCTTTCTGATTGAGCCTGCGTTCCTGACGGTTAAGCTCGCTTCTGCGTTCCTTAACCTCGCTGTCCAGTTCTTTTCTGAGCTTGTGGTTTTCCTCCTTGGCCTCGAGCATAAGCTCGCGCTTTCTTGCCTCAGCCGCACGCTCCGCATCGGAAACAATAACCTTTGCTTTTTCTTCGGCACTGCCGAATTCAGCTTCGGCTATCTTTTTTCTGTGCGCCACTCCGACATTGAAAAATACAACGCCGCACACCGCACAAGCGACAACCGCCGCCGCAATTGTAATAATAATACCTATAATAATACACCCCCATATAAATCGACAGAATGTTTTAAACCGTATCGCGGTTATAAAGCTTTTTCTCTCCAAATATCGGGACTGCCTTAAAATGATTGCTTTCCATAAAAAACACTTAAATTCCGTACCGGATAAATGCAGGTAGTATCCGTTCGTCCGGCTAAATATTTTAAAGAGCAATCTCGTAAAGACAGCTCCATTTCAAGTATTTGGATATAATAATTTCCAATTTACAGAAAACAAATTTTTAAAGAACATTAAGCAATATATATTTTATAACAAAATTACAATGATGTCAAGTTTTTATTTTAATTGTTACGTTTTATAAATTATTCTGAAAAAAAATCTTAACATTTTATGTACAAGTTGACGTTTTTACAAATTTGTAGTAAAATACCGATAGAATTTGTTTGAGGAGGCAGGTTATGAAAAATGTGCTGATAACCGGAGGAAGCCGCGGAATAGGCAAGGGCTGTGTGTATGAGTTTGCAAAAGCGGGATACAGGGTGTTTTTGAATTACGAAAAAAGCGATGATGCCGCGCAAAAAATATGTGCCGAAACGGGCGCAATTGCGGTAAAGGCTGATGTTTCGGACGAGGAAAGCGTGGAACGCATGGCGGAGCTTGTACGTAAATACGGCAGGGTTTCAGTGATAGTGAACAATGCCGGAATTTCACAGATAAAGCTTTTTTCGGATATAACCGCCGCCGACTGGGACAGAATGTTTGATGTGAACGTGCGCGGAATGTTTTTGGTGACAAAGGCATTTCTGCCGGATATGATACGCGAAAAATACGGAAAAATAATAAATATATCCTCGATGTGGGGAGTTCGCGGCGGCAGCTGCGAGGTGCATTACAGCGCGGCAAAGGCGGCGGTCATAGGCTTTACAAAAGCGCTGGCAAAAGAGGTCGGCCCGTCTGGAATAAACGTAAACTGCATTGCTCCCGGGGTCATAGACACCGACATGAACTCGGAGCTTGACGAACAGGCAATGGCGGAGCTTTGCGCCGATACGCCCGTCGGACGCATCGGAACGCCTTATGACATTGCAAAAGCCGCTGTATTTCTTGCCTCGGACGATGCCTCGTTTATTACCGGACAAACCATATGCGCAGACGGCGGCATAATCGCTTAAAAGCGATTTGCCGCCTACACTTCACTGCACCATAAGCCATGAATGTTGCAGTACGCATATACCTTATATTTTGTATTTTCGTCAACGCCGCGGAAAATCACGATCGGGTCGCTCCCTTTTTTTGGATGTATTCTTCTGCATTCGTTTTTACTTTTTAACTCAACCCACAAAATACTGTGGGCGTTGCTCATCGGATGCAGAATACGCCCGACACATACCGTAATGCAGTCGTTTTCACGCTTTATCACCGGCAGATGCTTTTCTTCAAGCGTCGGGTCGGAGTTTGCAAAAAGCTTTTCCATTGGATTTTTGCAGCAGACAAGCTCATCACAGCACTGCGGATTCAGCGCCTCGACAAGCGTATTACATTCCGTGCATTTAAAGAATCGTGAATATATCAATTCGATTACCTCAATTCGGCTTTTTGCTTATGTTTTCCGATATGTATAAAATTTATTCAGAATATATCCGAAAAGAATATAAGCGCCAGTGCGGCAATAAGCAGCTTGTCGTCGCAATCGTCAATCAAAAGCAGCGCTATAACCACCAAAAGAATAATATCGTCGTTTTGGAGATTATCCAAAAGCCCTTTGCTTTTCTCCTCTTTTTTTTCACGAGGGGGCGGCGGAGAGGGAGGCGGTTTCTCCGGCTCCCTGCTCATTATCGGCTGCGGCATATTATTTACGCTGTAACTTCTGTACATACCTCCACCTCCCTGAATTTTACCTGAACAGTCCCGACAGCTTCGTAAGATTCAACAGCCTTACGGCGCGGTCTATCGACTGCCGCCGTTCATTGCGCATATACGGCCGCAGCGACATCAGCAGATTTGAACGCGGATCGTCCCTGTTGTTGGCAAGCTTAGATATTATATCCTTCATCTGCATAATGTATTCAAGACTGTTGTCCTGTCCTCCGGCGGAACTGCCGGAAATCGAACTCATAACGTTTTTTATTTTATCCTCTGCATCATCGCCCAAAATCCCTTTGAGCGTTTCCATTGCGTCAGCCATATCGTCCACCCGCCATTCTTACAGATTTTTAATTATTTTTATAATATCTTCGCTGCTCATGGAATTCATTTTTCTTTTTACCAGGTTTGGGTCAAGCTTTCCCAACTCCCTTAAAAGCTTTTCCTTGTCCGCACCGTTAAGCTTGTTTTTGACATTTCTGCCGCTTGCGGAATTGAGAAAAGTATTGATTTCCCTGAGCTGGTTCTGATTGAAATTCTTTAAAAGTTCGTCAATATTCGGTTTCATCGTCTATCCTCTCCCTCCATAATTATGGCTTTTTATATTATTATATTCTGCATATGACAAAAGAGAGCCTGTACCTTTAAAATTTACATAAAATAATTCCGCTGTCGCAAGCCATATAATCAATGTCGGATAGGCTGCACTGATAATACAGAGGATAATGAATATTGAGCCTGTCCAAACACAAAGTACTGTGAGCGGACAGGCTCTTTGCGGCTCGAAATATTTTCGTCTTAAAAAATTTTTGAAAATTTTCAAAAAACTATTGAAAATATTTTCACTATGTGCTATAATTATGCCAGATTAAACATCAAAAAAACGAAAATAATTTTCGGAGGTGTAAAATGTTAGACTATAAAATTAAAATAGGCTTGGTACCCGATGTAAGGGATTTAGGCGATTTTGCCACCCGTAAAGGGATATTCGAGCCGGCAAAGGGTGTAGAGAGGAAAAACGAGATTGTTGAGTACATAAAGAACAGCTTTTCCGATGAACTGACGGAGTTTACCGATTTGGAATGGCTTAACGAGCTCGGCGTGCTCTACAAAAACACTGACAGTGAGACAGTCTGTACGTACTTGAAGAAAGAAAAGGTTGACGCGATTTTTATCATCAACTGTAATTTCGGAAACGAAGAGGCGTGCGGCAGAGTGGCAAGAGAAATGGGGCTGCCGGTTCTTTTGTGGGGACCGCAGGATATGGTTTTTGAGCCGGACGGTATGCGCTATACCGATTCACAGTGCGGATTGTTCGCCATAAGCAAGCAGCTGCGCCGCTATCATGTTCCGTTCTCCTACATAGAAAACTGTCCCGTACAGAGCGAAATCTTTAAAGAGGGTCTGGAACACTTTTTATCGGTTGTAACAATGGTTAAAAACTTTAAAAAGCTTACCGTGACACAGGTCGGAACAAGACTTACTCCGTTCAAGAGCGTTATGTACAATGAACTGGAGCTGACGGAAAAATTCGGCATTAACATGAATAACGTAAATATGGCGCAGGTTGAGGATAAGTTCAACAGACTGGTTGCGTCAAAGTCAGACGAGCTTGCGGGCGATATTGAGGATTTGAAAAAGAAATATGACGTTGCCGGTCTTAATGACGAAACCTTGAAGAAGATGCTGACATTTGTTCACGTATACAAGGAAATATTTGAAGATACCGGCGCTGATGTGCTTTCATCGGAATGTTGGACGGCAATGCCGCTTGCGTTCGGTGCAAATCCGTGCCTGGCAATGAGTATTCTTTATGATATGGGATATATTGTTGCCTGTGAATCCGATGTACACGGTGCGATAACCTGTGCGCTTTTAAGCTGTGCATCGAGAGGAAAGGGCGCGCCGCTGTTCGGCGAATTTACGGCAAGACATCCCGAAAACAGAAATGCGGAGCTTCTCTGGCACTGCGGTCCGTTCCCGTATTCGGCAAAGGCGGAGGATTCGGCGGCAAAGCTGTTTAATACAAAGCCTTCGTTCAGAGCAAAGGACGGAGATTATACGATTGCAAGATTCCAGGGTGACGGCGGAAGATATACGCTTCTCGGCGGAAACTATAAAACAACCGACGGCCCGTACACCTTCGGAACTTATATGTGGGCAGAGTTTAAGGACTTATCGGCGGTTGAAAAGAAGCTGATAAACGGTCCTTACATTCATCACATGACAGAGGTTTACGGAAAGTATGCGGATGTGCTTGAAGAATTCTGCAAGTACATTCCGGAACTGGAATATGACCCGATAGAAAAATAAAAAAGTCTTTTAAGCTTTGTGCTGCGGCACGGAAAGGAATATTTTAATTATGCAGTTAAACAGTTTTATGATGGATATGATATTATCCGAACTTGAGGACGCGGTAGGCAGAGAAAACTGCTCTACAAGAGAAATTGACAAGCTGACACATGGGGTAGACTACTTCTGGTTATCCAGAATGTGGGCTGACCGCGGCGAAAGAATGCCCGAGGCGGATATTATCGTATCGCCAAAGGATGCAAAGGAAACCTCGGCGGTTTTAAAAATCGCAAACTACTATAAAATCCCCGTAACCACATGGGGCGGCGGCGGCGGTACGCAGGGCGGCGCTCTTCCGGTGTGCGGAGGTATTCTGCTCGATACGAAGCGCATGAATAAAATTTATGACGTAAACACAGACAGTATGTACATAGAATGCGGCACCGGCGCTATTTATAAGCATATCGAATGGGCCGCAAACGAAAAGGGCTATGCAACAATGCACTATCCGTCATCACTAACCTGCTCGACGGTAGGCGGATTTTTAGCACACCGCGGAATCGGCGTATCGTCAACAAAGTACGGTAAAATCGACGATATGGTACTGGGTATGGAGGTTGTTCTGCCCAACGGCGATATTATCAACACCTCACCCGCTCCGAAACACGCGGCAGGTCCCGACCTTAACCAGATATTTATCGGTTCGGAGGGAACTCTGGGCGTTATGACAAAGGCGCAGATGCGAATTTACGATCAGCCTGAAACAAGACAGTTCCGCGGATTTTTGTTCCATAATATGACGGACGCTTTCCGTGCCGGCAAAGAACTCCTGCAAAAGTTCAAGCCGTCCGTAATGCGTCTGTATGACGAGGCTGAAACCTCAACGCTTATCAAGAAGATTGTCGGCGTGGAAAAGAAGGGCGCATTCATGAATATTGCAATTGAGGGCGTTAAGGAAATCGTTGACGTTGAGCATAAGATTATGATGGATACCTTCAAAAAGTACGGTGCGGAGGATTTAGGTTCAGAATACGGCGAAAAGTGGTGGAAAGAAAAGATTACATTCTTCTACCCCGGAAACATGATGGATTTACCGCAGATGTTCGGTACAATGGACACTATCGCACCGTATGACAAGATTGAAAAAATCTACTGGGCAATGAAAGAAGCAATTGAAACAAACTTCCCGATGGCACGCTTTATTGCACATTTCTCACATTGGTACGAGTGGGGCTGCATGGTTTACGACCGTTTCATAGTAGACGATGTTCCGCAGGATCCGCATGAAGCTTTAAGACTGCATAATGCAATCTGGAGCTGCGGCGTAAGAACGGCGCTGGCAAACGGCGGCGTTGTAAACGATCACCACGGTGTCGGAATAAAGCTCGGCAGACTTATGAAAGAACAGTACGGCCCGGCTATGCAGGTATTTGAAGGACTTAAAAAGCAGCTTGACCCGAACGGTATCATGAACCCGTTCAAGCTTGGACTTTAATGAGGAGGTAGAACAATGCTAATATCACAGAAAAGTAAAGAAATTATAGACAGCTGCCGTTTCTGCTGGATGTGCCGTCATATATGCCCGATAGGCAACGTAACGGGACAGGAAAGAAACACCGCCCGTGCAAGAATGTTAGCGCTTTCGCTTGTTGAAAGAGGAGCAGAGCCTTTGGAGGGAGTTGCGGATAATATTTACGAGTGCTCTCTTTGCGGCGCCTGCACAAAGGACTGCGCAACAGGCTGGGATCCTGTTGCGGCGGTAAAGGAAGTAAGAACGGAGCTTGCAATGAACGGAGTTACTCCCGATTACATAGTAAAGCTGGTTGAAAACATACAGAACTGCGGAAACGTGTACGGAGAAAAGGACGTTCCGGCAGCGCTTAAAAAGGAAATCGAATCACTTCCCGAAAAAGCCGATACATTGCTTTTCTTAGGACGCGACGCAATTTATAAAAGTCCCGAATCGGCAATAAAGGCAATAGAACTGCTTAAAAAATCGGGAATAAGCTTCACCGTGCTTAAGGATGAGCCGGACAGCGGATATGCTATGGAGTTTTTAACCGGAAAAACTGCCGAATCAAAAGAAATCGCGGAAAAATGCGCAAAAGCTCTTGATTTCAAGACTGTTGTGTGTTATGATCCGTCTGACGCAAAGATATTTATGCGTGAATATAAGGAATGGGGCATAAACCTTTCGGCAAAGGTTGTTACATTCACGGCTTTTGTTGCGGAGCTTATTAAAAACGGAACAATCAAAGTAAAGGCAAGCGGCAAGGTCTATACAGTGCAGGATTCAGCGATTCTTGCAAGAGATCTGGAGGAAACGGACGCTGTAAGAGCAATTATTTCGGTCTGCGGCGAAAACCGTGAAATGCTGTGCTTCGGCAAGGATACAATACTTGCCGGAAACCTTATCATGAACGAATATATGAGCGAAGTTATAAAAGAAACAGCAGCGGCGCGCTGGGTAAATGCAAAGAATATGAATGCCGAAATTCTCGTAACGGAAAATCCGGCAGAATATGAAATGTTAAAGTCGGTTAAGCCGGAGGATACCGAGCTTATGACGATTGAGGAGGTTGTACTCGAATGCTTACAGGGTTAAAGGAAATTCTTGATATGGCGGAAAAGAGCGGCTTTGCCGTTCCCGCCTTTAACGTATACAATATGGAAACGGTTATGGGTATAATAAGAGCTGCCGAGGAGGCAAAAGCTCCGGTTATAATCCAGAGCTATTCAAGACTGTTCACAAACGGCGAGGGATATTTCGTATCACCGATAATCCTTGCAGCCGCAAAACAGGCAAGCGTTCCCGTATGCTTCCACCTGGATCATGGCGCAGGACTCAGCGAGGTAACACGCGCATTGAGATACGGCGCCAGCGGAATTATGATTGATAAATCTGCGCTGACTTTTGAAGAAAATATTGACGAAACAAAGAAAATCGTGGATATGTGCGGTTCGGTAGGCGTTGCGGTTGAGGGCGAGCTTGGTCATGTCGGCAGCGTAAACGACAGCGAAATGCAGGAATTTACAAAGGTTGACGAAGCCGAAAGATTTGTTGATGAAACAGGCGTAACCGCTCTTGCAATACTTGTCGGCACGGCTCACGGAAGATATAAGAAAGCTCCTAAGCTTGATATTGAAAGAATTGCCGATATACATAAGGCAGTAAAGGCACATCTTGTGCTGCACGGCGGCAGCGGTGTGCCGGACGATCAGCTTCAGGCGGCAATCAAGGCAGGAATACGCAAGATTAATTTCGGAACGGACGTGTGCTATTCATTCCTTGATAAAGTATTTGAAACTTCAAGAGATTTGGTAGCGATAGATTTGTTCATGAAGGACGCAATCGAAAACGTAAAGGCGTTTGCACTTACAAAAATTGATCTTTTGGGAGCAAGGGGCAGAGTATGATAGTTGGAATAGGCGCAAATGTTTATGATACGCTCATAACTCTTTCGGGTTTTCCGAAAGAGGATACAAAAATGCGTGCCGACGGCGTAAAGGTCAGCGGCGGCGGCCCGTGTGCAACGGGACTTTGCGCCGCTGCAAAGCTTGGCGCAGATGCGGCGTTCATCGGAACTCTTTCCGATGATGCCTGCGGAAGCTTTCTGATGTCGGATATGGCAAATTACGGAATGGACAACAGCCTTATAAATACCGTCAGCGGCTATTCGGCGTTTACGTCGTGTATCTGGCTCAATAAAAAGAATGCAACGCGTACCTGCGTTTTCGATAAAGGCAACATTCCTCCGCTCAGTCTTACAGACGAGCAGAAAAAAGCCATTGCGGACGCGGATATTCTTATGGTAGACGGAAACGAGCTTGAAGCGGCGATTGACGGCGCAGTGACTGCCAAAGCAAACGGAACAAAGGTTTTGTACGATGCCGGCGGACTGTATGACGGAATAGAAAGACTGCTGCCTTTGACGGATATTCTTATACCTTCGGCGGAATTTGCTATGGGGCATACCGGAAAGAATGATACAAAAAGCGCGGCAAAGGCGATTTTTGAAAAATATTCGCCGGAGGTTGCGGTAGTTACCGACGGAAAAAACGGCGGCGTGATGTATGACGGAAAAGAATTGTGGAGCTATCCGGCATTCCCGGTTGAAGCGGTTGATTCAAACGGTGCCGGAGACGTATTTCACGGAGCATTTGCATTTGGCGTGCAAATGGGTTATAATTATAGAAAGTGCTGTGTTTTCGCGAGCGCCGTGTCCGCTCTGAAATGTATGGGCGTGGGAGCAAGAGAAAGCGTGCCGGCATTTGATGATGTAATTGAATTTTTAAAGGAGCGTGGAATTGATGAACTATAAAAGAACATGGAATAAGAAATTCGGTAAATCCGAAATCTATAAAAGAGAAAACAGCGGATGTCAGAAGGTTGAGATAGATATGCTGCGTCTGGCGGACGGTGAAGCAAAGGCTTACCGTGAAAAAGACAAGGAATATGCGCTTGTTATTCTCGGCGGAAAATGCGATGTTAAGGGTGAGAATTTTGAATTTGCGGACACAGGCAAGAGAAAGGACGTTTTTGACGGCCCTGCAACCTGTGTTTACGTACCTGCAAACACACCGTTTACCGTAAAGGCAAAGGGCGAGGTGCAGATATGCGTTTCAAAGTCACCGTGTACGGAAACGTTTGAACCGGCAATTATAAAGCCGGAGGACGTTGTTATAAAGAACCTCGGCAAACCGGGCTGGGAAAGAGAAGCTCACTTTATTCTGGACGAAAGAGTAAAGTCAAGAATGCTCTACATAGGCGAGGCTTTTGTAAAAGGCGGTCAGTGGGCAAGCTATCCTCCGCATAAGCATGATGACGACAATATGCCGACAGAGGCTGAAACGGAGGAAATCTATTATTATGAATTCAAGAATCCGCAGGGCTTCGGTATTCAGCGTGTCTATACCATGGAGGGCGACGTTGACGAAACCTATGTGGTAAAGACAGGCGATTTTGTGGAAATTCCGCGCGGCTATCATCCGTTCCATGCGGCTCCCGGATATGATAACTATTATCTGTGGATTATGGCAGGCGAGGACAGAGGTTTTTATATGACGACTGATGAGGAACACGCATGGCTGAACAAGTAATAATTTCAAACGGACATATTACGGCTGAAATTTCTGCGATAGGCGCTGAAATCAAAAACATAAAGAAAAACGGAGAAGAAATTATGTGGCAGGGAGATCCGTCCGTATGGACGGGCCGCGCTCCGCTGCTGTTCCCGATCTGCGGAGGATTGAGAGACGATAAATTCACCTTTGACGGAAAAGAATATATCCTCGAAAAGCACGGTTTTGCAAGACACCGTGAATTTGAAACGGAAAAAATTACGGATAATTCGGTTACGTTTTTGCTGAAATCCGATGCGGAGACTTTAAAGCAGTATCCGTTTATGTTTGAGCTGAGAGTTACATATACGATAACCGACGGCGCTGTCGAAGTTCGTTATGATGTGACCGATACCGATTCGAAAACGATGTATTTTTCAATCGGAGCGCATGAAGCATATGCGTGTCCGAACGGAATCGAGGAATACAGCGTTATTTTTGACAAGCCGGAAACTCTTAACGCACGTGTTTTAAACGGCAATCTTTTGGAGTATAAAACCGTTCCGATAATGGAAAATGCAAGGGAGTTACCGTTGAAAAAGGATTATTTTGCGGTAGATGCGCTTGTATTTTCGGACATTAATTCGAGAAAGGTTACGCTTAAAAATAACCGTACAAATGCGCATATTGATGTGTCGTTTGAAGGATTTGAATATTTCCTGTTATGGACAAAGCCGAACGGCAATTATATCTGTATTGAGCCGTGGTGCGGTATACAGGATTTTGTGGACAGTGATTATGAACTGACGCACAAAAAGGGAATTATGGCGATAAAGCCGGGCGAAACGGATACAAGAATACATACGATTGCATTATAGGAGAGTATTATGCTGAATAAATTAAAAGGGCTTAATCCCAATATAAAATTTTATGATATTCATTCCGAAGAATTTAAGAAATACGGACGTGTGCTTGACATCGATACAGCGGAAATTGTTTCGGAGTGCGAAAAAACAGAGCGTCCCGAAAGCGGTTCGCAATATATGATGTCCGTGCCGGAACTGGAAAATCTGAATTGCTCGGAAAAAATCAAAGAACTGGCATTCGGCGGCTGCAAGGCGCAGATAGGTCTGTGTCACGGTTATAACAGCATGATGAATGCGCTTGAATTTCACAAAAGCTCGGAGATTAACGTTGCCGTTACGCCGTTGGTTCTGCTTTTGGGATTGGAATATGAGATGTCGGGTAACGAGTATGCGGCGGAGAATATCAGGGCTTTTTATCTCGAAAAGGGCGATGCGGTTGAGGTGTACGGCACAAGTCTGCATTTTTGTCCGTGCCAGACGGAGGACGGCGGTTTTTCATGCGTAGTGGTATTGCCCGAAGGTACAAACGATGTGCTTGATAAAGCATCTGACGATAAGCTGCTTTTCAGAAAAAATAAGTGGCTTATTTGTCATGAGGATAACCGTGCGTTAATCGATAGGGGAGCGTACCCGGGAATACACGGCGAGAATTACAAAGTAGAATATTAACGGAGAATTTATTATGAAATATTTGCTTGGAATAGATTTCGGCGGAGGCGCGTCAAAGGCAACGCTGCTCGGCGAGGACGGAGTAATAGCCGCGTCTCATTCTGTGGAATATCCTACATACTATCCGCAAAACGGATATGCGGAGCAAAATCCGCAGGACTGGTATGCGGCGGTAAAGGAAAATATTGCGCAGCTTCTTGAAAAAAGCGGTGTTGATAAAGAGGATATAGCGGCGCTGTGTCTTGATGCGGCAACGCATACGGCTGTTTTGGCAGATAAGGACGGAGCGGTGCTGCGTCCGGCAATTTACTGGACGGACAGCCGCAGCACAAAGGAATGTGCGTATATCCGTGAAAATTTCGGCGAAACAGTTCTTAAAAAAGCGCTGCACAGCGTTGATACAATCTGGACGCTTCCGCAGCTTATGTGGGTAAAGAACAATGAGCCGCAGATATGGGATAAAATCGGAAAAATTTTCTTCCCGAAAGACTATATCCGCTATCTTCTGACTGATGAATACTGCACCGACTATATCGAAGCGGAGGGCAGTATGCTTTTTGACTATAATACGTTAAAATGGTCTGAGGAGCTTTGCGGAATAATCGGCTTGGATATGAGTATTCTTCCGAAGGTTATTGCGCCGACTGATTTTGCCGGAAAAATTACCGAAAAAGCAGCGGCGGAAACAGGACTTTCACCGAATACAAAAATAATCTGCGGAACAACTGATACGGCATTGGAGGTGTTTGCATCGGGAGCTGTCAAAAGCGGCGATATGACGATAAAGCTTGCAACTGCCGGAAGAATATGTATGGTGACGGATAAATCCTATCCGCATAAGCATATGATAAACTATTCGCATATTGAAAAAGGTTTGTGGTATCCCGGTACGGCAACAAAATCATGCGCAGCATCATACAGATGGTATCGTGACACGTTCGGCGGAGGTTATAAGGAGCTTGACGGCGGAGCAAAACAGGTTGAGGTCGGCTGTGACGGACTGATTTTTCACCCGTATCTGAACGGAGAGCTTACTCCGTATGCAGACCCAAGCCTTTGCGGCAGCTTTACCGGTGTGCGCGCATCGCATACCAAGGCACATTTTTCGCGTGCCGTTATGGAGGGCGTGGCAATGTCACTTATGGACTGCAAAACGGTATTTGATGAATTGGGAGTTAAGTTCCCCAAAAGCGCAAATATAATCGGCGGCGGCTCGGAAAGTCCGATTTGGCGTCAGATTGTTTCGGACGCGTTGGGGGTTGAGCTTGTGCAGAAAGAAAGCAGTGATTCCTCGTTCGGCGGCGCTATGCTTGCCGGAGTGGCAATCGGAGTGTGGAAGGATCTTTCCGAAGCGGTCGAAAAATGTTCAAAAACTCTGTCCGTCACAAAGCCTTGTGCGGATAATACCGAAAAATACAATGCAATATTTAAAAAGTATAAAAAAATCCATGACGCGTTAGCGCCGATTTACAAAGAAATATAATTTAATAAAAAGCGCGCCGTATGACGTGCTTTTTGTTAATATGCGAGGTGAAGCTTTATGAAGGTCGCAGTTTGTGTAAAGGTTATCAAGGGTGAAATAAATCCGTTTGACGAGTGTGCGCTCGAATGTGCGCTGCAAATAGAAGATGCCGAGATTACGGTTGTATCTATGGGTGCGGCGTCTACAAAGCCGTCGCTTGACAGAATATCGAGGCTGGGAATAAGCCGGATAATTCTTTTAAGCGACAGCCGTCTTGCAGGCTCCGATACTCTTGCAACGAGCTATGCACTCTCATGCGTGATAAAAAAAATAAATCCGCAGCTTGTAATCTGCGGCAGACAAAGCATAGACGGCGACACCGCACAGGTAGGACCGTGTCTGTCGGAACTTTTGGGGTACGGGCTGATAACCAATATAATGGAAATGCAGGTAAGCGATAAGGCTTACTGCGAAACACGTATGGGGCATGATGAAACGGATTTTCCGGCGGTTCTGACGGTCGAGCGGATAAATACACTGCGTTTTCCGCGTATGGGTTCAAAGCTTAAAGAAGTTGAGATAATAAATGCCGACGATGCGGAAATAGATACGGTAAGGTGCGGACTTTCCGGTTCGCCCACAAAGGTATTAAAATCATTTGAAAGCAGCCGCGGCTCGCGGAAATGCAGGTTTATATCCATGGAGGAGCTTGACAAGACAATAGCCGATGCGCTGAAAAAGGCAAAAGAGGAAATTAAACCGCAGACCGGCGGCGAAAAGCTTGAATCGATAACCGTCATAGGTGCGGAATTGGAAAATGCGGCGAAAGAACTGGCACATAATGTCCGTGTTATAGAAAGCAGTGATTATGCGGAAATCGCAGTGCTTGTAAAGAATGACGAAGTGGTTTTGTGGAAAGCGGATTTATGGGGCAGAAAAAACGCACCGCGTGCCGCGGCAAAGCTAAAAACAGGACTTTGCGCCGACTGCACGGCGCTTGAATGTGACGGTAAAAAGCTGTATATGTACCGTCCGGCATTCGGCGGAACGCTCACGGCAAAAATAGAATGCCGCACAATGCCGCAGATGGCAACGGTACGCATGGAGGAAAAAGAAAACAGCGGAGTGGTTTTCGGACTGGGCAGAGGTGTGGCAGAACGGATAGAGGATTATAAACAGCTTGCAAAAAAATACAACGCAGAAATTGCCGCATCGCGTGCGTTGGTTGATATGGGACTTGCGCCGTATGAGGAACAGGTGGGGCTGACGGGCAAAATAATTGCGCCGAGGGTCTATGTTGCCTGCGGAATATCGGGAGCGGTACAGCACACCTGCGGCTTTGAAAATGCCGGTACGGTAATTGCAATAAATCCCGATAAAGACGCAAGAATTTTTGATTTTGCCGATTTCGGCATTGTCACGGGTGAAATTTTATAAGCTAAGTAAAAAAAGGAGCTGTAATGGGTGTCCTCAATAAAACAGTAATATTGTTTTCCTCGAAACGGCATAGTTTGTTCTATGCCGTTTCGTTGTTTTGCTTTAATAATGACATCGGCAATATGCCGACCAAGTCATAGCAAATATCAATTTGCTGTGTGCGTTTTCCGTCGATAATCTGCGGTGCGTGAACATATACCCGTTTTACCATATCATTCAGAATTGACGGTGTTAATTCCTGCAAATCAAGATATTTATGTATC
>JABLTK010066687.1_pt1 | contig 25868 bp, 18 predicted proteins | sample 7160131 | NCBI WGS metagenome assembly JABLTK01 (sample SAMN14651221, study PRJNA627086) | human gut metagenome | isolation source: feces | host: Homo sapiens
AGTTTATTACTAGAATTTTGCCCCCCCCCGACGAATATTTGTTTATCATATTGCTTGTTAGGTGTTTATAAATAATGAATAAAGTTTTGTAGTTACACCTATCCTCCTCTTTAGTTTTTCTAGTTTAATTCTAATACAAAAAAAATTCTTTTTCAAGAAATTTTTTTAATTTATACAAAACAGTACTTTTTAGTATCATTTTTTATATTAAAAGTTATTTTTGCCTTAGGACAATTCTAGATTTTGTGTACTGTCTTTTATATCAAATGTCATTTTTGCTCATTTGCATTGTGCTTTTATATAGTATATAGTATTTTTAGCACGTATCTTTGGGCGTCGGCTTCCTTTCGTATGAGAGGAGGTGGTAGTTATGATGAGTAAGAAAGACATTGTCATAGTATTACAATTCGTAGTTACTATTTTGATATTAGTAATCTTTTTTAAAAGCATCTAGAAATACTCTTATTAAAAGCGACGTCTCCCTGATATAGGAAAACGTCGCTTTAAAGAAAAAAACTTTGAAGCCGACGTTCAAAGAACGTGCTTCCTTATATATAATATACTACTTATTTAATCTTTATACAAGTAGTTTTAATAAATTTATTGCGACAAAGTGTATGGTTTACTTGAAGTTCCTTAATTTATTTTTATTTCCCATTATTATTGTTTTAGGAGGTATGTTAATTGTTGTTACTCCTAGGGGGTTCATAGAATAGTGGTGATAATTATGTGGAAAGGATTTAATTATGTATAATTTAATAGCATTTTGCGTTGTTTTATTATTAATTTTATCAATAAAACATTAATTAAAAAAAGTACCAACTCAACTAAGAGTCGGTACTTCTTTTCTCAAACAAAAATCAACATAGAACAGGGATAGTACTAACGTCCAAATTAGTATATCTCTTTTTTTAGTATATTTAACTTTGTTTAAAATATACTTCTTTGTTCATGTTTAGATTATATAAAATATTTAACTGAAATGCAATATTTTATATATTACTTATTACATCATATCAAAAAGTGATAACTGACTAGATTCAGGTAATCCCTTTAAAATACCCATTAATCTCATCTTTTCAATTAATGTAGAAGAAAGTTTTCCTCTTTTTTGTAAATCTTCAATACTTATGAAATCTCTTTTTTCTCTTTCACTTATTATATTATTGGCAACAGTTCCTCCCAAACCATCAAGAGCCCTGAATGGCGGAATAAGAGTTTTTCCGTCCTCGTCTATAGTAAAGTTCATAGAATGCGATTTCAATAAATCTATCGGACCAAACTTGAATCCTCTGGCACTCATTTCAAGAGCCACTTCAAGGGTTGATAACAAATCTTGTTCCTTTACTGAAAGACCAAACTTATTAATGTTTAATGTATCATATTTTTCTTTTATTGCATCATATCCCATTTCCATTACTTCTAGATCAAAAGCAAAGCATTTTACAGAAAAGAATGTTGCATAATATTCAATTGGTCTATTTATTTTAAACCATGCAATTCTCCAAGCAGCAGAAACATAAGCAGTAGCATGAGCCTTAGGGAACATGTACTTTATCTTATCACATGAATCAATATACCAATCCGGAATACCAGTTTCTTTTAATAATTTTTTATAGTTATCCCATTTTTCTTTCTCTTTCTTTTGTTTTCCCTTACGTACCAATTCCATTATTTTAAAAGCATCAATTGGTTTTACTCCGTGATTACTTAAGTAAACCATAATATCATCACGACATCCAATAACTTGGCTGAATGGGCATATTTTATTTTTAACTAGTTCTTGAGCATTACCATTCCATACATCAGTACCATGTGATAAGCCTGATATTTTTACAAGTTCAGCAAAAGTCGTTGGTTTAGTTTCTAGAACTATTCCAATAACAAATTTAGTAAACTCAGGTAACCCCACACATCCCACTTCACATCCTATTTGCTCAGGAGTTACTCCAAGAGCCTTAGTCGAAGAGAATAAACTCATTACCTCTTTATCATCCATCGGAATGGTAGTAGGATCTATTCCTGTAAGATCATAAAGCATTTTAAATATTGTTGGGTTATCGTGTCCTAGTATATCCAATTTTAATAAACAAGATTCAATATCATGATAGTTAAAGTGTGTTGTATACCATTCAGAACTATCTGAGTCAGCAGGATATTGAAACGGTGTAAAGTCATAAATATCTTTATAATCTGGCACTACTACAATACCACCAGGATGTTGACCGGTTGTTCTTTTTATTCCCGTTACACCTTTAGCAAGACGTTCTACTTCAAGCATTTTTACATCAGTAATACCTTTATCTTCATAGTATCCTCTTACAAATCCAAAAGCAGTTTTTTCAGCAACCGTTCCTATTGTTCCAGCACGAAATACGTGATCTTCTCCAAACAACACTTTTGTATAGTTGTGAGCTACTGGTTGATAATCCCCAGAAAAGTTAAGATCTATATCTGGCACTTTATCAGCATTAAATCCAAGGAATGTTGCAAATGGCATATCTTGACCCTCTTTTTTGAAAGTTGCCCCACAAGAGCATACTCTATCTGGTAAATCATATCCTGAAGGATAGTTCTTTCCATATGGTTCACCATTTTCATCATTAAAAATTGTCATCTTACATTCTGGACAAACATAATGGGCCGGAAGAGGATTAACTTCAGTTACTCCAAGCATCGTTGCAACAAAACTAGAACCAACCGAACCACGAGAACCTACTTGATATCCATCTTGATTAGACTTTTCTACTAATTTTTGGGCAATTAGATAAATAGTATCAAAACCACCATTTATTATCCCGTTTAATTCTTGATCTAGTCTATCTTGTATAAGACTAGGAAGAGGATCACCGTAAATAGAATGAGCTTTGTTATAACATATACTTTTTATTGTCTCCTCACTATTTTCAAACTTTGGTGAAAAAGGAATACCATGAGTATCAGGAATTATTTCTAATTCTTCTACTGAATCAGCTATTTTATTTGTATTAGTTATTACAATTTCACGAGCTTTTTCTTCTCCTAGAAAACTAAAATCATTTAACATTTCTTCTGTTGTTCTAAAATACATTGCGGGTATATCTTTAATATTTTTTCTATTTAAAGGGTGTCTTCCTCCACCAGGAACTTTTTGGTTTACTATTATTTTTCTATATATAGTATCATTCCTATCTAATTGATGAACATCCCCAGTTGCCACAACTATCTTGTTTTTAGAGGAAGCGACTTCTAATATTTTTTTAATATTAGCAACAACTTCTTCATTATTTTTAAAATCATCTAAATCAATCAAATGACTATATACTTCAGGTGGTTGAATTTCAATATAATCATAAAAATTCATTAAATCTCCAAGTTCTTCTTCACTTTTACTTCTTGCTTGTCTAAATATTTCACCATTAGCACAACTGCTTCCAATTAAAAGTCCTTCTCGTAATCTTTCTATTTCAGACCTTAAAATTCTCGGAGTTTTGTATAAATATTTAGTATTAGCTAAAGACACTATTTTAAACAAATTCTTTAAACCAGTTTGATTCTTTACAATAATATTTATATGAAAAAGTTCTCCGAATTTATGAATATCTTCTTTAGATACTAAATCATCTATTTCATTTATCTTAAGAATTTGTTTAGTATTAAGCTTAAGCATCATTTTATGAAAAATTAAGGCCGTAGCTTCAGCATCGTAATCTGCACGATGATGAGCATCCTCATCCCAAGGTATATCATATCTTTTTACTAATGCAGATAAAGAATGTCTTCCAGCTTGAGGTTCAAGGGCACGGGAAAGTTGTAGAGTGTCTAAAAGGACATTTGTGTATTCCCCAAGATTATATTTTTGATAAGCCATTTCTAAGAATGAAGCATCAAACTTAGCATTATGAGCAACCATTGGCAAATCACCATACCAAGAAACAAATTCTTTTACTGCTTCTTCTTCAGTTGGACAATCAACCAACATCTCATCTGTTATATTAGTAAGTTTTATAATATGAGGTTGCAACTTTACACCAGGATTTATAAGTCTATCAAAACGTTCAATTATCTCGCCATTTTTAATCTTGACAGCACCAATTTCTATAATTTGATCTCCTCCACCAGCATTAAAACCAGTTGTTTCAAAGTCAAACACAACATATGTATTATCCATTAAAACACTAGTATTAGGCCTCAAAACCAAGTCAAGATCATCATCAATCATTGAAAGCTCAACACCATATAATATTTTTATATCATTTTTAAAATGAAAAGCCATTGGAAATGTTGGAATACCATTATGATCTGTTATAGCTATAGCTTTATGTCCCCATTTTATTGCTCGTTTTATCAAATCTTTAACATCTACTACTCCATCCATTTGACTCATCATTGTATGAGCGTGTAATTCAACTCTTTTTTCTTCACTAGTATCCATATTTATTGACTCTTCTTTTTCAATAAATTCTACAGTCCTAGCATTTAACACAAAATCGTTATAAAAAGTATTATTCTTTACATAACCATTTACTCTAATCCACATATCTTCTTTAAACTTAGCAAGCATTTCTTCATACTCTTCTAAAGAATTTAAAAATACTCTCACATACATACTAGTAGTATAATCAGTAACCTTTAAAGTAAAAGAATTAAACCCTTTTTTTAATGAAGGATTAATTCCAAATATTTTGGCTTCAATATTTATGTCATTAACTTCATAACTGATTGCATTAAGTGAGGTAATATCTCCTTTTACTTCTCCGATTAATCCGCTTTTTCTATGATAATTTTTCTTTTCATATTTTGGTTTAGAACTATTATTAGGATTACTATTATTATTAGTAGTACCACTGGTTGAACTAGGTTTTTCAGTATAAGTAACATTATTATAATCGTTAATAATATTTTTCTTTATTTCTAAATCTTTTTCTTTATTTAATTTATAATTCAATTCTAAAAAACCATAGCTTTTTAAATAATTATTTATATTTTCTAATTTTCTATTTAAAATATCTATTTCACTAGTATTATATACTTCAATAAAGTATTCATCATCTATATTTTGCAATCTATCGCAAAAAAGATCATAATAAAAATTATTGTTATTAGATAAAACAAGAATATTCTTATAATACTCATTTAATAAATCATAATTTATAGAATCAACATTTATAAATAAATTATATATATAACTATTTTTAGTATACTCTTTTAGACATGACAAAAAAGAAGTAATCACTTCATATTTAAAGTTAGTATCATTTTTTATATATATATTCCATTCATTCTTAGAATTTACTACTACTATTTTCTGTATTGAGGCATTAACAAAATCATCATACATAGATTTTGGAAAACTAATTTTATCAAGTAAGTTCTTTATTTTTTCGTTCAAAATAACACCTCCAAAAAAACTATAAAACTTCTATATTTTCAATAGAGACAGTTTTTGTTCTTAATACTTTTCTTTTGCTTCTTATTAAGAAACTAATAAAACTTGTAAGATCAAGATAACTAAGATGCTTATCATACTCATAATCATTTACATTGAAAAATATATTATCTCTAATCATATATTTTTGAAAATCTGTTTCTTTTACTCCAAGATACATTAACCAGTATGGATATATTTTTTCCTTGATATTACGTAGGTTTTTTTTGCCAAGAGAATACTTAGACTCTCCAGTCACTCTTGTATAAAGCTCGTTAGTAAGAGCAAGTTCTGCTACTGCATCAACAAAATCTCTCTCATTTGTTTTGATACTATTAAGATCATTTTTTATTATCTTATATACTAAGTATGTTAAAAAATTATCTTTATCACGCATACTAATTTTCTTACCAATGGTGATTATATTAGTATTAAAATCAGTTTCTATTACATCAAGATTAGGGTGAACAACACATATTTTATAAGAGTCACGAACATTATATCTTAGAATATTGTCTAAATGCCTCATATATTTTTTCTTATTTTCATCCCATATTTGTAAAAGAGTATAACGATAACTACTAGTTTCTTTTTTTATCTTTTTAAATATTAATGATGTCTCAACCATATTATATATAGTATCATCATCTGGTATAAAATCATTTAATTCTTTTAAAATTATTTCTTTATCTTTATGAACACAAGTATACTCTTTCTTATAGTCCATCCATAACTTTTGTTTTAATTTATGGACCTCCAAAGAAACAGAAGACTGATATAATAAATGCCATATAAGTAAGTGTTTATTTACTATAATATCTAACTTCATATAAATCACCTTTCTATATATATGATATCATAATATGTAATTTAAAGAAAGAAAAAATATTAAAATATTAGGTATTTATAGAGATGTTTTTTATTATTTTGAATTATCTAAATAATAGGTTTAATTTTTGGTTTGAAAAATATCAAAATATGTAGACAAAACATTAATTTTCTTTTATACTTTATAATAAGGAGGAGTTAAGAATATGGAATATGGTTATTATGATACTTATACTACTACAGGTACATCAAATTTGTCAGGATTAGAAACTATACTTGGAGGTATGCTTTTAGTAATTTATCTTGTTGTTGTGATTAATACAATACTTAGTATAATTGCTATGTGGAAGATTTACACTAAGGCTGGTAAACCCGGATGGGCTTCAATTATACCAATATATAATATTGTGGTATTATTCGAAATAGTAGGATTAGAATGGTGGCATGTATTAATTGCTATTTTTGTACCTTTTGCATTTTTAGTTTATTTAATTGTTATTAATGTAAAACTTGCAAAAGTATTTGGACAAGGAACTGGTATGATTCTTTTACTTATTTTTATTCCAATTATAGGACAATTAGTATTAGCATTTGGTAAATCAACTTATAATGGTCAAGTTAACTATTCAATGAATCAAGGTAATATGAATAATAATACAACGAATGTTAATAATAATGATTATTATTATAATGCCGAACTTGATCATATGACTCAAGGACAAATAAATGAAATGGTTAGAAATAATATGCAACAAGAACAAAATACTATCAATAATCAACAATTTAATAATCAAGTAAATACTATGAATAGTAATAGTTGGAATCAAAACAATATTAATACTCAAAATAATGCAACTTTAAATAATCAAGGTAATATCAATCAAATGAATAATCCTATCAACGAAGTAAATACCATGAACAATAGTAATTTGAATCAAAACAATATTAATAATCAAGGTAATATTAATCAAATGAATAATCCTATCAACCAAGCAAATACCATGAATAATAATATTCAACAATCAAACATTAATCAACCTAGTACAAAAACATGTCCAACATGTGGTAGTACTCAAGCACTTAATGCTATTGAATGTTCAGTTTGTGGAAGCAAAATTATGTAATTTAATTATTAAAAACTTGTAAAGTCTTTATTTTAGAACTCTGCAAGTTTTTAGTTTTTAGCATATTTATATTGTTTTTGCAATTACTTTAAAATTTATAAACAATAAATAATAAGCTGAAGTCAAGTAATTTTTTAAAAAATTGTCAAAAAATGTTTGACATTCTCGTAAACAATTGCTATAATTTAATTGAGCGTAGAGCTCAGATTGTGTCAATTGTTATTTCTTAATAACAATGGCTCGAATTCTAAACTATATTTACTGCTTTGAAAAACCAACCTTAACGGGTTGGTTTTTCATTGTATATAACAAGCTATATTATCACAAAAATTATTTGTTTCTTCTTATTGTTTTATGTATTTAGAACTGTCTATACTAATAAGTGGTATAAATATATATGGAAACAAAATCATTAGTAAAATGTAATTATCTTTTTTGTTAAATACCCTACCTAATTTGCAAACAAATAATATATTAACAAATGGAAGAAAAAGTAAAATTACATATTTCTTGGAGCCAAATATATCTTCAGATAGACATAAAACATTATATATTGGGATTAAACAAACATAACCTTTTCTATTCATTTTTTCATTTAATTTCCACCATGCTATCATAATTAAAATTAATAGAATTATACTAAATATATTTAATACAGTATAACATACTACAAGAAAAAACTAAATATTTTGTCTATAAAAACCAAAAAAAACAAGGAATTAACCTTGTTTATCTGCCTCCTCCAACATATTAGTAATAAATATACCATATCCTCTTTTAGGATTATCAGTTAGAACATGAGTAACAGCTCCCACTATTTTATTGTTTTGAATAATTGGAGAACCACTCATTCCTTGAACTATACCATTCGTTTTTTTAAGTAATTGTTCATCAGTTATTTCAAATAATATATTTTTAGTAGAATCATTATCATTTAATTTTATTATATTTATCTTAAATTCTTCTTTTTTATCACCTTTTAATACAGTAATAAAAGAAGCTTCTCCAGTTGTAATTTCATTCCTATTCGCAACAGTAATAGTATCATTAGTATTTATTTTTTTATTATATTTACCATAGATACCATTTATTTTGTTTTTTGTAATTGAACCATATTTTTCTTCAACATAATATGTGGCATTTTTTTCTCCTGGTTTATTTCTAGTAGATTTTTCTATACCTGTTATATCTGATTTAAATATTGAACCATTTTTCATTTCAAATTTTAATCCTGTTGAAGATTCTACTATTTCATGTCCTAAAGCACCAAATATCTTAGTGTTTGGATCAATGAATGTAAGTGTTCCTATACCAATAATCTTATCCTTAATATATAATCCTGTTTTATACACATCTTGTTCTTTTATTAGTTGAATGCTGGTATTATAAGAATTATTATTACGTGTATATGTAATCTTTAATTCCTTTTTAGAGTCGTGCATAATCTCTGATAGATCAGTTATACTATTTATAACAGTGTCATCTACACTCGTTATGATATCGCCCTTTTTAAGTCCCGCAGCTTTTCCAGGTGAAGATTTTCCTACATTGTAAAATCCTACAACTAGAACACCTTTAGACTTAATCTCAATACCAATATTTTCTCCTCCTGGTACTACGTTATTTGAATAAGCATAACAAGATATTGGTATAATAAAAGTAACAAGTAGTAAAAGAGGCAGTAGTTTGTTTTTAAAATTTTTAAAAATCATTTAAATCAACTCCTTAAACAAACTACATTATTATTATTTACTATATGCCACAAATTATATTGATAAAAAAATGGTAATTTAAAAAAAAGAAAACACGTAGTGTTAACTTTTATATTTTATAGAACGAATTTTTACGTTTTTTCGGTCTATAAATTATTCTAATAGAAATATATCACTATTTTATAAAATAAAAAGACACTATATGCATAGCATCATTTTTTAGGTTTTTTAATAGCGTCAATTACTCTTTTACAGTTGTTACTATCTCTATATGCAAATAATTTATTTATATTTTTCGAAAACTCAGGTTTTGTTTTATAATTGTTTTCTTTTAAATAATTTAAAGCATCTTCTGCCTCATTTACATCAGTACAATAAAATCCATAGTTTGAATATTCCATATTTTTAATATTATTTTTTAAAGCATTTTCTTCAAAATCAAAATAAATTACAGGCTTATTCAAATACAAATAGTCAAATGAAAATGAAGAGTAATCAGTAATAAATATCTTTGTTTCATTAACTATGTCATAGAAATTTTTTACATCATTATAACTTATTATATTGATATTTTTATTTATTCTGTTTTCAAAAAATTTTAATACATGCATATTGCCATAATGAGATATTAAATTTATTGTAAAATGTTTACTTAAATCTTTTAATACATTACTATTTAAAAAATCGTACCAATTTTTATAAAATTCCGTTTCTATAAATTCTTTTTCATTATCTGAAATTGTTTTTGAAAGAAATATTTCTTTTCTCCATGTCGGAAAAATAGTTATAACATTTTTTGATTTATCTTTTAAGTAATCCCATCTTGGTAATCCAGATAAAACTATTTCATTTTCAGTCAATCTATATTTTGATATATTTAATAATGAATCTTTTTCATATTTTGAAGAAGTTACAATTTTATAATATTTATTGCCATTAAGATATTCTGACATATCACATCTTATAACACCATGTTGTAGAAAAAATATTTTAAAACTTGTTTTTACTTTATAGTTATTGATTTTTTTATTTTGTTTTTTATTTTCACAGTAATACCAAGGACTAGAATATAAGCGATCACAATGTGAGGCAAAAAGAATAGAACAATTTTTTTGAATTTCCCAATGTTCAATAGAATCATATTCTATCAAATTAAATCCTTCATCTAGAAGTCTTTCATAGTCATTGCTCTCTTTTTCAAGTATAAAAGCAATTTTATCATGTATTTTGTTTTTCATTACATATCTATATAAAGCTTCTCCATTATCTTTAGCATTATCTCTTCTATCCATGAAAACCCAGTAATCATTGCATTCATCAGTCAAACTTGAATAAAATTCATTGAATTTAGTTTCATAATTTATTTTCTCAGGAGAAACTATTTTTTTAGATTGTTTCCGTTTTTTTAGTTTTGTCTTTATTTTTTTTATTTTGCTAATAATAGAAATTAAACCCAAACTAATTTTTACCATTTTTCTATTTAATGTTTTTTCATTTTTTTTGTTTTTTTTGTTAGCTTCAAGTAGTTTTTTAGATAATTCATTCAATCTCCGAATAAAATATTGATCTATATATTTAGATATTTTTTTATTTTTAATATCATCGACAAAAACTATTGATTTCCTAGAAGTCAACTTATCAAAATGTTCAAAGCCATATCTTTGGAAAGCATCATAAATATAATCACAAGCTTCTTCAATTTCTTCAAAAGATTTTAAATATGTTAATCTTCTCATATAGAAAATATATATTATATCAATAATTCGCTCAGCAATCATTTCTTTAGAAAATATTAAACTATAAGCATCATTTAATTCTACCATAACATCATATAGTTCTTTGTACACTTTTAAGGATACATTTGTAGTAATACTTCCAGTTGCACCGGAAGTGTACTGATATACAATATCATTTATTTTTGTTATTTTTTTTGCCTTAGCAACACATCTCATATCAAAAGCTTCATCTTCACTAGTTGTGATATTTTCATTAAACTTTATATTGTTGTCTATCAATAATTTTTTGCTATAAATTGTTTTAAGAATGAAAGGACCTCTATTCAACAAATCAAGTTTTATTCTATAATCGTTTGAATTAATATATGTATAATTTTCGTCAATGAAATCAGTAAAAACATGTTGCCCATACTCGTTTACACCAACTCTAGCACCAATTAAAATATCACTTTGATATTCTTCCATTTTAGTTAATAGGACACTGTAACCATCATTAATCACTTCATCATCTGGATCCATAAAAATTAAATAATTAGTAGTGCTTTTTTCTATACCTGTGTTTCTTGGTTTAGAGGGACTTCCGCTACCCTTATCCAAAACATACAACTTAATATTTTCATATTTTTCAGTATATTTTTTTATTTTTAAAACTGTATCATCTTTAGAACAATCATCCACTAAAATAATTTCAAAATCATTAAAACGTGAAAGTTTTATTAAAGAATCTAAGGAGTTTTCTACATAGTCTTCCTTATTATAACATGGTATTACAATGGTTGCTTTATACTTCATTTTATTCATCCTCCCCATCGAAAAATTTTATTATTTCGTCTACTATTCGAATACTTGCCTTTCCATCACCATATGGATTAGTTGCCTTACTCATCAGATTATACTCTTCATAATCAGTGAGTAATTTTTTTGTTTCATTATATACATTTTCTTCATCTGTCCCTACTAGTTTTAGAGTGCCTGCTTCAATTCCTTCAGGCCTTTCAGTAGTATCTCTTAGAACTAATACTGGTTTTCCTAAAGATGGTGCCTCTTCTTGAATTCCTCCACTATCAGACATTACTAGGTAAGCTTTGTTCATAAAATTATGAAAATCAAATACTTCTAAAGGTTCAATTAACCTAATTCTATCACAATCAGAAAATACACTATTAGCAATTTCTCTTACCTTTGGATTTTTGTGAATAGGATATATAACTTTAACGTCTTCAAATTCTTCGACAATTTTTTTAATTGCCCTAAAAATTTTATACATAGGTTCACCAATATTTTCCCGTCTATGAGCAGTAAGTAAAATCATTCTATCATTTCCAATCCAATCAAAAATGTCATTAGTATATGAATCTGATATAGTCGTTGCCATAGCATCAATCACAGTGTTTCCTGTAATAAATATATTTTTAGGATTTTTGCCTTCGTTTATCAAATTATCTGCACTTAATTTTGTTGGTGCAAAATGTAAATCCGTCATACAACTAACTAATTGTCTATTTATTTCTTCAGGATATGGTGAATATTTATCATAAGTTCTAAGACCTGCTTCAACGTGTCCAATGTTTACTTTGTTATAAAACGCTGCTAAAGCACCAGCAAAAGTAGTAGAAGTATCTCCATGAACTAATATTATATTAGGATTAGTTTCTTTTATAACACTTTCTAAACCTTGTAAAGAACGAACAGTGACATCTGTTAATGTTTGTCCTTGATGCATTATATTTAAGTCATAGTCAACTTTTATATCAAAAGCCTTTAATACTTGATCTAACATTTCTCTATGTTGAGCTGTAATACATACTACAGATTCAATTTCATCTCTTTTTTCTAGTTCTTTGATTAATGGAGCCATTTTTATTGCTTCTGGTCTTGTTCCAAAAATTGTTAATACTTTTATCATGACATTGTCCTCCTTCTATCATCATCCTAATTACATTATACCTTATTCATTTTCTAAAAGCAAGGAAACATCAATGTTAAATCACATATCTACACTCCCATTTGTTTCAGAACAAATTGGCTATCATATTGAATAATAATATATAGCTTGGAAGGGGTTAGTCTGAATAATAGTAAAAATAATTGTGTATTAAATATTATATTAAAAATAAACATTATATTACTTCTAGGAACTGTGCAGTTAGTATTATTCAAATCAAATAATATAAAAAATAATCAAAAAGCAATTAAAAACTTGTTATAAATATTCTTAATTGCTTTTTGATTACCGTCAAATATTTCTTTCACCCTTATTGTTTCTCTTGTTTTTGAATATCTTTTATTTATTTCCATCCAATAACCGATCTTTTCTTCTTTATTATATCTTTTACTTGTTGTTCACCTTTTTTAAATAAACTAGATGAACCAGCAACAAATATATTTGCACCCTTTTCATAAAGTATCTTTGCATTTTCTATACTTATATTACCATCAACTTCTATTTGAATATCCGATTTTCCAAGTTTATCTAAATATTTTCTTAATTCTTCTACTTTTGTTATTGTGCTAGGAACTAATTTTTTTCCAGCAAAACCAGGATGCACTGTCATAACTAATATACCATTAATATCATCCAAATACGGTTCTAGAAAGTGATAGTCAGTCTCTGGATTAATTGCAATATATGCCTCTGCACCAAGTCTTTTTAAATATTCTAAACATTCTTTTATTTTTTTATTATTTTCATAATGAAAAGCAACATGATCATTTTCTCTTATATCAAACCATGACATTTTTTCTATTGGATTATTTACTAAAAAATGATAATCAAAAGAAATGTTTGTTATTCTTCTTAAACTTTTTACATAATCAGTACCTAACGCTAAATTAGGTACAAAATCCCCATCCATTATATCTATATGTAAAAATTCTAAATTTGCTTGTTTAAATTCTGCCAAATAATAAAATATTTTATCTAATCCTGCACACATCATTGAGGCAGATATTTTTCCTTTCTCCATAATCTTCTCCTTTCTATTTATTAATAAAAGTTATTTTTATTTTTTCTTTTTCTTTATCTTGCAATAAATCAAACGCTTCTTTAAATTCTTCTAACTCATATGTATTAGTTATTAGTTTTTTAAATGGAAAATTATTTTGTTTCATCAATTCCGCAACCTCTTTCCAATCATTTTGTTTTTCACCATAATCTGAATTCCATGTCCCTTTCAATTGCAATTGTCTTCTTAATATTTTCCAATAAACATCTTTTCTTAAATGAAAGTCACTAGTAGGATTACCAACCGCTACTATTGTACCTTTGTTTTTGGTCATCAATATACATTTTTCCATAGATTCATTTGTTCCAACTGCTTCAAATACAACATCCATTCTCTCATCTTTTGTTATTTTTTCTACATCTTCAACGCAATTTTCTGCTTTTAGTGTTTTAAATCCAAGTTCTTTTACCAAATCTAAAATTTTATCATTTATTCCTATTATATAAACGTTTGCCCCCTTTAGTTTGCAAAAAACTCCTATTAAAATTCCAATTGTTCCTGAACCAGAAATTGCTACATTCATATTTTGCTTTACTTCTGCAATGTTTGTAGCATGAAGCGCTACTGCAGATGGTTCCATTAATGAACCAACTTCGTAATCTACTGAATCATCTAACAACACTAAATTCCACACTGGCACTACTAAATATTCTGAAAAGCCTCCATCATTCCTTGAACCAAAATATTTATAATTCGAACACATTGCATACTCTTCATTCTTGCAAGCAGTACACTCATTACATGGTAGTAAAGGAAAAACAGCAGCTTTTCTATTCAATAATTTTTCATCAACATTGTTCCCTAATTTAACTATCTGCCCAGCAAATTCGTGTCCCGGAACTGTAGGAAAATGATATGTTCCAGTTTTTAATACTCTTGCTTCATCACTTGAACATATTCCACAAGCATATACTTTTACTAACACTTCATTTTCTTTAGGTTCTGGTAAAGGTCTTTCATCTAATCTCAAATCATTTATTCCATATAAATTTAATACTTTCATTTCTTATCATTTCCTTTTATTATTGATATTGCTTTTTTCATATCTTCAATTGTCGTTATTTTAAAATTCATATCATTACTATTTGATATATAAATTGGTTCATTGTTAAATGTTGAAAATTGCGATGTTCCTGTTATTTGCTTTTTCTGCTCATCAGTTAGTCTTTGTTCCAATTCTATAAAATATTTTAATTTAAAGGTATCGGGTGACTGTCCTAAATATATCTGATCTCTATTTAATATTTCATCAACCTTTTTTCCATCTTCTGATCTTAACATCGTATCTACAGCCTTCACTCCCGCAACAGCTGCACCATGTTTTTTAGCACATTCTATGCTATTAATTATTACATCTTCAGATATAAACGGCCTTACAGCGTCATGGAAAATTATTATATCTTCATCATTAATTTCTTTGTTTTCTATTATATATTTCTCAACATTTATTATTGTATCTACTCTTTCACTTCCCCCATCTACCAAAAACACTCTTTTTGCATCTTCCTCTTTTATAAATCTATTTATCATTTCATTAACCTTAGGCTTCCATTCTTTAGCCACTGCTATATATATTTCATCTATTTCTTTAAAAGATAAAAAGGATTCTAATGTGTAAATTATAATTGGTTTATTTAGAATTTCAATATATTGTTTCGGTATCTTTAATCCTGTTCTTTTCCCTATTCCGCCAGCTAATATTACTCCGTATATCATTATCTGTTTTCCTCCATCTTCTTTAAATCCTTTTGCTTTTCTTTATCATACTTTAGTACTTCATTTATCAATCTTTTACAATTGTTTTTATCATTATAAATAAAGAATTTGTCTATACGTTTTTTATATTTTTCTTCTATTTTACAGTTATTTTTCAAATACTTTATTATTGCATCTACACTTGTATCTAAATCATAACATATTGGACCAAAGCTATCGGTGTTATAGTTATAATACCCATCTGTTCCTATGTGTCTCTTTACAAAATCATCATGATCAAACTGAGTATATACTACAGGTTTCTTTAAATATGCACATTCAAAGAAAGCACTTGAGTAATCAGTAACTAGCATCGAGCACTCTGAAATAACATCATTTGCGTTGGCATTTGCTTTGCTTACTGTTATTGTATCATTTTCTTCAAAATCAACTGCTTGTTTATTAAAATTAGGATGATTATAAAACACTCCAGTATAACCATACTTTTTCATTACTGAGATTAGTTTTTTATTATTTATTAATGAATTATAAAATTCATAATAAGATGTTTCTTTAAAGTTATCTACACGCCCTCTTTGATTAGTTCCTTCAATAAGTGGAGCTGCTATATCAGCACGCCAAGTTGGCATAAAGACCACTATTTTTTTGTCTTCTTTTCTTAACTCATCAAACCTTGGCAATCCAGTTAACTTTAATACATCTTTATCATAACCATTATTTTCTTTTAACATTGCCTCATATTCTTTTTTAGCACCAGATACATAGATTTTAATATTGTAATTAAATTTATTAGTCCACACTGACATATCTCTTTGTCCTATACCATGGAATAATGCTATGTAATCAAAATTATATAAATTTCTATAGTACATTCCCTTTTTCTTATATAGATTTATAGATTCTGGTGTTATTATTGAATCTATTATTTTTGATGATAGCAAAAATAATTTCTTATACTTTTTGCTTCTAGGATCTATTATTTTTCCATATTGTTTTAATCTATCATAATCCTTACTATCTTTATTTAATAGGAAATATATATTATATTTATCTTTATTTTCCCATGTGCTCAAATATTTAAATACTGCTTCCCCATTATCTCCTGCTTTTTCATAACGGTCTCTTACTATCCATATTGGCTTTTTATAAAAGAGCTTATTTATATAGTAATTTATTCTGTCAATTACAACTTTGTATTCTTTTTTACTTAATAATTCTTTTATATATCTTAATTCACTTATTATATGCATTTTTTTTGTATATTTGTATACTCTTAATTTATCCCCAAAAAACTTTAATATATAACATTTTCCTATTGCACAATATGTTTTCTTCATTTGATTAGTTAATCTTGAATACTGACCGAGCCATACTCTTATGGGATACTCATTTTTAGAATCTGTTATAAAAAATTCTAAATGATTAATTTTATTTATTGGAATTTCAAATTCAAATGATAAACCTCTGGCAATTTTTTCATTTGCAAATGATAATCTATCAAAATATTCTAATCTTATTAGTTTACAAGTATGAATTCTTCCTGTATCATCTTTTACTATTAGTTTATATTTTTTAGATTCATATATCATATCTATTAATGGATTGCACATTCCTTCTAATTTTAGTTTACCATTTTTAGTATTAATTATTGTTAACGTACAATTCGATCTACTTTTTAAATCTGTTATCAAAGCATTTCTATAATATACATATCTACCATCTTTTATTACATAATCTTCCAATGAATTTTTTTGATATTTTAATTTCAATAAATATATTTTAAATAATTTATCCTTGTTCTTAAAACTCCCTATAACATCATCATCAATATATTTTAACACCTCAAGCATCAAATTCTTATATTTTTCTAATTCTTCTTTAGTTAATACTTCATCCATAAAATTATTTTTGTAAATTCTCCATTGCAAGTCATAAAGTATTATATATTGAATGAATTTTGGGACTTTTTTATACTTTTCTAATGAAATGTCTATTAATTTTTTATGACATTCCTTTATAATATCAGTATACCAAAATTTCTTTTTTATAGCACTATTTGAAATACTATTACTATTATTTAGCCTCCTATAATAATATACAGCATCTTTCAAAAGACCATATTTTTTATTTTTTAAACATGCTTGTCCAATAAAAAACATGTCTTCTGCTACTGCTAACTTTGTATTATGATACAAATCATTAAATGCCTCAGTCTTAAAAAAACAAGAAGCATTTCCTAACTGAATGCAATCAAATTCATCATCTAAATCAACTATTCTATTTCCCTTATCAAATTTATAATCCAATGGATGAATATAGTTATTACCACCAAATATTTCCAATCTAGTATTAACTATATCTATATCATCATAATTTCTTTCAAAAAAATCATATACCTTTTCAAAAGCACTTTTATCCCACTTATCATCTGAATCTAAGAAGTTAAAATACTTACCTTTTACATATTTTCTTCCTTCATTTCTTGCACTTGATACTCCACCATTTTTCTTGTATTTATATACTATATTATCTTTATATCTTTCTTGATATTTTTTACATATTTCTTCACTATCATCAGTACTTCCATCATTAATTAGTATAAGCTGAATATTTTTCTCGAAGTCCAAAGTTTGATTTATCACTGATTCTATTGCCTCTTCTAGAAATTCACCAGTGTTATATATTGGCATTATTACAGAAAATAGAAACTCATTCTTCATTTTGTTACCTCCTAATAAAAAGATTTTAAATCCCGTCACTTTCTATCCTCAAATTAATTATACAAAAAAAAACTTGTTTTGTCATCATTTTCTTTGCTTTTTGTCGTTTTTTGTTTACTCAAAAATAAAAAAGCACCTAGACACTTAAGCACTTAATTATTCAATCTCTGTTTTAAAGTATCAACAGTAGAAAAACCATTTATCTTAATTCTTGGAATTTCAAACTGTTTAGAGTTCCTTGTCGCATATTCTAAACTACTGAACTTAAATCCCAAACGATAACCATTTTCTTTTACTTTATCAGTTAAATCCTTTGTATAAGATCCATAAGGATATGCTATATACTTAAAACCATATTTTTTATTTTTATCAAAATCATTTTGAATTTCTTTTTTTGTCATAAATTTTATTCTGAAACTACCTTTTTCTCTATAATGGAAATTGTAACTATGACTTTGTAATTCAAATTTAGGATATTCTATTTTCATTTTATTCATGATATCTTTTGTTAAAAATGTTCTTTTAGTGTGGGTAACATCATATTTATAGTTTTTTTCTGTTCTACTGCCTACAACGAACGAAGTAGCATAAAAGTTATATTTTTTAAGTATAGGCATTACTAGATAATAATCTTCAGCGTTACCATCATCAAAAGTTATAACTACAGATTTTTTGGGTAACCAACATTTACCCTTATACCAGCAATAGAATTTATCCATACTAACAGGATTATAATTATTATCATAAAGATATTTTATTTGTTTTTCAAAAACAGTTACTCCAGCTGTCCATTCATCATTTTTTAAATGTTTATTTTTATAATCATCAGAAACTATTCTATGCCAAGTTAAAATTGGTATTTTAGTAGCACCTTTTTTTTCATCATTAATTAGATACTTGCCATATTTTGTATTACTAGAACATATATAGCCTGTTTTCTCATTAATATATATTTTAAAGTACCCCTCATTACAACCATATCCTTTTATTTTATCTTTGTTTTGCAAAACAATTTTTGTATTACTTTTAATACTAGAAATCTTTTCATTAGAACTATCTGGTGTAGCAAATATTGCTATATTTTTATCAGTTCTTGTAGTCCAATTAGATAATGAAACATAATTACTGCATATATAACCTATTTTATTATTGGCCCTTACTTTAAAATAACCTTTACTACAATTTGCACCAGAATACTTTTTCTTTGATAAAAGAACAATATCTTCTCCATATTTAAAGGTTGTAATTATTGGAGAAGTGCTGTTATTTTTTATTCTGGCTGGTGAAGAGTCGACTTTTAAAACTCCAATCTGATTAGTCTTTGCTACATATTTAGAACATATATATTTAGTAGTATTTTTATAATTTACCTTATAATACCCTTCTTTACATCCAACACCTTTTACTTTATTTTTAAATTGCATAGATAACCCAGTACCATAGTTTATATATTTATAATTTTTCTTGGATTTAGGATTATTTTTTAAATAAGTTCCTCCTCTTGATGATACAATAAGAGTACTACTATTATTCCAATCTCTTGTATTATTAGCGCATACATATTTATTCTGACCATTTATAGTTATTTTATAGTATCCTGCCGAACAACCTTTAGCTTTAGTCCTTTTTCCAGTTTTCATAGAAACATTTTTATAAGCATTTATTTTAGTATAATTTTTATAATTGTTACTTGGACCATTCTTTACTGGGGTATTTTTTTTCTTTACAAGAGCACTAATATTAGAATTACTAATATAATTAGAACATATATATCCAGTTTTATTTTCATGTTTTACAAAATACCAACCTTTTCTACAATTTTGATTATCTGTTTTTAATGTGTTTTCTACTAGAACCATATCATTATATTTAACCTTTTCTATTGTTTTATAGCTTGTACCTGGTCCTGTTCTTAAATTAAGACCATTTGTATTAGTCACTCTATAATAAGTCAAAGCATTAGCATCTACAATAAAAAATGCAAACGAAATAAATAATAAAAATATAAAACTTCTAAACCTCATATTGCTCCTCCAAATAAAAATATACCCTCTGTCATTAATATTATATCATTTTTATTTTTTAATAGCACTACTTTTTTTGTTTTTTTATTTTAAAATTGCTTCTTCAAATCAAAAGAAAGCAAATTAATCTTCGCTTTCTTTTTCCTTAATCTCTTTAATTTTTTCTTCTATTCTATCTCCATATTCTATTGAATTATCATAGTGGAAACTTAGTTGAGGCATTTTTCTTATTTCAACTCTTTTTGCAAGTTCTAATTCAATAAAATCTGCTGCCTTATTGAGAGCTTTTATTGTTTCTTCTTTAAACTCAGGTTTTAATGTTGTAAAGTACACCTTAGCATATGACAAATCATTAGTAACATCACAACCTGTTAAAGTAACAAACTTTATATGCGGATCTTTTACCTCTTCCATAATAATATAGCTTATTTCTTTAGTGAAATTGCTACCTATTCTCTTAGTTCTTATACTCATCTCTTAATCTCCTCAATTACATAAGCTTCAATTACATCATTTTCTTTTATATCACTAAAGTTTTCAATTGTTATACCACACTCTACACCTTTTTTTACTTCATTTGCTTTATCTTTTCCTCTTTGTAATGTTCCAATATTACCATCATATACTACTATGCCATCTCTTATTACCCTTGCCTTAGAATTTTGCTTTATAATACCATCTTGTACATAGCAACCTGCAATTGTTCCTACTTTTGAGAATTTAAATAATTGTCTTACTTCAGCAGTACCAATTACTTTTTCTTCATATTCTGGGTCTAGCATACCTAGCATAGCGTCTTCTAGTTCTTCAATTATTTTATAGATTACATTGTGTAGCCTAATATCAGCATTATATTCTTTAGCTATTTCTAATATTTTATTACTTGGTCTTACATTGAATCCAATTATAATAGCATTTGAAGCATTAGCAAGAACGATATCACTTTCAGTAATAGTACCAATACCACTTCTTATAACATCTACTGTTACACCTTCAACATTTATCTTTGAAAGTGACTGTTTTATAGCTTCTTCTGAACCTTTTACATCTGTTTTTAATACAATGTTAATGCTTTTTGCGCCCTCTTTTACTTTATTAAATAAATCTTCAAGAGTCATTCCAGAACGATTAGTATTAGCTTCTTTACTTCTTAGTTTTCTTTCTTCTGCTATTTTTTTTGCTTCTTTTTCAGTTTCAAAAGCCATAAAACGATCTCCTGCAACTGGTGGTTCATTAAGACCAGTTATTTCAACTGGAGTTGATGGAAGTGCCTCGATGATATCTTCGCCTTTATCGTTTTTAAGAGTTCTAATTTTTCCATATACATTTCCTACAACAACCGGATCACCAAGACGTAAAGTACCATTTTGTATTAAAATAGTTGTTATAGAACCAACATTTTTATCAAGTCTTGATTCTATTACAGAACCAGTAGCATATCTATTAGGATTAGCTTTTAATTCGTTCATATCCGCGATTAAAAGAACATTTTCTAATAACTCATTTATTCCCATTTTAGTCTTAGCACTTATTCTGTTTACTAAAATGTCTCCTCCCCATTCTTCTGGGGTAAGACCACATTCTGATAACTCTTGTAAAACTCTATCAGGATTAGCATTTGGTAAATCCATTTTATTTATCGCTACAATAATCGGTACTTTAGCAGCTTTAGCATGATCAATAGCTTCTCTTGTTTGAGGCTTAACACCATCTTCAGCCGAAACAATTATTATTACAATATCTGTTACACTAGCACCACGAGCTCTCATTTGGGTAAAAGCTTCATGACCGGGTGTATCAATAAATGTAATTAGTCTATCATTTATCTTTACTTGATAAGCTCCAATATGTTGAGTAATACCTCCAGCTTCTCCTTCCACAACATTAGCATTTCTAATAGCATCCAAAAGAGAAGTTTTTCCGTGGTCAACATGTCCCATTATAGTTACAACCGGAGGACGAACAGTTAAATCTTCATCTTTGTCTACTATTTCATACTCTTCAAAATTCGCAATATCTCTCGTTTCTTCCTTTTTTAATTCTTTTCCATAATCTAGCACTATAACTTCAGCAGTAGAAAAATCCAAACTTTGATTAAGAGTAGTTAAAACCCCTAAATCAAATAACTTTTTTACAAGTTCTGATGGAGAAACTTCTAAAGCATCTGCTAATTCCTTAACAGTCATATTATTTTTATAAAGAATATCTTTACTTGAAATATTATCATTACTTACTAACTTTTCTTTATGTTTATAAATATTTTTTTTAGCCTTTAAATACTTGGAATTATCCTTTTTCTTTATTATTGTATCCTTCTTTTTCATCTTAACAACTGAATCATCCTGAGTTGTCTCAATTCTTAAGTCCTTTTCTAATTCATCATCATCAAGTATTTCCTCATCATCTTCATAAACTTCATTTTCTACATCATCATTTGATATTTCATTGTCCAAAAGAATAATGTCATCTTCATTTAACATATCAGTATCTGTTGTACAATTAATATCAAGTTTTTTACATAGATTTAGTATTTCCTCAACACTTTTATTTACATCGCTTGCATATTCTAAAACATTCATCATTTTTATCACCTCATCTATTTATATTTTTTAATGGGTTACATTAAAGATAAGCTTTTTATTTTCTTACCCTACTAAGATTTTCTATTTTAGAGAACTCATATGCTACCCTTAATTTATCTTTTTTTGTTGGAATGCCATACACTTTACATTCCGAAAGAAAACTTACTTTCTCCCTAAATCTCATTAAAGTCTCTTTACTATCACATTTATTAATTATCTCTAAATCGTTATTTACTAATATTGCTAATATTGTATCCTCATCATATTTATGATTAATCATTACTTTTTCAATAGATTGTGTATCAATATCTGGTACATATTTAACATAATTATAATTATTTTCAATACTGTCAGTATCCATAAAAACATTTAATCTTTGATAATGATTCATCTTTAATTTTTTTGTTTTTAAATTATAATTATGAACTTTAACATTTTCTATTCTTTTCATATCACGAATTAATAATAGATATTAGTTCATCATAAATGCAATCAGGTATTTTAATTTCCAAATGTTTTTCTAACTTTTTTGAGACTTTAGCTTTTTCTACAACAGAAATATCCTTTTTTAAATACGCACCTCTTCCATTGGCTTTTCCCGTTATATCAACAATTACTTCAGCTTCTGGAGTTCTAACTACTCTGATTAATTCCTTTTTAGGATATTTTTCATGAGTTATGACACATGTACGCATTGGGATTTTTTTCATTTTCATGACTATTCACCTACTTTAATACTTATGCCCATTTCTTTTACTTGTTCACTATTTTTTACATCAATCCTATACTTAGTAAGACGAGATGCTAATTTTACATTTTGTCCTTTCTTTCCAAGTGCAAGTGAGAAATCATCTCCATCTGCGATTGCTAAAGCTTCTTGTTTCTTAGGATCTAAAATATAAACAGATATATTTTTAGCGGGACTTAAAGCATTTTTAATAAATTCTTCTTTGTCATTAGAATACTTTATAATATCTAGTTTTTCATTCCCTAACTCTTTAATAATTCTAGAAATTCTAGAACCCTTTTCACCAATACAGCATCCAATAGGATCAATATTTGCATATTCTGAATATACTGCTACCTTACTACGAGAACCAGGATCTCTAGCAACACCATAAATCATTACAGAACCATCTGCAAGTTCTGGTATTTCTAATTCGAATAATCTTTTTACAAAGTTATAATGTTTTCTAGATAATAAAATTATTGTTCCCTTAGGATTACTATTTACCTTAGTAACATAACATTTTATAGTAGAACCCATTTCTATTTTTTCATCACCAATTAATTCACTCTTAGGAAGAATACCATTAGTTCTACCTAAATCTATATAATAGTTTCTTTCATCCTCAAGTGACACTATACCAGAAATTAATTCTCCTTCTTTACTTTCAAACTCTTCAATTAAACTATTTCTTTCAGCTTCTCTTATCTTTTGCACTACAACTTGTTTAGCAGTGGAAGCAGCAACACGGCCAAAATTATCAGGTGTAACTTCTGTATCAAATGTATCGCCAATTTCTTTGGTCTTATCCCTTTTTCTAGCATCTTCCAAAGATATTTCTGTTTCTGGATCCAAAACTTCTTCCACTACTGTTATATAAGAATATATTTTTATATCCCCAGTATCTCTATTAATTATTACTTTAGCATTTGTCTTGGAATCAAAATTTTTCTTATAAGCCGATAAAAGAGCCAATTCCATAGCTTCAAAAATAATATCACGGTCTATGTGTTTTTCTTTTTCTAACAAATCAACTGCTTTTAAAAACTCATCACCTTTCACTTTAATTACCTCCTTTTTCTCTAGATGATACATCTAGTAAATACTTCTCTTTAATAAAGTCATATTCATCAAGTTTTTTTGATATTACCTTAGTAGCTGTAACTATTTTATCTATATCAAGAATTTCATCACTATCTAAAATAATATTCAAAGTCTTTTTTTGATACTTAATATCATAAACCCACATATTTAAGTCTTTTAGGGGTTCTTCTAAAACTTTTTTTATTTCTTCCATGATACCTCCAAAATGAAACAAAAAGTGGGAGATTCCCACTTCGTTGTAAGTTTATTATACCACATAATTTAATAATTGCAAGAGTTTTAAAAGAAAATACCATGAGAAGATATAGGTTAAAGAGGCTTAAGAGGCCTGAACACCAAGCGAAACGCGGAACGAGATGTTATCGTACGCAGAACCATAGTCGGAGCTGAAGTAGAAAGCCCCCGCGCTCGTACCATTATCGTAGATGCCCCCACGTATGAACCAAGGGCTGGACGAGTATGGAAAGAAGGCGTAATCTGAATACCACGAAGTATGAGAACTATAATTTGGTGCCATTTCTTTTGTTGCATCTCCTAATCTTCCTTTTGTATATGTTGTATAACTGCTATTATATGTATATCTATCATAATACTTTGCTAATGGATATGTTGTTGTACTCCAGTTTGATGCATTTGATGCTTGAAACTGATTTGATGAATTTACTATGTTACCCATTGTATATTCATAGGAACCTCCACTCATATCATACACTCCATATACATTTCCAGTTGTACTTGCTTTTACTCCACTTTCTCCATTATATTTATTTTTATCTGTTGTACATGTTGTTGATGATTCACTTGCACTTACTGTATCTGCTCCGATACCTGTTGTAAATGTACTACAATTATTTATTGTTAGCTCTTCACATGTACCATTTGTACATTTTCCATATTTTGAATGATATAAATACGTTACTGCTCCCCATTCTGTATTCTTCATCATATGTATATCTATATTATTTGTGTCTCCAGTTAATTCTCCATTCCAATTAAATGTTGTACTACTACTTTGTGGGAAGCCATATACATTATTTGCTTTTTCAATTTGTCTTGCATCTCTAAATTGGTATGATACTGCTTTATTTCTTAATGATTGGACATTTGGTTTTATTATTACTGTTGACTCTGCTGTTGAATCACTTGTTGGTATTGTTGTTGCACTACTCTCAAACTTACCTAC
>JABLTK010119930.1_pt1 | contig 25801 bp, 41 predicted proteins | sample 7160131 | NCBI WGS metagenome assembly JABLTK01 (sample SAMN14651221, study PRJNA627086) | human gut metagenome | isolation source: feces | host: Homo sapiens
AAAAATGCAAGCGGTGGGACTCGAACCCACGCGTGCGAACACACTACGACCTGAACGTAGCACCTTGGACCACTCGGTCACGCTTGCTTGTATTATTTGTCCTTTCTTGCTATATATGAAAGAGAGGGTGAGTGGATTCATCATATATATCATGAGTGATTGGACTTCCTTGCCATCTGGAAGAGGTCGAGGAGGAGGAATCGATCCATTTGCGGATTCAATGGGTACGAGTTAGATTACGTGTTTATAAGTAGGATCCAGTTCAATTGGTATGAAATATTAAGATTTTTGTCATCAGATAGGAATAGGCAGAGGCCGAGGGGGTGGAATTGATCCGTTTGCTGAGAAGAAGAGTGATTCAAAGGCACCTTCATTAGGTAATGGGAACTGGAAGTGTCCTCAGTGTAACAATGTGAATTGGAGTTGGCGATCAGAGTGCAATAAGTGTCATTCTTCTGCTCCTGCAGGTGTAGTTGTTTCAGATCAGAAAAGTAAGAAAGGTTAGAATGGAGGGGATATGTGATGAGTAGATGCATCAGGGAAAGCTCTCTTCAAAGCCGGAGATTGGCAGTGCACGAAGTGTGGAAATGTGAATTGGGAGAATCGCAAGGTGTGTAATGTCTGCGGTCTTCCCAAGGAAGTGGATCAAGGAGAAAGAAAGGGAGCAGGTGGAGGTTTCTACGAACGCCAAGATCCCACTGATCGGGTTGAGCATTCTTCGGATGATGACGACATATATGATGCATTTGGTCGGAAGAAGAAGAAGTATCGTCATGGAAGTGCTCTTGCTAGTGCTTCGATTGAAACAAGTACATTGAAAAAGGATACTCAAAGCATTCCCAAGGACGAGAATGACTCACATAGCAAATCAATAGATCCTTATGACTCTTCCAGTGATTCTAGACACTCTCATCGTACTCGAAGCCGATCTAGAGATCGGGATTATTCGCATAGTAGATCAAGAGGTCATCACAGATCTCATCATCATCATTTTATTGTTTGTTGACTTAAACACATCATTCCATCTTCTTGATACTTTCAACTACATCATCAGGTACTTCCACATATTTGTCAAAAGATAAAGAGAATGAATTCTCACCTCCAGTGAGAATACGTATGATCGATGAGTAACCAATCATTTCGGCTAAAGGGACTTCTGCATGAATAATTGACTTTGGACACACTTGCTAACACATGATACCCCACTCTCATCCCATACCGATACATTCGATCCAATCTCCTTAATGACTCCTCGGCGTTCTACAATTCATTCTTCACCTCAGTATTTACTCGAGGTCAAATCACTGACTACATTCCCCAGACTCTCGGTATTAATGTTTGCTTCATATTTCATCACAGGCTCTAGAAGTATGTTACGATGCTCACGCAACCCTGAACTCAAACAAGTGATTAGTGCCGCTTGAACAACAATGGACGGAGTCTGAGGTTCCCATAAGCACAGTTCTGGTTTCATACTCACTCTCACATTATGCATTGAATAACCCAGAATTGGTCCACGAGAGAGACATGAGTGAATTCCTTCTCGAAGAATATGAACCATCTCATCTGTGAGACGTGTAGTTGTGTTGAATCTAGATAAGAGAATCATACGAACAGTACTTATTATCATCCACAATGATTTCATTATCATCCTTCACAGAAGGACTCACTTCCACACCCACTTTCACGTGATACGAACGATTATTCACAGTTCGATCATATTCACCTGTCAAAATAGATTCTTCACCAACAGTTTCTCGATAATTCACACGCATTTTGCTATAGAAAGCCTCCAAGCCGAACTCCCGTTTTAGGCGTTGCTGAAGGACCTCTAAGTGAAGTTCACCCATTCCAGAGAGGAGAAGTTGAGCTGATTCTTCATCATTCTGTACTTGAAGAGAGGGATCTTCCTTTGACAATACAGAGAGAACCTTCTCTAGCTTGGTAAGTTGGACTTGATTCTCTGCTTCCACATTCACAGTAAAGACAGGTGCACTAGGACGAATAGGTTCTAACAAAAAGCTTGGAGCATCTTTGGGAGTAACAAGAGTATCACCAGTTTGGACACTCGTTAGTCCATGCAAGGCTACAATCTGTCCTGTACGTACTGCATCTAATGAATCCGTATGATCAGCACTAATCTGCATGATTCTAAGTATGACAATCAAAGATATGAACTAACCTTAACACCTTCTCTGTTTTCTTCGTTCGAGTATTGTATACTGTTCCTTTGGTTTTTAATTCTCCTTGATATACTCGAGCAAAGACGATCATCCCTTGGGTTGTGTACTGAAGTTTGAAAGCATACATGATTAATGGTTTCTTTTTTAAGTATCGAGAAAGCGAAGGAGAAGCTTTACCATGCAAGGCATCTTCAAATGGAATGGAAAGGAGTTCCTTATTAACATAGTAAAATATATCTGGGAGAGCTACATCCAATGGTGAAGGTAATAAGGCATCTACAGCATCTAGCAATTGCTGAACACCTTTATTTTTCAGAGAACTTCCACAGAATACGGGGACTTGATCAAAACGATGGTTCTTTGCTTCATTAAGAAGAACTCTGCGCACTGCAGCTGTTAATTGAGATGGATCTTGCATTTGACTCGTTTTACCCTATTCAATGACTCCTTCGTCTTATTCTCACTTCCAAATACAAGTCAGAATAACTATTATCAACTTCAGCTAATTGCTCGATCAATTCATCTCGTAAACTATCTGCTTTTGATACCAGTTCACTTGGTAACGTCTCTTCTGTGAAATCTCCCTCATCATTTTCTGCAAAACGAATGTAATTATGATGAATCACATCAATCATACCACAGAATCGTTCATCCACGAAATGAGGATACTGCAGCTTCAGGCATGAGACTCCCAATCGTTCTTTCACCGAAACAGTCTGATCATCAGAATAACCCTGAACCTCATACAACTCGATCAAAGTCAGCACCGATTCGATCCATTTTGTTTATATAGAGAAGACGAGGAAGACGGTAGCGATTGGCTTGTTCCCAGACAGTTTCAGCTACAATCATAGGAGGAGAATAGACTCACTCTGAGCTTCGACACCTGCAACCCCATCTAGAACAGCAATTCCACCATCGAGGACACGGAGACAACGTTCAACTTCAATTGAAAAGTCCACATGTCCAGGAGTATCGATCAGATTCACAATACTTGACTTCCATGGAAACGAGATTGCCGCACTTTGAATCGTAATCCCTCTCTCACGTTCTTCCTGCAGGAAATCCGTAACCTACCTCTCACACATTGACTTGAAAACGACTGTATTTCCATCATCCACATTTCCCGGCTCTCTGACAATACCAGCATAGTACAACATCTTTTCAGTGGTTGTAGTCTTTCCTGCATCGATATGGGCAAAGATCCCGATATTGCGAATCATAGAAAGGTAATTTTTCTTCTATAACAATGACAACAGATCTAGTTCTATTACCATCTCGTTTGTCGACCCAAACAGACGATTGATTCCTCGATTCTGCCAAATACCTAGTTGAGTATGGAGAAAGGATCGTAGGGGATGCAAACGAGTTAACATGAAGAGAAACTACGAAGAATTGGAGATTTGACCCTATCAGAATCGGCTATTTTATTCGTATTCCAGAAAGAGGTCATATCTATGATGGAAATGGGTCCTTTTTCTGTCACAATAGTTTGATCCCAGTGAATTCCTGAGTCGACATTGGGATGAATCAAGACGTGTTTGCTGAAGTCCGCAGACATAAAGAGAGTTCTGATAAATACAAGTCAGAAAACTACAATGTCCTGGAAGCGGTCGACGAGATCATCAGATCGAAAAAAGGTGTCTCTACCTATTTGCCTTCTCCAGTGGAGTATTTTTCATGTCTCATGTCCACTCTTACCCAGGACACGGATAGGCGACGAAGTGTATGGTTCTTTTTTCATGTTCTTACGTTTAGTTGCTATATCTCCTCCAAGTCGTTTTACCAAGTGTTTCTGACAATGTCAAGCGTTTAAAGTGCAATGATTGTTTGGACATTTTCTTGAACATTTACAAATCCCATCAAAACGATATCGAGCCATCAGCAGTTCGTTCTCTTGTGGCTTGTATTGGAGAGATTCTGATTGTTCAAGAAACGTCTTCAGAACTCTGGGAATCCAGTATTGTGAAGAAGTCTTTTTCTTTACTACTTTCATCTTGTATGCACGATAGTGGTAAGGTACGTCGTTTTGCTCAGGATGTATTGCTTCAAATCCTGGAGGTGCACTCGCAGAATGGTTTTTCCATTACATCTCGACAGATCATTCGTCAACTCGATGTTCTTTGCAAGGAGTTCAACGAAGATGATTATCATGATGTCATTAATTATCTGATGTTCGTTGCAAGAGCCATTCTTCTCATCAATCAATTTTTCTATCCTACTCTTTTCCAGCTTCTTTTCAAAGTCTTCTATCATCTCTTTATCTCATTTCTAGCTTCGTCAACATCAGTGTCCTATGATTGATACTCGAGCCTTGCATCCTCTAAAGATTCTCATTGAATCAGATCGTTATTTGGAACCTGAACTTATTACATCTGCATTCACTCAACTCCAAGCTCTTCCATCTCCTGTCACTGCCAATGAGAAAGATACGACTGAATATGTCACAGTTCTGTCCTTGCTGTGTCGTTCTCTTCTCCTTATGGATGCACCTACTTATCTCAATACCTTTATCACAATCACTAAGGGAACAATTGCATACTTCCTGACACCTGATATGGCTCTTCACAAATCCATTGCCATGTTTCTAATTGATTTCTATCCATCTCTCTCTTCCTTAGTATCACAATCTTTCCCTGAAGGCATTGCTCAACAATTTGTTCAACTCTATCTCGATACTCTCCAATTCAGATATCAGCATGCCTGGACCTATCTGTTGCCTGTAATCTCAGCTATGGTCCGTCTCATTGGACCTGTGTACCCTAATCTCTTTGGTGATCTCCTCCAGCAGCTACTTGCTATTTATGATTCCTCTGTCCAGGGTGACTCTGCGTATCTTTTCATTCCAGTTCTCATCTCTAGATTCCAAATGATTCTGACGAAGACCATGGGTTATTGTGTTGAGGCCTTAGGTCCTGAAGTATTTATCAGTATTGTTCCTATTGTGGTAAAGATTGAACTCCTGTGATTACTCATAGGATCCTCAAACAGGTCTTCCTTCCGAGAATCACTACTTCCTCTTTCAGTTGATTAGTGATCATGTCCGTCATTCTCAGAGTCATCTCCAGTTCTTCTTCGAACAGTATCTCTGATGAAGAGATATCATTCGTAGACTCTTACCCATCGCAAAGGCTTGTCATGCAGCAGCTTCTCGTGCTTCCAATCCAGCTCTGAAGCGTCGTTATGTGACTTATGTCGTTGATATTTGGAGTATGTTTGGATCGTTCTGTGTGTGTGCTGTGGATGCTATGACAATGTTACCAATGTACAGCAAGAGTATCATGGGAGCTATGACAGACTCTACATATCGTGAACTGAGTGTAATCGTCTGTAAAGGACTGACTCTCCTTATTCGCAGCAATCAGTTGGCTTTGGAGGATCAACAAGAGAGCCCAGAAATTGAGAGTGAGAATGACAGTGAGAGTGAAACGGATCCTGAGATTCAAGAAGGGAGGATTCGAGATGAAGATCTGGGAGAAGAAATCGTGGGTATTTTGTGAATTCCTAATTTCAAGATTCCCTTCCTCGAGATTCTCAACACTACACGAGCTCCTCGTTTAGATCGTTCCATCGCCACAGCGAATTTGGAGGCTCTCCAGAGACTTTGTGAAGAGTTGCTAATGACTTTGTTGAGTCTCTACGAGCAATGGCATGGTGATTTCTCAACCGAAATCCCTCGATTTTCTGGAATTGGAGTTGGTGGTGATAATGCAAGTGTTCAGGTGGTTCGTTGTGCTCTGGAGACCATGTTTTCAATTGCTCCAAGCGAATTAGTGAGCAAGCTACTGAAACAGATCTTAGGGAAGTTGTTAACTGCCTTTACGAACGATAATCCAGCCGAAGCAGACTTGTGTGCTGGTCAGAGTATCATTCTGACTGGTTTATTATCAACAGTAATTCGATATGTGAAGGATGATGGTAGGGAATGATAAGAATGAATGAAATGAAGAGGTTACAGTGATCATACGATGTTTACGACCTCATCTGAATAATGATGAGATACCAATTCTCCAAAAACGAGTTTATTTCTGTCTTCTGTGTATTTGCAAATATCATTCAACACTCTTACTCACATCAATGCTTTCAGATATCCAATCAATGCTAGTAGAGAGTATATTGTCAATTAGTGTTGTGAGTAAGAAGTATCGTTTGAAGTGTCTATCGTATCTCTCTCGTTCTTTGGATCCAGGGAATGAGGCTCATATTCAGTTCATCCTACAAGTGTTGCCTGAAGTTGTTCTTTGTGTGAAGGACTCGAGTAAGAAGGTCCGAGCTATTTGCTTGGCTATAGTAACTCGATTCTCTGATGTTATGGCTCATTCTACTGTTTCATATCAACGTAACGATGGTTCTACTCATCAAGCTTCATTGCGAGAATACTTAGGACTCCTTACAGCCTGCTTGACGGCTCAGTCAACTCATATGCAAGCAGCTGCTGTGTTGTCACTGGCTGTAGTTCTCCGTTATCATTGGAAGACCAATCCATGTGAGGATATCCTTCTGGATGTGTTGCATTGTGTTTATGAGCTGATGAAGATGGGGAATAGAGAACTTGTGAAGGCTGGCTTACGATATATTCGCATTGCATGTCGACTTTTAAATGAAGATGATTTGATGACAGAAATCGATGCGATTATGGAACATGTCATGGCAACTGGAAGTGAGAACAAAAATAAGTTCCGAACTACGATTCGAAGCATTCTCGAAGTATTGTTACGCCGTGTTGGTGAGGAAGAAGTACGTTCTCTAATGCCTGAAGAGGATTTGGCTCTACTAACAAACATTCTACGAATGGAACGTAGAAAAGAAAATACAAAGAAACATGACGTGAGAGATTGAAGTGAAAGTAATGAATAGGAAGAAGAAGCTGATTCAACTCGGAATGGAAAGCAGCAAGGCCGAGCTCGGTATATTCATGACGGAGAAGAGACATTGGATTTATTGAATGTGGAAGATGTTACACGTGGTGTGCGTTCTCGTCGAGAGGAGAGTGAGAGCGAGAGTGAACTAGAAATGGATGAAAATGGACGATTTATTGTCAAAGAGGATGAGGAAGAAGAAGAGGAAGAGACAAAGAAGAGAACTGCTCCAAGTGAGGAAGTGGATGAAGAGGAAAAGAAGGGAGGTAGAAAGATCGGTTCAATCCGTCGTTCAGGTGGCATGAAACGAAATGTGAATGAAGATGGATCTCGGTTCCGAGCCACAAAGGCTAAAGGAGATATGAAGAAGGGAAATGTGGATCCATATGCTTATATCTCGTTAGATTCACGAATTCTGAGCAAGAAGAAGAAGAATCAGACGATTGGAAAGTTCAAGAATCTAATTGGTGCTGCAAAGAAGGGAGCCAAAGAAGGATCTGCAAAGAGAAGAAAACACAACTAGAACATCGTTATTTTATTCGTTTTCTTTGTTTGTGACTTCATTCCATTTGTTGACTTGTGCGGATTTCCTATGAATAAACTCAATATCTCAGGAGATCCATATTTTTATGCACAGCAGTACGATATCTCTTTGTTCGGTTACATCCCAGGACTTTTGACAAGCGACTAAAAGATACGAAAGAACTGTTCGAGAAGTGGAAAACTGTAACAGATTCTGAGCAAACTAACATCTCGAATGATCAACTCCGTGTATACACAAGAGGTGTGGATTTCTTATTGTTTCTGAGAAGGTAGATTTATTGGCTCAATTAGATGATATGGAAAACTTGATTTCGGAGCTAACACGTTGTATGGGTATCATTGAGAAGAATAGAGATTCAAGTCGTTTTCAATATATTGACAATGTAAATTCGTCATTTTATCATGATTGTAGGAAGAAATGGAAAGAAGGAGGAAGTATCTCGCTGATATCAAAGTGATCGTTCATTCAATTCGAGATAATATGCGGAAACAAAGAATGTCGATCCGCAAAGAAAATAAGGCGCTGAAGGAGGATCTAACAAATGCAGTAGCCCACGAAGATCAAGAAGATTTAGCAGCAAAAGGGAATCGTATTATCAAAGAAGTATAAAATGGGGGATATTGTAACGTGAAGCAACTGATTCAGGAACAAGAAGATATGATCGATGAGATAAGCTCGGGAGTCCAGAGGCTCAATGATATGGCACATACAATTCAAGATGAAATTCAGCAACATGATCGTCTTATCGATGAGGTTGAAATCCAAGTCGATGTTTCTCAAACGAAATTGGAGCACAATCGGCGCCAGGTGGAGAGATTTCTACATACCAACAGTGGAATCAAAGGAAATGTGTAATGTGTAGATTGGTGTGAGATTAAAACCATCTTTTGTCTGTTTTTGATCGCTTTAGTGCTTATTTTCTCACTCCTCTTCTTTTCTGTTTCTTTCAAACACAAATCCATGCTTTCAACAAATCACTCAGTAAAAGACTACACATCTCATTTCCTTTCCTCTGGAAGAATGCCAATTTTGGGATTCACAATCTCGTTCGTAATTACGACTTCAACATCATCCTTCTTCTCAGGCGGGATGATCGATTCATCATTATCACTATTCTCAGGAATGATTTCAACAACAGGTTTTTCTCCTTCCTGAGGAATCTCTGTATGAATTCCAGCACCTCCTCCTAGTAGCAATTGTCTGTGATGAGCATAAGGATTAACCATTTCAACAGAGAAAATGCAAACACCTTCAAGATTGCGCAATGCCATATCAATCTTATCCTTGTTTACGAAGATGTCTTCTAAAGATGCATTCTGAGGAGGACAGATACGAACAATCGTATGTCTTGAAATGAGTAGAATGAAATATTGCTACATGAAAGATCCTGAGCGGCGAGCGAGTAATTCTTCAATGCGGAAATCTTCACTTTTCACATTGTTTACGGCTGTAATAATCTTCAGACGAGTCTTATCATCGACTCCAAGCTATTTATCATACATATCCAACACATGTACATCTAATGCCTCCTTTAGTGCATCTCGACAAATATCATAACCAGCTTTCAAAATTGTATATCCTACCATAGCACCACCAATCGGGTCAAGCCATGGAGCGCCAATATACTATACATCAACCTTCTGCATCTCGAATACTCGGCCACAAAGACCCACGAGTGCAACAATAGACGAAAGAGCATCTGCACGATGATGAAGAGCATTCGCATAGAGAACGTTGCTATCATATTTCTTCGCCAAACGATTGGACCACAAATAGATCCAATATTTGATGAAGATTGTTCCGGCAACGGTTCCTACACCAATACTATTTAAAAGGAAATAATATTTGGGATTATTGATAATACCTGTGTGAGCAACAGCAGCAATTTCAGCTGATGCAGCTCCGGCTTGGATAATTGAAGGATCAATAGGTGCTGGATGCACCATTGCCATGAACAGTTCGTAGGCATGAACAAAGACACCTCCGGCCGTTCCGATCAGCAGACCACCTACAGCAAGACATGAAAGCTATGGATGATTAGATTCCAGTACATGTTACAGTCTCAATCTTCCCATAACCAAACACCCATTTCTTATTGGGTGGTCGACGGCAGATCTTTACACATCCTAATGTAACGAGATCGACCACCATCGATGATAGAGAGTGTGCAGCGTAATCGAGTCAAGAATACAAGAAGCCTTTAGGATTAAGGATATATCTGCAATGATTGAAGTCGAATTCAACATCCAACCGACCGCACCTTTCACAGTTGTCATGAAAATATCCACACCCAGACTCCAGTAGGCAATCTTCTGTGATTCATGTTGCTGCTCCAATTCCTTTTCGGACATTTGTGGTCCCGACTGTTTATGATGAAATCGATACATTCCATTCTAATTTATTACCATTCTTCTTTTCTCTGTACCATAGCTGAACTATCCACAGTATATGGATATGAGGCTACGTAATGCTGTCGTATACTGTAACAGGAGTTCCTGCCCACCATACTACTCATGCTACGAGCAAGTACAGGAAGCATTGGGAATGAAGACTTAGTGGCCACATTTCCAATACTCCTTAACAAGTACGGGTAACTACGTATCATCACTCTTTATAAATGGTTAAGTGTCTGGTCACTCCACATTTTCTCCCTATTTTCACAAGAGTATTTCAAATTCTGACTTCATTTTCTCAGCGATTCTTTGATTGTTAGACTTGCACATTGTATGAACGACTCTACACAAGAACACATTGCAGTTGCAGTGAGAGTTCGTCCTCTAAATGCCCGAGAAGTAACTTTTCGTTATGTAACACTATTTCATAGCTGACGCAAGGAAATCGGAATTGCTGGAAATGTAATTCCGCATTGCGGTGTCTTCACCAAGTGGATGAGAAAGATAGTGTAATCCCAAATTCGATTTATTCCTATGGTATGGTTATGTCTAAGCTTATTACTATCCTTTAGATTGTGTATTTGGACATGAATCCACCACTGAAGATGTCTACAAAGGGGTTGGGAAGCATATTGTTGATTCTTTTGTTCAGGGAATCAATGGTAACTTTATCGATGTGTCATTTTATTGTAGGAACGATCTTTGCCTATGGTCAAACATCCTCAGGGAAAACGTATACAATGCATGGAGATGAATCTTCTCCAGGTTTACTCTATTTAGCTTCCAAAGATATCTTTGATTATGTAGCGAGTACAAAAACTCGTGAGTTTATTCTGCGAGCTTCGTATGTTGAAATTTATAAAGAAGAAGTGAAGGATTTATTGGATCCTTCCACTCCAAATTTGCGTATTCGTGAAAGTTATGAACGGGGAGTCTATGTGGAATCACGAGAAGAAGTAATTCACAATTATAATGACTTGCTTACAGTTCGGAGTGAGATGAGATGTTGATATGTAGTTGTTGCAAGTTGGTGAGAAGAATCGTCATGTAGGAGTCACTAACATGAATCAGCAGTCCAGCCGTTCTCATACTATCTTTCGTATCATTTGTGAAAGTCGATTGCGACCAGACCTCGCTGAAGCCTCTTCAGATCCTGGAGGTGTGTTGGTGAGCCAGTTATCTCTTGTGGATCTTGCTGGTTCGGAGAGTGTGAAGTACACAGGAGCAACAGGCGAGACTCTGGATGAAGCCAGAAAGATCAATCTGAGTCTGTCTGTTTTATCTCGTGTAATCTCAGCGCTGGCAAGCAAAACAGCAGAGAACAGTCATATCAGTTATCGTGACAGCAAACTTACTCGTCTTCTCCAGTCTTCATTAGATGGAAACGCCCGTACTGCGATTATTGCTTGTGTAACTCCAGCCTCCTCGTTTTGTGTAGGAGAAGACGAGAGTGTTGACGAGTAGATGGAGACAGTAAGTACTTTGAAGTTTGCTCAGCGAGCCAAATCAGTGAACACGGCAGCAAAGGTGAATGAAGTGTTGGATGACAAGGCACTCATTAGGAAGCTACGAAAAGAGAATGAAACTCTGAAGCAGCAGCTTCAAGCTGGTTCCTCGTCTGTAGAGGATAGTGGTTCTCTCCAACAGAGAGATCGTGAGTGGACTGAGGTTCAGACTCGTTTGGAGGATATGAGTCGAGATATGCATGATAAGGAACTGTTACTCCAAAAGCAAAGGACCGAGAAGTCGAGTGTGGAAGCAGAGTTAGTACTGAGTCAGGCAAGAGAACAGGACCTCCAATCAACCCTCACCGAAGTATTGAATAAACTGGGAGTTTCTGAGAAGAAAGTAGATGAATTGGAGCAACAATTGACTGAGGTATTGGGACGACAACAAGAGGAGGAGAGAGTACTCCAGCAAGCGCAACAAGAGTTGGAGAGGTTGCGAAAGCAGAATATGGAATGGTTGCTGGTAGCAAAGCATATGTCCTTACTCTCTGAGGCTTATCAAGAAGCTGGAACTTCTTTGAATGAACCACAGGATTTATCTTCGGTCATGCAGCAGATAACAAATCAGATGAAGGAATTACGAAGGTCTAATGATGAGATGAAGAAGAAACAAGAGGAATGGGAACGAGAACGAGATTCGCTTCAGAACCAGCTAGACGAGGTAATGAAGGCGAAGGAACAGTTAGAGACTGAGAACGCTCGTATGACAGAACAACTCTTTGTGTTGATTCCTGAAGTGAAATCGCTTCAAGAATCAACAATGGAGTTACAGACAGAAGTGAAACATGGAGAAGATGAATGTAATAGAGCGATATTAGAGAAGGAAACAGCAATCAGAGAAAAGGAGTCACTTTTGGAGGAGAAAATCAAGTTAGAGGGATCGTTGGAACAATTGCAGAGTGACATGACTGCGCTTCGCCAACAGCTGGAGAGGTTGGAAGAGGAACGAGGTTCGCTACGAAGTCGAATCCAGCAAGCAGAAGAGTGGAGACAAGAGACGGAACAATTGAGAATTTTGGCTCAAGAGTCCTTGGAGAGTGTTGAGATATTGAAAGAAGCAGTAGAGAAAGGACAACAAGAGAAAAAGGAAGTGATAGAGAGAATGAATCGAGATAGAGATGTGATTGTGACAAAGATGGAGAAGGAGAAGGAAGAAGACTTGACCAGGATGAAGAAAGAGAAGGAGGAGACTCTGAGGAGGTTAGAAAAGGAGAAGGAGGAGATTCTGACGAGATTTGAGAAGGAGAAGGAGGAGATGATTCGAAGAGATGAAGAGATGCTGAAGGAGAAGGACAGTCAACTCCAGTCTGTTCAACGGGAACTGGAAAAGACGCTAACAGAACTCCAAAGTCAACTGCATCAGAAGGAAGCCACGATACATGCACTACAAACTCAGATTACTCTGTTGGAAAAGAAGGAAAAGACTGTCAACAAATCACTTCACAAGTCTGTTTCTGCTCTTGAAAAGGAGAAAAAGTCCTTAACAGATGAGCTTGGAGAAGTGAAGAAGTCAATGCACTCTAGTAATCTCTTGGTAAAACAACTTCAGGTAGAGATGAGTTCACTTCAACGTGTCATTCAGTGCTCAGATGAAGAGATTCTGGCTATGGACACCAATAAAGTCCTTGATGAAGATGATCTGAATACTCTCACACAACAGTTATGTCTCTTACGACGTGAGAAAGCAGCATCACAAGCCGAAGTTCAACGATTGATGGATCAATTGGAAGGGTTACGTGGTTCGTATGCTGATGGATATCGTGAAGCAGATTCCCTACAGAGGGAGTTGAAGGAAAGCGAAGCTTTTTTGGCGGTAGCAACAGATGCAAACGAACGAAGTCGTGTCCGAATCGCAGATCTAGAGGCAGAAGTGAAGAGAATTCTGGAGGAGAAATCGAAACTAGAATCAGAACTATCCCTGTTGAGAGAAAAAATGGCAACTATGGAGTCAGAGATGCAGTTGGCCCGACAAGAAACAGAGAAGGCTTCTCTAGAGGATAGTGAGATGTCAGATGCAATGGAAACACCTTCATTTTCTCACTCATCACCTTCACCTCAGCGTCCTAAGAAGGAACCCATTCTATCTCCAGAAGGAAAGCGAGTCTCTAAGATATGTGAGGATGATAAGGAAGTGGTGTCGTTAAAGAAGGAATTGAAGGAGGCGAATGACCGTTGCACACGCTTACAGCAGACAATCCAGTCAAAGTATACTGAATTTATGGAGATGAAGGAGCGAGTAACAACCATTGAGAGTGAGTTAGGACTATTGAAAGAATACTCAGAGAAGCTAGAACACTATAATGAGCGTCTGAGTCAGTCCTTGAGTCAAGCAAAGACAAAATATGAGAAGCTTCGCTCTCGGAACAAGGAGTTGGAGAAAACCAAGATGACTCAGGAACGATTAGAGTCGATTCGTCGTGTGATCACAGTGAAAAATGAATTGAAAGCTATGAACAAGGATTTGTTGGAGAAGAACGCAAAGGCAACACAGGAAGCCGTTCAGGCGAAGCAAGCAAAAATGAAAGTGGAAGAGGAGCTGGAGTTGGCTCAGAAGCGTGTAAAAGAGTGTGAATTGAAGATTGAAGAGTTGGAAGGAGATCTAAGAGAGGCACAGAATAATACAAGTACTAGTTCGTATGGGAGTTCGAGAGCGTTTTTGGAACAAGAGAATCTACGATTGACTGTGAAGATTGATGAGCTGAAGCAGCAAGTAGAAGAATTGAAACGAAAGGGTGGTGTAAAATTGGATACGCCTCCTGGAAGAAAAACTCCGATCAAAAGAACAAAAGATGTTCAATCACCTGCTAAACTGAGCAAACTCTCGGATTTCGATTTAGATGACCCTTCAAAATGTCAAACGCAGTAGCGTCTATTTTTCTCTTTTCTCGTTTGTTTGTTGTCCAGTCATTTGGTATCATGTATGGAATCATTCATGTTGTAAAGATTAGGGGATTTGCTTTCCTTCATCGAACAATTTCCTTCGCTACCGGTGCAGCTATCGCTGGAATTGGGTTCTTCTATCTAAATGATCAAATCCGTTTTTCAGTTCGTTTTACATGGATTTTTCTCATTGATTAGTATAATACTGTGTACAATCGCATTGTTGCCTCAAGTCCTCAACTGCAACTAACAAATGTATGTGAAAGATTGTAGAAATTACTGATTGTAGACAGATCAGCTTCCAGAGAGCAGAGATTATGTTGATTTCATGATAACGGGAACAAAGCGAGCTTGGAACGTATTTGAAGTTTAGATGTATTGATAGAGTAGAGATCCATTAATTACATATATGAGTTCTTCTGCAGACAACTTCAAAGCGATGAATCTATGTCACAACGAATAAAACAATGGTATGAGAGAATCCGAAATAAGTCAGATTGATTTGTTTGTTCATATGAATGTTTTGGAATCTGCATTGTCGTTTTCTTTTACTGGCAATCATCTTTATCTGCACCAGGGCAGAGAATCAAGTACAGATAAGTTGGCAGTTCATAGTTGAAGGTATTCAATGTGACTGCAAAAGTGTTCATGGATATTAATATCAACAAAATACCGGTTGGAAGAATTATCTTTGGGCTGTAAGGTGAGGGAGTTGCTAATCACTAAAGATATGGTGAGGTCGCTCCTCGAACAGTAGAGAATTTCCGAGGTCTATGTACAGGAGAATACAACAGTAGCAAAACTGGGAAACCGATGCAATACAAAGGCAGTCGTTTTACTCGAATCATTCCCAATTTTGTTGTTCAAGCTGTACAAATTGATGAGGTATCCAATTGTAGGAAGGTATTGGCTGGAGCATTTATGGGAAGAAGTTCGATGATGAAACATTTGTAGTGTCTCAAAATCGTCCGGGAATTATAGCTATGGCAAATGCAGGAAGAAATACAAATCAAAGTCCTTTTTACATTACAACAGTAAGGATGTTGATGAAATGTTACTTAGGCAAATGTAGCATATTTGGATAAAAAACTGGTTGCTTTTGGTACCGTTCTTGAAGGAATGGATGTTGTATATATGATGGATCGATGTGGAACGCCTCAAGGAGTACCAAAATGGTCTTGGAATGTAAGCTGAGATTATGTGTAGTCGTGTGTATATAGCTGATAGTGGCGAGATTAAGGAGAACGAATTGAAAGATTCTGCAATTCCTGAATCATTTGTTCCTCCTTCTCTCCGATCGTGATGAGTTTGTTTCTCTAAATTGCTTTCTGCTTTTTTTTGTTGCAATCTAATCTCCTTAATACGACCTTCAAAAGAAAAGATTGAAGTGTTTGTCTTCATTGTTTTGTTGAAGAGGAGTCGTTTGTTGTCATGTGGAACCGATACGTCTTTTACTCAACACAAATTGTCCAATCTCCGGATCCAACAAGCCATTTGTTCTCGCTTCAAGTATCTCTCATTTCTGTATATGATATGAATAGACATTGGATATTACATGTACCACGAGTGGTCATGGGATGATTTACTTTGGTGATTCGGAAGGAGGAATAACCATGTGCAATGAAATCTATTCGTTAAAAAGATTTCATGCATATGATCATTGTGTTAATTTTCTGTATCAGGTTTGGCTTTTGGGTAGAAACAATCATATGTAGTGTCAAGAATCTGGTTTGTTGTATTCTGTTGGAGACTGTGTTGACTGTCGTCCAGAATATGTGGCTTCCGAGTCCAGACGTGTTGCTAACCAATATCGTGCTCAGCTGCAGAAGAGTGATCGTTATTCTTGGATTCTGGAAGATTTACTGCTAAATAGCGTAGTTCAAGCAGAGTCTTCAGATACAGAACTTCATGCTTCTCTCAAAGTATGGAATACGCGTAATTTGGATGAAAATGGAAATCCTCAGTGTATTCGAACCATTTACTTATTCCAACACATGGAGGAAGAAGTCATTACTTCGTTTGCTGTGAACGAAGAAGAAGAATTACTGGTATTTGGCTGTATGAATGGCCGTGTATTCTACTATCAGGGAGACACAATTCGCGCTACTCATTCTATGTTAAGTCTCTTCCCTCCACATTTCTCTTCGGCCATTACCAATCTCTTTGTTACCTACAGTACAGAGGTTTTAATAGATGAGTGAGGTGATTGATAGAATGCAGAAACTCTTATTCTCTTTGTTTCTACAACTGCAGAAATCGGGGCTTATGTGTTCCCTCGTAATTCGCGAAAATCAGTTGAATTTGTGTCCATTGATTCAGAACGAGGTTGTGATGTGAACTGCTGTTGTCTGCGAGCCCCAGGACAACTTTTAGTTGGTCATACCAATGAACTTCAGATTGTGGGTATTTCTGGTGAACTGAAAAGTTATTCGATTTCTGGAAAGAAGAAATATGTAATGATGGTGAAAGATTCTGCCGTGGTAGGTGGTTTTGATGAGAATGGTCAGCAAGTGGTAACAATTTATAACTTAGCAAATGAATTCATTGAATATGGTGTTACATTGTTTCGTAATGGGAAAACTGAATATATCAGTTTCATTCTAAATGTGTGGGGCATGATTCTAATCGTGACACGAACTCACACGGTGTTTGGATTAAAGGAAAAAGACTTACAAACAAAACTGAATTCTCTCTTCGAGAAACATCAGTATGAGATTGCTCTATCAATTGCTCAAAGTAATCAGATTGATTACAATGGTCTTTTGGATATTCATCGCATGTATGTATAGTAGTTCATATATATCATAGATATGGTGATTACTTGTATGAAGAAGATCGAAATGAAGAAGCAATGGAAGAGTAGTGATTCTGTCTCTGGATAATGATTAGATACGAGCGTACGATTGGATATATTGAGCCATCCTATGTAATTCGCAAATTCCTGGATGCTACTCGAATGCCACAATTAGCTTCATATTTAGAAGCATTACATGAACGAAACCTCGCTAATAGTGAACACACCACATTGCTGATCAACTGTTATACAAAATTGAAGGAAAAAGAGAAACTTCATCGATTCATTTATTCTGAACAAGCAGGTATGCAATAGCAAATAGAACTCAAACTAAGGAATTCGATTTGATATTTCGATGGCAGTAGAAGTGTTACGAAAAGCATCATGTTTCGAAGAAGCTTTACATCTATCTAAGAAACATGGATTGTATGCTTCGTATTTGAGAATGCAAATTGAGGATCGTCAGAACTATCGGGAGGCTCTAGAGTACATTCAGCAATTACCTGGAGAATTAGCGTCAAGTGCCTTGCAGTTGTATGGAAAAGATTTAATTACACACCTAACAGAGGAAACGACGTCGTTTTTGATCGATTTATGTACACCGAATTCTGAGGCTTTTACGCCAACTTCGTCATATTCGGAAGATGTTGGAGATGAGATATTGAACGGATGCTGTATACCTGACAACTTTATTCACTGTTTTGTGGATCATCCACAACAGCTGAAGGAGTTCTTAGGTGCGATGCTAGAATCACGTTCAGATTGTGACTCGACATTATGGAATACGACATTGGAACTATTTTTACGACGCGATTTAGTAGAAGAGAGTATGATAGCAAAATATGGTGATTCATGCAGTGAGGAGGCAATTGAAGAGAAGTACCAGAAAGATGTGATGTCAATTTTGCAAAATCCAAAAGCGAATTACGATGATGATCAAGCACTGATGTTAGTTCAGATGGTTGACTTCAAAGAGGGAAAATTGTACCTGTATCGCAAATTACAAATGTATTCAATGCTACTAAAATACTACATGGAATTAGGCAATACTGAGAAAGTGATCGAAGTTTGTAAGGACTATGGACACGAAGAACAATCTCTTTGGATTCAATTGTTAACATTTTACTCTGAAATGGACACTGTAGACACAAATCAATTGTTAGACATTCTACAATACATTCATGATAATCAAATTGTTCCTTCTTTAATGGCATTGCAAATTCTAGCTCGAAATAAGAATATGAATATGGGGATTCTTCGCCGATATATCCTAATGTGTATTCGTGAGAAACAACAGTTAGAAGAGGAAGATAAAGCAGCTAGTAAGGAATTGAAGACCAGTATACAGGAAATGGAGGAAGAAATGCAATCTGTGAAAACATATCCTTGTAACATAATCCTTTGATTCCTTTATTTATACTGTTGGAAAGATTATTCAGCAGAAGAAGTGTCAGGGATGCAAACAGGATTTGGACCTTCCTTCTGTTCATTTCCTCTGTGGTCATTCATTTCATAAGAACTGTGTTGATCCAAATGCAGGGGGTTGTCCTCATTGTGTTTATAAGTATCAGTGAGTGATACGGAATGGAATTGAGAAGTAGAATAGACTTTGCATCTCCACCTCAGCCAACCGAGGCTGAGTATTTCAAAGATGTTTGAGTTGATAATTGGTCTTGATTCTAGTTGAAATCTGCAAAGGATGGATTTGAAGTAAATGCTGAGTACATTGGACGTGGACTCTTCAGCAAGCCTGTGATTCAAGAAATTGCTACACCCAATACCATGGACCGTAAGAATTGTGATATGGATTCCTTTGTAGTGAGTGAAGAAGCCTTAGAATCAATTCCAATGGAAGAACTGAAGTTGTAGTTGAGTCTTGTTTTCTAACAAACATATCACTTCTCTTCGGCAAATATGAATCCATCCAAGAAATGGGATCCTAATTTGAACTCATCTGTGTCCACCATCACAGCTCGTTCTCCAGGAGCTAACAGAACAGGTGATTCCAATGTCTGGAATCCACTCACATTACGCACACTTCCAGCCTGTCCAGTAGTATCCACAGCCTGACCAACACGCATATTCGCTTTGAGAGCGACATTCTCATGTTTGTGATCAAGGAGCATCAGACAACGAGGCCTTGCTGCTCCTAGCATCATCATCAAATACATTAAGACTGATGACTCCATTCGACTGGAGTTACAAAGACGAGGCATGACAGATACGAGCAAAAACAGGAAGGAAATAAAATTGAACACCTGTCCATCTTCACACATTGGCGAAAGAGTCACCAATCCCTACAAATCAATTGAATTCAATCACTCCTACTCGTCCGAGACTTGTTAGACCCTGAGCAAAATGAATGAAGAAGGCCTTCTCCTGAGCAAATTCACCTCCTGAAAGTGTAGCATACAGACGTTCAGCCTCCACAACCTGCTTCAGATGTGTATTCACCTTCGAGTTACAGGATCCAGAGGCCACGATTCCTAGAGCCAATACAGCATTCACACAACTCTAAATGTAAGTAGTGGTCACACACAGAATACTCTGTAGGAGGAAGAGTTTGAATCCTACAAGTTATGAGCCAACACAATTCACATACATTGGTCTCGCCACCTCCAGCTGTCTTACGCATGACTTGATCAACAATAGTAACAGAAGGCTTGCTGGCATTCAGAAGGGCGATTGCTAACAGAACGACTTCTGTAACAGATTTGGATGAATACACTAGAAGAAGCTCCAGTGTTCGTGTGATCATCTCCTCATTCACATGCTCACCAGCAGCTATCATGGCTATCACCAGCACCATCATTTTCAAATGATATTCATTGTCTGAATATGAGAGAAATTATGGAATACCACCTTCCTTAGCTTTTGCTGCTACTTCCTCTGGCTTCATAGAAGGTCGAGGAGATGTGAATCCTAAACCAAGGGCAGCTAATGGAGATGATTGAATTGGACTATCCTTCTTTGCATCTTTCTTCTCTTCCTTCTTCTTCTGTCGATTCGCTTCCACCAAATCTGCTTCTTCTCGATTCAACATCTCCAGGACCTGATGAATAACAATGATATTTTGGGATCCCAAATAACTACAACCCATCACACACAACTGAATGAATTTGGCATAGCGAGGAGGGACCTCAGGAAGATTTGCTACTTCTGGAAGATTTGAATACTCAGTTTGGCAACCCTAAGAATCACTTCTACGCTTCACAAGTACAGTAAACAACATTCCAAATCCAAGTCCCAGCATTAGAGCAGAAACTGAATCTTCATTCTCAGCTTTAATATCAGCAAGACGGATAATCATTTCCCTTATCAGATCAGGATTCCTCCGACCACAGAATATGAGACCAGCTGCTATGGATCCTGCTGCTGCTGTCTAGGACTCAGTTTCTCCACATACTCCAACCTCCAAAGACCCATTCTGAATAGCTCCCAGAAGGAATGGAAGGAGATCTAATCGAGCTGAATTCGCATATGTCAGAGCCAATGAGAGCAATGAAGCAGAATAAGCTGCTGAAGAACTACGTGAAGATGAAGACTGAATTGATGTGGAGAGTTGTGAGTACAAAACGTTGAGTGTAACATCCTCAGCAGGATTGAAGATTCCACTGTTTATAAGACCGACAGCTAAGGAAGCTCCAATCCGAACATCGGGTGAGGGATGTGATAATAGAGAAACCACCATGTTTAATCCTTCATAAGGAGACCACATATAAATCTAAGGATAAGAGAGAGAATGAATGAGGTACCAGACCCATAGAAGCAGCAGCCAACATAAGTCCAGTATCCTTGTTCTTCTCAAAACCATCCGTCCATCGACCTGACTCATCCCTAAAATACTGCTCAGAACCATGTCTAATGATAAGACGAGAAAATGAATCAAACCCAAGATTCAACAGACCATTAACAATTGCTTGAGCAGCCTGTTTCTTCTCACTCGCATACTAGAAGTTATGAAACAATCATGTGATCCATACATTGCGATCATCTTGTGGAATGGAGAGAATGGAAGAAGGGAGACGAGGAGATGCAATATCAAGTTGTTTTGCAGCCTCTTCATACCAATCCGAGAGATAGGAGGAGGACAGAATAGAAGAAAAAGGTTCAGGTTGAGATGGGAGCAAATGGGAGAGACGGACTTTAGCAATCACCTCACACAGTTGCTTCTTCGCTAAAAGATCATCACATTCGTTGAAACTAGGAAATGAATACAATCCAGAAGAACAACGTATCAATCACAAACTGATCGTTTTTCATCACAATCGCACAGATGAGACGATCTACCCACAAATGGAAACGTGAACACAATGTGTAAACAGTCTAGAAAATGAGCAGATCCATAATCAAAATACATTATATATCTTTTCTTTCTCAGATGCTTCATAATGGAAATATACAATTCGGAGCAAATACTGACAAATCTTCCACACATTCGTCTGGTCGACTTCTTTCATATCCGTAAGAGAATCTATCATATCTGCTTCAAGTAGTAAATCGACAGCTTGAATAGGAATATTGTGCTGCAGATCCTCAGTCACTTCTTGAAGGATCTCTTCGGGAGCCTATTCAATAATCAGATTCAATAGAATAAACAATATCAATCGAATCGGGAGTATTCGTTTCCGCTTCCGTGTTCTACAAGTTGAAAGACGAACCTAAGAGACTACTTGAGTAAGTGGTGCTTCTTCTACTTCCATGTCAATCAATGGATTTCAGAACAAAGAGTCAACTAAGCTATGTTTCGTCTTCTCTTCTCAAAGGACGTTTCATGACAAAAAAGGGGGAGATTTGCATTTATCTTATTACTCAACAAATATAAGAGATGCGTCGAAATAATCAACAGGATAAGTATGATCTCTTAGAAATAGGAACTTGAACGTGAATTTGATGTGTAGAGTGGGGGCATCAACAAACGGGATAAAAGTACCCAATCATTGTTGGAGAAGGAGAACGATGAACGAGTAGCTTTGTTAAACGAAAGAGTGAATTCACTTCGCAGTGTAGGTATTATCCAGTATCCTATGAATCTAGTTAGCAGTAGACATTGGTACTGAAGTTCGCAGTCAGAACCGATTTCTAGACGAAATGGTGAGTTCTATTAAATGAGTCTGAAGTGTAGGAAAAGTCAATGGGAGGACTTGGAAATGACTTTAGACGTACCATGTCAAGAATAGGGGAAGCTATGTCGGCATCGGGCAGTTCGGGGATTTGTATTTTAGTTGTATTTATGGTTATTGTATTTATTATCCTGTGGAGAATGTTCCGATAAGATATCTGTTTGCAACAAGAAAGAGGATAAAGGACGTTAGTGAATATATCTCAATGCCTTCTGAGAAAAGCAAAGCATTTTCTGAAACAATGAATACGATTTCACTGTCATTTGCCTCTCTACTCGCGTATGATAGAACCTCTAATCTTCAAACTCTCATATCAACACTACTAATTGAATATAATCAGACCAAGCATATCCACGACCCAAATCACTTATTGTCACACCCATCCAATTCCTTGGTTCCCGAATCTCCATATCTCGCTTTCCTAATTCGCTAGACATCTTCACAGCTCCAGGCAATAGACATGATAACTTGGATACATCAATCTTCGGTGCTTCATACGAACAACACAACACGTTGTTCACTACTACTCTAGGAAATCGTTCATCGAGACACTTCACATCCTCTATTTCTAATACTTTGTTAGCATGTATACTCATCTTGGTTGGAGTCAGAACACCGGCAATCGTATGTGGTCCAGTAGGTACTTCAAAGGCAGAATCCTTATATAGAGACTTCAATACACTGTGATTCTTATGAAAGAAGAGACATGTGCTTCCAGATTGATCACGCTCCAGTAGAGCTGCAGGAAGTGTAGGTCGAATGCGTTCTACTTCGGAATGTAGAAGATCAAAATCCAGCAAGGGAATTCGAGCCACACCCATCCATCGAGCTCGCTTTCCATTCCCATCAATAGTAAACTAGGAATCAGAGATAGAATGAAGGAAATACAGAAGTGGGATAAAACTTGGCTAACTTTGAATTAGGAGATGAGACTAGCTGTTCCAGTTCAGGTGGCAAAATCGAAGCAAAAGGAGTCCGAGTCTATTAATGAGAAAGAGAGAGAGAATATACAGCAATTCCAGCTTCAAGCTTACTTAACGGTTTCCCTTGAGTAAAGGAAACAGTCACATTATTCATAGCAGAGAGATCTCGTAGAAGAGGAGCATAATGTTGGGGATAATACCAATCCCATGATACACATCCTTTGCAGTAATAACGCATGATCCATGATAATCCAAGCATATATCTAGATAACATCAAGAGAAGAGGCATTACTCTTGGCACACTCGCTCGATGGAAACCCGATCTTGAGGCTCGATTCCCATCTTCTTACGATAATACTCATCAGCCCAATTTGCATGACTATAATCAACCTAGAGATAAATACAAGCTTCATTAGAAACATCATTCTTCGGTACATTGTCAAAGTATTGTTTGACAAGTTGACGGAGACGAAGATCAAATCTATCTCTGATTTACGATTCAATTTCATACACTTGAATAGTTCTCACATAATCAACACTCTCCTTACCACTCTTAGCAACATTATCAATCATCGTCTTGATGAACAAATTAACGAGGGTCACACTTTCTTCTTCTCCTGATTCTAACTCTTTCGATTCATCTCGATCAGTAGGTCGTTCTAGATTCCCCACCGTGTATTTGCCGAAAAGCCGTTTTCGGCGAAGGATATTGTTTTCATTTTCATAGACTTCACGCATTAATGCTTGAACCTGAACATAATTGATATCACCACCTGGACGAATAATATAATCATTCCAAGTTGGAAGCAAACGACGATAGATGTTCAATAACATAGTAACAGCTCCTTCTCGAATATCCAGAAGAGGAAGTGATGGAAGGAAATCGTTTCCGACAAAAATGCATAAGAACACGTAATCATCGATTACTCGCTCCAAATCATATGGCATTTTCAAATTATTGGATACAGATCGCATCTCAAGATCAAGGTACTCACGAAGTGTGGAGATACGAATGATCTGAAGAGGACGATGATAAAAGCGGTCCGCTTTACCGCTTGCTCCAAACTTCTTGCGGGGAAGCTGGGCACATTGGCGAGTACTACACAGAAGTCCCTTCCTATTCCAAATACCTGTGATCTGGAGCTCCACAGATTGCACAACGAGCAGAGAAAAGTTGTTCTACAAGAATAGAGAAGTTTGGCTCATGAGAAGACAATGCGAGCATACTGAGATCTGCATCAAGCCCATGGATGATATGACTTTGTGAAGGAGAATAGTCCGGCTGAGTACGTTGTGAACGAATGAATTCCATGATCTTGTGTTCTCCCTCTCCTGGAACATCACTATCACTTACGATAACATTCAAATCACGGAGATTAGGGTTCCTTTGAAGAGTTTTGGAGACATAATAATCCAAGAAAACACGAAGATCCTTCATAAACTGTGTTCCTACACATGATGATAAAACATCAATAAGACCAGGAAAGATATTCAGAGAGTCGAAAGACTCCTCCTCTTCATCTTCTGGTGGAAATACGAACCCTTCAGCAATCATGTCTTGCTTGAGTTGGCTCTCAATGCGTTTAATATCTTCTCCTTCCTAAGAATCATGAAGACCTTCTAAAACGACCATTCCTGCTCGAAAACGTCTTCCTCGTTGTTCCTTCACTTTGGCTCTTGGTGCAACACCATCTACAGACAAAAATAATGTCTTTCGTGGATTTACTGCGAGAATCAACCGATCAAGATAACTAGAATCACACTCCCTCATCGCCTTTACTTTTGTAAATTCTCAAACACATCATCACTATTCCTGGGAATAGTGCCGAGAGTTTGACCATGAGCACAATCGTGGAGAATGCCGTTCATGTCAATGTAAAAGTTGTCAAACACATAGCTTGACTTGTTGCGCTTCTTTCCTTCTTCTTCTTCATTAGTGGTGGAGGGAGAGTTCGAATCAGAAGACGGAAGTTGTTTCAAAATATGAGGATACTTCCTACAAAGCCAACGGGTATAGGTTGGGATACCCATTCTCCTCCAATCGAGAAATATCGTACATCAAAAGGAAACGAAGAAAGCGGGAATAATCAATTCCTGACAGAACGTTATCCATTTCCTGCCTTTGCTATTTTACCCCAGCATGATAATCGATTTCATAGAATAGGAATTCTTCTTCCGTTGATTTTATTCATTTGAAATGGGTAAGGGGTAAGTATGCATCTGGCCATCTTGCTGATGATTTGATTTCTCATCCATTTGTATAGAAAACCTTGTGGTATTCGTGCTGCTCGTAAACTTCGTGTGGTTCGTCGTAATGAGAGATGGGCTGATAAGGTGATTAACTCAGCTAATTGTTTTAATCGTCTAGACTTACAAGAAGGGACACAACATTTCTTCGATTAAGGCTAATGTCCTTGGAGGAGCCACTATGGCAAAGGGTATTGTTCTTGAGAAGGTGTAGGTATTGATGATTGGTGATTGATGGGTAGTGGAGTGGAAGCTAAGCAGCCTAACTCTGCCATTCGTAAGTGCGTCCGTGTTCAGTTGATCAAGAATGGAAAGAAGATCACTGCCTTCGTTCCTCGTGATGGTTG